>WNGF01000425.1_pt1 | contig 61174 bp, 66 predicted proteins | sample 5400641 | NCBI WGS metagenome assembly WNGF01 (sample SAMN13153371, study PRJNA577476) | soil metagenome | isolation source: 80 cm soil or saprolite under grassland replicate 2 | place: USA:California | collected 2016-06-15
TGTGGGAATTCCCAGAACCGGCCGCCGACGGTGTATCGGTACTGCTCTACCAGCCAGAAGCCGCCGCGATCGGCGGGGATGACGAGGGCGAAGTCCGGCTTGTCGATCACCCCGTAGACCCCCTGCGAACCATCGGGGCGGCGGATCTGGTCCTCGCGGACGGTCATCCACGGGTTGCGGTAGACCGTGCGCGTTGCAAGCTGCTGGATCACCGGCACCGGACGGCCGGACGGGTGTGGCTCACGTGGTTCAGGTGGAGGCGTCATAGCGGTAGATCAGCTCATTGCGGTCGCCGACGACGACGCGGTAGGTGACCTCCAGGATACGGCCATGCTGGTCGTAGCAGCGTCGCCAAACGTTCAAGACCGGCTGGTCCGCGCGGAGCCGGAGCTGCTCTCGCTCGCTTGGTGAGGGTAGGCGGCAGGTGACGGTGTCCTCGAAACGCAGCCGGTAGCCGATCTCCTCCATCCTGGACAGCATGCCGCCCGGCCCGGTATCGACCTGCTCGAGGATCGGAAGTCGGTCAGCCACTTCCGGTGCGAACCATGTCGTGGAGAGTTGCACCGGCGGCTCGTCGTTGACGCCTTGGACGCGGGCACGCTCCAGGACGCGGGTGCCGGTGGGCACGCCGAGCCACCGTGCAGGGACCGAGCCGAGTTCGGTCTCGCGCACGGTGGTGTGGGTGTAGGGCTGTCGGCCGGCTTGCTCGGCCGAGACGTGGAAGCCGCGCCAATTCCCGGTGCGGCGGGTGACATCGGCGGCGTTGCGGCGGACGGGCTCGCCGACCTGCGCGCCGACGCCGCGTTGCAGCGCGATCAGGCCGCGGGCTTGGAGTATGCGCAGGGCGCGTCGGACGGTCGAGCGGTCGGCCTGGTAGGTGGTGGCGAGGTCGCGCTCGGATGGCAGCCAGGCGCCTTCCCCGAGGGTGCCGGCGTCGATTTGCTCGGCGATGGCGTGGGCGACGCGCTGCGCTTTGGTGGGTGGTCTCGGCATCGGTGGTTCCTTATGGGCGGTGGTGTTGGTCGTGGGCCGCCGCCGTGGGGTGTCATCCCGGATTGCGCGGAGGCTATCGGATCTGCCTTCTTGTCGGCTTGACACGCTAGGTATGCTTATGGTAGCCCTACCATGAGCATACCAACATCCGCACCGAGCATGTAGGCCACCCGGCCTGACCGCCGCCGAGTAGGGACGCCGCCATGACCAATACCAGCGCCACCAGCCCACACCCAGGCCAGGGCACGCCCACCACGGTTTCGGCCGAGGTCCACTGGCACCTTGCGGAGGCCGCCGCCATCCTGCGCCAGCAGCCTCGGCCGCTCAGCCCGAGCTGCTGCGCATCGCGCTGCGCGGGATGGCCGAGCTGTGCCGGCTGGCGTTCGAGCGCGGCCACGAGACCCCGGCCGGGCCGCCCTTCCTGTTCCGCAACGATCCGGTGGTAGCCGAGGCGCTCGGCATGTGGGAGCAAAGATTGCGCGCCGCCATGACCGAGCAGCATACGAGCGCGCGGGTAGGTGGGAGTCAGGGTGGCTCCCCGTAGCCGCAAAGTCGTCCGGGGTGGCCCGTTCCCCCAGGGCTACAGCCAAGGCCCCGGACGATCACGCCCCGGAGCCAAGGTATGAGCCCGGCTCCCTCGGCTCCGGGGCGTTCCATTCCCGAACCGGCACACCGAGAGCGACCGCACCGGGCATCCGAGCGTGTCGGCTGGGTTGGGCGGCACGGCATTGGTGGATCGTTAGCGACAAACTGTACTGATCGGATCATCACGAAAGCGTGATCGATCCGCCCGGAGCAAGGAGGGCGACCCGTGCCGGCAGCCCAAGCAGGGATCTCCGTTCAGCCGCCCGCCGAGCCGGCCGAGTTGGTTGGCCAACCCGAATGGACGCGGCCTGAGCGCGGCGGCGACGGCCGAGGGTTGCACATCGTGCGGGCGGTCGTGGATGTCATCCAGGAGTGTAACCTGCGTTGCCTGTACTGCCACCCAGGCAAGGTGTGGATCAAGCAGCACCTTGAGGCCGAGCACGTCAGCGCGGTCTTCGCGGCGGCGGAGCGCTACGGCCTGCTGGAGCTGGTCATCTCGGGCGGGGAGGCCACGCTGCATCCCCAGCTTCCCGCGATCCTGGCCGCCACCCATCAGCTCCACCGAACGGCCGCGGTCCTCATCACCAACGCGACCAAGGTCGACAACGAGCTGGTGGCGGCCATTGCGGACTCCAACCTCAGCCGGATCTGCGTCAGCCTGGACGGTCCGGACGGCCGAACACACGGGTCGGCCCGCGGGCGCAACTTCCCTCGGGTCCTGGACGGGCTGCGGCGGCTTGGTGGTGCGGGCAGGCCGGTCACGGTCATCTCGGTCGCCCACAAATACAACTTCCGCCGCCTGCCCGAGCTGAGCGCCCTGCTGGCCGAGAGCGGGCTGGCCAGCCAGCATCACCTGTGCGCGCCCAGCTACTCCGGCACCGCCCGCGAGCACTACGGCCGCCTCAAGCTGGACTGGAACGACTACTTCACCGTCCAGCAGGCGGTGGACGCCGCCTACGCCGAACTCATCGGCCGCGGGCTGTACGTGACCTTCAACTCGTATTGGCCCGCGACCGGGCAGCGGCCACTGCACGTCAACAACGCGCGCACCATCACCCTCCAACAGCTCTCCGAGCAGGCCAAAGACAGCCTGGTCAACGTCCGTCCCAATGGCGAGTTCCGCATCAACGCCACCACCTGGGGCCGCGAGACGATCGGCAACGCCGTCATCGGCAAGGTCTGCCACGACGACCCCGAGGCGCTGCTGTGGGCCGCCGAGCGCCAGTTCCGGGACGGCAGCCTGGGCCAGCTTCCCCGCGAGGTCGAGGCGGTCCACAAGTTCCAGCTCGGCCAGCAGGCCAATCAGCAGGCCACCAACGCGGTCATCGACAGCGACGCCGAGCCGTCCAGCCTGGCCGAGCTGGTCCCGATTCGGCCGCTGTCGGCGCACTGGTTGCTCGACAACCCCGTGGACCGGGCCGAGCTTGCCGACATCGCGGCGCGGGCGCGGCGCTCGCCATCGTCGTTTCGGTTCTTGCGGCACGCCAGCGGGGTCTGTCTGCTGTTCGACAAGCCCCGCTCCCACGTAACCCTGCTGACCGAGCCGGAATGGCAGGAGTTCGGCGCCTCCCTGAAGGGACCCGCTGGAGCCGACGATGCGCGCTGAGACGGAGGCGTTCTTCGCCGCCTGTCCAGAACTCGGCGCCTATGATGCGCGGCTGTCGTCCACGGCGCTGGCGCCAGCGGTGCGGCTGGCGGTACGGGCGCATCTGTGCGAGCCGACCACGGCCGCCGCCGCGCTGTCCGCGATGGCGGGCGTCTCGCTTGGCGACGTGCGTGCCGCCTACCAGTTCTTCCAGCACGACCCTGATACCCATGCGCTGGTCGGGTCGCTGTTCTATCCGCATCGGCTGCGGTGGACGTTCGCGGCAGCCGCGGTCAAGGTGTGGGCGGCTGATCCGCTCGGCTTCGAGCGGCTGGCGGCCGGCGAGGCGGTGCTGTCCAAGACGGTCGAGATCCACCCGTCCAAGGGCACCTGCAACTATGCCTGTGCGATGTGCTTGTGGTCCGACAAGCAGACCCTCACCTACGCCGAACGCGGCCTGACCGCCGACGGTCTGCTGAGCACTCAGGATTGGCGGCGCGTGCTGGGTGAGCTGCGCCAGGGCGGCGCGGCCACGCTGGTGCTGTCGGGTGGCGGTGAGGTGCTGCTCAACCGCGAGATCCCCGAGATTCTGCGCTGCGCCCGAACGCTGGGATTCCGGGTCCACCTGTACACCACCGGCTTCAACCTGCAGCCCGAAGACCGCGCGCTGTGGGACGAGGTGGTCTTGGTGGACCAGGCGCGGTTCAGCGTCCACTCGCCGGATGCGGCCACCTACAACGCGGTCACCGGCCTGCCCGCCCGGCTGAACGCGCTCGGGCGCGTGGTCGACAACATCAGGACGCTCCGCGACCTGCGGGACCAGCGCCACATGAGCGCGCAGATCGGCATCGGATTCGTCACCCAACCCCTCAACCACGATCAACTCCAGCCTATGGCGGATTTCGCGGCTGATGTTGGCGTGGATTTCCTCGACCTCCGCAAAGACGAGGTCGACGTCACCGACCAGCTCACCAGCCAGCAGCTCGCCACCGTCCGCGACCAGCTCATCGCCATCCGCACCAAGGCGGTCCGCGGTGACTACGGCGCCACCAGGATCGATCTAGCCGACGAGCTGGTGAGTCTCGCCAACGGCCAGCGAGTGGCCCGGACGCGGACCAGTGAATGCCTCGCCGAGTACTTCCGGCCGACGATCAGCCCGTTCGGCATCCTGGCACCCTGCGACCTGAAAGCCGAGCCCCGCTTTGCCGCCAGCAGCTTCAACCTCGGCGTCGTCAAACGCAGTCGTGTTCCCGAGCTGGTCGCCTCGCTGCCAGGCCAGTTCGTAGCGGATGCCTGCGCTCAGTGCATGCCAAGCTCCAGAACCGGCAACGCCGTCTACGCCAAGCTGCTCGCCGACCACGCCGAAGGCATCCGCCCGACCCACCAGCCATTCCTCGTAACCCAGGAGCATCCGGATCTACCCGCCGTTGCGGCGGCTGCGGGCCTGCGCGACGGCGGTGCGGGCAAGTGAGACCAGCCCACGCGCCGCGAGGAACACCGCCGACAGCGGCAGCAGCACCAGCCGCGGGTCGCGGGCGTAGCGGCGCCGGTAGAACCGCAGCGCGCTGCGATGGTGGTTGAGCACCTTGCGGTAGGGAGCGCTGCGGGTGGAACCGCCGATCATGTGGGTGACCTCGGCTACCGGGTCATAGATCACCCGCCAGCCCGCCCGCGCCAGCCGCAGGCAGAAATCCATCTCCTCGAAGTACATGAAGTAGCCGGCATCGAACCGGCCAGCCACCTCGTAGGCGTCGCGGCGCAGCAGCATGCACGCCCCCGACACCCAGTCGACCTCCACCGGGCGGCTGCGGTCCAGCCCCACCAAGTGGTAGCGGCGAGTAGCCGGGTTACCGGGCCAGACCGTGCCGAGCGCCGCATGCACCGCGCCGACCAGGATCGACGGGAAGCGTCGCCCGGTCGGGTACGGCGAGCCGTCAGAGTTGCGCAGGTGTGGACCGACACAGCCAATCGACGGGTCGGCGCTGGCGGTGTCCAGGAGGCGGGCCAGCGAGCCAGACGCAAGCCGCGTGTCGGGGTTGACCAGCAGCAGCCACGGCGCCGCGGTCGCGGCGGCGCCCAGGTCGATCGCGCGGCTCAAGCCCAGGTTGGCCGGGTTCTCCACCACCTTGACGCCCAAGCCGCGGGCGATGTCCGCGCTGGCATCGCGGGAGGCGTTGTCGACCACGACGACCTCAAGCTGACGATCATTGGCCGCCGCGCGCAGCGAGTCCAGGCACGCGGCGATGTCCGCGGCGCTCTCGTAGGTCACCACCACGACCGAGATCGCCGGACGCGCTGGATCATCGGACGCGGGCACGGCCACTCCTTGCAGGCAACTCTCGAAATCCGTGGACCCGCCGCCCAAGGTCAGGCCAGGCGGCGAGGTACTATCCTAGCCCGCCTTCCTCCCCGGTGGCCTGGACACGCGCGAGCTGGGCGTTCGCATTACCAGGTGACCGTCAACGGTCCCAGGGAGGCCCACCTGGCGGCGGCGCCCGTTGGCGCCGCCGCCAACTGCTGCCCGACCGCCAGGTACTCGGCCATGTCCGTCGCCGCACCCGGAGTCCCGACCGCCGCAGCGGCCGAGGCTTCAGGCGTCGGCGCGGCCGAATACCTTGAGGCCGCCGCGAGGAGCCCTGCGCGGTCTCCGCCCGGCGCGGCCACGTTCACGAGGTTCGCCGCGACTCAGTCCTTGGGGGGTCGCGCTCCGGCCTGGGCCGTCGCCCTCTGGTGTCGCGTCGCCCTCAGGCTCCGCCTCCTCGTCCGTTTCAGCCGGAAATCTGCCCCTCATCAGGTCACGGAGCCGTTCCGCAGCCTTGCCACCCTTCGTTCCCGACCCGTCGTCGGGCTCTGCCGGGTTCTTGGTCATGGGAGGCCCTTTCATGGCGGCAGCGGGATCGCTGTGGGCCGAATGATTCGGACAACAACGTTGGGATGTTAGGGCCTGCGCGGATAGGATGGAAGGGTACGAGTCGTTACAGGGCGCGCACAAGCCGCAACGGTCAAGAGGCCGGAACGGGGCGGTCCTCCTTGAGGGCGGTGAACAGCGCCAGGGCCCTTGGACGATCCCAGCGGACGACCGAGCCGGCGCCCGGCGCGAACCCGGTGCCGGCGACCGGCACGGTCGTGGTGACCGCGTCGCCGCCGCTCAGCGCGCGCATCGCGAACAGGAAGCGGACCAGGTGGTGCAGGTGGTCGCCATTGCCGACGGCGATCGAGTCGCTGCCGTCGAGCGCCAGCCGGATGCTCCTGAAGGGGTTGAGCAGCACGCCGGGACTGGTCGCCTTGTGGATCAGGGCGCCCAGGAACTGCCGCTGGCGCTCGACGCGGTCCAGGTCGCCGCGCGCGGAGGCCCGGGTCCGGACGTAGCCGAGCGCCTTCCTCGAGTCGAGGACCTGGCAGCCTGCGCGGAGGTTGAGGCCCGCCTTCGGGTCCCGCATCGGCCGGTCCACGCAGATCCGCACCCCGCCGACCGCGTCCACGGTGGTGGCGAACCCGTCGAACCCGACCTCCATGTAATGGTCGATGCGGATCCCCGTCACGCCCTCGACCGTCCGGGCCAGCAGCTTGGGACCGCCAAAGGCGTAGGCCGCGTTGAGCTTGTTCTGGCCGTGCCCCGGGATCGGGACGTAGGAGTCGCGCGGGAGGCTCACCAGGGTGGGCGCGCCCCCGCCCCTGGGGATGTGGAGGAGCATCATCGTGTCGGTGCGCCGCCCGGAGGCCTCCCCGGTCGCCAGCTCCTTCCGGCGCTCCGGGGTCAGCCCCTCGCGGCTGTCGGAGCCGACGACGAGCCAGTCGGTCCCGGGGGTGACGGCGGGCCTGCCGTCGTAGTCGAGCAGCGCATCCACCCGGTTGAGCCGCGTGTCCATCCAGACGAGCAGGCCGAGCACGAGGACCAGCAGCACCGCCAGCGCCACGCCGACACGGCGTCCCCAGCGGCGGCGTGGAGGGCGGACCCCGTACGCCGGCACCGCCTGGCCGGGCGCCCCCACCGAGGTGCCCGGCAGGCCCCCCCGGTCGCGCGGCCACTCCTCAGGTCCGGCGCCCATCACCCACCTCCCTGGACATTTCGCGGCGGAACACGATACCTCCCCCGCAAGCCTCGCCCGCAAGCATCACGGGGATGCGGCGGCCGGGACGCAGGATGCCTACGACCGGGCGGCCAGCGCGACCACGCCGGTCAGGGTGCCGACCAGCACCAGGCCGCCGGCCAGGGTCGGGGTCGCGAACCGGGAGGTCTCGCCCACCGGCGCGCTGGTGCGCACCGTGCCCCGGTCGGCGTCGAGCGCGTACAGGACGCCGCCGGCGGCGTCGAGGCTGTAGACCGTGTGGCCGCCGACGACAGGGGAGCCGCTCACCGCGGCCGCCCGCCAGCCGAGCTCGAGCCGGGCGCCCGGTCCGGCGCGGACCTGGCGCAGCCCGTCGGTGCAGGGCACGTACAGGGTCGAGCCGACCGTGGCCGCCCCGCCGAAGGCGGCGCACACCGGCCGCTCCACCAGCTCGCCGCCGACGCCGCCCAGGTGGTCGGCACGCAGGAGGTACCCGAGGCCGCTCTTGCCGTCGGCGAAGACCAGGCCGCCCGGCAGCAGTGCCGGGCCCATCGAGCCGAGGTCGGCGTCGGCCGCGTTGTCCTGTGGCCACCGCCGGGGGGCGAAGCCGTCCTCCAGGCGCAGGTCCGGCGAGAGGCGCAGCACCGAGTCGCTGCGGTCCCATTCGCCGCCGGTGGCAGCGCCGTTGCCGACGGTGACGTACAGGCGACCGCGGGCGTCGACCGCCGGCCCCGAGGCGCCCCAGATGCCGCCCTCCCTGCTGGTCGGGACCTGGTAGGCCGCAAGCGGCCCGCCGCCGTCCGTGCGCGAGGCGACCACCCAGCCGTGGTAGTCGCCGCAGTCGCCGAGCAGGCCGCCGTAGGCCACGTAGACCCTGCCCTGGGACAGGGCGAGGGCGGACCGCTGCTGGTGGGGCCGGGGATTCATGCCGGGCGGGTCGACCACCCGGCGCACCCGGACCCGGCCGGTCCGGACGTCCACCCCGACCAGGACGTGGGCCGGGCCGGTCACCTCGGCGACCGCGAAGACCAGGCCGCTCGCGGGGTCGTACACGGGCGTGCCGGTCACCCCCAGCGGATCGATATTGCCGCAGGGCAGCTCGGACAGGGGGACCGGCTCCCCCACCTCGGCGCGCCACTGCACCTGGCCCGTGCGCAGGCTGAGCGAGTACAGCGAGTCCCCCTCGGTGGCCACCAGCACCCGCTCCCCGACCACCAGCGGCTCGCCGTACACGGCGGCGTCCAGCCGGGAGCTCCAGGCCCGGGTCAGCCGGGCGGGATCGGCCACGCCGGCGAGGTAGCCGGTGCGGGCGTTGTCGCGGTGGTAGGTCGTCCAGTCGCCACCGCCCGCGGCCGGAGGCGCCGAGGTGCCCGGCGCCGACGTGCTCGGCCGCTGCGGCAGGGTCGGCGGCGTCTGCTGGGGCGCCTTGGACTCGCCGGTGCAGGCCGCGAGCACCACGAGCAGGGCGATCAGCCCGGCCGCCCCGCGCGGGCGCTTGGCGGTCATGCGCACCTCCGGTGCTCAGCGGTAGCGGTGCGCGGTGGCGAGGAAGCGGCGCTCGTCGGTCTCAAGGAGCAGTTTCTTGGCCAGCATCTCGTCGGCGACCGGCACCCAGGACATGGATTCTATGCAGTAGGCAGACCTGCGGGCGTCCAGCCGCACGACCTTCCGTGGCCAGACGCCGTAGCGGTGGCCGGTGAGCGTCGTGACCTCGAACCAGCCGCGCGAATGGTACTGCGCACGCTGGCCGGGTGAGAGCCAGCCGAGCAGCAGCGCCTCGGCCCGCGTCTCCGCCTGGCGCCGGCGCGCGCGGGCGTCCTTGACCCGTTGCACCGGCGCCAGCGAGGAGCGCGCGAGCGGGACGAGCACGGCCGTCCCGACCGCGACCAGCCCGACCGCCCACCAAGCCGCCGTGGTCATGGCGGGAGACCTGGCTCAGCCGCCGACCAGGCGTGGGGCCACCAGCAGCTCGGTGTGCTCCTCAGGGTCCCAGGTCTCGAGCGTGACCTGCTCGCCCTTGCCGTTCCCGGTCTGGCGGTAGACGAGGCGACCGGCCCGCTGCGCCTCCCGGAAGACCTCCTCGATCTCACGGATGGTCGCAGGATCGGCCGAGTCCCAGGTGCGGGTGGTGTCGCCATGCGTATCGGCGATGTGGATGCTGCCGGTCATGGGCCGCGCCTCCTCGAAGGATCGGGACGCAGGCCGGCTCGGGGGCGCACCCTGTCGCGTGACCGTGCCCCCAGTCGGCCTCGCCAGCGGTACTCCTGGCCCATTGTGCTAGAAGTCCGAGCCCGATGAAACAGACGTTCTCGCAACGCGCGGCCCCGACCACCGCGGCGAACCCGCGGAGCGGACTGAAATAGGCCCTGGACCAGGCCCGATGCAGGGCTGGAGCCGAGGTGGGCGGGCCGTCCCCGGATCCGCTTCCAGGCTGCCGCCACCGCCCGCCGGCTCGGCCTGGGCGCAGTCCGGTCCGACCGGACCCGTTTCGGTCGGACCGGACCCGTTTAGCTCCAGGATGGGCCGGATACGGTGACCCCGATAGTGCGGACGGCAGCCACACCGGACGCTGCCGGGAGGTGCGGACATGACCGACGAGACGACGGCCGGCTTGCACGTCGAGGAGCCGGAGCAACGCAAACAGGTCCGGCGTGCCGTCATCGCCAGCACGGTGGGCACGTCGATCGAGTGGTACGACTTCTTCCTCTACGGAACCGCCGCCGCCCTGGTCTTCCCGAAGCTGTTCTTCCCCACGTCGAGCGCGTACACCGGCACGCTCGAGTCGTTCGCCACGTTCTTCGTCGGCTTCGCGGCCCGACCGCTCGGGGCCTGGATCTTCGGCCACTTCGGTGACCGGATCGGGCGCAAGGCGACGTTGATCATCACGCTGCTGCTGATGGGATCGCGACCTTCCTTATCGGCGTCATGCCGACCTACAGCGCCATCGGCCTGTGGGCCGCCCTCCTGCTGATCGTCCTGCGTGTCTGCCAGGGCGTCGGGGTCGGCGGGGAATGGGGCGGCTCGGTGCTCATGTCCATGGAATGGCACCGGGGCGACCGGCGGGGCTTCATCGCGAGCTGGCCCCAGGCCGGCGTCCCGATCGGGCTCGCGCTGTCGATCGGCGCCGTCCGGGTCGCCTCCGCGTGGACCGGCGACGGCTTCACGAGATGGGGCTGGCGGATCCCCTTCCTGCTCAGCGCGCTGCTGATCCTCGTCGGGCTGTTCATCCGGCTCCGGGTGCTCGAGACCCCGCTCTTCGCCAGAGTGCTCGCGCAAAAGGAGGTCGCCAAAGCCCCTGTCCCGGAGGCCGTCCAGCGCCACTGGCCCGAGATCGTCCTGTCCGCCCTCGCCCGGCTGGCCGAGCAGGCGCCCTTCTACATCTTTACGACCTACGTGCTGACCTACGGGACCGCGGAGCTCGGCCTCAAGCGGAACTTCCTGCTCAACGCGGTGCTGCTGGCGGCTGTCGTGTCGCTGTTCTCCACGCCGTTCTTCGGCTACCTGTCCGACGTCATCGGGCGGCGGCGCATGTACACGATCGGCGCGGTGGCCATGCTGGTCTTCGCCTTCCCGTACTTCGGCCTGCTGAACACCAAGACGAGCGCGCTGGTCGTGCTCGCTGTCGTGCTCTCGGTCGTGGCCCACGACATGATGTACGGGCCGCAGGCGGCGTTCATCGCCGAGAGCTTCCCGACCCGGCTGCGCTACAGCGGCGCGTCGCTCGGCTACCAGCTCGCCTCGGTCGTCGCCGGCGGGCCGGCGCCGCTGCTCGCCGCCTGGCTGCTGCACACCTTCCACAGCGGGTTCGCGATCTCGACATACATCGCGCTGATGGCCGTAATCACCATAGTGGCCGCGACCATGCTCGGCGCCCGGACCAGCACCGGGCTGGTCGAGCGGGAGATGGCGCAGGCCGGCCGGACGACGGCCGTCCGGACTTGACGGAGGCGCTCAGGCGCAGCGAGTCAACGCCCTGAGAAGGGGCAGGCCCGGGACCCTGAGCCCGGGACGGGACCCTGAGCCCGTTCCTCCCGCGTAGATCTGGGCCAGCCGGCCGAGCCGGTTGCGGGCCTCGTTGAGGTCGGCCTCGGTGAAGGGCGCCCAGTCGGCGGCCAAGGTGACGGTGCGGCCGTGCCAGGGTCGTACACGGTCATGCCTGGTTGCGGGTTGACCAGGCGGACCAGCATCCGGACCACCGACCGGGGTGTGTAGAACTCGCCGCCCTTCTTGCCGGCGGAGTCAGCGAACTCGGCGATCAGGTATTCGTACGCGGCGCCGAGCAGGTCAGGGAACTCGAAGTCGTCGTTGCGCAGCCGGTAGCGGTTGAAGTGGCGAATCAGGTCGCGCAGCTTGCGGTCGCCGAGCGTCGTCTGCCCCACCTGGCGGTTGAAATCGATGTGCCCGAGGACGCCGTCCAGCGCCGGGTGCTCCTGCTCCAACGCGGCAAGCGCCTTGTTCAGCTCCTCGCCAACGCCCTTGTGGACGTCGTTGAGCAGGTGCCCCCAGCGGGCGGACGGCGGCACGTAGAACGACGAGGTACGACTCAGATGTCCGCGCAACCGGCACGGGCGGATCAGTCAGTACCGCAGCCGCAGGGAGTCGAGCAGCTTCCACACGTCGGTGGACGGGTCGCGGTTCGTCGGGACGCAGTGCGATACGTGGTCCTCCGGTCCGCACCCGCCGGTAGGACACTGCGCGACCAGTTGCAACGCCTGCATGCGCGCACGGTCGAAGCGCCCGCCGAGCGCCGCCCACTCCACCTCGCCGACGCGCTTGTCGAAGCATTTGAACCCGTGGTGCTGGCGGAGCTTGCTTCAGGTGGAACCGCTGTTGCTGGCCGAAGTGCGCGTTGATCCGGTCGGCGTAGGTCGCCTCGGTCACCTCGCCCTCCACGAACAGGTGCAGCACCCGCCGCCGGCGGTCCGGCCCGGGCGGGCGCCGCAGCGGTCGGTCGCGCTCCTCGCGGCGCGGGCTCACCCGCCCGTCCCGGCGCGGGCTTCGACGTCGTGGAGGTAGCGGACGGTGCGGACGATCTGGCCAGGGCCGACCTGCGGGACACCGCCATAGCGGCCGGCGCGGTAGCCGCGCTCCAGGTTCTCGTCCTTGCGCGGGTGGGCGTCGCTGAGCGGGTAGAGCTCGGTGGCACCGTCGGCGCGCTTCTCGGTCAGCCAGACCTGCTCACGGCCCAGCGGCCGGTCGCCGGTCGCGGCGCCAAGCGGCGTGGTGTCGTGCGAGGTGAAGATGAGCTGGCCGCCCTTCGGGTTGGCCGCAGGGTCCTGGAACAGGCGGATGAACTCGGCGACCAGCGCGGGGTGCAGGCTCGCGTCCAGCTCGTCGACGAGCAGCACCGCCCCATCTTTCAGGGCCAGCAGCAGCGGCCCGAGCAGCGCGAACCAGTTGCGCGTGCCATAGGACTCGTCGTCGAAGTCGAACGCCGTCCGCCTACCCCCACTGGTGCGGACCAGGCGGACCCGGGGCGGGTCGGGGTCCTGCCTGACAACCTCGACCTCGTCGATGCCAAGGTCGGCGACGCGCAGCAGCTCCAGGATCCGCGTGCGGTCGTCGGTGAGCAGCCGCCTGCCGGTGAACCGCTCCCGCTCGGCCCGGTCGCTCTCGGGGGTGACCAGCCACAGGTTGCCGTGGAACCAGCGGTACAGCACCGAAAGCTGCGGGTGGTTGTAGGCTGCCGCGGTGGAGAGGAACAGCGCGTCGGGCCGGGTCAGCCTGGCCAGGGTCGCCCGCTCCCCCTTCAGGTGGTCGCCGGGAAACCGGAACGGCTCGGCGGCGCTGGCGTCGCGGTCGAACCAGACCTGCCGCCGGCCGCGCGGGTACACGTGCAGCCACTCTGCCTCAACGCGCGTGTCGCTGAGCTCGAACCCGTACACCCAGCGGGTCGTATCGATCACTAAGTCGACCTCGAACGACGACGGCGCCTTCACCGCCGCAGGGTCCAGCGCGAACGGCGTGCGCGGCACCCCGTCGGTACGCGTCCACTCGGCGTGCGAGTCCAGGACCGCCGCACGCATCAGGCGCAGCGCACCCAGCACGTTCGACTTGCCCGACGCGTTCGCCCCGTAGATGCCGACTACCGGCAGCGCCCGCACCGGCCGGCGCTCCGCGACGACGCCGGTCAGGCGTGCCGAGCCCTCGTCGAGCCCGTCAGAGACCAGGGAAAGCGTCTGCTCGTCGCGCAGCGAGAGCACGTTCGCGACGCTGAAGCCGAGCAGCACGCGCCCTCCTCACAGGTCGATGAACCCATCAAGCAAGTGTTCCACGCGGAAAATCCTCATACAAGTACAGTTTAGAAGCCCAGACCTCATCTCGGTGCTCCGAGCCGCCACGTTGTCGACAGGAGCCGAGTCCGGCAATTGACGGGCCGTCGGGCCCTACAGGGCACGAGCTGGCGCGATGAGCAGCGGGCGGACCTCGGCGGCGAAGCGCTGCACCCGGTCCTCGAGCCCGGGGGCCCGGTGGTCGAGGTTGACCACGAACCCGTCGACGCCCGCCTCGATGTAGTCGTTGAGCTTCTCGGCCACCCATCGGCCGGGGCCTGCGAGCGCATACCGCCCGCGCTCGTCGCGGGCCTCCTCGTCGACCTCCTCGCGCAGGTACACGCCGAGCCGCAGCACGATCCGGCCGGTGGGCACCTGTGCCCGGAATGCCCTGGCCATCGGCCGCAGCTTGTGGACCGGCAGGGCCACCGGGTGCCAGACGCTGGTGGCGGCCGCCCGCTGCAGCGTGCGCCGGGACACTCCGGCGACCCACAGCTCGAGCCCGATGGGCCGGGCGGGCGCCGGGGCGAGCCAGGCGTCGCGGACCCGGATCCCGCCGTCGTGGGTCACGGGGCCGGGTGCCTGCCGCATGAGGGAGCGGACCAGCCCGAGCCAGTCGTCGAGGCGGCGTCCGCGGTCCTCGAACGAGGCCCCGAGGGTGGCGAACTCCTCGTCCATCCATCCCGCGGTCACCGCGGTGATGAGCCGGCCGCCTGAAAGGAAGTCCAGGGTCACGAGCTGCTTCAAGGCGAGCAGCGGCTCCCGCTGCGGCACGACCAGGGCCGAGACGCCCAGCCGGATGCGCTGGGTGCGGCCGGCGAGGTAGCCGAGCGCCACCAGGGCCTCGGCGATCGTGCCGTAGACCGCCGCGTGCCTCACCGGGGGGAGCACGTGGTCGGTCAGCCAGCCGGAGTCCAGCCCCGCCCGCTCGGCGGCCAGGGCGCTTCGGGCCAGCCGGCCGGCGTCGAGCGCCTCGCCGTAGTTCGGCAGGATGACGCCGAGGTGCAGGCCGTTCATGGCGTCCAGCCTACGCGCCCGGCTCCGGCCAGGCGTGACCGGCGGCGTCCTGGGTACCTCCCTTCCAGGACGGCGGCGGGAGCGGGCTGGACGAGAGGCCGACGAGGGGGCGGGCATGGACGAGGCGGTTCGTGGGCAGGCGGTGGGGACGGACCTGAGCGGGCGCGCGGCAGTGGTCACCGGGGCGGCCAGCGGCATCGGCGAGGCCTGCGCCCGCCGGCTGGCCCGCGCCGGAGCCGAGGTCACCGTGCTGGACGTCGACCGGGCCGGCGCCGAGCGGGTGGCCGGCGAGCTCGGGGCCAAAGCCGTCGTGGCGGACCTGTCCGACCGCGACGCGGTGCTGCGGCTGGACCTGACGGCGGACATCCTGGTCAACAACGCGGGGCTGCAGCACGTGGCGCCGGTGGAGGCGTTCCCGCCGGAGCGCTTCGCCGTGGTGCTGGCGGTCATGGTCGAGGCGCCGTTCCTGCTCATCCGCTCGGCCCTGCCCAGGATGTACGAGCGCGGCTGGGGGCGGGTCGTCAACATCTCCTCGGTCCACGGCCTGCGGGCCAGCCCCTACAAGAGCGCCTACGTCGCGGCCAAGCACGGCCTGGAGGGCCTGTCCAAGGTGGTCGCCCTCGAGGGCGGGCCGCACGGGGTCACCTCGAACTGCATCTGCCCGGCGTACGTGCGCACGCCGATGGTCGAGGGCCAGATCGCCGAGCAGGCCCGCATCCACGGGATCCCGGCCGACCAGGTGGTCACCGACGTGATGCTCAAGGAGCCCGCGATCAAGCGGCTGATCGAGCCCGCCGAGGTCGCCGAGGTCGCCGCGTTCCTGTGCTCCCCGGCGGGCTCGTTCATCAACGGCGCGTCGCTCACCCTGGACGGCGGCTGGACCGCGCGCTGAGGCACGACCCTGACCGGCCGCCCGGCACCCCCGGTCGGCCCGGCGGGCGGCCGCTCGTCAGGGGTACCGCTCGGGCACGAACGTCTGGTCGGTGATCGGCGGGCGCACGTACTTGCCGTGGTCCTTTCGCGGCGGCAGCTTGATCGGCTCGGGGGTCAGGTCACGGTAGGGGACCGTGCTCAGCAGGTGGCTGATGCAGTTCAGCCGCGCATGGCGCTTGACGTCCGCGTTCACCACCCACCAGGGCGACTCCTTGGTGTCGGTGTGGGCGAACATGTCGTCCTTGGCCTTGGAGTACTCGAGCCACCTCTCCCGCGACTTGAGGTCCATCGGGCTGAGCTTCCAGCGCCTGGTCGGGTCGCCGAGCCGCCGCTGGAAGCGGCGCTCCTGCTCCTCGTCGCTGACCGAGAACCAGTACTTGATCAGGATGGTGCCCGAGCGGATCAGCATGCCCTCGAACGGCGGGCACGAGCGGAAGAACTCCTCCACCTGCGGCTCGGTGCAGAAGCCCATCACCCGCTCGACGCCCGCCCGGTTGTACCAGCTCCTGTCGAACAGGACCATCTCGCCGGCGGCAGGGAGGTGGGCGGCGTACCGCTGGAAATACCACTCGGTCCGCTCCCGTTCGGTCGGGGTGCCGAGCGCCACGACCCGGCAGATCCGCGGGTTCAGGCTCTCGGTGATCCGCTTGATCGTGCCCCCCTTGCCCGCGGCGTCGCGGCCCTCGAACAGCACGACCACCTTCAGCCCCTCGTGCTTGATCCACTCCTGGAGCTTGACCAGCTCGATCTGGAGCCGGGCCAGCTCACGCTCGTACGCCTTCTGGCTCATCGCTTTCGTTGCGCTGCGCTCCGCCATGGCCCGGCTCCACCCCCTGGTGCCTCAACTGGTGCGTGCCGCGTAGACGTTCTGGTCGAGCCCTCCCGCCGACAGGCAGGGGTCGTTGACCGCCGGGCTGCTGTACGCAGCCGCGTTGATGTCGTTGGGGACGTAGGTGCAGGGCTGGAGGACGTCGAAGCCGTCCTGGTCGTCGGCCGCCCCGGTCTCGCGGGGGTCCGCGCCCGGCACGAGGTCGCGCGAGTCGGTCCACACGACGTTCACCGCCCCCGGCACCGCCGAGACGTAGATGTAGTCGCCCCAGAAGCCGTCGCGGCGGGAGCCGTGCGTCTCCCAGTTGTAGTTGCTGGAGAAGCTGGTGACCTTCGTCTCCGCCCAGCTCGAGCCCCCGTCGGCGGAGGTCGCGACGAAGGTGTCGACCGCGCCGCCGGAGTTGGCGCCGCCGGCCGTGTCGCCCGGGGGCAGGCTCGGCGAATAGGCGGCGTCGGCGCGGGAGTCGTAGAGCACGACCGTGATCAGGCCGCCCGCCGAGGCGACGTCCGGGAAGTACTGGTGCCCGCGCGCCGCGGAATCGAGCGTCGTCGCCGGCGTCGGCCACGTCACGCCGTCCGGCGAGTTGCGCACGAACACCTTTGCCTGCCCGCTCGGCAGCTCGGCGCTCCACACCAGGTGCACGCCGGTCGCGTCGGCGGCCACCGCCGACAGGCTCGCGAACCGCGAGAACGTCAGCCCGCTCGGGCACGCGAACGGGCCGTCCCCGCAGTCGACGCCGCCGGTCCCACCCGTGAACTGGTCGGAGTCGAACGGAGTGACCGTGGCGACCCGGACCGGCTTCCCGAAGGTCTGCCCGCCGTCGGTCGACTTCGTCACGAAGAACGCCGTCTCCGGCTGCCCCTGCAGGCGGTCGCTGCGGTAGGTCAGGTAGACGGCGCCGTCAGGCCCGACCGCAAGGTCGGCGAAGCTCTCCGAGCCGAGGCCGGAACTCACGCCGATCGGCTGCGAGAAGGTCGCGCCGTGGTCGGTCGAGCGCGACAGCAGGATGAAGTTGTTCGGGGCCTTGCCGTCGTAGCGCGACCAGGCGACGTAGAGGTTGCCGGAGCGCGGCCCGCCCGTCTGGTCGACGGCGAGGTTGATCTTGTCCTGGAAGAGCCCGGAGCCCGAGAACTGCGCCGACGGCGTCCCCCGGTCGACCAGCACGGTGCGGGCGTAGTGCGCGCCGTCCTGGTCATAGGTGGCGACGTAGACCGAGCCGTTGACCGGCTTCGCGCGATTGAAGCAGATGAACCCGTAGAAGAGCCGGCCGTCGCTGTCGAACGACTGCGTCGGGTCGCCCGCGGCTCCGCACACGCCGTGGGCCGGCGAGGCGAGCCCCTCCGCCGAGGTGTCGGCCAGATAGCCGGGGACCAGGCTGTCCGCCCAGGTCGTCCCGCCGTCCGTCGAGCGGTAGTAGCCGGCCCAGACGTCGCCGTTGACGATCTGCGCGCAGTAGTCGTTGGAGCCCGCGACCACGACGTCGGGGCTGCGCGGGTCCACGGCCACGGTCGGCTCGTTCTGCGAGCGGCGCCCGCTGCTGCAGGCTTGCGTCGTCGCGTCGGTGCCGCCGTCGTAGCGCAGGTAGCCGGAGGTGCCGTTGTCGTTGGTGACCCTCGACTGGCCGGCGGCCTGCGCCGTGCCCCCCATAACGACAGCGACGAGCACGGCGACGGCCGCCGCGAAAAGCCGCATCCTCATCTGGTCCCCCTTTGAGGCCGCGAAACAGACCCGCCGGGAGCCCACGCCGCTCGCGAGCTCCCACCGGCTTTTCGTACCACGCCCTGTGGCCGCCGACCAGGGTCAGTCGCGCTGCTCGAGCTTGAAGGAGATGTTGACCTTGGCCCGGTAGGCGGCAACCCGGCCGTCCTCGATCACCATGTCGAGCTGAGAGACCTCGGCGACGCGCAGGTCGCGGAGCGACTGGGCGGCCGTCTCGACGGCGACGGCGGCCGCCCGCTCCCACGATTCGGTGCTGGTCCCGACGACCTCGGTGAAGCGGTACACGCTGTCCGCCATCGGAATTCCTTTCGCTCGGCGACAGAGACCGCCGGGAGCCTCTCCCCGCCGCCGGGAGCTGTCAAGACACGTCGGGGCCGTCCCGGTCGCCGAGCCCGAGTCGGGCGGCGAGCAGCCGGTAATCGACCGAGCGCACCAGCCGGTCCCTGTGGATCCCGTCCATCAGCTCACGTGACCGCGCCAGGTCGCCGGTCTCGAGACGGACGACGGCCAGGGCGAGCTTGACCTCCTGGTTGTCCGGCCCGAGCCTGAGCGCGCGCTCGTAGGCGTCGCCGGCCTCGGCCAGCCGCCCGGCCCGCCGGCTCAGGTTGCCGAGCCGCACGAGGTACTGGGGGTTGCGCGGACTGTAGCGGGCGGCGCGGCGGGCATTCTGCAGCGCCTCCCACTCCGGCCCGGTGTGCTCCAGCGCCTCGGCGAGCAGGCTGAACGTGTAGGCGTCGGCGGAGCCGGTGTCGACCAGGCGCCGCAGCACGTCGCGCGCGCGCTCCCACTCCTCGATGCGGACCAGCGCCTGCGCCAGGTCCTGCAGCAGGGGAGGATACGGCGCGCCGCCTTCGAGCGCGCGGCTGTAGTGGTGGATCGCCTCCGTCCAGTTGCCCGCGATGTACTCGACCCTGCCCGCCACACGGAGGACCTGGCGGTCGTCGGGCGCCTCCCACAGCAGGCCGCGAACGGTCTGACGGGCCTCTTCCACGCGGCCGAGGCGGGCCTGGCAGCGGGCCTGGTACAGCCGCGCCTCGACGTGGTCCTCGTACCAGGAGATCACCGCGTTGAAGTTCTCCAGGGCCTCGCTCCACCGCTGCCGCCGGTAGAGCTCGACGCCGGCCTCGAAGATCGGGCCGAGCATGTTCGCCCGGACCTCCCTCGCCTCCTGGATCCGCAGGGCGAGCCCGAGCAGGCGGAAGGCGGACATCGCACAGCTCACGAACAGGCGGCTGTGCTCCGGCAGCTCGCGCAGGAACTCCAGCATGGCGTCGGCCAGGGTGCTGGCCTGCCCCGGCTGGTCGCCGCGCTGCCGGAAGCTCTGCAGGAAGAAATCCCGCGCCAGGGGATGGAGGCGGGGATAGCTGTCCTCGACCACCTCGATCAGCGAGTAGGACACCGCCTCCAGGAGCGCGTCGCGGAAGGCCGGCTCCGGCAGGCCGAGGTAGCCGGCGAGCCGCTCGGGGGGGATGGGCCCGTCAACGACCGCCAGCGCCTCCAGCAGGCTGTGCGTGCGCTCCGACAGGGAGGTGGAGGCGAGCACCTCGGTCGCCGCCCTGACCCGTGACTGCTCCCAGTCCCGCTGTCCCTCCGCGATGGCGGGGGCGGCGATCTCCAGCGCCAAGGGGTGACCGCCGAGCTCGAGCACGCAGCGGCCCAGCACGCGGTCGTCGACATTGCCGGCGCCCCGGTTCCTCAGCAGGTTGACGCCGTCGCGCTCGCCCAGCCCGCCGAGCTCCTCGATGACCGAGACGCGGGCGAGCTCGGGGCTCAGCTTCGGCTTCCGGGTGGAGGTGAAGACCGCCATGCAGCGGTACTCGATGACCCCAGCGGTCTGCCACAGATCGTTCAGGATCCCCTCCAGCACGTCGTCCGGGGCCGCATTGTCACGCATGAGGTGCTGGGCGTCCTCGAAGATCCACACGGCCACCTTGGCCGCCGCCGCCTTGACGTGCCGCTCCAGGCCGGCCCGCGCGGCCTCCGGATCGTCGTGGGGGCCGACCGGCAGCTCGTTGCGGAAGCCGGCCGCGGCCGCCCGCATGTTCGCCACCAGTTGCAGGTCGATCTCCACCTCCTGCATGCCTGGCCGCAGCCCGATCCGCTGGGTCAGGTGCTGGTGCGGGTCGTACCGCTCGGCCTGGTGGCGGGCGAGGGTGCGCTTGCCGATCCCGGCCAGGCCGTGGATCCACAGCATTCCCAGCCGCGTCGAGTAGAAGACGCGGTCGAATTTCGGCTCCCATTCGCTACGGCCCAGGAAGCCGTCCCCCGCCGGCCGGACCGGCGGAAGGCCCTGAAGCGTGCTGGCGATGAACGTCTCGTCGGAGATGCCGCCCATGCTGAACGCGAGCAGGTCGAGTGGCGGCATGGTGTCGTCGAGGCGGAACACCCAGACCGCCACCCGGTTGACGTTCACGAGCCGGTCCAGGAAATCTGGGGAGAGCAGCCACGGGAGCTGAGGGCTCGCCTCCAGCTCCGTGCTCCACAGGATGACGAGGTCGCTGGCGACGTCGGTCAGCGCGGCCAGGCGCCACGATGGGTAGGCGCCGCGGTCGATCTCGACGAAATTGAACCGCTCGTCCGAGAGCTGCCCCGCGAGGGCGAGCGCAAGCCCCCGGTGCACGGCCGAGAACATGACGACGAAACTGCGTTGCGCGCCCTGGCTCACCTTTCACACCCCTCCGGCGGCGATCGCCAGTTGCTGCTCCTTGATCTGGAACGGGATGTGGTAGGCGATGCCCTCCATCTGCAGAACGGCCCCCTCGAGCGCACGAGCCAGCCGGTCGTGGTCGGTCGGGGTCGTGAGCAGCAGCTCACGGAACCCCTCGGCGACCCGGAACGACTCCTCGAGGTTGAAGAGGAACTGGTCCGGCCTGCCGTCGAGCAGCTTGCAGTGCTCACAGACCATCTGGCCGTGCTCCCTCCAGCTTCGCAGCAGGTCGTCGGCCTGCCGGAACGAGCGGGGCAGCCTCGTCATCACCTTCCGGGTGCTCGCGGGGATCCCCTGGAGCACCTCCAGATTGGCGACCACCTCGCTGCGCCGGGTCTTGGAGAGGTACGCCTGGGCGACCCGCTGTGCCGCCTCCTGGGCCGCCACCGCCGCGTTCTTCGTCTTGATGAGCTGGTAGATCGTGATGGCGAACCCGACCAGCGAGAGCACCTCGCCACCGACCCCGAGCTGATCCCACCAGCGCATCGCGCATTCACCACCTCGGCTGCTGCGCCGGACGAGAAGCGACTTCCGCTCCAAACCAGACTGATCTACGCGCATGCGCCTAGCAATCCGATCTCATCTGCAAGGCGACGATAGACGCAATCCATAGCAGAGGGAAGCTCTGCCACGGATTGGAGCCGCCCGGCCATCTTATTGACAGCGGGCTCGGTCCGGTGCGAGGACACCCAGCAGGTGCACGGGTGGATGAACCAGACCGGGCACGGGAGCTACCCCCTGTGGCTGTCGGAATGGGCGACCTACCGGGGCGGCTACGAGAACGTCTCCACGGCCCTGGGGACCGTTCTCGACAACCTCGTCCGCGGCTCGCGGCCAGGCCGCGTAGCCCTCGTTGAACAGCAGGTAAAGCACTCCCAGCACCGAGGCGGTCCGCTCCGCGAGCAGATGGGCGGGCGGGATTCGGAACGGGATGCCGGCGTTGCGGATCTTGCGCTTGGCGCGGACCAGGCGCTTGGACATCGTGTCCTCCGACACCAGGAACGCCCGGGCGATCTCCGCCGTGGTCAGGCCCGCGAGGGTGCGCAGGGTGAGCACGACCCGGAGCTCGAACGCCAGCGCCGGGTGGCAGCACGTGAACATCAACCGTAAGCGGTCGTCTGGTATACCGCTGACTGCGGCCTCATCGTCACCCGGTTCGTCCGGGACCGACAGCATGGCCGCCTCCCGGAGCTTGGCTGCGCCGACCGCCTCCCGGCGCAGCCGATCGGTGACGCGGTTGCGGGCGGTAGTGGTCAGCCACGCTCCGGGCCTGCGGGGAATGCCGTCGCGCGGCCAGCGCTGGAGCGCCTGCGCAAAGGCGTCCTGCGCGCATTCCTCGGCAAGGTCCCAGTCGCCGGTCAGCCCGATGAGGGTCGCGACGATCTGCCCCCACTCCTCGCGGAACGCCTTGGTGACGGCCGCGTCGACCTCTGCGATCACGTCTCGGGGAGCGGCCGGATCTCGATCGTGCCGTACTTGGCGGCGGGATGCTTCGAGGTCACCTCGAGGGCCTCGTCGAGATCCGCACACTCGACCAAGCCGAACCCGCTGGGTGAGTGCAACCCCCCGATGGTCACCAGCACCCGACGCTGCTGCATCTCGTCGGCCCAGGCATGGCAGCTCGCCAAGAACGAGCCGTCAGCCTCCGTCGCCTTGTGAGCCTCGTCATCACCGCAGATCAACAGCATGTATCTCACGGTCCCTCCCAAGCCGTCACGACACATGATGACCCTTCGCCTGCTCGACCAGGGCGCGCAGCCCGGCCTGCCGCACCTCCAGCACCTCACGGGCTGGACTGGGTCCGCACAGGCACATACCGTAGCGTCGACTCGTCGCCATAGCCTGGTCGCCGTGGCCCGGCGCGTTCCAAGCACGTGGGAGCCTGTATGCGGCCCAATGCCTATCGTCCCTGGCCGGCGCTGCCGCCCGTCAGCAAAGGGCCGTACGCCCGCGTGAAGCGGTGGCTGAGCACGCCGCGTGCCCTACGGCTGCGCGCGGTCGCCGGCAGGCTCCTGCTGCTGGCCGTGGTGCTGACCTTGGCGCTGGCCGCGCTGCTGTACGTCACCCGCACCTACAGCCTGGACAGCGCCACCTACCCGGCAACCGTCCACCGCCTGGCCGTCGACGCCGACGCCGGCCCGGTCACGGCCGTGGGCAGCGACCGCCGCGACAGCTTCGCGTTCTGGCAGCGGCGCTACTCCCTGGTCAAGCCGAGGGTCGAGGACGCAGTGCGGGGCGACACGCTGGAGCTCCACTCGCGGTGCCCACGCGTCAGCTTCCGCTGTGCGGTCGTCCTCGGCGCGCAGGTGCCCACCGGCACCGCCGTGACCATCCGCAGCCGCGCTGCTGCCGTGGCGGTGCAGAGCGTCAGCGGCCCGGTGGACGTCACCACCCGGTCAGGCGCCGCAACCGTCGAGCAGGCCGCCGGCCCCGTGCGGGTGGCCACCCGGTCCGGGAAGATCGGGGTCGCCGGCGTGCAGGGCGATCTCGTCGCCCAGACCGTCTCCGCCCCGATCGAGGTGCACGACGTCCGCGGGCAGGTCGACCTCACCAGCGGGTCCGGGTCGGTCACGGGCAGCGGGCGGTTCGGACAAGCGTTTGCCGCGCGCACCGGCACCGGCTGGGTGACCATGACGTTCCAGGAGCCCCCCGAGCACATCGACATCCGTTCGGCCTCCGGCCAGGTCGACCTCGATCTCCCCCAGGGCCGCTACCGGCTCGACCTCGCGGCGCCCGCCAACCAGGTGCACCTGCACGGCGTCACCGACGATCCGACCGCGGCGCGCACGATCACGATCAGCACCCGGGGTGGCATTGTCCTCACCGGCAGTTGAGAAGGCGCCAAGATGTACATGCACGCCGTGCTCGGCGGGGACCACGAGGACGAGGACCACGAGGACGAGACCGGCTGAGCCCCAGCACCCCGACACCGGAGGTCGATCGTGGACGAGAAGACAGTGGCGGTCCCGGCCAGCTTCCAGGACCTGCTCCAGCTCCCCCTCATCGCGCACCTGGCCACCGTCCGGGCCGACGGCTCGGTGCAGACCAACCCCATGTGGTTCAGGTGGGACGGCCGGCGGGTCCGCATGACCCACACCCGGACCAGGAAGAAGTACCGCAACGTGCAGGGCGAGCCCCGGGTCGCCCTGTCGATCGTCGACCCCGGCAACTCCCAGCGCTACCTCGAGGTGCGCGGGGTCGTGGAGTCGATCGAAGACGACCCCGGGGCCCGCTTCTACCAGTCGCTGCGCGAGCACTACGGGTCGACCGGCACGCCCATCCTCGACGCCGACGTCCGGGTCGTGCTGGTGATCCGCCCGGCGGTGATCCTCGGCCGCAGCCCGGGCGAGGGGGAGGGCCCGCCCGGGACGGAGCGGTCGACGGCGCCCGCCCCCGCCTGAGCCGGTCCGCCCGTCTGGCCCCGCCCGGTCACGACAACCCTGGGCCCCCGATATGCCGAGGCTGTCGCGTCGCCTGCTCAGCAACGTCGCCGGCGTTGTGGCGCTGCTCGGCGTGCTGCTCATTGCCGGGCACGTGGTCGGCGCCGACGTCAGGCGCGCCACCTCGCCGGTCACCGCGCCGCCGGGCGAGCCCGCAGACCGCTCCCCGACCTTGCCCTCGCCGCAGGCACCGGTCGCGGCCAGGGTCGACCTCGGGGGGCCGGTGGACGCGGTCGCGGTCGGCCGCGGCGCGGTCTGGGCCGCGCACGACTGCACCGTCTCCAAGGTCGACCCAAAGACCAACCGGGTGGTCGCGACGATCGCCGGGACCGGGCCGTGGCAGGCCTGCGTGACCGGGCTGGCGGTCGGCGGTGGGGCGGTCTGGGGGGCGGTGGCCGGGGTGGGCCTGGCACGGATCGACCCGCAGACCAACGAGGTGGTCGCCACCGTGCCAATTGGGCCGGTCCCGGCTTCGGTCGCAGTCGGTGGCGGCGCGGTGTGGACGGCGTGCTGCGCGGAGACGTCGACGCCGGGCAGGATCATGCTGATCCGGGTCGATCCGGAGAGCAATCGGGTGGTCGCAAGGATCCCGCTGCGCGGCAGCCTTCCCGCCGCGGTCGGGGTCGGCCCGAGCGGAGTGTGGGTGGTGGGCGAGCGGCTTGCCGGCCAGCGGCTGTGGCGGGTCGACCCCACGACCAACCGCGTGAGCGCCTCGGTCGCGCTTCCAGACGACATCGGCGCCGGCGGGAGCATCCTGGTGGGCGCGGACGTCGTCTGGCTGACGAGCTGGGGGGGCAATGACCCGATGGTGCAGGTGAGACCGCGAGGCGCCCGGGTCACGGTGCGGCTGGTGGAGGCCGGCAGCGGCGGGCTCGTGCCGGTCCACGGAGTCGTGTGGTCGACGTTCGCCGGCTGGCTGCTCCGGGTCGACCCGGACGGCACCCACGCTATCCCGCTCGACGTGGGCAGCACCGTCGTCAACGGTCTGGCGGTCAGCCCGGAGGCGCTGTGGGTGGCGGCGCCGACCGGCTTGTTCCGCATCGACCCGAGCCGGCTGCACTGAGGCGGCGCGGCCCGGCGCAAGGCCCGGCCGCGCCGCCGAATCCCTCAGCTCCTCAGCTCACATCAGTAGCTCTGGAGGAAGACGTCTGGCTGGCTCTCGGTCACCCCTGCCGCCGTGGTGACCACGTTGCGGTTGTCGCCCCAGCTCACAAAGCGACGGGACCCGTTCGACGCGATCTGGTTGTAGTCGCCCATGTAGCACGCGGCGATGACCGGGTCCTGATTGGGGTTCGTCTGGTTGATCGGGAAGGGCACGGTGCTGAGCGGTGTCTCGCCCGAGCCCACCGGGGCCGCGGTCGGGGTCGCGAGCGTCAGGTCCTCCTTGTCGGTCCGCAGCAGGTCAGGGCCGCCGCTCGGATTCTGGACGCGCTCGTACCACATGGCGTGGAGCCCGCTGGAGTCCGTCACGATCGCCGGCTGGTACCGGTCGTTCATGAACTCGGTGCTGAGCGGTCCGCTGATGACCTGCGGCGGGCTGAAGGTCTTCGCACCGTCCGTGGAGTAGCTCAGGAAGGTGCGGGTGGCGTTGGCGAAGCCCCCGCCCGGCCCGGCCGGCCGGTCGTTCCAGGCGAGGTACAGGGTGCCGTTGGCGTCGAGCGTGCTGCTCGGCGCCTCGAACTCCCGCGAGTCGAGGCCAGGCGCGGTCTCGATCACTTCGAGGTCGGCGAACCCGCAGGGCCGCAGGAGGTCGCCCGCGCCCTGCACCCGGGCCACGGTGGTGACCCGGGTGACCGTGGCGCTGGCCACGTCCACGGCGGCCGTGAACTGCGTCCCGCTGGTCACGTGCGGGTCGGTGGTGCACGCGGCGATGTCGAACTGCTCCCAGGTCACGTACAGGGTTCCGCCGGCGGGGACCGGGTGCGACCCCGGCGTCGTCGGTGCGCAGGTGTCGGGAGCGGAGAGCTGCGTGGTCCGCCAGTGCACCCCGTCGGTGGAATCGGAGAGCATCACCGGGCCCTGGACGAACGAGTGCGCGTAGAACGTCCACGTGATGTAGAAGTGCCGTTTCCCCTGAGCGTCCCGCCCGATGGACAGCAGCTCCTTGTCGGCGAAAAAGGTGTTGGCGTTGCCCACGTCCACCGGCACCGACAGCAGGCGGAAGGTGTTGGTGCCCGCCGGCATCTCGTAGAGCGCGATCTGCGACTTGGTGAAGTGACCCTGGTAGGCCAGGCTGGCGTAGTAGATATTCCCCTGGTCGTCGGTGGCCAGCGACGGGTCGCCGATGGGCTGGACGTCGCCGCTCCAGGGAAGGTCGCCCATGTCGGTGAAGCTCTTGCCTCCGTCGTTGGACACCGAGTAGCCGCTGAAGTTGATGGCGGGCACGCAGCAGACCAGCGAGTCGTTGAAGCCGACGACGACCTTGTTGCCCACGGCCACCACGGTCGTCTCGCTCTGGGTGTTCTGGGGCGAGCCGTCGTCCTCGGCCAGGCAGGTCACCTGGACGTTGCCGGTGGCGCTGGGCCCCGCGGGACACGGCGTTCCCGCATTGACCGTCGAAGGCCGGTTGAGCCGTCCGGTCAGGATGCCGGCGAGCGCCTCCCCGGCAGCCGAGACGTGATTCTGCGGCAGGTACCACCCGGGCTTCGAGTTGCCGGCGGCCGCAGGTGCGACGGCTCCGGGCAGCACTCCTGCGGCGACCACCGTGAGGGCCAGCAGGCTCACGAGCACGTATCGCCTCATCGCGACACCCTTTCTCCGCGGCTCGCCCGCGGGGGACCTGGCCGGGCTCGGGCCGGCAACGCAGGCACCCGGACAGTCCGGCTTATGTGGGTTCGACCATGATCCGGTCTGCTCGGTCTGTCAATCTCCCGCGCCGGTTGACGGCGCTCGATCCGGGTGAGCTACGCTCCCAGGATGAACGCACAGCACTTGAAGGTGTGTGCGAGCGCCGAATGGGCCGAGCTCGTCGAGCACGTGCTGCTGCCGTGGGTGGTCGAAGGTCGCGACCTCGGCGACGAAGCTCTTGAAGTGGGAGCCGGTCCCGGCCTGGTCACCGACGTCCTGCGGAAGCGGGTTCCGCGACTCGTCGCGACGGACGTGGACCGGCAGTTGGCAGCCGCGTTGCGGCAGCGCCTTTCCGGCACCAACGTCGACGTCGTGGCCGCCGACGCCACCGCGCTGCCCTTCGACGGGCGCCGGTTCTCCGCGGTCGCCTGCTTCACCATGCTGCACCACGTGCCCACCATTGCGATGCAGGACCGGGTGCTCCGTGAGCTGTGCCGCGTGCTGCGGCCGGGAGGCGTCCTCATCGGCACCGATGGCATGGACACGCCAAGTCGCCGGGCCCTGCACGAAGGCGACGTCTTCCTCCCCGTGCAGCCGGACGAGCTGCCGGGCCGCCTTGCGGCGGCGGGCTTCAGCCGTCCGGACGTGGAGGTCAGGGACGACCGCTTCCGGTTCGCCGCCGCCAGCGGGCTGACAGGGCGACGGGCACGCCGGCTGTGGGCCGGCGGCTGGACCGGCGTCGTATGATCGAGCTGGGCACCGGGTCCGGCCCGGACCGTGACCACCGGGGTCCCCACACACCGGGGTGTGCCCATGTACGACTACGACCTGCTCGTGATCGGCTCCGGCCCGAGCGGCCAGAAGGCCGCCATCGCCGCGGCCAAGCTCGGCCGGCGCGCCGCCGTCGTCGAGCGGACCGACACGGTCGGCGGCGTCTGCATCAACACCGGCACGATCCCGTCCAAGACCCTGCGCGAGGCCATCCTCTACCTGACCGGCCTCACCCAGCGCGAGCTGTACGGGCAGAGCTACCGCGTCAAGCAGGACATCACCGTTCAGGACCTGAGCACCAGGACCCGGCACGTGGTCGGGCGCGAGATCGACGTGATCCTCCACCAGCTCACCCGCAACCACGTGACGCTGCTGACAGGCACCGCCCGCTTTGTCGACCCGCACACCATCGGCATCCTGGGCGGGCCCGTCGAACGGCGTGTGACCGCCGCCAACGTCATCATCGCGACCGGCACCCGACCGGCCCGACCGGACAGCGTCGACTTCGACGACCGGAGCATCGTCGACTCGGACGCGATCCTGTCGCTCGAGCGGATCCCGTCCTCGATGGTGGTCGTCGGCGCGGGCGTGATCGGGCTGGAGTACGCATCGATGTTCGCCGCGCTCGGCACCAAGGTGACGGTTGTCGAGCGGCACGCTGGCATGCTCGAGTTCTGCGACGGCGAGATCGTCGAGTCGCTCCGCTACCACCTGCGCGACCTTGCGGTGACGTTCCGCTTCGGCGAGACCGTGGCCGCGGTGGAGCGCCACGTGAGCGGCACGGTCACAGTCCTCGAGAGCGGCAAGCGGATCCTGGCCGACACCGTGCTGTACTCGGCCGGGCGCCAAGGCCTGACCGACGAGCTGGAGCTGGCCAACGCCGGGCTCGAGGCGGACGCGCGCGGCCGCATCGCGGTCGGGCCCGACTTCCGGACCGGGGTCGAGCACGTCTTCGCGGTTGGCGACGTGATCGGCTTCCCCGCCCTTGCCGCGACCTCGATGGAGCAGGGCCGGCTGGCGGCCTACGCCGCCTTCGGCGAGCCTGCGAGCTCGATCGGGGAGCTGCTGCCGATCGGCATCTACACCATCCCGGAGATCAGCTATGTCGGGAAGAGCGAGGCCGCGCTGACCGAGGCGTCGATCCCTTACGAGGTCGGCATCTCCCGCTACCGGGAGCTGGCCCGCGGGCAGATCCTGGGCGACTCCTACGGCATCCTGAAGCTGCTCGTCTCGCTGGACGACCGGCGGCTGCTCGGCGTCCACGTGTTCGGGACGAACGCGACCGAGATCGTCCACATCGGCCAGACCGTGATGGGCAACGGCGGCACCGTCGACTACCTCGTCGACGCCGTGTTCAACTACCCGACGCTGGCCGAGGCGTACAAGGTGGCCGCGCTCGACGCGGTGAACAAGATGCGGGCCATCGCCCACCTCGACGACTGACCGGCCTGCGCGAGTCCGCCAAACACGTCCGCACGCCGAGCGCAGGTCTCGCGCCGAGCGCCGCCTTGGCGGAAGGCCCGGCCCTCAGACGGCTGGGGCGGTCGTCTCCTGCCGGATCCCAGGCTTGGCCTTGGCGAGGTTCTCGCCGACCTCGAGCGGGAAATGGCATGCGGCCAGGTCCCCCGAGGCCTTGGGCTCGAGCGGTGGCTCCTCGTCCACGCAGCGCTGCTGCGCCTTGGGGCAGCGCGGGTGGAAGCGGCACCCGGACGGCGGGTCGATCGGCGAGGGCACGTCGCCGTAGAGGATCACCCGCTCGCGCTTGGCGGCCAGGTCCGGGTCGGCCACCGGCACCGCGGACAGCAGCGCACCCGTGTAGGGGTGCTTCGGCTCCGCGTACAGCCGCTTGGCGTCCGACAGCTCGACCACCTTGCCCAGGTACATCACGGCCACGCGGTCGGAGACGTGGCGGACCACCGACAGGTCGTGGGCGATGAAGATATAGGTCAGGTGGAACTCGCTCTGCAGATCCTCGAGCAGGTTGATGACCTGCGCCTGGATCGAGACGTCGAGCGCGGACACCGGCTCGTCGCACACGATCAGCCTCGGCCGCAGCGCCAGGGCCCGCGCCACGCCGATGCGCTGGCGCTGGCCGCCGGAGAACTCCGCCGGGAAGCGGTTGTAGTGCTCGGGGTTCAGGCCGACGACCTCCATCAGCTCCTGGACCCTGAGCTTGCGCTGCCTGCCGTCGCCGATGCCGTGGATCTGGAACGGGTCGCCGATGATCGTGCCGATCCGCTTGCGAGGGTTCAGGGACGAATAGGGGTCCTGGAAGATCATCTGGACCTGGCGCCGGAACCGCCGCAGTTCCTTGCCCTTGATGTTGGTGATGTCCCGGCCCTCGAACTCGACGGTGCCCTCGGTGACCGGCAGCAGCCGGCAGATGAGCCGGCCGAGCGTGGACTTGCCGCAGCCGGTCTCGCCCACCACGCCAAGGGTCTCGCCGGGGGAGACCTCCAGGTCGACGCCGTCGACGGCGTGCACCCGGCCGACCTCACGCTGGAAGATGATGCCCTGCGTGATCGGGAAGTGCTTCTTGATCCCGGTCAGGCGGAGCAGTGGCTGCCGGTCGCCTTCGGTCTCGGGCGCCGCGGCGCTCTTCGTCTCGTTTACGCTCATCGTGTCGGTGCCACCTCTTGCTGCCAGATACGCTGCTTCTCCTCCAGGGACAGATGACATGCGGAAAGATGGGCGCCGTTGCCGCCCGCGGGCAGCAGTTGCGGCTCCTCCTTGGTGCAGACGTCCATCACATACGGACAGCGCGGGTGGAACTTGCAGCCCGACGGCGGGTGGATGAGGCTCGGCGGCAGGCCCTTGATGGGCCGCAGGCGGTCGTTGGTGTGCTCGGCCCCGACCGAGGGGATCGACTGCAGCAACCCCCAGGTGTACGGGTGGTGCGGGCTGTAGTAGACGGTGCGGCGGTCGGCGACCTCGGCTGGCCTGCCCCCGTACATGACCAGGACCGTGTCGGCCATGTCGGCGACCACGCCGAGGTCGTGGGTGATCATGATGATCGCGGTGCCGAACTCTTCCTGCAGCCGTTCGATCAGGTCGAGGATCTGGGCTTGGACGGTGACGTCGAGCGCGGTGGTCGGCTCGTCGGCGATGAGCACCGCGGGGTCGAGCGAGAGCGCCATGGCGATCATCGCCCGCTGGCGCATGCCGCCTGAGAACTGGTGCGGGTAGTCGTCGACCCGCCGCTCCGGACGGGGGATTCCGACTAGGCCGAGCAGCTCGACCGCCCGCTTGTGCGCGTCCTTTTTGGGGATCTTCTCGTGCGCCTGGATCGCCTCGACGATCTGCGCGCCGACCTTGTAGTAGGGGTGCAGGCTCGACAGCGGGTCCTGGAAGATCATCGCGATCTGCTTGCCCCGGATCGCGCGCATCTCGTCCGAGTGCATCTTCAGCAGGTCGCGGTCCTGGAACAGCGCCTCGCCCGAGACCTTGCCGCCCCGGGCCAGCCCCAGGATGGACAGGCAGCTGACGCTCTTGCCCGAGCCGGACTCGCCCACGATGCCGAGCGTCTCGCCCCTGTCGAGGACGAAGTCCACTCCGTCCACCGCTTTGACGATGCCGTCGTCGGTGTGGAACTCGACCCGCAGGTCTTTGACCTCAAGCAGTGCCATGAAAACCTCCGCCCGCGTGCCTGCAACGGGCACCCACCACGTCCAATATCCCAGGTGCGCGGGTTGAATGATAGCTCGGCAGCCCCATTTCAGACCGCCTTGAACTGCTCGAACGGCTGCCGGCAGCCGTTGCAGTAGAAGATCGCCCTGCAGAGCGTCGGCCCGAAGGGGTTCTCCATCATGGTGTCGGTCGAGCCACAGTACGGGCACGTGGCTGTCGGCCGCATGGCGATCGTCGCGAACAGGGGTTGAGCGCCCGAGCCGGACGGTGACGCCGCCGGGGGGGCGAAGCCGCTCTCGCGCAGCCGGCGGCGGCCTTCGGGGGTGATCCGGTCGCTCGTCCACGGCTCGGCAAAGGTGGCCTCGACCTCCACAACGGCCGCCATGCCCTCCAGCCGCTCGGCGACCGCCCTGCGGATCAGGTCGAGCGCCGGGCACCCCACGAACGTCGGCAGCAGCTCGACGCGCAGGCGGCCGTCGGTGACCTCGACCGAGCGGACCATGCCGAGGTCGACCACGGAGACCGTGGGGATCTCCGGGTCTTTGACCTCGTCCAGCGCCCGCCAGACGGCCTGCTCGGTCGCCAGCCCGGTCACCAGCTCGCCTCCGGGTCCAGGCGGTAGACGGAGGTCAGCTCGGTCCACAGCCACTGGAAGCTCGGGCTGTGGTCGCCACGGGGGCTGGCCGGCCGCGGGACGGTCGGCTCCAGTCGCCCGCCGGCGCGGCGGAACGGCATCCCGAGGTCGAGGCGCCCGAGCAGCGGTGCCAGACCGGCCAGCCAGCGCTGCTCGGCAGCGGCCAGCGGCTCCGCCAGGATGCCCGCCTCGACCAGGCGCTCCTCGCCCGGCAGCGGCGCCAGCACGCACAGCGCGTCCGGCCACAGCAGCTCCAGCGCCTCGGCGAGCCGCCGCCGCGGCTCCTCGCCGCCGCGCGCCAGGCGCTCCAGCCAGGCGCTGACGTGCAGCAGGTGGTAGGTCTCCTCGCGGCGCATCTTGGCGACCAGGCCGGCCAGCGGCGCGTACGCTGAGGCCACGAGCAGGTCGAGCCGCGCCGCGTCGGCCGTGTCGTACAAGAACCGGCGGGCGATGGAAAAGGCCCAGTCGGTGCGGGCGTGGTCCAGCAGGCGTGCGTGGCGGTACTCCTGGGCTTCGCGGCCGAAGGCGATCCTGTCCGGGTCCCCACCGACCAGGTCGGCCAGGATCCGGTAGAGCGCCTGGGCATGGCCGATCTCGTCCTGGGCGAGCGAGCTGAAGGCCACGTCCTCCTCGAGCAGCGGGGCGATCCCGGTCCACTCGGAGTCCCAGAAGCCGAGCACGAACTCGTCGTCGGCCATGGCGAGCAGCAGCCCGGCGAGCGCCCGGCGGGTCGGCTCGTCCAGGCCGCTGCCGGGGGCGGGGGCGCTCACGGCTGCTCACCCGCCACGCGGGCGCGGGCCGCCGCCAGCTTGCGCTTGATCTCCGCGGAATAGCCGACCGGCTTCTTGAAGGAGCGGTCCAGCGGCGGCTGCAGGAGGTCGGGGTCGTCCACGTCGCGGATGGCCGCCCGCGGCACGACCCACAGCCGCACCGACTCCTGCCGCCGCCCGTAGAACTCGCGCGCGTAATGGCTGGCCAGCTCCGGGTCGGGGGCCAGCAGGTTGCCGGCGTGCTGCATGGGGCCACCCTCCCGCTCCTGGCGGAAGACCTCGTAGACCTGGAGGGCGGCCGGTGCCGCCGCGCCGTCTCGCTCGTCCACGGTCAGGCCGCCACCTTCGGCTCGGACAGGACCGTCTCGCGCACCCAGCGCGTCTGCTCGTAGTTGAGCCGCCGGAAGGCGAGCCGCTCCTGCGACTTCGGCCCGTGGCCGGTCACCACCGCGTACAGCTCCTTCCAGTCCGGCTCGGTGTAGTGCCAGCGGCCGCTGCCCGGGTCCTGGCGGAGCTCGGGATCGGGCAGCTCCAGGCCGATCTCGCGGATGCGCGGCACGTAGGTCGAGAGGAACTCCTGGCGCAGGGTGTCGTTGTCCTTGTTCTTGATGCGCCAGGCGAGGTCACGGTCCTTGGCCGGCTCGGTCGGCGGCCCGTGCATCTGCATGAGGGGACCCCACCACCGGTTCAGTGCCTCCTGCACCATGGCACGCTGCTCGGAGGTGCCGTTGACCATGGTCAGGACCACGTCGCGGCCGTGCATGATGTGGACGGACTCCTCCCAGCAGATCTTCTTCATAGTGCGGGCGTAGGGCGCGTACGACGACTCGCGCAGCGCCTGCTGGGCGACGATCGCCGCCGCGTCCACCAGCCAGGCGATGATGCCCACGTCCGCCCAGCTCCTGGTCGGGTAGTGGAAGACGTTGTGGAACTTGGTCCTGCCGGCGAGCAGGTCGGCGAGCATCGCCTCGCGCGGCTTGCCGAGGTCCTCGGCCACGCGGTACAGGAGCTGGGCGTGGCCGACCTCGTCCTGGACCTTGGCGGTGAGCGCGAGCTTCCGCTTGAGCGTGGGCGCACGCAGGATCCACTCGCGCTCGGGCAGCACGCCCATCAGCTCGGAGTTGGCGTGCATCTCGACGAACCTGCGCACGGCCGTGCGGTAGTCGTCGGGCATCCACTCGCCAACGTCCACCTTCCCCCCGGAGGCGACGTGACGGTAGAAGGCTTCGACGTGTGCGGAGTCGTTCATGGGCTTCCCCCTGCCGTGGCAGCGGTGGCTTCCTGGGTGCGGCCCGGGCTGTGTCCCGGGCTGTGTCCCCGCCCGAGGCCGCACAGGAACAGGTCTGCGTAGTGCTCGGCGATCGCCTCCGGACCGAGCGGGCCGTCGGGCCGGTACCAGTGGACGAGGCCGTTCATGGCCGAGAGCAGGAAGATGGCCGCCAGCCTGGCGTCGCGGCGGGCCAGCTCGCCGGCCGCGACGCCCTCGGCGATGACGTTCTTGAAGTAGCTCTCGTAGGCGTCCCGGGAGCGCGCCACCGCCTCGCGGCGCTCGGGGCCGAGCGACGTCCATTCGAACAGGAAGACGTGGGCGCGCGCCCGACCCTCGGTGACCACCCGCACGTGGGCGTCGACCATGCGCCGCAGGCGCTCCCCCGCCGTGCCCGGGCCCTCGGCGACCGGCCGTACCGCCTGGTGGAAGCGCTCGGCCGCCTGCTCGACGATCGAGGCGAGCACCGCCTCCTTGGAGGGAATGTGCGCGTAGAGGCTGCCGCCCTGGATGTCCAGGGCGGCAGCGATGTCCCGCATGCTGGTCGCCTTGTAGCCCCGGTCGCTGAACAGCGCGCTGGCGACGTCCTCGATCTGCTCCCGTCGGGTGGCCATGGGCACGAGGTCCCGTCCTCACAGGTCCCGTCCGAGCTAACTAACAGTTGTTAGGCAGCATAGCGCCCGGTCCCGGCGATGTCACCTCCCACCGGACGACAGAGCGAGTGCCGGCATGTAAGGGCGAGCTTCTCACGGTTTGCCGGGCTTGAGGTTACCCGAGCTGGAGCTCGAACCAGACCGTGTGGCCGCCGGGGCCGCCGGTGGCTCCCCAGCGGGTGGCCAGGGCGTCGAACAGCTCGAGACCACGTCCGGTGAGGGCGTCGGGGTGGTGGGGCCGGCGCCGAGGCTCGGTCGCGGCGCCCTCGTCACGCACCTCGACCCGCAGGCTGCGCCGGTCCGCCAGCTCGAAGCGGACCTCGAAGCCGCCGCCGTGCCGCCCAGAGGCCGAGTGCAGCAGCGCGTTGGTCGCCGCCTCGCTCACCAGCAGCCTGGCCACCTCCTGGCCCGGGCCATCGTGGCCGAGCAGCGCCGATACCAGGCGTCGCGCGGCAGCCACCTGGTCAGGACGGCCGGGAAAGCGCTGTCGCACCCGCACTCGCTGTCGCCGCGGACTCATCGCGGTCGTCCGGCCTCCTCGTCGCGACCTGGGTATCCAATGCCTAGGCGGAGTACCCAGTGGGCAGGAAACCTCAACTGATCAGTTCTTACCATTCTCGGCTTTGAGTGAGTGCGGATGGACGACTTCGACGCCCGTGTCCCGATTTGGGAACAGCAGGCCAGAGAGTCGCAGCGGTCCGTGCTGGCTTACCGGCTGGCGGCCAGGGCTGGCGGCCACGGGCTGCGGGTATTACTCTTCCCGCCGTGGTCATGAATCCGACGCACAGGGTCCGCATCGAGTTCTGCGTCCCCTGAAACTACACCCCGCGCGCCGTCGGTCTGGCGGACGAGCTGCTGGGCGGCTGGGCACCCGTGATCGCCCGGCTCGAGATGGTGCCTTCGAGCGGAGGGCGCTTCGAGGTCTCCCTCGACGGCGAGCTTCTCTACTCCAAGGTCGCCACCCGCCGCCATGCCAACCCCGGCGAGGTCGTCGCCCTCTTCCGCGCCCGCCTCGGCCCCGAGCTCCTCTCCTGACGATATTTCAGGCCCGGATGCTCAAGAAGGGCGTGCGGGAGGGGGCTGGCCGAGCGTGAGGCCTCTGGGGCGGCGGCGGTGGATGCTCAGGTAGACGAGCGCGGTGTCGCCGGCGCGGATCGCGCGGACGGCGCCCCTGGGGAGGTGGGCCAGCGTCGCGGGCGTCAGCGGGTGGGACCGCTGGTCGACCACCAGCTCACCGCTGCCCTCGACCACCACCAGCAGCACGTCCACGTCGTCGTTGCGGTGCGCGCCGATCTCGTGGCCAGGCTCCAGCCGCACCAGGTTCGCCTGGAGGTCCTGGCTCGATTCCAGGCGCCACAGCGCTCCGCCGCCGGCGCCCCCCTGGATCTCGCCGGCAAGGTCGACCACGTCCTCGCGGCCAGGCGGCGCTCCCGGGTGCTCGCTCGTGGCCCCCCTCCTGACTCCGCGGTGCCCTTCGTCGCTCTTATCGGTCCGAGGCGCGCTTGGCTGCCTTGACGGGCGCCGACGCCGTCCCGGCCCTGCCCTTGACCCCGGCCCTGCCCTTGACCCCGGCCCTGCCCTTGACCCCGGTCTTGGCCTTGGCCTTGGCGGGCTTTGCCCAGCGGCCCACCTTGAAGGCCGACGGGCACAGCTCGGCCAGCTCGCAGGCATCGCAGCGCGGGTCCTTGGCGAGGCACACCTGGCGCCCGAACCAGATCAGCCGGTGCGAGAAGTCGGTCCATTCCTCCATCGGGAGCAGCGCCATCAGGTCGAGCTCGATCTTCTCGGGATCCTTCTGCCTGGTCAGGCCGAGCCGTCGCGAGATCCGGGTGACGTGCGTATCGACCACCACGCCCTCATTCTTCGCGAAGAACGAGCCGAGCACGACGTTCGCGGTCTTACGGCCCACTCCTGGCAGCTTGACCAGGTCCTCCATGCGGTCGGGGATCTCGCCGCCGTGGTGCTCGAGCAGGTACTGGGCCGCCTCCTGCACCGACTTTGCCTTGTTGCGGAAGAACCCGGTCCGGTGGAGCGCCTGCTCGAGCTCCGCGCGCGGGACGGCGGCGAAGTCGGCGACGGTCGGGTAGCGGCGGAAGAGGTCTGGCGTGACCTGGTTGACCACCTCGTCGGTCGACTGCGCCGAGAGGATCGTGGCGACCAGGAGCTCCCAGGCGGAACCGTGGTTGAGCGCTGTGGTCACCTCGGGGTAGCGCTTGGCAAGGCGGGCGTTGATCTCCCTGGCACGGGCGACCAGCGCGGGCGACCGGCGACGGCGGCGCGCCGGCGCGGCGGTGGCGGTCCTGGGTGCTCGAGGCATGGCGCGATCCTAATCCAGCCCGGGTTGAAGCGGGCTCCCCATGCTGCCGAGAATCGCTAGGGAAGGATGTCCGATCCCGGCGGAGGGAGCGGTCGTGACCGAGGAGAGCTTTGTCGAGCGGCTGCGGCTGGAGCCGCTCGCCGGCCTGCGCGCGCTGCGCAAGGCGCTGCGCGAAGAGGAACGGCAGGTGGGCTACTGGCGCCGCCTGGTCCAGGGTCGCCTCGACCTGGCGCGGGCCGTCCTCGCCGGCGACCAGCCCAGCACCGAGAAGCTCGCCGCGGCGGCGGGCCGTCGGTCGGGACCCCGAGGAGGCCAGCGGAGCCGGGGGGACAGCGCCGGGAGCTTGCGCCGGTCGCCTGCCTTCGCGAGGTTCGCGGACGGCACCCGGGACCGCAGGCTCGCCAGCCTCGCCACGGTGTGGGACACGCCGATCCCCTGGGACGATCACGAGCGGCTCCACCAGGTCGAGCGCAACCTGGTCGAGGTCGAGGCCGAGCTCTCCGGCTACCGTCGCGACCTGCACGAGCGCATCGACGCCTGCACCGCTGAGCTGGTGGGGCGCTATCGCAGCGACCCCGGCGAGCTGAAGCGCCTCGGGCCGCCGGCGGGGTAGCCTCCCAAAACCATTCCGCGCCGTCGCCGCTACCCGCTACACTCGACCGTGTAAGCGGAGCGAGCTAAGTTCTTCACAAATCGGGCGAACCCTCGTATTCTCGATGTGATGGTCCGGGGGGCCTCGGGTAGAAACTTCGTAAGAGCGGCGATTAGCCCCCGAGGAGGCGCGGTGGGTATCGGCATTCGGCACATCGGTCGAGCCGCCCTTATGGCGGGGGGCGCTATGGCCACCACCTTGGCCGCGCAGGTGGTGGTGGCCAGGAATCACCGTTTCCTTCCCTCCGACCCGATGTTCGAGATCAACTGCGCCCTCGGGCCGGAGGACGGCAAGCTGCTGGTCCTCGCGGTGCTCGGCGACAGCTCGGTCGCCGGCGTGGGCGCCGACCGCCCTGAGGACACCCTCACCTACGGCGTGGCCAGGGCGCTGGCCGAGCACTACCGGGTGCGCCTGCACGCGCTCGGGGTCTCCGGCGCGAAGCTGGCCCACGTGGTGCGCGACCAGGTCCCCAAGCTCGCCGAGATCGATCCTGACGTCGTGCTGGTGTGCGTGGGCACCAACGACATCACCCACTGCACGCCCGTGCACGAGGTCTGGCGCCAGCTCCAGCTCCTCGGCGCCGGGCTGGTCACCGCCGCACCGCGGGCGGTGGCGGTGGTGTCGGGCCTGCCGCCGGCCGAGACCTCGCTCGCGTTCCGCTGGCCTCTCCGCGAGGTCCTCGGCGTGTGGGCGCGGGCGTACACGCGCCTGTTCCAGGCGGAGCTGAGCCGCCACGGCATCACCGTGGTCGACGTGGCCGCCGTGGCGCGCGACGTCTTCCGCCGCAACCGGGAGATGTTCAGCCCCGACCTGTTCCACCCCTCGAGCACCGGCTACACGTTCCTCGGCCAGTTCTACGGGCAGGCCGTGCGCCGGGCCGTGGACGCGGCCCGCGCCGCCGAGCTCGCGGCCCCGCGGGACCTGGCCAGCGACCTGGCAGGGTAGGGGCCCGCTTCACAAGGCTGTGGGAGCGGAACGCGAAGCTGCCGTCGGCTGTGACGCCGCGCGCGATGCGCCTGTGCCGCGCTGGTCGGGGGACGCGCTGACGGAAGGCCGAAGCCACAGCGACACCCGGGTCGGCTGCATCGTCTGGTCCACCACACCCAGCAGCTCGGCGGTCAGGGTGTCCAGGTCGACCTGCTGGCGGAGCCGAGCGCTGAACCCCGCGATCGTCTGGGCGGCGTCGTAGCGGCGCCGGTTGAAGCGCCGGTCGACCAGCTCCTGGACGCGGCGGCGGGCCGGCTGGAACGCCGCAGCGACCGCCAGGGTCGCCGCGGCCACGACCAGGGGGGAGTCTTGGCCGAGCAGCTGGCTCAGCCCCAGGACCACCCCGGCGTAGCCGCCGCCGAGCAGCACGGTGAGCAGGCCGTAGGCCAGCGTGCGGCTGATGATGCGGTCCAGGTCGTACAGCCGGTAGCGCAGGATCGCCGCGCCGGTCGCCAGCGGCAGCAGCGCCATGCAGGTGCCGAGGGCGGCCACGACTACGCCCTCCTTCCCCAGCACCGCGGAGACCACGGCGACCAGGATCGCCACCGCTCCCAGCGCCGCCCCCACCGCCAGCCACCGTAACTGCTGGCGCTCTACGCCGCGGGCGCGGCGAAAGCGCACCACCAGCGACCCGGCCGCAACCACCAGCGCGGCAACAACGACGCCGCCGCCGACCTCACCCATGTCGCGCAGCGGACCGGTCAGCGCCGCGGGCACAGCGAGCGGGTTGCCGACCGTCGGGTACTCCGGGAACAACGGTTGGGGGTCCAGCGCCGCCGACACCAGAAACGCCACAGGCGCGACCGCCGCGACCCTGGCCCACCACCGCCAGCGCGGCGACGGCAGCGACCCGGTAGGGGTGAGCAGCAGGATGAAGCCGCCGCAGGCCGGCAAGAGCGCGACGATGCCGGGGTTGGAGATCCCAGCCAGATAGCTGGCGGCCGGGAGCGCCCCGGGCCGGGCCAGCAGTCCATAGCGGACGTACCCGTAGAGGATGCCGGAGACAGGCACCAACAGCCCGATGCTGAGCAGCAGCCAGCCCACCGGGTGCGCTGGGCGGCTTCGTCACCTACTTCGAGCGCTTCTTATTGCGGGAGCGGCCGGACGGCGCGCCCGCAGCCCGCTGCCGGGTGCGCTCCCGGGCGCCTCCGGTCCCGGCGCCGCCCGTTCCCTGCGCCTTGGCCGGTGCCTTGGCCGGCGTCTTGGCGAGTCCCTTGGTTGGTGCGGGCGCCTTGGCCGGTCCCTTAGCCGGTGCGGGCGTCTTGACGGGCTGGCGCCGACGCGCGCCGGCCACCGACGCCCTGGCCGGCGCCAGCCCCCGGGACGCGGAGCTGCCGGCCGAGCAGCGCGACGAGGAGCATGCCGGCACCCAGGCCCAGGGTCGCGCTGATGGCGGCCCGCGTCAGGGTCGGGTCCAGGCCGGACGGCACCTGCGAACGGGCCAGCGCCGGCACGTCCGGGGCGGCCCCGGCGAGCGCCAGGAAGATCGCGGCCAGCAGCATGAAGGTGCGTCCCGCCTCGAGCCGGCCGGTGAGCAGCCGGTGGACGGCGAAGGCGGCGACCACCCAGCCGGCGAACGAGGTGGCGCTGCCGTAGAGCTGCGTCAGGACCGGGAGGGTCGAGCCCGTCCAGACACCCACCGTGTGCACGGCGTCGGTGACGACCGCCAGCGTGATCACGCCGGCGAGCGCCTTCGCCTGCCATCCGCTGCGGCTGACCAGCAGCACCAGGGCGGCCAGCGCCACCACGACCGCGGCCCAGGGCCACGGCGACGGCCCCGGCACCCACTCGATGCTCCCGGAGAGGATCGAGGTCTTGTCGCCGACCTTGATGGGGACCTGCCAGGTGGGCGTCACGAGCTGCCGCTTGCCCGGGTCCTGCTTGACCGCCGCGGGGGTGGCCTGGCCGGACCAGTGCGCGCGGTGGTCGTGGAAGACCGCCACCGGCTGGGAGGAGATGCGGCGCCACTGGGGCTCGGCGGAGGCGTTGTAGCCCTCCGGGATCTGCTGCGGCGCCGCGGTGGAGCGGTTGGAGAAGGTCGACGGCGAGCGCTCGTTCTCGAACACCCCACCCGGGCCGACGCGCAGGTAGGGCTCGTTCTGGTAACCGAGGACGGTCACCTCCTGCGCGCCGCGGTTGACCAGCTCGAGCTGGTTGCCGCCGTTGACCACGCGGACCTGGACGCCGGGGATCGCCGGCGAGATGCCCTGCACGACGGTCCGGTAGTTGCTGGCGCCGGCGCCGCCGCCGACGGCGTGCGCCGCCGCCGGACCGGCGCCGAGCAGCTCGACCGCGCCGGCGAGCAGCAGCGCCGTCACCGCCCTGAGCAGCCACGTGCGACCTGGCAGGCGGTGGCCGGGCCGAACCTTCGACACTGTTGCACCCTTCATCGGCGTTCCTCCGTGCCGCGGTCGCGTTCCTCATTGCGATCGTCCTCGAATGTCTCCTCCCCGTCATATTGGTCGCTATCGTATTGCTCGTCCTCCTCATCCTGGTCGTCCTCGTCCTGCGGTCGCGCCGCGAAGCCGCGGGCGAGCAGGACCGCGGCGATGGCGACCAGGACCCCCACGACGGCCAGGCCGATGAGCAGCGGCGTGCGGTTCGCGGACGCCTGGGCCGGAGGCGCCGGTGGCACCGCCACTACCACGTAGCCGGGCGTGGCGATGGCGCTCGCCACCTGGTGCGTGCCCGGGGTGGTGGTGCTGGCCTGCCTGCTCCACGCCCTGCCGTCGGCCGAGACCAGGACGGTGTGGTCGAACAGGCTGGTCACCGGGGTCGCCAGCAGGGGGAAGATCAGCGCGACGGTGACCTTGCCGGCCAGGGTCGCGACTGCCTTGCCGGAGGGCCGGTAGACGAACCGGATCCGGTAGGCGTTGCCCGCCAGCAGCAGGCCGGGCGGAGCCGGCGCCAGGGTGCCCGGGTCGACCGGCTGGACGGTGACCGCCACCTCGCTCTGGCCAGGGCTCGGGGCGATCGCGCCGGAGTCGAGCACCAGGTTGGCCTGCCCGTCCCCGGTGGAGATGGCGCTCACCTCCGACCCGCCCGGCCCCAGCCTGACCGTGCTGCTCGCGCTGGCCGGCGGGCGGTTGCCGGAGGCCAGCTCCGGTGGCGGCTTGACCCAGTGGTACGGCGGAGGCGGCGCCAGCCCGTCGAGCAGCGGCCGGCGCGTGAGCGGGCTCTGCCGCCCGCTGAGGGCGGCGCCGGCCAGGTAGGCGAGCGCCACGGCGAGCCCGGCGCCGGCGACCACGGCCCGGCGGGTGCGGGGCCGCCCGGGCGCGGTGCGCTGGCTGGGCCCGGTCATGGCGTGATCTCGAGCGCCTTGACGGGTGCGGTCGCGAACCGTGGCGGCCAGGTGATCTGCCGGTCGTTCACGCCGACCCACTCCCAGATCACCGTGGCCGCGCGCAGGTTGGCGCCGGCGTCGGGCGTGCCGGCGGCGCCGAGCTCCAGCCCGCTGCCGTTGGGCAGCCCGCCGACCGGGACCCGCACGGCGCGGGCCGCCTTGGCCACCTGGTCGGGATCGGTCGAGCCGGCGCGGGGCAGCACGAAGTGCAGCAGGGCCCAGGCGCCCGCGAACCCCGCCAGCGCCGCCGCGCTCATCGACTCGCCGTAGGCCGCCCGGTACGCATCGTTGGCCTTGTACAGCACCGCGGCCGCGTCCGGCGCCAGCGCGCGCGGGCCCAGCCAGTCCGCGGCCGGCTTGTCCGAGGCGAACAGGCCGACCGCGTCGCGCCCCAGCGCCGCCCCGAACGCCGGCATGCAGTAGCTCGACGAGGTGCCGATGTTGGCGACCAGGCGAAGCCCCTGGCGCACGATCTCGCGCCGGATGGCGATGCCGTCGTCGAGGTAGGCCACGACGAACAGCACGTCCGGCCGGGTGGCGGCGATCTGCCGCACGACCCGGGCCTTGTCGTAGCGCCTCGGATCGTAGCGCAGGCTGCCGGCCACCGTGTACCCGCGGGCGCGCAGCTCGTCGGTGGCGCCGCCGGCCACCCCGTTGCCGAACTGGTCGTCGACCGCGGCCACGGTGTAGCGCAGCGAGCCGGCCTCGCGCTTCAGCTCGGGCAGGAGCTGGCCGGCCACGAAATCCATGGCGGCCTTGCCGAGCAGGGCGCCGGCGGGGGCGACCCGGAACACGCGCTCGCCGCCGGACTGCAGGCCCATCAGCTCCCCGACCGCTCCGGTCTCCCAGAACACCAGCCCGCGCCTGGAAGCCGCCTGGGCCGCCGGTTCGGAGATGGTGCTGCCGTAGCTGCCGAGCACCACGCCGACGCCCTGGCCGGCGAGGGTCTGGATGGCGCCGGGCGCGGCGTCGGCCTCGGGCACGTCCACCGGCACGAGCTCGACCGGACGGCCGGCCACGCCGCCGCCCGCGTTGGCAAGGCGCGCGGCCATCTGGACGCCGCGGTACTCCTCGACTCCGCCCGGTCCCTGCGAGCCGCTCAGCGGGTAGACCGCCCCGACCCGCAGCGGCTCCGGCCGCCCGGCCGAGCCTCGGGACCCGGAGCACGAGGTCGCCAGCACGAGCACGGCGAGCGTGAGGGCGAGCACGCGAGCTTTCACCAAGGGATCACGGCCAGCAGGTTGGCCGCGGCGTGGGTCGCCGCGGGGACGGTCCAGTGGCCCGACGCCCAGCGCTGCCACCCGAGCAGCAACCCGGCCCCCAGATCGACCGGCAGAGCGGCCAGGCCATAGGAAGGGACGTGGACCAGGGCGAACAGGCAGGCAGACGCGCCCACGGCGAGGGGCGCGCCCCAACGCTCCAGCCACCCGTACAGCGCACCGCGGAACAGCGCCTCCTCCGCGGCCGCGGCCAGCAGGCCAAGGACGAGGGCGGTGCGGCCGGCGGGCACCGGCGGGGAAGGGCCGGCCAGAAGGGCCACGGCCGCCACCGCCACCAGGCCGGCGGCAAGTGCGGCCCGGGCGCTGAGCACGGGCGGAGCCACCCGGGGCGCCTTCACCCGAGGCGGAGCCACCCGGGTCCGGATCGCCGCGGCGGCGGCGGTGCCGAGCGCGAGGTAGCCGGTGGCGAGCACGGCGGTGCGGCCACCCGCGGGGAGCGCCTCCAGCCCCGGACGCGCCAGCAGGAACACCAGGCCGGCGGGGACCACAGCGGCGCCGGCCACAGCGGCGCCGGCCAGCCGACCGCGCCCAGCCTCCCTCGCCGCGAGCGGAACCGTCACGGCTTCACCTGGAAGGCCGCCTGCGTGAGCACTCGCGGGTCGAACGGCAGGTGGTCGGAGGCCACGAACTCCACCTGGAGCACGTGGGTCCCGGGGGCGAGCTTGGGCAGCGCCTCCTCGAGGCCGTAGCTCATCGAGATCAGGCGGCCGTCCAGGGTCACGTGGACGTGGCCCTGGTCGGGCCGGATCTTGGTGGTGGTCGCCGGGACCACCTTGGCGTTGCGCAGGCCGAGCTTCAGCTCCAGGTTGGCGCCCTGCACGACCTGGCCGTTGCGCGGCGAGTCGATGGTGAGCTCGGCGGTCGAGCTGGGACGGCTCGCCGGGGCGCTGGTGCCGCTCGCCTGACCGCCGGAGGCGCCCGAGGACGACCCGCCGCTCGCGCAGCCGGCCAGCACCAGCGCGGCGAGCGCCACGCCGGCCAGAGCGGGGGGACGAAGCAGTTTCATTGCTGGATCACCTGCTCGAAATGGGCGCTGGCGGCTGCGCCGGCCTTGGCGGTGGCGTCGACGGAAAACGACCAGCGCCCCGGGACGAGGTCCAGGTTGGACACGAAGTGCCCGCTGCTGAACCGGTTCAGGGACAGGCTGCCGGTGGCGCCGGACGGGGTGGTCGCGGTGGCACGCGCACTGGCGATCGGCAGCTCGGCACCGGCCGCAGTGAAGTATGTCAGGTGCAGGACGTTCCGGCCGGGCTTGCCCGGGTCCAGGTACGCCTGGAGGGTCCCGCCCTGCGCGAGCGTGATGGTGTAGACGGTTGGCTGGCCCGGCACCTGCGAGACCTTCACCTGCTGCGCGGCCTGTGGCGCGCTGCGCGGTTCCAGCGCGAGCGGCACGGTGACACCGCCGCCCGGTCGCTCGACCAGCACGCTGACGCTCCAGCGGCCGGCGATCGACAGGATGCCCCGCCCCTGCCAGCGCCCGTCGGCGCGCGTCAGCTCCAGGGTCGAAGCGCCCACCTCCGGGCGGCCCGGCAGGGTGAAGCGCAGCGACACGCGGCTGGCCGGCACCGGCTGGCCGCTGTCGTAGTCGACCACCTTGGCGGTGAACTGGTTCGAGCCGACCGAGCCCGGTGTGGCGGTGAGCTCGACCCGCGTCGTGGTGGCGAAGTCCGAGCCGCTGACCGTCACTGCGGCCGGCGCCGGCGACCTCGATGTCTGGGTGACGAACTCGGCCGGTGGCAGCTCTCCGAGCAGCGCGGCCGCCAGCACGACCGGGACGACGACGGCGAGCTCGGCCCGCACGGTCGCGCCCAGCGTCGCCACCCTGGCGCGGCCCGCGCGGAGCGCCGGCACGATCCGGAAGCGGTTGACCGCTCCGAGGCTGGTCAGGGCCGCGACCAGCGCGCCCTTGACCATGAGCGTGCGGCCGAAGCTGGTCGACACCAGGCCGTGCCAGCTCCCCACCTCGACCAGGGCGCGGGCCAGCCCGGTGAGCAGCACTAGGCCGAGCGCCACCGTGGCGAGCCGGGAAAAGCGCTGCACCGCGGCAACGCGCTCGGCCTCGGCCTCGGGCTCTGGCTCGGGCTCTGGGGCGGGCTCGGGGGTCGGCCCGCCCGCGGCGGCGGTGGGTGCCACCACCCCAGAGCCCGCCGCTGCCGCTGTCCTGGCGGGGAGCGGCGCCCGAGCCGGAGCCGGATCAGGGGCGGGGGCCCCGCGGAGCCCGAGCAGGAGCCAGAGGAAGCCGCCGGCCCAGGCGCCGACGGCGAGGAGGTGCACCCACTGGGCGAGCAGGTTGAGCGGGGCCAGGGAGCCCTGCCCGGCGGCGTGCCCGGCGGCGACGTGGGCGAGCATGGCCCCGGCCGCCCCGAGCCCGAGCAGGGCGACCAGCTCGGGCCGGCGTGGCCAGCGGGCCACCGCGACGAGCGCGACCGCGGTCGCCACCAGCGCCGCGGCCTGGACCAGCAGCTTGCCGCCCGTGCTCGATCGGAGCAGCTCGCCAAGGGACACGCCGACGCGGGAGTGCTCGGCGGCGCCGCTGGCGGCCAGACCGGCGGCGGCCAGCGCCAGCGCGCCGCCCAGCAGGGGCAGGGGCAGCCCGGCGGCCCGCCGGCGGAACACCAGCAAGCCGCCGGCCGCGGCTCCGACGAGCAGGATCAGTCCCCAGTCGAGGGCCCAGCGCCCGGCCACCGCCAGCGGCGACGGCGACGGGCTCGCGACCGCCGCCGGCCCGCCGCCGCTCACGGCGGACGGCGCCTGCACGCCGACGCCAAAGGCGAACGCGCCGGCGGTGAGGTGCCCGTCGGAACGGGACACCACCCGCCAGCTCACCGTGTAGGCGCCGTTGCCGAGCTGGCCGACGGCGACCTCGAGCGCGAGCGGCCTGCCCGGGACCGCGTGCGCCCTGCCCTGCTCCACCGCCTTGCCGGTGGAGTCCAGCACGTGGACGCTGGACAGGGCGGGGTCCGGCGCCTCGGTGAAGTTGAGGGTCACCTTCGCCGGCGCCTTTCCCACGGACGCCCCGCTCGCCGGGTCGGAGCTGCGCAGCAGCGCGTGGGCTCCGGCCGCCGGAGCGGCGAGCAGCAGGGCGGTGCCCGCGAGCGCTGCCACGACGATCAGGCGCCGCCCGATAGCTGCGCGGCCCATGGTGCCTACGCCCGCTTCCGCAGGCCGAAGCCGGCCGCCGCCAGGCCGACCAGGCCGACCACCACGCCCACGATCGCGATGACCCGCGCCTGACCGGCCGAGGACTCCGCCTTCCGGGCCCGGGCCTGGCTGGCCGCCACCGCCTGGTCGAGCCGCGGGGCCTCGCGGTCCAGGCGGGTGCTGAGCTGCACGCCATTCGGCTCCTTGACCGGGAACTGCACCTGGGACGGGTCCTGGACCTCGTCGAAGGTGGTGGGCGACGAGGTGAACTTCTGGTCGATCTTCTGGCCCTTGATGCTGCCGGTGAAGTGGAAGGTGTAGGCGCCCGGCGCGGTCGGGATGAACCACGCGCGGTAGTCGCCCGGGGTGCCGAACTCGCCGACCTCGAAGTTGGGCTCGATGCTTATGCCCAGCTTCTGGACGTCGTCGGTGCCCTGGGTGACGTCGACTTTGAGGGTGTCCCCGAGGTCGGTGACGGCCTTGTCGGACTTGTCGTGCAACAGGAGCTGCACGCTGTTCTTCACGCCCGCGTACGCGGGCTCGTCGCCGAAGCCGACCGCGAGCACGTACTTGCCGACGTCCCGCTCTTCGTGCGCGGCCGCGGGGCCGGCGCCGACCGTGAGCAGCAGACCGGCCAGGCCGATCGCGAGGGCGAGCGACGCAATCTTCTTCATCGAAATGGAATCCTTTCCGCATCCTCCGCTATGCGGGGCAGGACGAGCCCGCCCCTGGCCGCCGGTTCGGCACCGGCGACGAGCGGCTCGACTGCAAGGGCTCAGGCGAGCGAACCGTGCGGGGGAGCGCGGATCCCGTGGACGCCCCGGGAGCGCGAGACAGGCCGCCCGGCGGGGCGAGGCCTGCTGGCCGGGACGCGGACCGGCCGCGGCAGCGGACCGCGGCCGAGGGCCCGGCCGACCGCTTCGGCGGCCCGGCCGAGCCAGACGAGCAGCGTGGCCACGACGACGGCGACCGCGACCTGCACCAGCACGCCGATCGACATCAGCCGGTCGCTGACCAGGTCAGTGAGCGCATGGCCGCTGGCCGCGCGCTCGATCACCTCCTCGACCGCGAAGATGGTGACTTGGAGGAGGACGATGCGGGTGGCGAGCCGTGGCCACGGCGTGTCCCTGGCCGGGCGCTCCTCGCGCCGCAGCCCGCGGCCGAAGTGCCGCACGACCGTGCTGATCACCGCGAGCAGCCCCAGCACGATCTCGGCCGCCACCGCGGTCGACCAGTAGCCATGGCCGGTCCCTGCCAGCAGGGCCGCCCGTGTCCTGCCCTCTGGGGCGACGATCAGGTACGCGACGGAGTGGCCGACCGCTGCGCCGGCGACCGCTGCGCCGGCAAGCGGTAGGCGACGGACCGTGCTGCGCCATCGCATCGCCACCGATTCTGACACGAAGCCCACCTGGCACGGGGAGAAATTTGTCCCGGACGCGCTTGCCGCAACCGGGTCGGGCTGGGTCAGGGCGGGGCGGCCGAGTCCCGCGGGAGCCGCGTCCGTGGTACCCTCGGGGGGTATTATCGCGCCGGCTGGAGGGAGGCGGGTTGCGCGGCTACAGCGGGCACAAGGAGGAGGTCCAGCGGCGCCTGCGCCGCATCGAGGGCCAGGTGCGCGGCATCCAGCGCATGGTCGACGAGGACAGCTACTGCATCGACGTGCTGACCCAGATCTCGGCCGCCACGCGGGCCCTGCAGTCGGTCGCGCTCGAGCTGCTCGACGACCACCTGGGCCACTGCGTTCGCGAGGCGGTCGCCAGCGGCGGTCCCGAGGCCGAGGCCAAGGTGGCGGAGGCGTCCGCCGCAATCGCGCGGCTGGTGCGCTCCTGAGCCGGTGCCGGCGCGGGCGTCGCGCCGGGTTCAGGAGCGGTGGGCGTGGGCGGCCGCCGGCGACGGTCGCTGCGCCCGGCGGCAGTGCGCGCACAGCCCTGAGATGGCGTGGTGGGTGAAGTCGGGCCAGAAGCCGTGGTCGTGCTCGACCAGGCCCTCCAGCCGCTCCAGGGCGCTGGAGGGAAGCTCCTTCTCGGCGCCGCAGCCTGCGCAGGTCAGGTGGACGTGCTGCACGTCGTCGAGCCGGTGGTAGCCGATGCCGCTCTCGAGGTGCACGTGCACCAGCACCCCAACCTGCTCGAGGCGCTCCAGCGTCCGGTACACCGTCGAGGGGCTCACTCCGGGGACCTGTGCCTGGATGCGCTTGATGAAGTGCATAGGGATGACGTACCCGGGCGTCGTCATGATCTCGGTGACGATCGCGATGCGCTGCGGCGTCATGCGCATGCCCTGCTCGCGGAGCAGGTCGATCGCGGAATCCGTGCTGTCGGCCATCTCGCCAAGAGTATACCGGTGCATCTGCATCTAGTTGCAGCTGTGACCGACTGACGACCCCTGCCGGCGCCGGCGTCAGCCCGGGTTTTCCGGCCGCACGTCATACCATGGGGCGGTCATGCTGCGCTCGCACCCGGCCCGCACCGCCCGGAGGGCGGCGGCCCTCGCCCTGCTGCTGCTCGGCGGGCCGGCCGCCCTGCCGGCGCTGGCCGGGCCCGCCCCCGGCCAGGCCGTGCCAGAGCCCACTCTGGGACGGGTCCTGCTCGGCTGGAGCTTCGACCCGCTGGTGGTGGTGCCGCTGCTCGCCGTCGCCGCGCTCTACCTAAAGGGCAGGCGGCACATCCGCGAGCGCGGCCACCGCTGGCCGACACAGCGCACCGCCTGCTTCCTGACCGGGGTCGCGGCCGTCGCGCTGGCGCTCCAGTCGCCGCTCGAGGGGTACGACACCGCCCTGTTCTCGGTGCACGTCGTCCAGCACCTGCTCCTGACGATGGTGGCGGCGCCGCTGATGGTGCTGGGCGCTCCGGTCACCATGCTGCTCATGAACGTCCCGTCACGGGCGCGCAGGCGCATCGTGCGGGTCGTGCACAGCCTGCCGGTCAAGGTCGTCGGCCACCCGCTGATCGCCTGGGCGCTGTTCACCCTGACCCTGTACGCGCTGTACTTCTCCCCGCTGTTCGACCTCAGCCTGCGCAACAGGCCGTTCCACGACGTGGTGCATTTCCACTTCCTCGCGGTCGGCCTGCTGTTCTGGTGGCCGGTGGTGGGCGTCGACCCGACCCGCTGGCGCCTCCACCACCTGGCGCGGGTGCTGTACGTGTTCCTGATGGTGCCGTTCCACGCCTTCCTCGGCGTGGCGATCATGAGCTCGGGCCACCTGCTCGCCCCGTCGCTGGCCGACTTCGTGCGCCCCTGGGGCCCCAGCCCGCTCGCCGACCAGCAGGCTGGCGGGGCGGTCATGTGGGGTGCTGGCGACATCATCTCGCTGGTCTCGGTGATCGCGATCCTGGCGGCGTGGGCCAGCTACGAGGAGAAGGTCGCCGCGCGCGAGGACCGCCGCATCGCCCGCGAGCGGGCGGCCCGCGCCCGCGCCGCCCAGGCGGTCAGCGACGAGAAGATCGAGAGGCCCCGAGGATGAGGCGGCCGTCTGGCGGCGGACCGCGGGGCGCGGGCACGGGGCCGGGGGAGCCTGAGGAGCTCGCCGTCGAGCAGGCGGCGCGGCTCGCGCGGCGCTCCCGCGGGTCGATGTGGCTCATCATCGCCGCCCTGGTGATCGCCGGGATCGCCAGCGTGACCGTCCGAGCCGGCAGCCGGCCGCACAGGGGGCCGCTGGTGCCGCCCGCGCATGCGCTCGGCCCGAACCAGGGCGAGGTCCTCGGCAAGCCCTCGGCGCCTGTGCTGGTCGAGGAGTACGGCGACTTCCAGTGCCCGCCGTGCGCCCAGTTCGAGCGCTCCGCCGGCCCGACCGTGCGGCAGCTCGTGGACCAGGGAAGGATCCGCTTCGTCTTCCACGAGTACCCGGTCCTCGGGCGCGAGTCGGTGCTGGCGGCCAACGCCGCCACCTGCGCGGGCGATGCCGGCAGGTTCTGGCCCTACCACGACGCGCTCTACGCCGGACAGGCCCCGGAGAACTCCGGAGCCCTGACCGCCGACCGGCTGATCCAGCTCGGCACCCGGGTCGGCGCGGACGGGCCCTCATTTGCGAGCTGCGTCAGGAACGGCACCTACGAGCCGTGGCTCCGCCAGGTCATCGACCAGGGCTCGGTGCGCGGCGTGAACGCGACCCCCACCATCTTCGTCGACGGCAGGCAGACCGACCGCGCCGGCACCCCGGCGGGCCTGCTCGCCGCCGTCGACGCCGCCGGGTGAGCCCTTGCGTAGGATGGCCGGCATGCACACGGGCGCGCGAACGGCGTGCGCCGGCATCGTCCTGGCCGCCGGGTCGGGCACGCGGGTCGGGCACGGCCGCAGCAAGGCGTACCTGCCGCTGGCCGGCAGGACCATGCTGGTCTGGGGGCTTGAGACGCTCCGGGGCGCCGGCGTCGAGCGGCTGGTGCTCGCGGTGCGGCCCGAGGACGTCGCGCTCGCCCGCGAGGTGCTCCACCGCGAGCTTCCCGGCGCGGTCGTCGACCTCGTGAACGGTGGCGCCACCCGCCACGAGTCCGAGCACCGCGCGCTCGCGCACCTCGCCGGCGACATCCGCGGCGGCGCCATCGACGTGGTCCTGATCCACGACGCCGCCCGGCCGCTCGCCTCGGCCGCCCTGACCGAGCGGGTGCTGGCCGCCGCGCTGTCCAGCGGCGCGGCCGTGCCCGGCGTGCCCGTCGAGAACGTCCTCGCGGTCGACCCCGCGGGCCGCCTGGCCGCCGCCGACGGCGAGCGCCTGGTGAGCATCCAGACCCCGCAGGCGTTCCGCGCCGGCCCCCTGCTCACCGCCTACGAAGCGGCCGCCCGCACCGGCTTTGCGGGCACCGACACGGCCGCCTGCGTCGAGCGCTACACCGACCTGGAGCTCGTGGTCGTGCCCGGCGAGCCCGGCAACCTGAAGATCACCTATCCCGACGACCTGCTGATCGCCGAGCGCCTGCTTGCGCGCGCCGGCTCCAATCAAGTCGGGTGGCTGTAGCTAGAACTGGTCACCGTGCTCGGCCCTGTCGGCGTCGGCAAGTCCCGCCTGGTGACCGAGCTCGCGGTCGCCGTCGCCAACGAGGCGACCGTCCTTCGCGGTCGCTGCCTGCCGTACGGCGAGGGCATCACCTTCTGGGCGGTGCGGTGGGAAGCCTCGGCTCGGAAGGCTGCGACGTCGGCGGGGTCCAGGCCGTCCCAGATCGTCGGGTAGCGCAGGTCGTCGCCGGGCCGGGAGACCGGCTCGAACGACCGGCGGGCCACGACCTGCGGCGTGGCGCCGGCGGCGACGGTCAGCAGGGTGCCCTGCCCCACCAGCTCGACCTCGAAGCCGAGGCGTCCGCCGGCCCGCTCGTCGAGACGCCGGAACCACGAGGGCGAGGACGCCCAGTACAGGTTGCCGCTGGCATCCCGGGCGACCGCCAGGGGGCACAGGGCGGCGCGGGCCAGGTGGACCAGGTCGGGTGCGTGCCGGTCCACCCATGCGAGCGCGGCCAGCCCCTGGACGGTCGACAGCACCTCGCAGACTGCCGGCGGGTCGGTCCTGACCCGGTCCAGGGCCAGGAGGAGCACCTCGCTGTCCGTCTCGCCCTGGGACCCGTGCACTGCGAGCGGCAGGAGGCACCGCAGGTCATCGGCGTTGATATCGCCGTTGTGGGTGCCGACCAGACCGTCGCCGACCACCATCGGCGCGGCGTTGACCAGCGTGCCGGGCGTGCCCTGGGACGCGTGCCGGGTGTGACCGAGCGCGACGGTGGCTCCGTCCAGCTCGTGCAGGTAGGACGAGCGCCAGAGGCGCGCCCACCGGCGGGTGCCCTTGACCACGCGGCAATGGCCGACCTGGACGTCACGATGGCCGATCGCTTCGGCTGGGACGGCGGGACGGGCGCTCGGCAGGTGGGCACGGCTGACGAGGGCGAAGCCGGCGGCGTCGCGGCCGCGCTGCTGAGCGAGATGGCCCAGGGCGACGAACACCCTCGACGCCCGTGCCGGGTCCGGGTCCTGCGCCGAGCGCACCATGCCGAAGATCCCACACATCGCTGTCCGCTGCCTCCGAGCAAGAGTCGGGCCACCCCCGTGGTCAGTCTCATTCCTACGGAGTCGCGGTAACGGCGCCCTAACGAACCCGGCTCACTAGAACGTCGTTGTGCACCAGGGGGCGGGGTCGCTCGAGAACAGCAGGTCGGCGCGGCGAGCTGCGCCCGGGGTGCGCTCGAGGGCGCGGCCGGCCCGGACGAGGGTGGTGAAGCGCGCGCCGCCGAGGTAGGCGGCGCCGAGCGCGGCGACCTCGAGGGTGAGGTCCGGGTCGGCGCGGGTCGGCCGGCACGAGGCCCCGTCGGGAGCGCCGTCCAGGGAGAAGCGGCCCTGGTTACGGGGGCGGAGCCGGTCGATCACCTCGAGGACGAGGTGGTCCTCGGTGGTGTAGCGGCGGGCGGCCAGCGCCGCCGGCAGGTCGAGCAGCCGAGCCCAGAGGCCGTCGTGGGTGTGGCTGGTCCGCAGGCGGCGCGGATCGGCCAGCATCCACCGCAGCGGCTCGTCCAGCGGCCGTCCGACGAGGTGGACGTCGACGGCCAGGTCGAGGTCGAGGCAGAAGCGCCACAGCGCGGCGCGGGCGGCCGGCGTGAGCGCGTACAGCCCGCGGACCCGGACGACGTTCGCGGGCAGGCCGGCGTTCCAGTGGTGCTCCACCCGGTAGCTGGCCCAGCCCTCGACGCCGTTGGAGCCGTCCTCGTAGACGACGTCGTAGTGCCGGCTCGCGCCGCGCCGGTGCCATTCGGCGTCGCGGAAGTAGATCCTCCAGACCTCGGGACCGCGCGTCAGCTCGCCCGGCTGGGCGCGCCGGGCCCGGTCGTAGAAGGCCGGCAGGAGCTTCTCGCCCTCGCCCGCGTCCACCAGCCGGACCTGCCCCGGAGCTTCGGGCGGCTCCCGGAAGGCGCCGTGCCGGGGTTCGATCTCGTACTCCGCGTCCCGGGTCGCCGGGCCGTAGCCGAAACGGCCGTAGATGGTGGCCTCCGAGGCGAACAGCAGCGAGAGCGGCTCGCCGTGGGCCTCGACGTCCCGCAGGTGCCGCTCGATCATCGCCCGCAGGATGCCTCGCCGCCGGTGGGTCGGCAGCACGGCAATCGCGGTGAGCCCGCCGACCGGGACGGTGGTCAGGCCGGGAAGCGTGAGCTCCATCGAGATGGCGCCGCCCGTGCCCACGAGGCGCTCGCCGTCGAAGGCGGCCAGGCTGCGGTCGAACTCGAAGCCCTCGCGCCACTCGTCCGCCTCGCCTTGGGCGAAGCTCTCGCCGAAGGCCGTCTCGAGCACCGGCCAGTAGCGTCGCCAGTCGTCGTCGGTGTCGGCGATCGGCCGAATCTCAACGTCCATGCCGGGATTGTCTCGGATCGCGGCGCGGATCACACCTGGTTTTCCGCTCCCCCCGCAGGGAGCCCACGTCAGCGGTACCCTTGACTGGCTGGACCTGGCCACTGGCGGACGACGGGGTGGCCGCAAGTGGAACGGCACATGTCCGCGCGTGGTATCGTGCCGGGATCCTGGCCGGATCACCCTCGCACGGCTCGGACGAGTCCGCATTCGTGCTGGTCACGACGATCCGACCACCTCGACCGGTAAGGAGAACCATGCGATGAACCTGGCCTATCTCGATGCCGCTTCCGGCAGCATGCTCGTGCAGGCGATCGTGGCGGGTGCGGCCGGTGCCGCGGTGTTCCTCAAGCTGTTCTGGCGCCGCCTGACCGGCCCGTTGCGCCGCAGGGCCGCCAGCACCACCCGGGGCGACCAGCGCTGAGCCGTCCGGGCCACAGAATGGAAGCGTCCTCGACCAGGGTCATCGCCGAGCCGGCGTCGTTCCGCGATCCCGCCAGCACCGTGCTCTACCTGGACGGCCGGGTGCTGCGAGGGCTGTCCAAGGAGGGGGCGGCCGACTACGAGGCACTGGCCGCCACCAGGTTCTTCCCTGCGGCGCTGCAAGCGGGGGAGATGGTGGGCACGCGCCCCGTGCCCGTCGAGGAGCTGCCCGCCGAGGCGCGCAACCCCGCCTGGGCCCTCCTCTTGGAGCACGAGCGCGTCCCGATGGTCTCCTACCCCTATGAGTGGACCTTCTCCATGCTCAAGGCCGCCGGCCTGCTCCACCTCGACCTGCTCGCGCAAGCCCTGGCCGAGGGCTTCACGATGAAGGACGGCTATGCCTACAACGTGCAGTTCATGGGGGCACGACCGCTGTTCATCGACGTGGGCTCGTTCGAGCGGGCCAGGCCGGGGGAGCCGTGGGCGGGCTACCGGCAGTTCTGCCAGACGTTCCTGTACCCGCTGCTGCTGACCGCGCACAAGGGGATCCGGTTCCAGCCCTGGCTGCGCGGCGCGGTGCAGGGGATCCCGCCGGGCGACGTGCGGCGGCTGTTTGCGGGCCGGGACCTGGCGCGCGCCGGCGTGCTCAAGCACGTGGTGCTGCACCAGGCGATGGATGCGCGCTTCTCGCAGGCACGAGCGAGCGAGACGCGGCAGGAGCTGCGGGCGGCGGGGTTCTCGACCGAGCTGCAGGCGGCCACCGTCAAGGCCGTCCGCAAGCTGGTCGCGGGGCTGCGCTGGCGGGCGGGGGACTCGGCGTGGTCGGACTACCAGCGCACGAGCACCTACAGCGACGACGAGAAAGAGCGCAAGAAGGCGTTTGTGCGGCGCGCCGTCACGGCCGGGGGGGTGGGGCTGTGCTTCGACCTGGGCGCGAACGACGGGACGTATTCGAGGATCGCGGCGCAGCACGCGCGCTACGTGGTCGCGGCCGACTCCGACGACGTGACCGTCGACGGCCTCTACCGGTCACTGGCGGCCGAGGCGAACGAGCGGATCCTGCCCATCACGCTGGACCTGTGCGACCCGTCGCCGGCGCTCGGCTGGCGTGGGCGGGAGCGCCCGGGGTTCTTCGAGCGTGGCCGACCGGACGTGGTGCTCGCGCTGGCGCTGGTCCATCACCTGGCGATCACCGGGAACGTGCCGCTGGCGGAGCTGGTGGACTGGTGGCACGGGCTGGGCGGCCGGCTGGTGGTCGAGTTCGTGGACCCGGCGGACCCGATGGCGGACCGGTTGCTGGCGAACAAGCCGGCTGGGATGCACGCGGAGTACCGGCGCGCGGTGTTCGAGCGGCTGCTGGAGGCCCGGTTCGAGGTGCTGGAGCGTGAGGAGCTGCCGTCCGGCACCCGGGTCCTCTACCACGCCGCCCCCAAGCCGGTGAGCGGGTGAGCCGGGTCAGGGCTCCCCGCGGCCCAGCAGACGGTCCGCCTCGTCCTTGAGCTGCTCGACCACCAGCGGGTCCCGCAGGGTGGTCGTGTCGCCCAGCTCGTGACCCTCGGCGATGTCCTTGAGCAGCCGCCGCATGATCTTGCCCGACCTGGTCTTCGGCAGGTCCGTGCCGAACAGCACCGCCTTGGGCCGGGCGATCTTGCCGATCCGCTCGCCGACCCACTCGCGCGGCTCCCCGGCCAGCTCCTCGGAGGGCTCGTTGCCGGCGCGCAGCAGCACGAAGGGGTGGATCCCATTCGAGCGACCTGGTCGGCTCCTTGAACCATTCCACGAACTCCTTGGCCCGCCGGAGCCAGAAGCCCTCGTAGTCGCGCTCAGCCTCCTCGTAGACAGAGGTGTCCTTGATGATGGCCTGAGCTGTGAACTCGGGCGGGGGCGGGAAGGTGCGCCCCTCGCGCACGAGCACCTCGATGGTGTCGCCAGCCTGCCGGCCGGTCTCGACGGAATCGGCCATGTGCCTGCTCCCTCACGGTCGTCGAGCTCCGTACGCCGTAGCAGCGCGAGGCCTCCCAGCTCACGGCCTCGCGCTGCCACACGCTCGAGCAGGCTATCCCGCGCTATGCCCGCCGAAACTGCCTCACCGGGACCATCTCGCGGCCGAAGGTGAAGTTGGTCACGCCCGCGAACGACGCGTACCAGGCTGCGAGCGCGGTGGCCAGGCCGAACCATCCTCCCAGCTTGCCGACGCCGGTGTTGCCCGCGGCCTCACCGATCCCGAGAAGGAAGAAGGTGATGGCCAGGAGCAGGAACACCAGGTTCACGGCCGCCGTGGTCCGGAACGAGGCGATCCACATGTACGCGGTGAAGATGCCCCAGCCGATCAGGTACAGGCCGACGGCGGAGCCGACGTTGGCCGCCGGGACGCCCTTCGCGAAGAAGGTCACGAAGGCCCAGTAGGAGATCCAGAACGCACCGTACGAGCTGAAGGCCGTCGCCCCGAAAGTGTTGCCCTTGCGGAACTCCCACATGCCGGCCAGCAACTGCGCCCCGCCGCCGTAGGCCAGCGCCAGGCCCAGAACGATCGGCAGTCCCTTCTTGTCGACCAGGCCAGCATTGAACATGCTGAGCACGAAGGTGGTCAGCGCGAATCCGGCGAGACCGAGCGGGGCCGGGTCGGCGACCGACGCCGCCGTCGGATCGACCGGTGGAGGGGCCGGCCTGGCTTGAGCTTCGGTGTCTGCCATTCGAGCCTCCTTGCTCACGACCTGCGGGCTTATATGCTCGCCCATCCGATCGTGCGCCCGGCAAGCTCACCGGGTCAAGGTACACCTGCTATGCGATTGAGCCGTTTCATACCATTGCCCTCTCACACCACAAGCGCGCCATTCACGATCGGGCCGGCGGCACGGAGCCGGTCGCCGAGCTTGTTGATTTGCGACCGGGATATCTCAGCGACTGGGACGAGCACCTCCACACCGAACGCGGTGGTGAATTCACGTCGGGCTGCGTGGGAGCACTCTCGCGGTTGCGGAGGCGGCGCGCAACGGGCTCGGCCTGCGCCGCCCGGCCCGGGTCAGGTGCCAGGTGTCAGCCGTCGTCGAGAACCGCGCGGAGCACGGCGTCGGTGTCGCGCAGGTCCGCAAGGACCGCGTCGGGGCCGGTGGCGCGCAGGGCCTCGACATCGTAGTGGCCGCTGGCGACCGCGACGACGCGGGCGCCGCCGGCGCGGCCCGCGGCCACGTCGAGGGGAGTGTCGCCGATCACCACCACAGCACGCGGGTCGAGCTCGACCTGGTACTTGACGGTGGCCTTCGCCCGCGCGACCTCGACCAGCCGTGGCCGGTCACGGTGGTCCGATCCGTACGCCCCCACCTCGAAATCGATATAGCGGTCGAGCCCGAAGGTCGCCAGCTTCAGCACCGCGTTGGCCTCGAGATTGCCGGTGAGCAGGGACTGCACCACGCCAGGCCGGCGCTGCACAGCGGCCAGCGCCTGCTCGACCCCTGGCAGGGCCCGGCCGTGCTCCCGCAGCAGCGTGGCCTTGGCGGCCAGCGCCTCGACCAGCGCCGCGTTGAAGGCGTCCAGCCGCGCCTCGCCGTCCGCGATGCCGTGCATCGCCAGGAACTCCAGGGCGATCTCCGGATCGGTGCGTCCGGCCGTCTCGATCACCGCAAGGGCCACGCCGCTCGCGGGCCGCCCGGCGATGGTGACGAAGGCATCGGCGAACGCCTGCCGCCCGAGCCCCCCGAACAACACCAACGTGCCGTCCACATCCCAGAGGACCAGCCGGCGCACGCACCCAACCTCCTGTGACAATGCCTGGGCAGTAGTTGTACCAGCCAGGAGCGCCGGCAGGGCCGGGAGGGGAGGGAACGCGGTGGAGGAGCGACGGGTGCTCGCCCTTGATCTCGGCACCTCCTCGGTGCGGGCGATGCTCTTCGACGACGAGGGCGAGGCCGTCCCGGACGCGCTCGCCCGCCGGCCGACCCGCCTGGAGATCGACGACGACGGCCGCGCGGAGCTCGACCCGGACGCGGTCGCCGCCGCCACCGGCGACTGCCTGGACGAGCTCGCCGACCGGGGCCACCTGCGGCGGGTCAGCGACGTGGCGATGTCGTGCGCCTGGCACTCGGTGATCGCCGCCGACGCCGGCGGCAGGCCCCTCACGGGCGCCCTCACCTGGGCCGACACCCGTGCTGGCGGACTCGTCGACGAACTGCGCAAGCGTACCGACCCGGCCCGCCTCCAGGCGGCCACCGGCGCCCTGCCGCACACGACCTACTGGACCGTGAAGATCCCCTGGCTCGCCCGCAACGTCCGGCCGGCACCAGCCCGCTACCTCGGCCTCGCCGAGCACGTCACCGGAGCGCTGCTGGGCGAGCGGCGCGCGTCGGTCTCCCAGGCCTCCGGCACCGGCCTGCTGGACCTCGCCTCCATGCGCTGGCTCGACGAGGCTCTCGAGCTGGCCGGGACCGACGAGACCGCCGTGCCCGAGCTGCTCGAGCCCGGCTGGACCGGCCGGCTCAACGGCAAGCTGGCCCGGCGCTGGCCGGGGCTGGCGGCCGCGGCCTGGCACGCGGCCGTGGGCGACGGCGCCGCCTCCAACCTCGGCGCGGGCTGCGTGACCCCGGACAAGGCGGCCATCAACCTCGGCACCTCGGCCGCGGTCCGGGCGGTGCACGAGGAGCCCACGCCCCTGACCCCGGGGCTGTGGCGCTACCGCGTCGACGAGCGGCGGCGGCTCACCGGCGCGGCCTTCTCCGGCGCGGGCAACCTCTACGCCTGGGCCAGGAAGGTCCTCGCCCTGCCCGGCGACCAGCAGGTCGAGGCCGCGCTCGGGTCCGTGCCACCCGGCGCCGAGGGCGTGGTCGTGATGCCGTACCACGCCGGCTCGCGGGCACCCCTCGACCTGGTCGCCGGGTCGGGCGTGATCGCGGGCCTGTCCCTGGCCACCACCGCCGTGGAGATCGTGGCCGCCACCCTCGAGGCGATCTGCTTCCAGCTCGCCGGCGGAGTGGAGGCGCTCGAGCGGAGCCTCGGCGCCACGCCGGGCTCGGTCGAGGTGGTCGCCTCTGGCGGGGCGGTCGTCGGCTCGCCCTGGTGGCAGCAGACCCTGGCCAACGTGCTCGACCGGCCCGTGCGGGTGGTGGACGAGCCGGAGGCGTCGGCACGCGGCGCCGCCCTGCTCGCCCTCGGCCTTACCACGGAGCCGAGGACCAGACACGTCGTGCGGCCCAAGCCCGACGCGGTCGAGGCGGAGCGGGAGGCCAGGGCCGCCTACCAGCGCCTTGCCGGCAGGCTGGGCTACGCCTGACCGAGCACCTCGATAGTCAGGCTGCTAGGCTCAGGCACCATGGAACGTGTGCTGATCACAGGGATCGGGACCGTCAGCCCGCTCGGACTGGACGCTCCCGCCACCTGGCAGGCAATGCTGGACGGCCACAGCGGGATCGACACCATCACCGCCTTCGACCCCGCCCCCTACCCCGTGCGCATCGCCGGCGAGGTGCTCGGATTCGCGCCCGAGAAGGCCGCCTCCCGCAAGGACGCCCGGCGCATGGACCGCGGCGTGCTGTTCGCGATCGCCGCCGCGGACGAGGCGGTGGCCGACGCCGGCCTGGAGGTGACCCGGCCGGAGCGGGTCGGGGTGGTGGTCGGCTCGGCCATCGGCGGGGTCGGCATCATCGAGGAGCAGCATCGGGTCCTGATGGAGAAGGGGCCGGGGCGGGTCTCCGCCACCTTCCTGCCGAACGCCCTGGTCGACACCGCCACGAGCTACATCGCCACCAGGTTCGGGGCGATCGGCTGCAACTTCGCGGTGGTCTCCGCCTGCGCCACGGGGTCGCACGCCGTCGGCGAGGCCGCCGACCTGATCAAGCGCGGCCGCGCCGACGCGGTGATCGCCGGCGGCACCGAGGCCTGCATCACCCCGCTGGTGCTCGCGGGCTTCTGCCAGATGCAGGCGCTGGCCGCGCGCAACGACGAGCCGCGGGCCGCCTCCCGCCCGTTCGACCGCGGCCGCGCCGGCTTCGTGGTGGCCGAGGGCGCCGCCGTGGTGGTGCTCGAGTCGGAATCGCACGCCCGGGCCCGCGGCGCCAGGGCCTATGCGGAGGTCCTCGGGTACGGCGCCTCCAACGACGCCTACCACGTGGCCGCGCCCCACCCGGGGAGCCGGGGGGTGATCCGCATGCTCCAGGACGCCCTGGAGGACGCGCGGGTCCGGCCGGACGAGGTCGGCTACGTCAACACCCACGGCACGGGCACGCCGCTCGGCGACCCCGCGGAGACGCAGGCGATCAGGGAGGTGTTCGGCGCCCACGCGGACAAGCTCGCGGCCTCGTCGACCAAGTCGATGACCGGCCACCTGTTCGGCGCGGCCGGCGCGCTGGAGGCGATCGCCACGGCGCTCGCGCTCCGCGACCAGGTCCTCCCTCCGACGATCAACCTGGAGGACCCGGACCCTGCGTGCGACCTGGACTACGTGCCCCTGAAGAGCCGGGAGGCCCGCTTCGACGTGGCCGTCTCGAATTCGATGGGCCTCGGCGGCCACAACGGCGCCGTCGTCCTCCGCCGCGTCACCCCCTGACCCGACCCAGCTCCGTGGTCGGGGGAGGCGGTCAGGGGCCCTGCGGTGTGGCCTCGCGGCGGAGCACGTCGACGGTGCCGTCGTCGTGGCCGAGGAGGACGTCGGTGGCGGTGTGGAGGAAGAGGCCGTGCTCGACCACGCCGAGGGTGGACTTGACGGCCTTGGCGAGGGCGGCGAGGTCGCCAGGGGGGACCTGGCAGTCGAGCAGGTAGTGGCCCTCGCCGGTGACGACGGGGTCGCCGGTGGGCTGGCGCCGCAGGGTGGCCTCCGGGACCAGGTCGAGCAGGCGCCGCCTGGTGGTGGACCAGGCGAAGCGCACCACCTCGACCGGCAGCGGGTGGGTCGAGCCGAGCCGCTGCACGTACTTGGAGCGCTCGGCCACGATCAGCACGCGGTGGGCGCAGGCCATCACCAGCTTCTCGCGCAGCAGCGCGGCGCCGCCGCCCTTGATCAGGTCGAGCCGCGGGTCGACCTCGTCGGCGCCGTCGACCGCGAGGTCGAGGTCCACGCCGTCGTCGAGCTCGATCACCTCGAGCCCGGC
>WNGF01001112.1_pt1 | contig 61130 bp, 55 predicted proteins | sample 5400641 | NCBI WGS metagenome assembly WNGF01 (sample SAMN13153371, study PRJNA577476) | soil metagenome | isolation source: 80 cm soil or saprolite under grassland replicate 2 | place: USA:California | collected 2016-06-15
AACCGCCCGGGCCCTCGCCGAGAGCCCGGGCGGTCTGGCATGTAGGGGTGCCCGGTGCCCGGAGCCGGGCCCACAAGGAGAACAGAGCGACGGCAAGCTCACCCATGCTCGACATTGCTCCTACGAGCGGATTTGCACTGTCCCGCCGAGTTGTGAGTAACTTACGCGCTGGCGGGTTCGGGCCTCGGTCCAGCAGTGCCGGTATGGGCCGATGGCCCTGATGTTGCGGGGGGAGCAATGAGCAACGACGCCAGTGACCAAGAGCGACAGCAGCGCGAGCTCGAAGAGATCCGGCGCTCGTTCAAGGAGATAGGCGCCCGTATGGGCTCCCTGTTCGAGCCTGCCCAGCCGAACGGCAACAGCGAAGCCGCTGGCAGGCCGCAGCTCGAGGCGCCGGCCAAGCCGCTGTCCCCCGCCGCGCCGGACGCGCCGGACACGCCGGACACGCCGGTGACCCCGGCCAGGCCAAGTGCTCCAGCCCCGCCGGCCGCCCTCGAGGCTCGCACCGACCCGGTGGTCCCGTCCCCGGTGGTCCCGGCGACCATGTGGGAGCGGGCCCGGGCGAACCGGGTGGCCGTGGTCATCGCCGTCGGCTGCCTGCTGGCCGGGATCGGCCTCGGCTACCTGCTCCCCCGGGCATCCGCCCGTGACACTTCCCCGCCGTCCGTCACCGCGGCGGTCCCCACCACGCTCCCGGCGGTCCCGCCAAGGGCTGTCGCCCCGCCCGCCTGCCTGGAGACCGCCCGACGCGGCGACGTGGTGGTGGACCTGCTGATGCGGAACATCCGTGACCAACGCCTGACCCTGGCCTTCAAGGCGTACACCGAGGCCAGCCAGGCCTGCCGTAAGGAGGCATCGCCCTGATGCGTCGTATCCCGCTCGCGCTCCGCCTCGTGCCTGCCCTGCTCGGGCTGCTCGTGCTCGCGCTCGTGCCGGCCGCGTGGGCGGCCGAGACGCTGGTGCTGTCGTGCAGCATCTGCACGCAGGTGGTGGCCACAGGCAAGGGCCTGCCGGCCAACGAGACGGTCCGCCTGACCCTGGTCGACGTGCAGACGGGCCAGCAGGTGGGCTCCCGCATCAACGCACCCTGCAAGGACGGCAAGATGGCCCCGATGGGCGAGCACATGGGGTCAATGGGCGAGATGGGCGGTCACACCCTCGCCTTCACCGGCTCGCACGCCCCCCAGCTCCTCGGCATCGGCATCGGCCTGCTCGCGGTCGGCGCGCTGCTGCTCGGCGGCGCCCGGCGCCTGCGGGCTGTCCGCTGACCGCACGAAGGACCTGAACGAGACCCAACCCGTGGCCCCAGGGTTTCCCTGGGGCCACGTCCGTGCCGGGGCGGACCAGGAGGTAGCCGCTTCGGACGCGGGGTCGGCGAGACCCTCACACCGACACCCCGGGCGACGAGCCGCGGCAGGTCCGGCAGGTGGGCAGGCCGCAGCGGCGCTCGTACTCGCCACGGTCGAGGGCGGCAAGGACCGTCTCCAGGACCACCGTCTCCAGGACCTCGCGCTGGTGGTCGAGGTCCTCCTTGCTCCAGTCGAAGGGGTCGATCTCCGGTTCGTCGCCGCCCAGGTAGCAGTAGGCGGTCACGCACCGGCCCTCCGGCAGCTCGCCGAGCTCGCGGAGCGCCACCGCGTAGACGCCGAGCTGGTCGAGCCCGAGCGGGTTCGATTCCGGGCGCTTGCCGGTCTTCCAGTCGACCACCTCGACCCCGGCGTCGGAGCGGAAGATCGCGTCGACGCGTCCGCGAACGGCCCACGGGCCGACCCGCAGCACCACGCCGACCTCGGCCTCGGGCGGCGGCAGGTGCGCGTACGGGGTGGCGGCGAAGTTGCGCTTCGCCCGCTCCACCAGACCGGGCTCTGCGATGCCTCCGGGGACGTCGCCACCGAGGCCGTCGAGGTCGACCAGGTCGGGCAGGCCCCGGGCGCGCCGCTCGAGCAGCCGGTGGACGACCGAGCCGAGCCGAGCCGCCGCCGGCCGCGGGGGCGACGGCAGGGGGCGCACCACCGTCCAGTAGAAGTCCCGCGGGCAGCGCGCGTAGGTGAGCACCTGCGTCACCGGAAGGAGCCGAGGCGGCAGCGGAGCGGGCGCGGCGGCTTCGCCGTTGGTCGTCTCGATCAGGTGGCGGCCGGCGGCGACGGCCACCTCGAAGGCATCCGCCTCGCCGGGAGGCACGCGCTCGGCCAGGGCGGCGGGGTCCCGGCGGGCGAGCTCGACGGCGGCCGCCAGCCCTTCGGGGAGCAGTGGGTCGGCCAGCTCCTCGGGCCGCCGGGCGGGCGGTGGCCAGTGGACCTTGGCACGCAACGCCTCGGCGAGCGGGCTGGCGGGAGGCTCGGCCGCGCGGGCGACCACTGTGACCGCCGGGTGGCGGGCTGCCTCCTGCCAGAACGGGCTCGGTCCCTTGGGCGTCTTCTCGGAGCCCCGGTACCACCAGGCCGCGGTCAGCACCAGGAGCTGCTTTGCACGGGTGAGCGCCACGTAGAGCAGCCGGCGCTCGTCCTCGAGGGCGCGCTCGTCGAGCTGTGCCCTGAAGGCGCGGGCGTTGCCGTCGAAGCGGGGCAGGTGGGCGGCGTCCTCGCGCAGCTCGTAGGGGAAGCCCTGCGCCCGGCGCGGGTCGGCGACGCGGACGTCCGGGAAGATGCCGCGCCTGGGCGAGCCGTCCCTGGCCGTCCCGGCCGAGAGCCCGGCCACCACGACCACCGGGAACTCCAGCCCCTTGGCCATGTGGACGGTCATCAGCTTGACCGAGTCGGCCAGTGCCGGCTGGGTGGCCTCGACCGGCTCGGCGGCGTCCTCGACCGCGTCCAGGTAGGCGAGGAACGCGGTCATCGAGGGATTCCCCTCCACCGGCGCGAAGGCCGCCACCCGGTCGAGGAAGGTCGCCAGGTTCTGGCGCGCGGTGGCCGCCCGCCGGTCGGCCGACGCCTCCAGCTCGGCCCACACGCCCGTCCGCTCCAGCACCGTCTGCACCAGGTCGAGCAGCGGCGCGTCCGAGCGCCGGCGCAGCTCGCGCAGCTCCTCGCGGAACGCCTCCAGGCGCCGGCGCGCCTCCTCGTCCAGGCCCTCGACGTCACCGAGATGGTCCAGCGCCTCGGACAGCGCGAAGGAGACGTCGCCCGGGTCGGGGTCCTCGCCGGGCAGGACGTCCTTGAGATTCCAGTTGTGCCGTGATGCCCAGCGGGCGAGCCGGACCAGGTGCCGGTAGCCGATGCGCCAGCGTGGACCGAGCAGCAGCCGGGCGAGCGCCACGTTGTCGCCCGGGTCCGCGATCACCCGGAGCACCGAGATGAGGTCCACGATCTCGGGCGTCTCCAGCAGCCCGGACAACCCCACGACCTCGACCGGGACGTCGCGCCGCTCGAGCGCCTCCCGCAGCGGCCCGAGCAGGCGCTTGGAGCGCACCAGCACGGCCACGTCGCGCCACGCCGGGTAGGTGCCGTCCTCGAGGCCCAGCTCGTGTGCGCGGACCACCTGGCCGGCGACGAAGTCGGCCTCGGCGAGCTGGTCTGTGAGCAGCGCCGCCCGCACCTCGCCGTTGCCGGCTCCGGGCTGCGCCTGCAGCGGGGTCCCGCCGCGACGCTCCTCGGGGACGGCCTCGATCACCGAGTTCGCGAGCTCGAGGATGCGGCGGCCGGAGCGGAAGTTGGTCGACAGCGGCATCGGCTCCGGCACGCCGCGGCCACCCCGGCAGGGGAAATGGTCCCCAAAGGACAGCAGGTTGTACATGGTCGCGCCACGGAAGGCGTAGATCGCCTGGCGGGCGTCGCCCACCGCCATGATCGAGGAGCCCGGCGGGCAGAGGACCTGCATCAGCCGCCGCTGGGCGATGTTGGTGTCCTGGTATTCGTCCAGCAGGACGTGGGGGTAGCGGGTGCGCAGCTCCCGGGTCAGGTCGTCGTGCCTCCAGACCAGCTCGAACGCCTTGGCGACCTGGTCGCCGAAGTCGATCCGGCTGCGGCGGCGCTTCTCCTGCACGTAACGCTGCACCATGCGGGTCAGCTCGATGCGCTCGCGGGCGGCCTGGACCTGCCAGTCGGGCATGCGCTCGCCGGCCTCGGCCGCCTCCAGCAGCCGCCTGGCGTGGTCGGCCACGGCACCGGGCTCGACCAGGTGATCGGCGCAGGCGGCCGCCAGCTCGAGGGTCTTGCGGATGATGGCGCCCGCGGTGCGGACGTGCAGGTGCTCGAAGCGCTCGCCGTCCATGAGCCCGAGCAGGATCTGGTACTGCTGCGCCTCGCTGAGCAGATCGGCGTCCGGCTCCACTCCGACCCGCACGCCGTGCACCTTGACCAGGTCGGCCGCGAACGCGTGGTAGGTGTACACGGCGATCTGGTCCGGCGGCGGGCTGCCGGCGGCGGCGCCGGCTGCGAGCGCGTCGCGCACGCGCTCCTCCAGCTCGGCCGCCGCCTTGTTGGTGAAGGTGAGCGCCAGGACCGCCGACGGAGCCACGCCGAGCTGCTCGACCAGGTAGACGATGCGGGCGGCGATCACCGCGGTCTTGCCGGAGCCGGCCCCGGCGATCAGGTGGACCGGGCCGATCGGGGCGGTGACCGCGGCCCACTGCTCCGCGGTCGGCTCGCGCCCCTTGAGCGCGGTTCGCACGCCCGGCGTGACCATGGCCTCTGTGGTCTCGGCGCTCACGGCTCGCCTCCCGGCGCGGGCTGGACCGCCCCGGGGCGGGCGGCGGTGGCGGAGGGCTGGACCGGCGCGAGGAAGTCCTCGCCCTGCGGCCACATCGGACAGATCGTCTTGAAGGCACAGAAACGGCAGTCCGCGTGCGGGCTCGGGTCGAACGCCTCGGCGGCCGCACCCTCCAGCAGAGGGACCAGCCGCTGCTCGACCGCGCTCGCGTAGTCCGGCCCCGGCCGCTGGCTCACCCTGGCGAAGCGGCCCGCCCGCGCCTGCGCGGGGTAGACGAGCTGCATCTCGACCGGCGGGCCGAGCCCGGCCAGCTCCGGGTCGCGCAGCGCCGCCAGGTAGTAGATGGCGAGCTGGAGCGAGCGGCGCGCCTCCTCCTCGGTCGCGGTGCTGCGGGCGGTCTTGTAGTCCAGCAGGACGATGCCGTCGTCCGTGCGGTCGACCCGGTCGATTCGGCCCCGGACGAGGTGGCCGGCGACCTCCATCTCGAAGGCGACCTCGAACCGCAGCGCCTGCCTGGCCGTTTCCGCCTCACCGTGGTGCCACAGCTCGAGCATGGCCATGCCGTCGCGCCAGTACTGGTGGGCGATGGCCCTGGAGGGGAACCAGGCAGGGTCGAACCGTGCCCGGAAGGCGGCCTTGAGCGAACCCGGGTCGTCCGCGGTCTCGCCCTTGGCGGCCAGCTCGAAGACCGTGTGCATGAGCTTGCCGAAGGCCATCTGGTACGAGGTGCGGTCGTCCAGGCCGACCACGCTCGAGAAGAAGTAGCGCAGGTGGCAGTCCTCGTAGGTGCCGATGCGGGAGTAGGAGGTGCGCAGCCGGCCCTCTGGTGCGATCGGCTCGGGGTCGACCGTCCAGTCACGCCGCCACCACCAGGTGGACGGGTCCACGCCGGGGACGGCGGCCAGGGTGGTGACGGCGGCCAGGCGCTCGGCCGCCGGGCGTGCCGGGTCGGCGGCGACCCGCCGTAGTGCTCCGGTCGCCTCGAGCGCGCCGAGCGGCGTCGGATCGCCGCCGCCCGCCTCGGCCGACGGGTCGAGGCCGATCTCGGCGAGGAAGCGGGAGGGCTCCCCGCGCCCCTCGGTCCTGGAGGAGGTGAACACCACCCGGTCCCTCGCCCGGCTCGCCGCCAGGACGAAGCGGCGGCGCTCGGCGTCGAGGACCGCCCGGGCGCGCGCGACCGGGCCGAGGTCGCCGTCCAGGCGCCACGCCTCGAACACGCCCTCCGGCCAGGCGGTACGGGGCAAGGCGCCCTCCAGGCACCCGGCCACCACGACGAGGTCGAATTCCCCCCCCTTGGCGGCATGCACCGACAGCAGGGCGACCGCGTCCAGCCTGGCGGAGGAGGACGGCAGCCACGGGTCGCTCACGAAGTCCGCCCGCTCGACCACGTCCAGGTAGGTGCGCATGGTGGCGGTGGGCCGCCCGTCGACGAACAGCCCGAGCGTCCGGGAGAAGGCGGTGAGCGCGTCGAGCTGCCGCACGACGCCGGCGTCGGCCGGGTGCGCCTCGGCCCGCGCCACCAGCGCGGCGAAGGCCGGGGCGTGGCACCAGACCTCCCAGAAACAGCGGTCCGCCTCGAGCTCGCTCGCCCAGCGCGTCACCCGCCCGAGCAGGTCCCGGAGAGCGGCGACCCTGCTGGCGACCGGCGGCTCGACGCCGAGGTCGGCCGTTGGCGCTTCGACGTGCTCGGCGAGCGGCTGGTCGGCCAGCACCGCGGCGCGGCGCAGCGCGCGGAGCTCCCGGGGGTCGAGCCCTCCGAGCGGGGAGGTCAGCAGCGAGGGCAGCAGCTCGTCGGCGCGCCCCGGGTCGAGCGCCAAGCGGAACAGGTCGAGCAGGTGGCGCACGATCGGCTCGTGCAGGAGCTGGCGCTCGCCCGCACCCAGGCGGTACGGCACGGCGTGGCGCTCGAGCGCGCGCCGGACCGGCCCGGCCAGCCGGCGCGGCGACGCCAGCAGCACGGCCATGCGCCCATAGGGGATGCCGTCGTGCCGGTGCGCGAGCCGCAGCAACCGCGCGAGCGCGTCGGCCTCCTCGGCGGGGCCAGGGAAGTGCGCGGCCTCGACCCGGGTGGTGGTGCCCCCCGCGCGCAGCGCGACCGCCGGGTCGGGGCCGGACGCCTGCAGCCGGCGGACGGCGTCGAGGCCCATGGCGCCGAGCCGGTGGCTCCGCTCCAGCGGCACGGTCCGGGCGCCGAGGCGGGCAGCGCGCTCGGGCAGCGCGCTCGGCGTGGCGCCGCGGAAGGCGTCGGTGGCCCCGGCCGGGTCGCCGGCCATGACCACCCGGGCACCCCCGCCGGCGAGCAGCTCGATCAGCCGGAACTGCGCCGGGTCCAGCTCCTGCGCCTCGTCGACCAGGACCGTGCCGACCTGGGCCACGGTGGCGGCCAGCAGGTCGGGGTGGTCCTCGAGCAGGTCACCGGCCTGGACCACCATCCCCGCCTGGTCGACCAGGTCGGCGAGGGCGAGGTGGCCGAGGTAGTGGGCCAGGAAGGCGGCGGCCAGGCGCCAGGCGGGCCGGCTCAGCGACAGCGCGCGCTCCTCGAGGTCCTCGGGGCCGATCAGGCGCCGCTCGCAGGCGAGCACGAAGCTGGCCAGCTCGTCGGTGAAGGCCCGGGTCCGGACCAGCGGCTCGAGATCGCCCCAGTCGACCACGGGCGGTTCCTGGAGCAGCAGCTCGCGGACCAGCGACCACTGCTCGGGACCGCTGAGCGGGCGGGGCTCGCCGCGGTACGGCAGCAGGTCGGCGTGGCTGGTGACCAGACCGCGCGCGAAGGCGTGCCAGGTCACGCAGCTCAGCCCGCCGCCGGCGGCGCGCTCGACGCGCGCGAGCAGGCGCTCGGTCGAGGCCACCGCCGCCTGCCGGCTCGAGGTCACGAACAGGGCGCCGGCGCCGGGACGGGACGCCAGGTCGTGCATTGCCGCCTCGAGCAGGGTCGTCTTGCCGCTGCCCGGACCGCCGAGCAGGACCACGTTGCCGTCCGGCAGCGCGTCGGGCCGTGGACCGTGTGGGGCGGCCTGGCCGCCAGCTCCGTTCATCATTCCCAGATCCTAACCACCACCCGGGACGCCCGTTGCGCGTTGTCCACACCCCCCGTGGCGAACGAGGGGGTGTGGACAACGCGGAGCGACGTCTGCGCGCGATGGCTATGCTCCCGCCATGGCAGTCACGAGCGACGCGCGCACGGCACCGCGTCCCTTCTCCCGGGGCGCGGCGGTCTGGCTGCTCGCCCTCGCCGCGCTGGTCTCGGCACTGCTCGGCGGGTGCCGGTCACAGCCGCCGCCGCGGCTCGCGACCAGCCCGGCCGAGCGCGCCTCCTGGCCGGGAGCGCCGGCGGACGCGGTCTCGGCCCGGGTGGAGCGGGTGGTCGACGGCGACACCTTCATCGCCGACGTCGGCGGCCGGGCCGAGCGGATCCGCGTGATCGGGGTCGACACTCCGGAGACGGTCGCGCCCGGTCGTCCCGTGGAGTATTTCGGCAAGCAGGCGTCGACCTTTGCCAAGCGCGAGCTCACCGGGAAGACCGTGCGACTTGGCGGCGACGTCGAGCCGCGCGACAGGTACGGGCGGCTGCTCGCGTACGTGTGGCTGCCCGACGGGACGTTCTGGAACGCGCTCCTGGCCGCGGAGGGGTACGCCCAGCTCATCACCATCCCGCCGGACGTGACCTACGCCGATCTCTTCCGCCGCCTCGTGGCCGAGGCGCGATCGGCTCACCGCGGCCTCTGGGCGGGTCGAACACAGTAGACCGTCAACCCAGGGTGATTTCGTGCGGGCCACGCGAGCGTCCCCCAGACGTGGGACAGCGACGGAAAGCCAAAAAAAGACGGCCTGCCGTCCGGCGGGGTCCCGGCAGTCCCCCAACCACCGGTCCTCACAGCCGGACGGCGCGGCCGTCATAACGCGAACGTGCTTCCCGCGCCTCCCGTGTCCTCCCGGCCGAGGCCGACGGCCCCGGCCGTCATGCGGGCGGAAGTGGTCCTGATGAGCGCCCCCCAGCGCCGCTCTGGGCCAGTTCCGTGTTCGCGTTGCTTAACAGTACGCTGCCCGTTCCGGTTCGTGCTGCGCTCGACTCCAAATCGTTACCCAGCCAAACTACCAGATTCGGTCGGAAGTGTCTAGCCCGTATGGACTACTGACTGTGGGGCATATCTCATCATTCATTTGGCCGCTTTGTCAACGTCGCAGTGATGGTCTGCTCCTTGCCGTCGCGGATCACCGTGAGCTCGGCCCTCCGCCCGGCTCCGAGCAGGCGGACCTGCGCGGCCAGGTCGTCCATGCTCCGGACGCGATTGCCGTTGACCGCGACGACGAGGTCGCCGACCCGCAGGTTGGCCTTGTCGGCGGGACCGCCGCTCACGACCTCGTTGATCAGCGCACCTGGCTGCCCGAGGGTCGGGTCGGTGCCGGCGGCGCCGAGGTAGCCGGTCTGGGTGGATTTCCCTTGGACGATCCGGGCCGCCGAGGCTGCCGCGATGTCGACCGGGACCGCGAAGCCGACGCCCTCGTTGCCGCCCGACGAGGACTGGATCGAGTCGTTGATGCCGATGACCCGGCCCTGGCGGTCGGCGAGCGCTCCGCCCGAGTTACCGGGGTTGATTGGAGCGTCCGTCTGCAGGACCTCGAGCACGTTGCCGTTGGGAGTGGGCAGGCTGCGGTTCACCGCGCTGACGACGCCGGAGGTGACGGTGCCCTCGAGGCCGAACGGGCTGCCGATGGCCACGGCGGTCTGACCGACCTCCAGGGGCACCTTCAGCGCCAGCGCCGCCGGCTGCAGGTTGCTGCGGTCGACCTTGACCACGCCGATGTCACTGCCGGCATCGGTGCCGACCACGCGGCCGGGCAGCCTGGTCCCGTCGGCCAGGCGGACGGTCACCTGGCCCGCTCCCTCCACGACGTGGGCGGCGGTCAGGATGTAGCCCTGCTTGTCGTAGATGACCCCGGAGCCGAGCCCCTGCTGGGTCTCGAGCTGCACCACCGCGGGAAGCAGCGCCTTGGCGACCGCGGCGACCGGCTCGTCGCCGGCCTTGATCTGCGAAGGGGTGACGCTGACCGGGATGCCGGGAGCCGAGGCGCTCGCGTTGCTCGAGCCCCGGTCCCGCAGTTGCCCGAGGCCGAAGCCGGCCCCGACCAGCAGCACCACTGCCAGGGCCCCGGCGACCAGGCGCGAGGAGCCGCGCCGCGGCGGTCGGTCGCCGCTGGTGGGCGCCGGGCCGCCCCAGGACGGCCCGATCCCGGACGGCTCTGGGACGGGGCTGGTCTCCGCCTGGCCCCATGGCGTCGCCGGGCGCGCCGAGCCCCAGCCCGGCTGTTGCTCGGTGGCAGTGCCGGCCGCGCCCGGCCCTGGGACGGGACCGGGACCGGGACCGGGGGCGCCGGCGGCCGGGCCCGACGGGCCGCCGCCCGGTCCCGCCGCGCTCCAGCCTGTCCCGGCGCCGCCCTGGCCCCAGCCCGTGGGGGCTGCGCCCCAGCTCGGTCCGTCGTCACGGCTCCAGGGCGGGCCAGCGTCCTGCCGACCGCCATCGGCGTCCGGGCCCCGGTCCGGCGGGGCCTGCTCATGGCTCGAGCCCCCACCCGGCGGCGTGGTCGCGTCGCCGGCGGCGCCGGTCTGCTCGGTCGGCTGCTCGTCGGTGGGCTCGTGGGTGCCGTTGGCGGAGGTGGCCCTGGGTTGCCAGGTGTCGAAATTGGACATCGATCGGGCCTCCTGAACGGAGCTCTCTCGGTTCTCCTGCGGCGAGGTTTGGCCTCACCTGCCTGCACCGAGCCTATGCCCCGGGCGCTAAAGCACCAGTAAGCGAACTCTCAAGGTCACGTAAGGCCCACCGGTACCTCAGGTAAGAGCAACGCGACGAAGCGACGGAACCGCGGCAGCCCGGGTCCCGGGTCGGACGCCGGCGGACGCTAACGCGGGGCGGTGGAGGTGAGCCGTGCGGCAGGGTCGTCGCTGACGCTCGCCACCGGGAGCCAGATGGTGAATGTCGAGCCCAGGCCCAGCTTGGACTGCAACTGCACGTCCCCGCCGTGGCTCCGGGCGATCTGGCGCACGATCGACAGGCCCAGGCCGGTCCCGCCGTCCGCCCGGGACCGGGCCTTGTCCGACCGCCAGAAGCGGTCGAACACCCGAGGCTGGTGCTCGGGCGCGATGCCGGGCCCCTCGTCCGAGACCGCGATCCAGGCGAAACCGCGCTCGCTGCCGACCGCGAGCCGGATGCGGGAGTTGGCGGGCGCCAGCCGCACCGCGTTCTCGAGCAGGTTCGCCACCGCCCGCTTGAGCGCGTCCTGGTCGCCCATGACCACGACCCCCGGCGCGATCGCGCGGTCGAGCACGATCCCGCGGGTCTCGGCGGCCACCAGGAAGTCCTCACTGCCCTCGGCAACGGCGCGGCCGAGGTCGACCGGCTCGTTGGCGAAGGTCGGCGCCTCCCGGCGCGCCAGGGCCAGGAGATCGTCGACCAGCCTGGCCATACGGTCGCTGGCGCGCTTCACCACCACCATCGCCTGCCGCAGATCGTCGGGCAGCGGGTCCGGCTCCGCCAGGGCGACGTCGGCGTTGGTGCGGATGATCGCCAGGGGGTTGCGCAGCTCGTGCGAGGCATCGGCGAGGAACTGGTGCTGTGCGGCGAAGGCGGCGTCGATCCGGGCGAGCATCGCGTCGAAGGTGTCGGCGAGCTGTTTCAGCTCGTCGTTCGGGCCCTGCAGGCGGATGCGCCGGGACAGGTCGGTCGCCTGGATCTCGCGGGCCACGCCGGTGATCCGGCCGATCGGGGCGAGCACGCGTCCGGCGATGACCCACCCCACGGCCAGGCTGGCGAAGAACAGCACGAACAAGGCGTCAAAGGAGAACATACGGAGCTTCTCGAGCGTCTGCCGATGGACCAGTTGCTCGATCGCTCTGCCGCTGTACAGGTCGATGGAGAACCACTGCCCGCTCACGCGGTCGAAGATGCGGCCGTTGACGATGGGCATGGGCTGGCGGAGGCTGAGCCACAGGATCAGGTAGATCGCGCCCACCACCAGGGCGGCCAGGCCGAACAGCACGGCCGAGTACAGCAGCGTGTAGCGGAAGCGGATCGACCGCATCCACTCGGGCAGGCGGTCGCTCGGCCAGGTGGGCGGGCCTGCGTTCACGATCCTCACGGCCTCTCGCGCAGCCGGTAGCCGCGGCCGACCACGGTCTCGATCGGCTGGCCCTCACCGGCGTCGGCCAGCTTGCGGCGCAGCGTCATCACGGTGACGCGGACGGTATTGGTGAAGGGGTCGGCGTGCTCGTCCCAGACGTGCTCCAGCAGGTCCTCCTGCGAGAGCACCTGGCCGGAGCGCGACATGAAGTAGCGCAGCAGCGAGAACTCCTTGGGAGTCAGGGCGAGCTCGCGCCCGCCGCGGCGCGCCTCGTGCCTGGCCGTGTCGAGATCGAGGTCCCCGACCCGCATGACCGCGCCGGACCGTCCGGCGTCGCGCCGCAGCAGCGCGCGGACACGGGCCTTCAGCTCCTCGAAGTCGAAGGGCTTGACGAGATAGTCGTCGGCGCCCTCGTCGAGGCCCACCACACGGTCCCTGGGCTGGTCACGGGCGGTCAGCATGAGCACGCGCGGAGCCGACGGCTCGTGGCGCCCGGCCCGCAGCCGGCGGGTGACCTCGATCCCGTCGGTGCCCGGCAGGTTGAGGTCGAGGCAGATCACGTCGTATTCGTTGACGGCCAGCTTGTCGAGCGCCTCGTTGCCGTCATAGGCGACGTCGACCGCGTAGCCCTCGCGACGCAACCCGCGGGCCACCGCGTCGGCCAGGTCGGCCTCGTCCTCCACGACCAGTACTCGCATGGGCAAATGGTAGCTGCCGAGCTGTTCAAGAGGCTGTCAAAGTCCTGGTCCGAGGCGGGCGCGGGCGCGCGACCGCCGCGGCGGCGGGCCGCGCAGCGGGGTGCCACTATACTTGCCAGCACGCTTATGGACCCTTGCGCCCACCCCCGAGCGCTACTGCCGTTGGCGCAGCGGCGCTACCAGAGCGCCGTCGAGTGGCTGGAGCAGCTCGTCAACCAGGATTCCGGCTCCCTGTCGCCGGCGGGGGTGAACCGCGTCGCGGACCTGGTCGCCGGGCGCCTGCGCTCCGGTGACTGGCTGGTCGAGCGCCGGCGGCACCGCCCTGGGCAGGGCGCGCCGGCGCTCGGCGACGTGCTGGTCGGTCGGCGCCGCGGTGGGCTGGCGAGGGACGCGGGCGGGCGGCGCCTCCTGCTGCTCGCGCACATGGATACGGTTTTCGACGACGGTGAGGCGGCGTCGCGGCCGTTTCGGACCAGCGACGGGCGCGCGTATGGTCCTGGGGTGATCGACGACAAGGCAGGCTTGGTAGCCGGGATCGAGGCGGTCGAGACGCTTTGTGATGATATCGGCTTCGAGGAGTTCACCTCGATCACTCTGGTGTGCTCGCCGGACGAGGAGATCGGCTCGCCGTTCAGCAAGGAGGTCATCCGGGCACTGGCGCGCGAGCACGACATCGCCATCGGCCTGGAGGCGGCCCGCACCAACGGCGACCTCGTGTCGGCCCGCAAGGGCGTGGCGGTGCTCGTGGTCGAGGTCGCCGGCCGGGCGTCGCACGCGGGCGTGCGCCCGGAACGGGGCGCCAGCGCCGCGCTCGAGGCCGCGCACAAGACCGTCGCGCTGCACGGGCTGAACCGCCGCTGGGCGGGGGTGACCTGCAACGTCGGAACGGTGCGCGCGGGCACGCGCCCGAACGTGGTCGCCGCCGGCGCCACCCTCGAGGTCGATCTGCGCGCCACCACGACCGCCGACTTCGAGCGTGCCCTGGAGGCGGCCCAGGAGATCGTCGCCCGGCACACGGTGCCCGGCACACGGGCGACCATGCGGCTGCTCCACCGGCACCCACCGATGGAGCGCACCGCGGCCGTGGCCGCCCTGGTGGCCCAGGCGCAGCAGGTCGCGAGCGGGCTCGGCTTCGAGGTGGGCCACACCGCCACCGGAGGGGCGGGCGACGCCAACACCACCGCCTCCGCCGGCCTGCCGACCGTCGACGGCCTGGCACCGGTCGGCGGGGACGCGCACGGGCCCGCCGAATGGCTCGACCTGGGCAGCGTGGTCCCGCGGACCGCCCTGCTCGCCGGGCTGCTGGCCCGTCTCGGCAGCGCGCGGCAAGGGCGGGAGTCGTAGCGGTGCGGGCGCAGACCACCGTTCCGGTGCCGGTCAGGCGGCTGGTGCTCCTGCTGGCCAGCGCGTTCGTGGTGATCCACTTCCTGGTCCCGCAGATCGCCGGCGTGCACCGCGCCTTCTACCGGCTCGGCCAGGTCGACCTGCGCTGGCTGCTGCTCGCCGTCGGGCTCGAGGTGGCGTCGATCCTCGCCTACACCATGCTGACCAGGTCGGTGCTGCCGCACCGCGGGCGGCTCCCCAGGTTCGACGTGCTGCTGCGCACCCAGCTCTCGACCCTGGCCGTGAACCACGTGGTGCCCGGCGGCGCGGCCGCCGGCGGCGCCCTGGGCTACCAGTTGCTCACCGAGGCCGGGCTGTCGGGCACGGACACCGCCTTCGCGCTGGCGGCCCAGAGCGTCGGCTCGGCGGTCGTGCTCAACGTGCTGCTCTGGCTCGGCCTGGTGGTGTCCATCCCGCTGCACGGCTACAACCCCCTGTACGGGACCGCCGGCGTGCTCGGGGCCCTGCTGATCGCCGCCTTCGCCATAGTGGTGGTGCTGCTGATGCGCGGCGAGGAGCGGTCGGTCAAGGTGCTGCGGGCGGCCGCCGCCCGGCTGCCGCTGCTGGACCCCGACCGGGTGGTGGCGGTCACCCGGCGGTTCGCCGGCCGGCTGCGCGCGCTGGCCGCCGACCGCACCCTGGTCGGCAGGGCGGTCGGCTGGGCCGCTGCCAACTGGCTGCTGGACGCGGCCTCGCTGTGGGTGTTCGTGGGCGCCTTCGGCCACTGGGTCCGCTTCGACGACCTGATCGTCGCGTACGGGCTCGCCAACGTGATGGCGGTGCTGCCGATCACCCCGTCCGGCCTGGGCGTGGTCGAGTTCGTGCTGACGTCCACGCTGGTCGGCTTCGGCACGCCCAGGGACATCGCACTGCTCGGGGTGATCACCTACCGGGTGCTGAACTTCTGGCTGCCGATCCCGCTCGGCGGGCTCGCCTACCTGTCGCTGCACGCCGAGCACGGTGTGCGCGAGCGCGGCAGCGAGCAGCTCCGGCAGCTCGCCAAGCAGTCGCTGGAGGAAGCCGAGGACGCTCGGACCTGGGCGGTCCGGCACGGCATCCGCACCGGGCAGCACGGCGACGGGCCGGGCCGGCACGAGCAGCAGGGCCAGCACGACCGGCACGGGCAGCAGGGCCAGCACGGCGACGACCGCCCGGACCGCGAGCCCAGCGACCGGTAGCGCCCTGGCGCCTGGTCCCCGCTACTCGCCGGCGGCCTTCTTGCGGCGGGACGAGGACCTCGACCTCGACTGCGACTTGGACTGCGAGGTGGCGCGACCGCCTTCCGGCTTGCCCGCCTTGGCCGCCTCGACGCTTGCCCGCAGCGCCTCCATGAGGTCGACGACCTTGGAAGGCTCGGCCGGCTCGGCGTAGGTGACCTCCTCGCCCTGGACCTTCTTGGCGATGAGCTCCTCGAGCGCGGACCGGTACTCGTCGCGGAACTCCCCGGGCTGGAACTCGTCGGTCAGGCTGTCGATGAGGCTGCGGGCCATCCTGACCTCCTGGGGCCGCAGCTCGACCTCCTCGTCCAGCTCGTCGAAGCGGGGGGCGCGGATCTCGTCGGGCCAGAACATCGTCTCCAGCACCAGTACGTTGTCCCGCAGGCGCACGGTCGCCAGGTGCTCCTTGTCGCGGAAGGCGACCTTGGCCACAGCGACCTTGCCGTCGTCGCCCATGGCCTCCCGGAGCAGGTGGTACGCCTTCATCCCGGGGCCGTCCGGCACCAGGTAATAGGACCGCTGGAAGTAGATCGGGTCGATCTGCTCCGACTCGACGAACCGTTCGATCTCGATCGCCCGGGCGGTCGTCACCGGCAGGGCGTCGAGCTCCTCGTCGGTCAGCGTCACGTAGTGGTCCTTCTCGTACTCGTAGCCCTTGACGATCTCCTGGTACGGGACCTCCTCGCCGTCCAGCGAGCAGACCCGCTTATAGCGGATGCGGCCTCCGTCGCCGGCGTGGAGCTGATTGAACCGGAGCGTCTTCTCCTCGGTCGCCCCGTAGACCTTGACCGGGATCGTCACCAGTCCGAACGAGATCGCGCCCTTCCAGATGGTCTTCATCGCACTCGCTCCGTGGGGTCAGGCGGCGGCCCGTCAAGCAGGTCTACCAGGACAATGTACGCTAGAGAACTTGCGAAGCAAGGAGCGTTCAGCCAACGTGGCCAGCCGACGACGCCTCGGGCTCCCCGCGCCACTGCCCGCCCGGCGGGCCGGTGACGCCTGGCGCGTGGTGGCCGGCGGCCGCGAGCTGCGGGTCTCCAACCTCGACAAGGTGTACTGGCCGCAGGACCGGCTCACCAAACGGGATCTGCTCGCCTATTACTGGAACGCCGCCCCGCTGCTCCTGCCGCACCTCGTGGACCGTCCGCTCACCATGCTGCGCATGCCGGACGGCATCGAGGGCGAGGCGTTCTACGAGAAGCAGGTGCCCGGCCACGCTCCGGACTGGCTGCCGACCGCCCCGGTCCCGGGCGACGACGGCAAGGTCACCGACATGGTCATGGCACAGGACCTGGCCAGCCTGCTGTACGTCATCAACCTGGGCTGCATCGAGCTGCACCCGCTCCACAGCCGCGCGGGCTCGCTTGACCGCCCGGAGTTCGCCCTGTTCGACCTCGACCCCTTCGAGCCCTACACGTTCGCGGACGTCCGCGCCGTGGCCAAGCTGGTCAAGGTGGTGCTGGACGGGCTGGGACTGCGCGGCTACCCCAAGACCTCCGGCGCAACCGGGATGCAGGTGTACGTGCCGCTGGAGCCGGTCCACCCGTACCCGGACGTGCGCGCCTTTGTCGAGCAGGTGGGCCGGCTGCTGGTGCGCGCCTACCGGGAGAAGGTCACCATGGCCTGGCCGGTCGCCGAGCGGGCCGGCAAGGTGTTCATCGACCACCAGATGAACCGGCGCGGCGCCAACATCGCCTGCGCCTACTCGCTGCGGCCCCGTCGCGGCGCGCCGGTGTCGACCCCGCTGGACTGGGACGAGCTGGACGACGACCTCGAGCCCGGCGACTTCCGAATCGACAACGTCTGGGAGCGGTTCGCCCGGGGCGACCGCTTCGCGCCCGTGCTCAGCGACCGGCAGTCGCTGGCCGCCGCCATGGAGGCCCTCGGGGTGAAGCCCTCCGCGAGCGGGCGGCGGGGTGCCCGCGCCCGTGCTGGCGCTCCCCCGCCCGACCTCTCCGAGTACCGGCGCCGGCGCGACTTCCGGCGCACACCGGAGCCCGAGCCGGAGGCGGCGGCGTCCCCGGTCCCGGCCCCGGTCCCGGCGGCCTCGCTGCCCGACGCCCCGCACGCCGCCGGGCTGCCCGAGCCCGCCGCGCTCGAGCCCGGCCCGGTCTTCTGCGTCCAGCAGCACCACGCGCGCGGCCTGCACCACGACGTGCGCTTCGAGCGCGACGGAGTGCTGGTGTCCTTCGCTGTCCCCAAGCGTCTGCCCGAAGTGCCGGGCGTCCGCCATCTGGCCGTCAACACCGAGGACCACCCGCTCGAGTACCTCACCTTCTCGGGCTCCATCCCCGAGGGCGAGTACGGCGCCGGCGAGGTCCGCCTGTTCGACCTCGGCACCTACGAGCCCCTGGAGGTCGCCGACGGCAAGTGGACCGTGCGCCTGCACGGCAGCCGCTACCACGGCGCCGAGTACCACTTCATCCGCACCAGGCAGGACTGGATCTGCCTTCTCAGCAGCAGCACGCCGCTGACCCCGCCCGCGCGGCCGCCCACCTTCGAGCCGATGATGGCGCAGCCGGCGGGTGAGCCCTTCGACGACGACGGCTGGCTGTTCGAGGTGAAGTGGGACGGCCACCGCTGCCTCGCGGCCCTCGGCGACGGCGCGACCCGGCTCACCTCGCGCACCGCCCGCGACGTCACCGGCCAGTTCCCGGAGCTCGGCGACCTGCACCGCCAGCTCGCCGCCCGCAACGCCGTGGTCGACGGGGAGGTGGTCGCCTTCGACGAGGAGGGTCGGCCGTCGTTCCAGCACATGCAGGACCGATTCCACCGCTCGCCCGAGGAGCTGGCTCGCCACCGCGGCCGGGTGCCGGTCCAGTTCATCGCCTTCGATCTGCTGTGGCTGGACGGCGGGCCGCTGCTGGAGCTGCCGCTGGCCGAGCGGCGGGCGCGCCTGGCCGAGGTGCTGGTCGAACGCGACGACGTGCGTCTCTCGCAGGCGGTCGCCAGCCATGGCAGGGCCTTCTTCCACCAGGTCAGGGGGCTCGGGCTCGAGGGTGTGGTCGCCAAGCGGCTGGCCAGCCAGTACCGGCCGGGAGCCCGCTCGCCGGACTGGCGCAAGGTCAAGGCCGTACGCAGGCAGGACTGCGTGATCGTGGGCTGGACCAGGGGCAAGGGCGGCCGCGCCAGCACCCTCGGCTCGCTGCTGCTGGCGGTGTACGAGCGCGGACGGCCACGCTACGCCGGCAATGTCGGCACCGGCTTCACCCACGCCTTCCTCGAGCGGCTGCTCGGCGACCTCCAGGCGCGGGAGCAGCAGCGCCCGCCGGTCGAGGTCGGCCCCGACCCGCGCCTGCGGGGGGCGCGCTGGGTCCGGCCGGAGCTGGTCTGCGAGGTCGAGTACCAGGCGTGGACCGCGGACGGGCGGCTGCGGGCAGCCTCGTTCAAGGGCATCCGCACCGACAAGCTGCCAGAGGACTGCCGCCGCGAAGACGTGCCCGGCGATTCGTGACCTTCCGGGCGGGTACGTAACGGGCCTTCCGGGGTGGGTAGGCAAAGACGGCTCCGAGCAGGCAGAATGACGCTCTGGGTAGGTGAGGAAGAGGCGACGTGCAGATGGGTGCCCACATCCTGGTCGTTGACGACGACCCGCTGTTGGCCGCGGCCCTGCGTCGGCCGCTGGCCTATGAGGGCTTCGAGGTCGACGTCGCCGCGTCCGGGGAGGAGGCCCTCTCCAAGGCGCTCGGCCATGCTCCTGACCTGGTGGTCCTCGACGTGCTCCTGCCAGGCATCGACGGGCTCGAGGTGTGCCGCCGGCTGCGCCAGGCAGGCGACGTGCCCGTGCTGATGCTCACCGCCCGCAGCGAGGTGCCCGAGCGGGTCGCCGGCTTCGAGGCGGGCGCGGACGACTACCTCGGCAAGCCCTTCGCCTTCGAGGAGCTGCTGGTCAGGATCAAGGCGCTGCTGCGCCGGGGACGCAACGGCTCGAGTTCCTCTGAGCTGCGCTTCGGCGACCTGCGCATGGACCGCTCGACCCACGAGGTGTGGCGGGGCGACCGCTCGATCTCGCTCACCCGGCAGGAGTTCGACCTGCTCGCCCTGTTCCTCGAGCACCCCCGCCAGGTGCTCACCCGCTCGACCATCCTGGAGCGGGTCTGGGACTACGACTTCGGGCGGGACTCCAACGTGCTGGAGGTCTACGTCGGCTATCTGCGCCGCAAACTGGAGGCCGAGGGCGAGCCGCGGGTGATCCACACGGTGCGGGGGGTCGGCTACGTCCTCCGCGAGGACCCGGAGGGCTCCCGATGAGCTTCCGCGCCCGCCTGACGCTCGCCTACCTGGCCCTGCTCACACTCGCCCTCACCGCCTTCGGGTTCGGCGTCTACACCTATGTCGACCACCGGCTGCACGCCGAGTTCTCGAGCTCCGTGCAGAGCCAGGGCCAGGCGCTCGGCCGGTTCCTGTACTCCTACGACGCCGCCCTCAACATCCACACCACCCTCGGCCAGCTCGGCAAGAAGACCCAGGACCAGAAGCCGGACACCTTCATCCAGGTCACCGACGGCTCGGTCAAGGACCGCAGGAGCTGGTCGATCGACGCCAAGAGCCCCAACACCGAGGCGACCGCCGACCTCCGCCTGCCGCTGGTCGACTACAACCGCGTCGCGGTCGTGCCCGCCCGCCTCAACGATTTCCGCACCCCGCTCGCCGTCTACTCCGAACCGTTCGAGGCGTACAAGATACCCCCTCCGAGCGGGAAGGGCGTGCGCGCGAACTCGTCGTCCCCCGACGCCCACAGGGCCCCGCGCAAGGCCATCTACGGCGAGGTCACGGTCGCGCGCTCGCTCGACAGCGTGGACTCGTCGCTGCGCCTGCTGCGCACCATCCTGGTCGGTGGCGGGCTCGCGGTGCTCCTCACCGCGGCGCTCATCGGCTTGGGGCTGGCCGCGGCCCTGCTGCGGCCGCTGGCCCGCATGCGCACGACGGCGCAGCAGATCGGCGACGACCGGGACTTCACCCGGCGCATACCGGTGGAGGGCAACGTCCACAACCCTCGCGACGAGCTGGTGCGCCTGTCGCTGTCGTTCAACCAGATGCTGAGCGAGCTCGAGCGCTCGCACGTGGACCTGCAGACCACGCTGGACGCGCAGCGACGGTTCGTGGCCGACGCGTCGCACGAGCTGCGCACGCCGATCACGGCGATCCGCACCAACGTCGAGTTCCTGAGCCGCGTGCCCGACGCCCTGCCGGAGGACCGCAGCGCGGCCCTGCGCGACGTGCTGGCCGAGATGCGCCGCATGGAGTCGCTGGTCGGCGACCTCCTGGCGCTGGCGAGGCTCGAGGCGGCCAGCGGCACGGCGCCGCGGCGCGCCTTCCGTCTGGACCACCTGGTCGCCGACATCCACCGCGACGCCGTGCGCCACGCACCCGACGACGTGGAGGTCCGGCTCGCCGCTCTGCCCGAGGCATGGGTGCTCGGCGACCGCAACGACCTGCGCCGCGCCATCTGGAACCTGGCCGACAACGCCATAAAGTACACCCGGCTGGGCTGGGTCGAGCTGGGCCTGGCGCTGGACGACGGCCGCGCCGCGGTCAGGGTGGCCGACAGCGGCATGGGCATCGCCGACACGCACCTGGAGCTGGTGTTCGACCGCTTCTGGCGGGCGCCGGGCGTGCGCGGCACGGCCGGCTCGGGCCTGGGGCTCGCGATCGTCAAGTGGGTGGCCGAGGTGCACGGCGGCACGGTCTCGGTGGACTCCCAGCTCGGTCAGGGTGCCGTCTTCACGCTCGAGCTGCCCGTCGCGGCCCGACGCAGCGTCGCCCGTCGCCTCCAGCAGCAGGTCGAGCAGATCGGCAGGCTCCTCCCGGCGGGGCGCTCCTGACCTCCCGCGTAGTGGCCGGTTCCCGCGCAGAGTTTCTTAAGACACCCCTATGTCATTCTCAGGCTGCTCTCAGAGTGACCGAGTAGAAGGAGTGCAACGCGGCGGATGCGCCGCCGGCGGGACCGACTGGCACCGGGACGAGGCTTCGCCCCCCGGAAATCCGAGGCTCGCACAGCGTATCCGTTGCCGGCGACACGCCGGAGGCCCGAATGGTGGGACAAGGCCGGGCGAAAGCACCGGCCTTGGGGCCTCCGGGGGTCAGCCGGCCGCCGGAGGGTCGTGCCGGATCACGCCGCTGGCGCTATGGTGAGACTTGTCCACGTCGGCAGCTCCTCGATCCAGTACGTCTCGTCCCCGAGCACGCCGGCCCGGCCCGGTCTTCCTGCCAGGGCACCGGCCCGCCCCGGAAGGAGCCATGTCCTGTGCCAAAGGACAAGCCACGGCCGGCCGAGCCACTGGCGGCCGAGCCCGAGCCACGGCCCGCCGAGCCCGCGCCGCGGCCCGCTGAGCCCAGGCCACGGCTGGCCACGGTCGGCGAGGCTGCGGCGGCGCACAGCCAGCTCGAGGCGGCGCTGTTCGAGATCAAGCGGGTCATCGTCGGCCAGGAGGGGATGCTCGAGCGGGTCTTCATCGCCCTGCTCTCCAATGGCCACCTGCTGCTCGAGGGGGTCCCCGGCCTTGCCAAGACCCTCACCATCTCGACGGTGGCAAAGGTGCTGGCCGGCACCTTCCACAGGGTGCAGTTCACCCCCGACCTGGTGCCCTCCGACCTGGTCGGCACCCGCATCTACCGGCCCGACAGCGGCAGCTTCGACACCGAGCTCGGTCCGGTCTTCTGCAACTTCCTGCCTGGTGCTCGCCACGCAGAACCCGATCGAGTCCGAGGGCACCTACCCCCTGCCCGAGGCGCAGGTCGACCGCTTCATGATGAAGGTGCTGGTGGACTACCCGAATTTCAGCGAGGAGATGACGGTCGTCCACCGCTCCCTGACCGACCCGGCCGACGTCCGGCAGGCGCTCTCCGTGGAGCAGCTCCACCAGTACCAGCGCGCGGTCAAGGACATCTACGTGGACCGGCTGGTGGCCGAGTACTCGGTCGCGCTGTGCATGGCCACGCGCCACCCGCAGCAGTACGGGGTCGACGGCATCGCCCCCTACATCGCATACGGGGCGAGCCCGCGCGGCTCGATCAACCTGGTCCACGCGGCGCGGGCGATGGCGCTGCTGCGCGGGCGCGCCTATGCGCTGCCGCAGGACGTGCAGGAGGTGGCCAAGGACGTCCTGCGCCACCGCCTGGTGCTGACCTACCAGGCGCTCGCCGAGGAGGTGAGCGCCGACGCCCTGCTCACCGCGGTGCTCACCTCGATCCCCGCCCCCCGGATCGACCTGGCGGGCCAGTCGACGGCATGAACGCTGCCGGCGGCGTCCCGCCCGTCCCGGTCCGCACCCCGGACCGTCCAGGACCCGGACCGACCCCGGAGGCACTGCTGCGCGCGCTCGACATCGTCGTGCGCCGGCGGGTGGAGGCGCTGCTGGCCGGCGAATACCGCTCGAACTCGATGGGTATCGGTACAGAGCTGGCTCAGATCCGCCTTTACCAGCCGGGGGACGACGTGCGCCGGATCGACTGGAACGTGACCGCGCGCACGCGCGAGACCCACGTCCGCGACCAGGTTGCCGAGCGGGCACTGGTGAGCTGGCTGGTCATGGACACCTCGCCGTCGATGTGCTTTGGCACCGCCGACCGGCGCAAAGCGGACGTGGCCGAGGGCGTCGCCCTGGCCGTCGGCCATCTCGCCACTCGCCGCGGCAGCCGCCTCGGGGTCGTGACCTTCGGCGATGACGCCCCTCGGGCGGTCCCGCCGCGGCAGGGCCGGGTCGGGCTGATGGGGCTGCTCGCCTCGCTGCGCCGCGAGCCGCAGCTCGAGGGCGGGGGCGCGACCTCGCTCGGCGAGGGCCTGGCCCGCGCCGGGCGGCTCGCGCACAGCCGCTCGCTGTTCTTCGTGGTCAGCGACTTCCGCGGGCCGCGCGACTGGAGGGCGCCGCTGCTCGCGCTCGCCGGGCGCCACGACGTCATCGCGGTCGAGATCCGCGACCGCCGCGAGCAGGAGCTTCCCGACGTCGGAGAGCTCTGGCTGGTCGACCCGGAGACCGGCAGGCACCTCCGCGTCGACACCAGCCGACGCGGGCTCCGCGAGCGCTTCGCCAGCGCCGCCGAAGCCGAGCGCGCCGAGCTCGTCGCCGAGCTGCGCCGCTCAGGCGTGGACCACGTCGTGCTGTGGACCGGGGGCGACTGGCTGCGCACGTTCGCCGGCTTCCTGCGCCACCGTCTCGGCGGAACGGCGGCCGTCACGGGGACCGTCGGGAGGAGACGGCGATGAGCCTCGAGTGGCCGGGGCTGCTGTGGGCCCTTCTGCTGGTCCCGGCTGCGCTGCTCGCCTACCTGCTCGGCCAGCGCCGCCGGACGCGCTACGCGGTGCGCTTCACCAACCTCGACCTGCTCGCCAACGTGGTGTCCCGGTCGCCGGGCTGGCGCCGCCACCTGCCGCCGGCCCTGTACCTGCTGGCGCTGACCGGGCTGCTGCTCTCGCTTGCGCGGCCCCAGGCGGTCACCCTGGTCCCCAAGGAGCAGGCCACCATCATGCTGGTGATGGACACCTCCGGCTCGATGAACGCCACCGACGTGGCGCCGAGCCGGCTGATCGCCGCCGAGCAGGCCGCGATGGTCTTCCTCCGCGAGGTGCCGGAGAAGTTCCGTATCGGCGTGGTGGCCTTCTCGGGCACCGCCCAGATCCTCATCCGCCCCACCACCGACCGGCTCGCCGTGCAGGACACGCTGGCCTCGCTGCACGCCGAGGGGCCGACGGCCATGGGCGACGCCATCGAGCGGGCACTGGAGGCGAGGCGGCCGCCGAGCCCGCCGACCACGGGCCCGCCGACCACGACCGCGCCGGACGCCCGGCAGCCGGTCACGCCGCCGACGACCCTTGCCGACCCAAGGAAGGAGCCGCCCACGGTGATCCTGCTGCTGTCGGACGGGTCGAACACCCAGGGCAGGACACAGCCGCTGGACGCGGCGCGCCACGCCCGCCAGCTCAAAGTGTCGGTGTTCACGATCGCGCTCGGCACCGACATGGGCATGGTCGACGTGCCGGACGAGCAGACCGGCCAGCTCCGGCGCATCCCGGTGCCGCCGGACAAGTTCACCCTCCGGCGGATTGCCGAGGCCACCGGCGGGCGCTTCTACACCGCGCCGAGCAGCAGGGACCTCAAGGGGATCTATCGCGACCTCGGCTCCAAGATCGGCTTCGTCAAGCAGAAGCAGGAGATCACCGTGGTCTTCGCGGCCGCCTCGCTGCTGCTCCTGGTGGCCGGGGCCGGCCTGTCGCTGATCTGGTTCAGCCGGTTCCCGTGAGCGGCTGCGGCTCCTCCTCCCGTTCCTCGCGGTCCGGCTCCGGACGGTCCGGCTCCGGGCGGGGCTCGATCTCGTCGGCACGTTCGGAGACCTCGGCGAGCCTGTCGCCGAAGCGGTCCAGCCTGCGGGCGGCCTCCTCCCAGCGCGTCCGCGCGTTGCCGAGGTGCTTGCCGACCACCTCGAAGTCGCTCTGGAAGCGATCGAGGTCGCCCTGCAGGGCTGTGAGGGCGTCGAGGACGCGGCGCGCGTTCGCCTCGACCCTGAGCCCGCGCAGGCCGACGCCGACCGACAGCAGGTAGGCGTAGAAGGTGGCGGGTGACACCGGGAAGACGCGCCGGTCGAGCGCGTGGCGGAAGGGCGACTCGCCGGGCGGCTCCTCTCGCAGGAACTCGTAGTAGACCGCCTCGGAGGGCAGGTAGCACAGGGCAAAGTCGAAGGTGCCCTCGTCGGGGTGGATGTACTTGTCGGCGATCGCGTCGACGTGCCTGCGAGCGTCGCGCACGAAGCCACGGCGGTGCAGGGCGCGAGCGGCCTCGCCCTCGCCGGCGGCGGCCATGCGGGCGAACGCCTCGAGCGGGAACTTGGAGTCCACCGGCACGAGCGCGCCGTCCAGCACCAGCACGGCGTCGACGCGCGCCCCAGAGCGGAAGGCGTGCTGGGTGCGCCAGCAGCCCGCTGGCAGGCCCTGCGCGAGCAGGTGCTCGAGCAGGACCTCGCCGAAGGCGCCGCGGGCCTGCGGCGGGCGCAGCAGGTCCTCGAGCTTGGCGAGGTCGCGGGCCTGATCGAGGACCTGCTGGGCGATGCCGCTCACGGTCGCCACCCGTTCGCGCACGTCGGCCGCCACGTCGCTGGTATGGGCCTGGGCGTGCTGCACGGTGTCGAGCCCGAGGTACAGACGCCGGTCGAGGTCCGCCAGCCGCCGGTCCAGCTCCTTGGACATGCCCTCGAGCCTGCCGTCGAGCAGGCCGGCGGCGAGCCCGAGCCGGCCGCCCCGGCGCGCAAGCACGAACCCCGCGGCCAGCCCCGCCAGCACCGCCGCCGCCACGCCCACTCCCCAGCCCACCGCCCACCCCTCCCGTGCGCGCCCACCCTGGCCCAGGACCCTACCAAGCCCATGGGACAGCGGCCGGCTGCTTTCCACAGCCTCCTTGCCAGAATGAAGACCCGGCCCGAGCGGCTCCGCAGACGCCTCGATGAAGCTGGAATACGCGTCTCGGGCCCGAAGCCGGCGTCGGGCCAACGCAAGCTCATCCCCAGAGGCCGGGCGGACCCCGATACCCCTTGCTCAGCATGTCGCTGTAGATGAGCTGCGCCTCGGCGCTATCGAGCAAGTCCTGTGCGACAGCCCGGCGGAGCAGCTCCCGGGTGGTGAGGACTCCGGTCCCCGGGCTGCGGCGCAGCAGCACATCCCTAGCCAAGGCGTCGTCCATGACCGCTGTCCAGCTCCTGCTCTCGGCGATGGCGATGACCGCCGCCTCGCCGTGCCCCAGGGCTCCCGCAAGCCCGACGCTCTTGGCATACCGGGGACCGATCATCTCGGCGAATGCCTCGAGCTCATCGTCGTCCAGGTCGACGACGCGGATGTCATTCCTGGACCGCAGCTTGCGAAGGCGGTCCCAATTCTGCATGGCTTCGGGATCCACTGACCGCTTGGCCCAGTACCGCTCGCTCTGGGTGATCTCGCTGACGAGGCTCTCGATCCCATCCGGATCGTCATCGGGATCAATCACTTGCCGGGGAACGCACACCACGCCGCCGAGGACCTCCACCAGGAGGTCGAACTGGCCGACGAGTGCGAAGTACCTGACCGGCGTGGTGTTGCAGACGAGGGGCTCATACCGAGTCACGGAGATACTGGAACTCCTCTTGTTCCTCTGGTGATGTGGGGCGCTCAGCGAGGAACTCCTCGATGTCCTCCTGAGCGAGTCCGGTCATGGAAGCAGCTCCGCCGACCGTGAGCTTCCCGTCGGCCAGGGCGCGACGGAGCAGCCGGAGAAATCGTGGTGGGAACCGGCCAAGACCCCAGCGATCTGGGTCCTGTCCCCACTCGTCGGCTTCGATCGAGTAGCCGAGCCGCCGCGCCAGATGAACCGGCTGGACCTCCCGCAACCGCGCGACATCGGCGCCCGACGACAGGTTCGCCGCCTGCAAACGCACCAGCATCATCGCATAGGAGACCCCGAACAGACGCTGAAGGTAGATCACAACCTCCGCGTCCTCGATCTTCGCCAATCCCAAGGTCTCCACCACACTGCGGAGGCTTCGGACGGGGACCAGGAACTCCGCTGCGAACTCGTTGGCGAACCGCTCCGCCAACTGCCGGCGTCCGAGATACCCGACATAGACGTGGTCGCCGTGGAACAGGGCGTGGGCGAGCTCGTGGGCCACAGTGAACTGCTGTCGCCCCGGAGTCGTCTGCGAATTCACCACGATGGAGAACCCCACCCGGTCGTGAGGCAGGAAGGCGCCAGACACGGTCCCCCGCAGGTCTGTCCCCAGCGCCGCTCGGTAGACCGTGACGCCAGACAGGTCCGCCAGGGTCCAGAGGTCCCCAACCGGCCCCTCGCCCAGCCGGAAGAACCGTCGTGCGTCCTCGGCCTTCCTGCGGACGTCGTCCTTGGAGAGGAAGCCCTGTCGGAGGGAGAGCGGTGACTGCATGATGCCTGGAGCAGCACCCATCGCGTCCAAGAGATCTCCGTAGGCGTCGAGGAACGACAGGAACCGCTGGATCTGGAATTTGGCAGGAGGGTCCAGGCGCGCCCCCGCGTCGCGGAACAGCAGCCGCTCGAAGTCGGGCCTCGCACGCTCCTGGGCTCTGCCGATCAACTCATCCAGGGGGACTCGATAAATGGCCGCGAGCTTGGCCAGCTGGGTCGAGTTCGGCGTCCGTGCTCCGTGCTCCCAGTTGGACACCACCGGTCGAGGCTGACCCACGAGGACGGCCACGTCGTCCTGGCTGAACCCGGCGCGCTCCCGCGCTGCAGCCAGGCGAGGGCCGAGCGAAAGCCGATCATCCGTCAACGCGAGCACCTCCTCATGCTACACTCTCGACAGATGGGAAGCGAAGTTGTAGCAAACGTATGTTCAGAGGTGAACGACATGAGCATGACTACCATGACCGTCACGGTCACCATCGAGGGCAACCCGTACAGACTCGAGGACCGGGAGTACCGGGGATCGGAGCTTCGAGGCATCGCCGGCTTGACCCCCAAGGACAAGCTGGTACGTGAGGAGCCCGACGGGACCGAGACGCCCATCCCCCCCGGCAAGCGGATCCGCCCTCGCGAAGGCGACAACCTCTTGGTGTCCGTGCGCTTCCGGCGCGGCTGACCATGCACCCCCGAGTGGCCGAGGAATGGCCCGAGATCGCCAGCGTATACCCGGGCGTTCGCCACATACCGAATCCGGAGCGGGTAGAAGTCGACGTCGACCTCGAGGCCGGCATGTACAGCCGGCCCGACACCTCTGTCGCCGTCCTCATCCCGCCCGGGTACAGGGCAATTTCCCCGGACGGGTTCCTCGTCCCCTCAGGGCTCAGGTTCGGGGGCGGATCCAACCTCCCCGCCAGCGACGCCACCGGCGTCGGCATGCCCGGCTGGCTCCTGGTGTCGTTCCACCTGATCGACGAGTCCGGTGCCTCGACCTGGCGGCCGGCCGCCGACTTCCAGCGCGGGGACAACCTGATCGGCTACCTGGCGTCCATCGAGTCGTTCCTCGCCCGTCGGTGCAACTGATGGAGCTCCGGGCCGCCGTCACGGATCTCGCCACGCTCCACCGGCAGCTCCTGGCCCGCGCACCGGACGAAGGAGCAGCGTTCATCGCGGCCGAGCCCGGCCGGCCCGGGCTCCTGCTCCGTTCCTACCGCGTGTTCGGCGAGAAAGAGCTAGGTCCCGCGTTCGGCGAGCTGTCGGTCGCCGACGACGCCCAAACGGCAGAACTCGCTGCCCTGAAACGAGGCGGCCACGCTCTCATCGAGGTGCACACCCATCCCGGCTCCGGTCCGGCCGTCGACTTCTCCCGATTCGACCAGGAGCAGCTCCCACCGTTCGCCCGGTACGTGCGACTGAAGCTGCCGGGAAAGCCGTTCGGGGCGCTCGTGCTGTCCGAGCACGGGTACGCCGGACAGCTCTGGACAGACGCCGGGGTCGAGCCACTCACCATCCGGCCGGTGGGGCAAAGGTCCGCGGTACCCGAGTGGGTGGATCCTGCGGACATCGACCCCATCTCCCGGGTCGACCGGCGCTTCGATCGGCAGATGCGGTCGTTAGGGCCGGATGGACAGGCCCGGATCCAGGCGCTCCGGGTCGGCGTCGTCGGTCTGGGAGGAACTGGCAGCCAAGTGGTGCAGCAACTCGCCCACCTCGGTGTCCGCAGGTACATCCTGGTTGAGGACGACGTTGTGGAGGCGAGCAATCTTGCGCGCCTGGCCGGCGCCACCCGATGGGACCCGCTGCTTCGGCGTCGCAAGGTGGCCGTGGCCCGCCGCACGATTCGCAGGCTGTCGCCCACCGCGGGAATCAAATGCGTGGGGTCTCTTCGGCAGCGCCCGGCCCTCGCCGCGCTCAGCGACGTCGACGTGATCGTCGGCTGTGTGGACAACGACGGAGCACGCCTCGTCATGAGCGAGCTGGCCGCTGCATACCTGGTTCCCTACCTCGACATCGGCGTCGGCATTGAAGGCGAGGGGCCAACCAGCACCATCGGAGGAAGGGTGTCGTTCCACCTGCCCGGTGGTCCATGTCTCGCCTGTGCAGATGAGATCGACTTCGACGAGATAGCCGAGGATCTGGAGAGCGAGGCGCTTCGGAACATCCGCGTCCAGCGGGGCTACGCGCGTGACCGCCGCGTGGAGCCCGCGCTGATGCCGCTGAACGGTGTGATCGCATCACTCGGGATGATGGAGCTTCTAGCCTTCGCAACCGGCCTTCGTCCGGTGATCCCCTTCACTCGGTACGACACGATGACGGGCCGCCTCGTCCGGCAGTCGGTAGAAGCGAGTTCGGACTGCGTGGTATGTCGCCCAGCCTACGGGATGGGAGACCGCCAGATGGTCGACCGGTACGCGCTCGGTGCTCGAACCTGAGACGGCCCCAGCACGACTGCATTGCAAGAGAGTCGGGACGCGGCCGAAGGAGCGCCCGCCGCACACAATTCACCTAGGTTGAGCTCGCCAACGGTAGCAAGCCGCGACCTGGCCCGGCACCCGCCGAGCTGGACCGGTGACCGGCTGCTCGGCTTGGCGGCGGGTCAGGGGCCGGTGGCGCGCAGGAGGAGGCTCGCGCCTGGGGCGGCGCGCTGGCCGAGCAGGGCGCCGCTCGATGGGTCGATCGCCGCGACCTGGCCGCGCGAGCGGCTGAGCGCGTACACGCGCTTGCCGTCGGCGCTGGTGACCAGGCCGTCGACCGCCCAGCCGCCAAGGTAGCGCTGCTGCACTTCGAGCGGGCCGGTGCGGATCGCCAGCACGCCGTGCGCGCCCCCGGCCAGCAGCAGGGACCCGTCCTGGCTGAGCGTCACGCTGCCGGCTCCGACCGGCGTGCCGGCGTCCGGCCGGTCCGGCGGGAACGAGGCCTTGCGGGTCACGGTGAAGTCCTGCTGCCCGTCGATCTCGGCGACCACGCCGAGCGCGGTGTTGACCGCGTACAGCCGCCCGCCCGCGGGGTCGCGGACCAGCGCCCATAGCCGCGCGAGGCGGTCGTCGCGGCCCCGGGGACCGCCGCGCGGCAGGTCGATGCAGAATGCGAAGCCGTCCTGCGCGTTGAGGGCGTGGACGAAGGGCCCGTAGTGGGCGTTGCGGTACAAGGTGTAGACCCAGACGCCACCGGGGTCGGTCACGCGCGTGTTCGGGTAGCCCGCCATGGACGTCTCCCAGGCATCGCGCTTGTCCACGATCGCCCGCTCGTCGAGCCTGCCGACGCCCCGGTCGTAGAAGCGCACGCGGTAGCGCGAGCGGTCCGGGCCGGGGAGGTGCTCGATCACGTAGAGCCTGGAGCCGTCCGGCGAGAGCGCGTCGAACTCGAAGTCGCCGGGCAGGTCGACCAGCTTGGGCTGCTTGGTGAGGCCGGTGGAGAGGACGGCGAAGCGGCTGACCGGAGCCTTGACCGTGTTGGCGAGGACCAGCGTGCGGCCGTCGCCGGAGAGGCCGTCGGGCACGCCGGCGGTGCCGACCACCGGCAGCCGGAAGCTTCCGGCGATCTCCAGCGAGCGCAGCACCCGACCGCTGGCCGCGTCCACGGCCTCGACGGTGGTCCGGTCGCCGCTTGCGACCGCCACGTACAAGGTGCGCCAGTCCGGGCTCGGCACCCCGGCCGGCATGGTCCGCACCGCCTTGCCGCCCGCGGCGAGCACCTGGAGCTGGCCGAGCTCGGGGTTGCCCGCGTAGACGACGTCGCCGGCGACCGCGGACCCGCCGGGGGACGGCTGCTCCGCCTCCGGGCGGGCCGGACCGGAACGCCCGCAGGCGGCCGCGAGGAGTGCGAGCAGGAGGACGGCGGTGGCGGCACGGCCACCGCGGTCGAGGACGGTGCGGCGAGTCATGGTCACGCTCCCGGGACGGCGCTCGGCGTCGTCTCCCCTACACCCGGGCCGCCCGATCGGTTCCCACGCCGGTCCTGCTACGCTCGCGGCGCAATCCCGCCCGTGCGCGGCCCGACTGAGCAGGAGGACCTGGAGCCGATGGAGGTCAAGCTGGGGGTCATCGACAACCCCAAGGAGCTCGTGGTCGAGATCGACCAGTCAGCCGACGAGGTGGCCAAGACGGTCGACGAGGCCCTGGCCACGAAGGCGCGGGTCCTCTGGCTGAACGACGCCAAGGGCCGCCGGGTCGGCATCCCGACCGACAAGCTCGGCTACATCGAGATCGGCGAGGAGAACCCCGAGAAGCGCGTCGGCTTCTCCTCGCACTAGCGACCGGGGACCGGCTGCTACTGGTAGTCGCGGTGGTAGCCGATGCCTTCGGGGCCCAGCTCGACGACGGACACGCCGGGAGTGCCGGACCAGCGCCGGCCTCCCTCGGTGTAGGAGCTGGTCCACTCGGCCAGCACCGAGGAGTCGGCGGTCACCTCGCGCTTGACGGTGATCTCGACCGTACCGCGCCTGGCAAAGTAGGCGGCAAGGTAGTTGCGGATCTCGTCGCGGCCGCGGTGGGCCGTGCTGCCCGGCTCGTAGTACACCGCGTCGGGTGCGTACAGCGCGGCGGCGGCGTCCGCGTCGGCCTTGGCATAGGCCTCGCGCAGCGCCTGGAAGACCTCGGCCGGACTGGCCACGGGCGACCTCCTCGACGGCTCCGGCCCGGTCCCGGAGCGGGTGCAGGGAGCGGGCGCGGCTTGTGGAAACCGCGCCAAGACTACCGCAGCGGGCGAGTAGCATTGACGCCCGGGTCCAGGTCGCAGCAGATCGCTCAAGGGGGAACTCCAGTGGTAGCCAGGCTGGTCGAATGCGCTTCGTGCGGGGCGTTCGTGGAGCTGACCGAGGCCGCCGCCGACACTGACCACGAGCCCCGGGCGCTGCTCGAGCACGCGCCCGAGATGGTCAAGTTCTACTGCGCTGACTGCTGGGCGGAGGGCGCGGACTGATGCTCGGCGGCCGCCACCCGCTCCTCGTGGAGGTGACCCCCGCGGAGCTGGGCGCCGAGCTCGGGGGGCCACGCCCGCCGCTGCTGGTCGACGTGCGCACCGGGACCGAGCGGGCGATCGCCACCATCGACCCCTCCCTCCACCTGGACCTCGACGAGTTCCTCGACCGCGCCCCAGCGGAGCTCCCCACCGACGCCGACGTCGTCGTCTACTGCCACTCCGGCGTGCGGAGCGCGCAGGTGGCCATGTGGCTCAAGGCCAACGGCTGGTCGCGGGCACGGAGCCTCGCCGGCGGCATCGACGAGTGGAGCCTGGTCGTCGATCCGAGCATCCCCCGTTACTGACAGTACAGTTCTCGCTCGATCCGGTCATTCTGGGCACAGAAACCGCCGGACACCGATACACTGGTCGGCAGGAGGGCAGGCTCCGTGCGAGAGCCCCCTCATGCATGTCCACGGATCCCCTTGGAGGCCGCAGTCTGAGCTCAACAACGAGCAGCCATACCACCGAACGAAGTTTCGCCGACCTCGGCGTCGCTCCAACCACCCTCACCTCGCTCGCGCGCATCGGCGTCGAGCACCCGTTCCCCATCCAGACGCTCTGCCTGCCGCTCGGCCTGGCCGGGGTCGACCTCATCGGCCAGGCCCGCACCGGCACCGGCAAGACGCTCGCCTTCGGGATCCCGATCGTGCAGAAGGTCGATCCGGGCGAGCCCGTGGTCCAGGCCCTCGTCGTCGTCCCCACCCGTGAGCTGTGCCTCCAGGTGGCCAAAGACGTCGAGAAGGCCGGCCGCGACACCGGCGTCCGGGTGGTCGCGATCGTCGGCGGCCGACCGATCGGCCCGCAGATCGTCGACCTGAACGAGGGCGCCCCCGTGGTGGTGGGCACCCCCGGACGGCTCCTCGACCACCTGCGCCAGGGCAACCTTCAGCTCGACGCCCTGCGCATGCTGGTGCTGGACGAGGCCGACGAGATGCTGGACCTCGGCTTCCTTCCCGACGTCGAGGCGATCATCAGGGCCACGCCCGAGCACCGGCAGACGATGCTGTTCTCGGCCACCGTCCCCAAGGCGGTGGTGGCGCTGGCCCGCCGCTACTCCAGGCAGCCGACCTTCGTGCACACCGAGCCCGACGGCAGGCCGGCCACCGTGCCCGCCACCCGGCAGCACTTCTTGAAGGTCCACCCGCTGAACCGCTTCGAGGTGCTGTGCCGCCTGCTGGACGCCCAGGACCGTGACCGCGTCGCGGTCTTCCGGCGCACCAAGCGCGGGGTCGAGCGGACCATCCAGGGCCTGCTGGAGCGCGGCTACCGTGCCGGCGCGCTGCACGGCGACCTGCCCCAGGTGGTGCGCGAGCGGGTGATGCGCTCGTTCCGCAAGGGCAAGCTGGACGTGCTGGTGTGCACCGACGTGGCCGCCCGCGGCCTCGACATCGCCGGGCTCTCCCACGTGATCAACTACGACACCCCCGAGGACGAGCGCGCCTACGTGCACCGCATCGGCCGCACCGGCCGGGCCGGCGCCGCCGGCGTGGCCGTCACCTTCGTGGCCTGGAACGAGGCGGCCACCGCCGAGCTGATCCGCGAGCACCTGGGCCTCACCGACGAGCCCGTCCACGAGGTCTACTCCACCAGCCAGCTCCTGGTCGACCTGTTCGACCTGCCGACCGTGGAGGAGGCCGCCGCCAGGCGGGCGGAGAGCCGGCCGGAGCCGGCCAGGGCCGAGGCAGGCGGCGACGCAGCCCCGGGCGGGCGGCGGTCCAGCCCGCGCCGGCGGCGCCGGCGGCGCCTGGCGGGCCCGCAGGCCGGCACCTCCCCCGCGGCGGTGGCAGGCTAGAGAGGAAGCGCCGGCGACCCCCGGGGCCTGGGAACCGGCCGGGCCCCCGGGGAATCGGCCGGGCGGCCACGCGGTTCCTGATTTGACTGAGGAGTGGCGGGTTCGCCCGAGCCGACAGGAGGGAGTCGCGCCAGTGGAGCTGGCCGGGTTCGAGGCGACCGCCGTACCGCACATGGACACGCTCTACGACGCCGCCCTGCGGCTGACCGGCCAGCCCGCCGCCGCCCAGGACCTCACACAGGAGACGATGCTGCGCGCGCTGCGCTCCTTCGCGACCTTCAAGCCGGGCACGAACTGCAAGGCGTGGCTGCTGCGCATCCAGTACAACCTGTTCTGCACGCAGTACCGCAAGGACCGCCGCCTCCCGCTGGTCTGGCTCGACGCGACCGATGAGCCGAGCATCGAGCCGGCCAGCTTCGAGCCCGGCCCGGAGGAGCAGGCCGTGCGCCAGATCGACCGCGAGAACGTGCGCCGCGCCATCGCCCGGCTCCCCCAGGAGTTCCGCACCGCGGTCACCCTGGTCGACATCCACGGGCTCTCGTGCGCGGAGGCGGCCGAGGTGATGGGCGTGCCGCGGGGCACCATCCTGTCGCGCCTCCACCGCGCCCGGCGCCGCCTGGAGAGGCTGCTCACCCCTGAGCTGGGAAGGGTGCAGGCCGATGACCTGTGAGCAGTTCCAGGAGCGGCTGACCGCCTTCAGCCTCGGCGAGCTGGAGCCCCACGAGGCGGTGGCGGCGCGCGAGCACGTGGCGCGGTGCAGCGCCTGCGCCTCCCGCGCGCTGCTCGACCGCCAGCTCACCTCCCTGGTGCGCTCCACGGCCACGCCCGCGCCCAAGGCGGTGAGGCGCGAGGTCATGGCGGCCCTGCGCGTCGAGGCGCGGGCGCCGGGCCAGGGCGGGCGCCGCCGGCACTGGCTGTCGCTCGGCGCAGCCGCCGGCCTGGCCGCCTCGCTGCTGGCCGCGACCGTGCTGCTGGTGCCCGCACCGCAGCGGACGAGCCCGCTGGCCGCCGCCTGGGCCGCCTACCGCGCCGAGCCGGTCATGCTGCAGTGGGACGGCTCGACCCAGCGCCGGCTGACGGACGTGCTCGGGCCCGCGGCGCAGACCCCGGACCTCGCCGCCTTCGGCCTCCGGGCCCAGGCCACGGGAGCTCGCATGCTCGCCGGCCACCTCGCCGCCGTCGCCGAGTACCGCGACAGCGACGCCAAGCGCCTGACGCTGATCCGCTGGAAGGGCGACCTGCCGGCGGTGGCGGGGGCGCGACCTCCCACCGGGGAGAGCGCGGTCGAGGCCGCCCGCTGGGGATCGGTCGGCAGCATCTGGTGGCGGACGCACGGCGTTGTCTACTGCCTGATCGGCGGTGTCGGGCAGCGGACCCTCTACCAGGTGACCGACCACCTCCAGGCCACCGAAAACTGGTAGGGGCCCGCGCCGGGGCAGGGAATTTGCTCCGCGCGGACGGGCGTTGTGCCTGGTGTCTCACCTCATCGACGTGTCACCTGGAGTGCCAATGCCTGAGCTGTCTGTCGAGACCCTTCCCCTGCTCCCCCTGACCAGCGGTGTCGTGCTGCCGGGCATGGTCGTGACGGCGACGCTCGAGACCGCCGAGTCCCGCGCCGCCGCCACGGCAGCGCGGGACACCGGCCAGTTGCTCGTGCTCGTCCCCAAGGTGGGCGAGCGCTATGCGCGCGTCGGCACCGTGTCCAAGATCGAAGACGCCGGCGAGCTGCCCGGCGGCCAGATGGCGATCGTGGTCCGCGGCCTGCACCGGGCCGGCATCGCCGCGGGCGTGGCCGGCACCGGCACCGCCACCTGGGTCGAGGTCCAGCCGGTCGGCGAGACCGAGCCGACCCCGCGCGCCCGCGAGCTCGCCCGCGAGTACCGGGCGGTCGTCGAGAGCATCCTGGAGGCTCGCGGCGCCCGCCAGATCGCCGAGACGCTGCGCGGGGTGGACGACCCCGGCCAGCTCGCCGACACCGCCGTCTACTCCCCCGATCTCGACTTCGAGCGCAAGGTCGAAGTGCTCGAGACCCTGGACCCCGAGCAGCGCCTGGAGAAGGTCCTCGCCTGGGCGCGCGACGCGCTCGGCGAGCAGGAGCTGAAGGACCGCATCCGCAGGGACGTCTCCGAGGGGATGGAGAAGAGCCAGCGCGAGTTCATCCTGCGCCAGCAGCTCGCCGCCATCCGCAAGGAGCTCGGCGAGCTGGACGACGCCGAGAGCCTGGTGGCCGGCTACCGCAGGAAGCTCGAGGAGGCGGCGCTGCCCGAGGAGGCCCGCAACGCCGTCGAGCGCGAGATCGACCGGCTGGAGCGCACCCCGGAGCAGAACCCGGAGCACGGCTGGATCCGGACCTGGCTGGACACCGTGACCGAGCTGCCGCTTGGCAGGAAGTCCGAGGACCGGCTCGACATCGGCGAGGCGCGCAGCGTGCTCGACGCCGACCACACCGGCCTCGACGACGTCAAGGACCGGATCATCGAGTACCTGGCCGTGCGCAAGCTGCGCGTCGAGCGCGGCATCGAGCCGCAGGCAGGCCGCGGCTCCGGCACGATCATCGCCCTCGTCGGCCCGCCCGGCGTCGGCAAGACCTCGCTCGGCGAGTCGGTCGCTCGCGCCATGGGCCGCAAGTTCGTCCGCGTGGCGCTCGGCGGCATCCGCGACGAGGCCGAGATCCGCGGCCACCGGCGGACCTACGTGGGCGCCCAGCCCGGGCGCATCGCGCGGGCCATCAAGGAGGCCGGGACCATGAACCCGGTGTTCCTGCTCGACGAGGTCGACAAGGTCGGCTCGGACTGGCGCGGCGACCCCTCGTCCGCGCTGCTCGAGGTGCTCGACCCGGCGCAGAACCACTCGTTCCGCGACCACTACCTCGAGATCGAGCTGGACCTGTCCGACGTGCTGTTCATCGCCACCGCCAACGTGGTCGAGACCATCCCGCAGCCGCTGCTGGACCGCATGGAGGTGGTCCGGCTGGACGGCTACACCGAGGAGGAGAAGGTCGCGATCGCCCGCGACCACCTGCTCGGCCGGCGGACCGAGCAGGCGGGCCTGCGCAGCGGCGAGGCGGTCGTGACCACCGAGGCGCTGCGGACGGTCGTGCGCGACTACACGCGCGAGGCGGGCGTCCGCAACCTCGAGCGCGAGCTCGGCCGGCTGCTCCGCAAGGTCGCGACCGGGCTGGCGGCCGGCAAGCTCGAGGCGCCGCTGGTGATCGACGCCGCGGACGTGCGCGACTACCTCGGCCGGCAGCGGTTCTTCTTCGAGGCGGCCGATCGCACGGCCGTGCCCGGCGTGGCCACGGGGCTGGCGGTGACCGGCGTCGGCGGCGACGTGCTGTTCGTCGAGGCCAGCATCATGGACGGCGACCCTGGCCTGACCCTGACCGGGCAGCTCGGCGACGTGATGAAGGAGTCGGCCAGCATCGCGCTCTCCTACGTCCGCGCCCACGCCCGCGAGCTCGGCATCGACGAGCGGGTCGAGGGACGCCGGGTGCACCTGCACGTGCCGGCCGGAGCGGTGCCCAAGGACGGCCCGAGCGCCGGGGTCACCATGACCACTGCGCTGGTGAGCCTGCTCACCGGGCGTCCGGTCCGGGCCGAGGTGGGCATGACCGGCGAGGTGACCCTGCAGGGCCGTGTCCTGCCGATCGGCGGGGTCAAGCAGAAGGTGCTCGCCGCGCACCGCGCCGGCCTCAAAGAGGTCGTCCTGCCCGCCCGCAACGGCGGCGACCTCGAGGACGTGCCCGAGTCGGTGCGCGCGGAGATGGCCTTCCACCTCGCCGACGAGATCGGACAGGTGCTCGACCTGGCGCTGGCCCCGGTCGACGGGTCCGGCGGCCAGGACGCGGACGCCCGGCGGGCCGCCTGAGCACCCGCCCGGCCGCCTGAGCGCACGGGCAGGGGCGGGCTAGCGGGCGGCCGGCCGGCGCGCCGCCTGGATCACGTCGCGCAGGCTCGACTGGCGCCACGGCGCGCGGGGCGGCCGCCCGCCGAACAGGCGCGGGGCCGCCTCGGCAAGCTCGCCGACCGTCCAGCGCCCCGGTGCCTGGAGGCTGGAGACCACGTGCCAGCCCTCGTACAGCTCGACCAGCCCGCCGGTGATGCCGATGACCTGGCCGGAGACCTCGGCCGCCGCGTCCGACAGCAGCCAGGCGACCACGGGGGCGACATTGGCCGGGTCGAGCGGGTCGAAGCCCTCGGGGAACGAGAGGTCGCCGAACACGCCCTCGGTCATCTGCGTGCGGGCCCCGGGCGCGATCGCGTTGACCCTGATCCCGTACTTGGCCAGCTCGAGCGCGGTGATCACGGTGAAGGCCGCGACCCCCGCCTTGGCCGCGCCATAGTTCGACTGGCCGATATTGCCGAGCAGGCCCGAGGTCGAGGTGGTGTTGACGACCGCCCCGGGGCGGCCCCGCTCCCGCCACCAGGCGCTCGCGTGCCGGGTGGTGGCCCAGGTCCCGCCGAGGCTCACCCGCACGACCAGGTCGAAGGCTTCGGGGCTCAGGTTGAACACCATCCGGTCGCGCACCACTCCGGCATTGTTCACCAGCCCGTCGAGCGTGCCGAAGCGCTCGATGGCGGCGCCTACCAGGCGGCCGGCGGCCTCGAAGTCGGCGACGTCCTCCTCGAGCGCGACCGCCTCCCCGCCCTCGGCCCGGACCGCCGCGGCCGTCCCCTCCGCGCCGACGAGATCGTCGACCACCACCGTGGCGCCCTCGCGGGCGCAGGCGAGCGCCTCTTCCCGGCCGATCCCCTGGCCGGCACCGGTTACGATCACGACCTTGCCATCGAGCGCTCCCATTCGGCTCCCTCCCGCTACCGGGCCCTACGGGGCCAGCCCCTCCCGCACGGCGTAGAGCGCGGCCTGGGTCCGGTCGCTGACCTCCAGCTTGGCGAGGATGCTGCTGACGTGCGTCTTCACGGTCTTTTCCGAAAGCACCAGCCGCGCGGCGATGCCACGGTTGGAGGCACCTGTGGCCAGCAGCCGGAGCACCTCCAGCTCACGCTCGGACAGCGACTCGAAGGTTCCCCGCCGCCGGGGCCGCGCCACCTCGCGCATGAGCTTGCCGGCGACCTGGGGGTGCAGCACGGCGTCCCCGCGGTGCACCGTCCGCACCGCCTCGGCCAGCTCGGGCGGGCGCACGTCCTTCAGCAGGTACCCGGCGGCGCCGGCCTTCACCGACTCGAGCACCTTGTCGTCGTCCGAGAAGGTGGTCAGGACCAGCACCCGGGTGCCGGGGCTGGCCGAGCGGATGTCGCGGATGGCCTGGACCCCGTCCATGCCGGGCATGACCAGGTCGAGCAGGACCACGTCGGGCCGCAGCCGCCGGGCAAGGGCCACCGCCTCGGCGCCGTTGCCCGCCTCGCCGGCGATCTCGACGTCGTCCTGGAGCTCGAGGAAGGTCCGCAGGCCCTGCCGCACCACCGGGTGGTCGTCAGCCAGCAGGACCCGGACCGGCGTCCAGGCCGCGGCCCGCTCCCGCGCGCCACCGGGCGTCACCGCGGGACCTCCAGGCGGACCTCCGTGCCGGCGCCGGGAGCCGAGACGATCTCGACGGCGCCGCCGAGGTCGCGTGCGCGCTCGCGCATCGAGGTGAGCCCGAGGTGCGTGGAGCGGACGTGGCGGTCGCGGGGATCGAAGCCGGTCCCGTCGTCGGCGACCCGCAGGCGCACCGCCGCCGGGGCGATCTCCAGCCGCACCCGTACGGCGCTCGCGCGTGCGTGGCGCAGCGCGTTGCTGAGCGCCTCCTGGGCCACGCGCAGCAGCTCGCGCTCGAGTCCCGGGTCGAGCCCGGGATCGCCGGACCAATCGCCGCCGACCTCGAGCCGCACGTCGGTCCGGTGCACGCGCCGCAGGACCTCGACGTGCTTGCGCAGCGTCGGCACCAGCCCGTCCGAGTCGAGCTCCGGCGCGCGCAGCTCGAACACCAGCGACCGCATCTCCGCGATGGCGCTCTGGGCGAGCTCCTGGAGCCGCAGGATCTCCGTCCTGGCCTTGGCCGGGTCGCGGCCGATCAGCGTGACCGCGGCCGCGGCCGTCAGGTCCAGGCTGAACAGGGTCTGGGTCACCGAGTCGTGCAGCTCGCGGGCCAGCCGGTTGCGCTCCTCGATGACACTCAGCTCGCGGCTGCGCTCGAACAGGCGTGCGTTCTCGATCGCCACCGCCGCGTGGGCTGCGAGCAGCTCGATCACGCGCTGGTCGTCGCCTGAGAAGCAGCGGCCCGGCACGGTGCGGGTGAGGTAGAAAGCGCCGGTGACGCGGCCCCGCGACCGGATCGGCACGCCCATGAACGCCCGCATCTCCGGGTGCAGGTCCGGCCACCCCTCGAAGCGTGGGTCCTCGCGGATGTCGGGCACGCGCCAGGACTCGGTCTCGTCAAGGGTGGCGCCGAGCAGGCCGTGGGTGCGCGGCAGGTCGCCGATCATGGCCGCGCGCGCATCGCTCATGCCAGAGGTCAGGAACTTTGCGAAGCCGCCGCGCCCGTCGGGCACGCCGAGCGCCGCGTACCGCGCCCGTCCCAGCTCCCGCGCGGCGTGGACCAGCTTCTGCAGGATGGCGTCGACGGACAGCTCGCCGACGATCCCGAGCACCGCGTCGCTCATGGCCTCGAACGCGGCCCCGTCCCGCCCGGCTCGCGAGGCTCCCAGGTCCGGCATGGCGCTCCCGACGTCACGTGTGGTCCCGAGGATGAAGCCTGGTCCGAGCATAGGCCGTCCGCCGGCACCCTGGCATCCGCCCGGCGACCGAGCGCGCTTCCGCCCACGGACCGATCACGGCGGCGGAGGCGGGGACTACGGTGGCCATGACGCTCAGGACCTCGACCAGGCTGGGGAGGAGACCGTGCACGAGCTCGTGCGCGCCGCCGCACTCGACGACATCCCGGACGGGGGCACCAAGCTGTTCCGGCACTACGACAAGCGCATCGCGCTGTTCCGCACCCGCAAGGGCGTCTTCGCGGTCGACAACCGCTGCCCCCACGAGGGGTACGCGCTGGTCCGCGGCGAGGTCAAAGGGGACGTGCTGACCTGCGAGTGGCACAACTGGAAGTTCCGCCTCGCCGACGGCGCCTGCCTGTTCGGCGGCGAGAACGTGCGCAGCTATCCCGTGGAGATCCGCGGCAGCCAGGTGTTCGTCGACGTCACCGACCCGGCCGCGGAGGAGATCGCGCCGCAGCTCTTCGCCAGCCTGCTCGACGCCATGGGCGAGATGGACGTCGGCCGCCTCGCGCGCGACGCCATGCGCCTGCAGCGGATCGGCACGCCCCTGGCCGAGCTGGTGCGGGAAGGCGTCCACTACGGTGCGCCACGGGCGGAGTACGGGTGGAACCACTCCCTGGCGACTCTGACCGACTGCCTCAACATCGCCTTGCTGTTCGATGGCCCGATCAAGGCCCTGCCGGTGGTCCAGGGGCTCTCGGTGGTGAGCCAGACCGAGGTCCGCCGGCCGCCGCGGCCGCGGCCCGACCCCGTGGACCCGCTGGCCGCCTACGGCTCGGTCGAGGAGGGGCTCGCGGCCTTTCCAGGGCTGGTCGAGGACGAGCGCGCCGACGAGGCGGAGGCGCTGCTGTACGGCCTGCTGGCGGCCGGGGCGGAGCCGGCCGCCGTCCGGCACGCGCTGCTGGAGGCCGTCACCGACCACTTCCTCGGCTACGGTCACCCCATGATCTACTGCCAGAAGTCGTTCGAGCTGCTGGACCGCATCGGCTGGGGCGAGGCCGCCGGCGTGCTCGGCCCGCTGGTGCCCGCCACGGTGCTCTCCACGCGCTACGACCGGCTGCCGTACATGCGCCAGTTCCTGCGCGCCTGGCGGGCGGCGGAGCTCGACCTGGCCGCGCTGCTCGCGCGGCAGCGGACCCGGCCCGCGTCGGCCCGACCCACCGGGGGCTCCGACCGGCTGCGGCGCGAGCTGCTCGACGGCTCGCCGCAGGACGCCTTCGACGCGCTCCGGCACGCCCTGGAGGCCGGCGCCCGGGTCCCCGCGCTCATCGACGAGGTGTCGCACGCCGCCTCGGTCCGGCTGGGCCGCTTCGACATCGACCTGGACACCGACGACACCAACGAGTGGGGCTGGCTCGACGTCACCCACACGCTCACCTACACCGATGCGCTGCGCTGGGCCTGGTCGGTGGACCCGAGCCCCGAGGTGCTGCGCGGCCTGTTCCACGCCGCCTGGTTCGTGCAGTGGACCGGCCGGCTGGACGCGAAGGCGACCCCGGCGGTCGGGCCCTCCCCGACGGGCGACGCCGGCGAGGTGCTCGCCGCGGTCCGCCGGCGCGACCCGGACGGCGCCGTCGCGACCGTGCTGGGCTACGAGGGGCCTGCCGGGCGGCTGGAGCACGCCCTGGCCCAGGCGGCGGCGGAGGACAACGCCACCGCGCCGATCATGGTCGCCCACACGGTGAAGACGACCCGCGCCGCGATCGTGGAGTCGCAAGCCCTGGGCGCCGGCACCCGGGCCCCGCTCGCGGCGGTCGCGCGCTTCCTGGCAGCCCCCAAGCGGGAGCGCTTCGTCTACCAGTCCACCCTCGAGGCGATCGCCTTCATCCAGGGCCGCTCCAAGGGAGACCAGGAGGAGGAGAGCGGACCGTGACCGAGGCGTACCGGACGGCGGAGGAGCGCTTCGAGGGGCTGCCCGGCTTCGGTTTCCCGCCGCGGTACCGGGAGGTCGGCGGGCTTCGCCTCGCGCACGTGGACGAGGGCGAAGGCGCGCCCGTGGTGTTCCTGCACGGGGAGCCGACCTGGTCGTTCCTGTGGCGCAAGGTGATCCCGCCGGTGCGGGACGCCGGCTTCCGCTGCATCGCGCCCGACCTCGCCGGCTTCGGGCGCTCCGACAAGCCGCTCGATCAGGCGTGGTACTCCTACGACCGCCACACCGAGCTGGTCGCCTCGCTGCTGGACGACCTCGACCTCCGCGACGTGACCCTGGTGCTGCACGACTGGGGCGGGCCCATCGGCCTGCGCACCGCCGTCGAGCACCCCGACCGCGTCGCCCGGGTCGTTGCCATGGACACGGGGGTCTTCACCGGCCACCAGCCGATGAGCGAGGCATGGCACCGCTTCGCCGACTTCGTCGCCCGCACCGACGACCTGCCCATCGGCCTCCTGGTGCGGCGCGGCTGCGCCCGCGACCCTGGCGACCGGGTGGTCGCCGGGTACGAGGCCCCGTTCCCGGAGCGGGCGGCCAAGGCCGGCGCCAAGGCGTTCCCTGCGCTGATCCCGCTGTCACCGGACGCGCCGGGCGCCGAGGCCGGCCAGCGCACCTTCGCGGCGCTGTGCAATGACTCGCGCCCGGTGCTGCTGCTGTGGGGCGAGGAAGACCGCGCGCTCCCCGCGGCCACCGGAGCGGCGCTGGCCGCCGCCCTGGAGTGGCCGCCGCCGCGGCCCATCGCCGGCGCCGGCCACTACCTCCAGGAGGACGCCGGTCCCGAGGTCGGCGAGCGGATCGCCGAGTGGCTCACCGCGGGGCGGTCCTGAAGTCCTGAAGGGCCGCCGCACGCACTACGGGCGCTGGATGCGCTCGGTCCAGGCGACGTAGCGCCGGGCGGAGGCGCGGACCGCCTCCGCCGCGCCCTCGTGCACGTCCCGGTCCCACCAGCCGCCGTAGATCCGGTCGAACGCCAGCGTCGCCAGGGTCCCGGCGATGCGGGTCACCTCCGCGGCGGGCAGCGGGATGAGGTTCGGGTAGCTGCGCATGAAGGAGACGTAGCGGCGGTCGCTCACCACCGCGACCGTGTCCCCGACCAGCAGCGCGCCCCGGCCGCCCGCGCCGGCGGCCCAGTGCAGGACCGCCGAGCCCTCGAAGTGCCCGCCGCACCGCACCAGGGTGACGCCGGGAAGGACCTCCAGGCGGTCGTCCCACGACCGGACCGCCGGGTCGGGGCGCATGACCCAGCTCGCGTCGGCGCGCGGCAGGTAGACGGGCGCACCGCCGAACGCCTGGCTCCACTCGACCGTGCAGCCGTAGAAGTGCGGGTGCGAGGCGGAGATGCCGGCGAGCCCGCCCAGCTCGCGCACGCGCTCGACAGCCTGCTCGTCGAGGTAGCCGGGGCAGTCCCAGAGGACGTTGCCGTGCGCTGTCCGGACCAGGAGCGCGCGCTGGCCGATCGCCAGCGGCGGGATCGTGCCGATGCCGGCGAGCCCGGGTTCCAGCTCCCGGACTTCCGACCGGAACCCCTCGTCGCGGAGCTGGTCGAGGGTCGTCCACCGCTGGCCCTGCCAGCCGACGTACTGGCGCTCGTCCTCGCAGACCCGGCAGTGTGGCGGCGGCGCCTCGGCCGCCGCGTACTGGACCCCACAGGTCCGGCAGATGAAGCAGGTCATACGCGACAGCGCTCCTCCCTTCCGGGACCGGAAGGAGGAAGGATAAGGCGACGCCGGCCCCGCACGCACCCGTCATGCACGAGGAGCAGGGCGGCTGCGAGGTCCCCCCGGGAGCGCGGCGTCGCCTCTGCAAGGCAAGGCGCAGGTCGGGCGGGATCGGTACGGGGGGCCCCAAAATCCGCTCCGCCGGCGATGGCGAGCTTCCGGGACCGTTAAAATTTCGTAATGCTTCCGGATCCCTCCATGACGCCGTGATCTTCCCACATATCCCCTCTGGCCTGCGGAAACTGTTCGATCGTTAGCACTGGGGCATACGACTGTTTCGAGCTTTCCTAGGTAGAACCACTTATTCTGCATTTTTGCTGGAACCGGATACCGTCCGTATTGGGACAACAGCACTGTCCCGTGCCGGGACGACAACCGCCGGAGGGGTGTCGAGCAATGAGCCGGACAAGTCGGCCGACCTACCTGAGGACCTCAGAGGTAGCCGGTCTTCTCCACGTGTCCCCCAAGACGGTCTCCCGCTGGGCGCAGGAAGGCAAGCTGCCCTTCCTCCGCACGCTGGGAGGTCACCGTCGGTATCCGGACAACGAGATCCGGGCGCTGGCCGAGGAGCTGCGGATGTGGCCAGCGATGCAGGACGCACAGCCGGGCGACTCCCAGTAGCGACCGCACCAGGCCGGTCCGCTGGGAAGCGGTCGCCGCCGGAGGGGAGGGGGGCGGCGGCCGCGGCCGGCGTCACGGTCTTCCGGCCGCCCGGAGACGCCCCGCCCCGGCGGCGGCTATCCGGCGGCCGGTGCGTCCACGGCCTTCTCCAGCAGGATGCGCGTGCCGTTCAGGCCAGAGTCGACCACCACGCGGTCCATCACCGCGTGCATGACGTAGAGCCCACGGCCGCGGTTCTGCGACGGGTGGGCACGGCGCGACATGGCCGCCCGCGAGTTGTCGAGCGCTGGCCCGCGGTCCTGGACCGAGAAGGTGAACAGCCCGTCCACCAGGGACCACCGCACCACGAGCACCGACTCCCGCTGGCCCCAGGACCCGTGCACCACCGCGTTGGTGACCGCCTCGGCGATCGCGAGCTGGATCGAGTCGGCCACCTCCTCGGACACCTGCCAGCGTTCGAGGTCACGGCGGAGCAGGGCCCGCACGGTCCGCACCGCCTCGCTGCGGCACGGCAGCAGCAGGTGCGCGGGCCCCTTCATTCGGGCTAGCGTCGGTTCCTCCAAATAGACTCTCCCCCCGACTCGGCTTCGGCTGCCCGTCCCAAGGGTCGGCGTCCCCCTCTCTGATACAACGAGTGGGCCTCACGAGTCCAACTCGGCTCATGCGGGACTGATTTCCCGCTGCCCCTCGGGGCAGGCTCCGAGCAGGTCACAGGATGAGCACCACGGTCCGGGTCGGGGTGTGAACTCGCGGTCGGCGCGCAGCGTGGCGGCGGTCTCCAGCACCTTGCCGAGCCGTTCGGCGAGCACCTCCGGTGGCCGCTCGGTCCCGACCTGCGCTCCGGCGACCACGTAGTCGAGCACGAGCCGGGTCACCGGGCGCCGCAGCCGCCGCTCGGCAAGCGCCGCGTAGATCGTGAGCGCCTCGTCCGCGTCGGCCGAGGCCTGGCTCGCCGGCCTGCGGGCCGTCTTGTAGTCGACCACCACCAGCCCGCCCCGCGGATCGGTGTCGATCCGGTCGAGGCGGCCCTTGAGCACGACGTCCCCCCAGCTCGCCTGCAGGTCCACCTCGGTGGCGTAGGGCACCGCCCGGACGTCCGCCCGCTCGTACCAGGCGCGCAGCGCCTCGGCGCCGCGCTCCCGCTCGCGCTGCCGCTCCTCCCGGGTGCGGTAGCCTTCCCGCACCCAGGACCGGTCGAACAGCTCGAGCAGGCGGTCGAGGCTGCGGCGGGCCACCGGCAGGCGGAAGAACTCGCGCAGGACCGAGTGGATGGTGGTGCCGAACGACTGCGTCCCCGTGACCCGGGACCTGTTCCACATCCCGTCGATGTACAGGAAGCGGTACAGGCGCGGGCAGTGCCGGTAGCGCTCGAGCGCGGACGGGCTGAGGAACGTGGCCGGGCTGGCGTCGACGCCCGGGAGGCTCTGCTGCTGAGGGTCGTGCGTGCGCATGCTCTTGAGGCTACGCTCTCCCTACGACGTTTGGGCCAGACTGCCCGAAGCCATGCCGGTCGGCGCGGGCGAGCAGGCGCTCCACCACGGCCTCAGGCGTGCGGCAGACGCCCATGCGGTAGCCGGAGAGCGCGCCGTGGCAATCCGACGACCCGGTCGCCTCCAGGCCGAGCTCGGCGGCCAGGCGGCGCCAGCGCGCGCGGTCCTCCGGCGGCTGGTCGGGGTGGTCGACCTCGAGCCCTGCCATGCCGGCCTCGGCCATCGCCCGGATGACCGGCTCGGGCACGGCCGTGGCGCTGGCGTGGATCGACGGGTGGGCGAGCGCGGCCACCCCGCCCGCGCCGCGGATGAGCCGCACGGCCTCGACCGGCGTGACCGCCGCCTTGGCGACGTAGGCGCGCCCGCCGGTGCCGATCCACTCCGGCGAGAAGGCGGCGGCGAAGTCCGGTACCACGCCGGCCTCGACCATGGCGCGGGCGACGTGGGGCCGACCGACCGAGGCGCCGGCGGCCAGCTCGCGCACGCGCTGGAAGCGCACGTCCGCGCCGAGCTCGCGCAGGCGCTGGACCATCCGCTCGGCGCGGCCGACCCGTCCGGCGCGGATCCACGCCAGCTTGGCCTCGAAGCCCGGCTCCTCGGGATCGAAGGAGTAGCCGAGGACGTGCACCGGCTGGCCGTCGTGCTCGGCGGACAGCTCGCAGCCGGTCAGGACCGCCAGGCCCTTGCCGCGGGCGGCGTCGCGGGCCTCGGCGATCCCGTCGGTGGTGTCGTGGTCGGTGAGCGCGATCCCGGCCAGGTCCCGGCGGACCGCCAGCTCCACCACCTGGCTCGGCCGCAGCGTGCCGTCGGAGCAGGTCGAATGGGTGTGCAGGTCGAAGCCGGGCATTCCCAGACGATAGCAAAGCGGGTTGCGGCCCCGGCACGCATCGGCACCACCTTGGAAACGATCGGGTAACGACGCTGAGGTGCGACCGCTGCCACGCCGATACTCGGGAAAGACCGCGGGAAAGACCGACCGTGTCCCGCGTACGCGCCGTCCAACCTTTCGACCTTTCGTGCGCCACAGGCGCACGCACCCTGAGGGCCGCGGCGAGGAGGTTCTGCTGTGTCGTTGCTCATGCTCGCCGTCGTTGCGCTGTTCCCGGTCGCCCTGCTCGCGATCCTGCTGCTGACCTCGGGCCTGGAGGGCAGGTTCGTCAGCTCCAACCCGGCCAAGGCCCCGCCGGCCGGCAAGCGCTCGCGGCGCCGGGACAACTGACCTCCAGTTGGAGGGCGCCGAGCCGGGCGGCGCCGGCCAGCCGCCCCTCCCGACGGTGGCGGTCGGGCTGGTGGCCCGCGACCGTCGAGGGCGGCTGCTGCTCGTGCGGCGCGGCAGGCCTCCGGCCAAAGGGACCTGGTCGCTGCCGGGCGGCCGGGTCGAGGCGGGCGAGACGATGGCCGAGGCGGCAGCCCGCGAGCTTCGGGAGGAGACGGGCCTTCAGGCACGCGTCGGTGAGGTGGCGGGCGTGGTGGAGCGGATCGGCGAGGGCTACCACTACGTGATCGTCGACCTGTGGGCGGAGCTGGACGATGCCGTGCCGGCGGCCTCGAGCGACGTGGACGACGTGGTCATGGCCGAGCCGGATGCGCTCCCCCGCCTGGACCTCACGCCAGGGCTGGCCGAGTTCCTCGCCGGGATCGGCTGCTGGCCCCCTGGCGTGCCCCACGATCCCTGGCCCCCGGGGTAGGCTCGTGGCATGCTCGTGGCATGCCAGAGCTTCCCGAGGTCGAGTCGGTCCGGCGCCAGCTCGAGCCGGCGCTGCTCGGCCGCCAGGTCGTCAAGGTCTGGACCGACGTGCAGCGCCGCTTCCACCGTCCGGAGCGCCTTGCCGGCCGTACCGTGACGGCGGTCGGCCGTCGCGGCAAGTTCCTGATCTGCCCGCTCGACGGGGGCCTCGAGCTGGTGCTGCACCTCGGCATGACAGGGGTGCTGCACTTCGGGGCCGCCGACGCCTACGCGCGTGCCCGGATCACCCTGGACGACGGCCGCGACCTGGTGTTCAGGGACGTGCGCCGCTTCGGCTGCCTGGCCGTGGTCGACGCCGGCGTCTACGAGGCGCTGCCCACCCTGGCCAGGCTCGGCCCGGAGCCGCTGTCCGAGGCATTCGACCCGGAGCGCTTCGCCCGCGCGCTCGCCGCCACCCGCTCGCCGGTCAAGCCCTACCTTCTCACCCAGCGGCCCGTTGCCGGCGTCGGCAACATCTACGCCGACGAGGCGCTGTGGCTGGCGCGGGTCCACCCGGCTTCGCGGCGCGTCGGCCGGCGGCGCGCGCTCGCGCTGCACGGCGCCATCCGCGAGGTCCTGGAGCAGGCGATCACCCGTGAAGGGACGACCTTCCGCGACTACCGGATGGTCAACGGCGACAGCGGGCGGAACGCGGCCTTCCTGATCGCCTACGGCCAGCAGGGCCGACCGTGCCCGCGCTGCGGCACGTCCATGCGCAAGATCACGCTCGGCGGTCGCGGTGCCACCTTCTGCCCCGCCTGCCAGCGCCACTGACTGAGGAGGCGCCCACATGTCAGAGGCCAACGACCACGCCGGGCCGCCCGCTCCGGACAGCTCACCGCGAGCCTCCGACGCCGAGCGCAACCACGCGATCGACCGCCTGCGCACCGCCTATGTGGAGGGACGGCTCGACCAGGAGGAGTTCGACGAGCGCTCCAGGGCGGCACTGACGGCCAAGACGACCGGCCAGCTCGAGCGGCTGTTCGTCGACCTGCCGGCCAGCTACGTGCAAAACACGCCGGCGGGATACACCGGCGCGCCGGCGCCGGTGCTGCGGCCCGGCGGCGGCAGCCGGGTGTCGGTCGCGGTGATGAGCGGCGTCGAACGCAAGGGGAACTGGCGGGTGCCGGTCGAGTCGACCGCGTTCGCGCTCATGGGAGGCGTCGACCTCGACCTGCGGACCGCCACCCTGAGCGGCCCGGTGACGACCATCACCGCGATCGCGATCATGGGCGGGATCGAGATCGTCGTCCCGCCCGGCATCCGCGTGGAGTCCAGCGGCTTCGGCTTCATGGGCGGGTGGGACGACCGCACCCGGGACGACGTGCTGCCGGCCGGCGCACCGGTCCTGCGGGTGCGAGGCTTCGCCCTCATGGGCGGGGTCGAGATCAAGACCAAAGAGCTACCCGATCTCCCGCGCGGGCGGCCCTGAGACGGACGACGGGCTCCTTGAAATGGTTCATGATGTGAGCTGCGGAGGGTGCCCGGAGACGCAGGAGACGAAGACTGGTTGGCCGCTCAGCGGATGGTCGGAAAGGTTGGACGGGTGACCGGCACCATCGCACCGGGACGGCTCGGGGAGGTCATGATCGCCATCCGCGGCGGCAGCGAGGCCTTCTACGCCTATGCCGTCGACAGCGAGGACACGATCTCCCTCGGGACCCGAGTGGTCGTCGTCGAGTACTTCCCTCCCAGGACCGTCGTGGTCAGCCCGCTGTAGGGCTGGCTTGGAGGCTGGATCCCCATGTCGCTCACCATTCTCGCCGGCGGCGTGCTCGCCGTGCTCGTCGTGCTCTTCATCCTTTTCAGGCTCATGTGGCGGGTCGCCGAGCCGAACGAGGCGCTGGTCATCTCCGGGCTGCGGCAGCACGCCGAACTCGAGGGCGTGGGCGAGAGCCTCGGCTTCAAGATCGTCACCGGCAAGGGAACCCTGGTCCTGCCAGGCATCCAGACCGTCCGCCGCCTCTCGCTCGACCTGCGCGAGGCCGAGCTCGCCATCGACTGCGTGACGCACCAGGGCATCCCGCTGGGGATCCAGGGCGTGGTCATCTTCAAGGTCGGCGACGACTACGTCTCGATCGCCAACGCCGCCCGCCGCTTCCTCGACCAGCAGCAGCAGATGGACGCCCGCGTCCACAACGTGTTCGCCGGCCACCTGCGCGCCATCGTGGGCAACATGACCGTCGAGGAGATGATCCGCGACCGCGAGAAGCTCACCGCGCTGACACGCGAGTCGTCGGGCACCGAAATGGAAAAGCTCGGACTGATCGTCGACTCCCTGCAAATTCAGGAGATCGTCGACCCGACCGGCTACATCAGGAACCTGGCGCTGCCCCACGCGGCGGCCGTGTCGCGCGAGGCGCGCATCGCGCAGGCGCACGCCGACCGCGAGGCCACCCAGGCCGAGCAGGGGGCCGAGGCGCTGAAGGCCGCGGCTCGCCGCGACAGCCAGATCAAGCAGGCCGGCTACCAGGCCGAGATCGACCGCGCCGGCGCCGAGGCCCGCCAGAGCGGCCCGCTGGCCGAGGCCACCTCCCGCCAGCAGGTCGTCGTGCAGGAGACCAAAGTGGCCGAGCTGGAGGGGCAGCGCGAGGAGCAGCGGCTCCAGGCGACCGTGCGCAAGCCCGCGGACGCCAGGGCCTACGAGCGGACCACGCTGGCCAGGGCCGAGCGCGACGCCCGCATCGCCGGCGCCGAGGCCGAGCGCCAGGAGGTCGAGCTGCAGGCGGCAGGCAACGCCCAGCGGGTCCGGCTGGAGGCGCAGGCCGAGTCCGAGCGGGTGCGCCTGGAGGCGGGCGCCAACGCCGAGGCCGCCAGGCAGATCGGCGAGGGCGAGGCCGCGGCGACCGCCGCCAAGGGGCAGGCCCAGGGCGACGCGGCGCGGGCGCGTGGCCTGGCCGAGGCCGACGCCATCAAGGCGCGCGCCGACGCCCTCGCCCAGAACCAGGACGCGGTCATCGGCCAGCAGCTCGCCGAGAACTGGCCCGCGATCGTGGAGGCGGCCGCCAAGCCGTTCGGCGCGGTCGACCAGATGATCGTGCTGAACGGCGCGCAGGGGCTGTCCGAGGCGCTGGCGCAGGCGCTGAGCCAGGGCGTGGCCGGGCTCCAGCTCGCGCGCAACCTGCTGGCGGGCCCGGGCAACAGGGCGGCGGACGGCAAGGCGGCTCCCAGGCCGGCTCCCAAGGCCGAGGGCAACGCGGCCATCGCCGGGAGCCAGGCGCCGGCCGGAAAGGACGGGACCGAGTGAGCTGCCCGGCATGCTCGTAGCGGTCACCGGGTCCACCGGCCTGATCGGGTCGGCGCTGATCTCCGGCCTGGAGGGCGACGGTCACCAGACGGTCCGCTTCACCCGCTCGCCGAGTCCCGGGCCGGGTGCCGCCCACTGGGACCCGGCGGGCGGCACCATCGACTCGGCCGCCCTTGCCAGGGCCGACGCGGTCGTGCACCTGGCCGGCAGGAGCATCGGAGCCATCCGCTGGACGCCCAAGGTGAAGCAGGAGATCCTCGCCAGCCGCGTGCAGGGCACCCGGCTGCTGGCCGAGACCATGGCCGGGCTGACCGGTGGGCCGCGCGTGCTCGTCTGCGCCTCCGCCATCGGCTACTACGGCGACCGCGGCGACGAGGTGCTCACCGAGACCAGTCCGAGCGGCCGGGGGTTCCTGGCCGAGGTCTGCCGCCAGTGGGAGGGGGCGACCGCTCCGGCACGGGCCGCCGGCATCCGCACCGTGCACGTGCGGACGGGGATCGTGCAGGCCCGCGGCGGCGGCGCCCTGGCCAGGCAACTGCCGCTGTTCAGGCTCGGGCTCGGCGGCCGCCTCGGCCCCGGGCGCCAGTGGTGGAGCTGGGTGACCCTTGACGACGTCATCGGCGTCTACCGCCACGCCCTGGCGACCGGCGCGGTGACAGGGGCCCTCAACGCCACCGCGCCCCACCCGGTGACCAACGCCGAATTCACCGCGACCGTCGCCCGCGTCCTCGGCCGCCCCGCGCTGCTGCCGGTGCCCCGCCCCGGTCCCAGGCTGGTCCTCGGTGAGATGGCCGACGAATTGCTCTTCTCCAGCGCGCGCGTCCACCCCGCCGCCACCGAGTCCAGCGGCTACGCCTTCCGTTACCCCACCCTCGAGGTCGCCCTCCGCAACGTCCTCAACCGGCCTTGAGCCAAAAGAGGAAGCGGGCTGCGGGTCGGGCTCAGCGGAAGTCGCGGGAGCGGGTGGCGATGCTCACGGGAAATGGGCGGAGCTGGTCGGCGACCACGTTGGTGACGCCCTCGGCCCGCTCGAGGCGGCCGCGGACCAGCAGGGCGGGCGCGGCACGGGCGAGACGGCGGTAGCGCGCCCACACGCCGGGCGAGCAGATCACGTTGACGATGCCGGCCTCGTCCTCGAGGCTGAGGAAGGTGGTGCCGCCGGCCGTGGCTGGGCGCTGGCGATGGGTCACCACCCCACCGACCAGCACACGAGTGCCCGGCTCGACCGCGGCCAGACCGTCGGAGGGCACCGCCCCGAGCGCGTCGAGCCGCCCGCGCAGGAACTGGACGGGGTGGCTGGAGACCGAGAGCCCGGTGGCCCACAGGTCGGCGGCGCCGAGCTCGACCGGGCTCATGCCGGGGAGCCGGGGCGCCTCCGCGCCGACCACCGCCCCGGGCAGCCGGTCGGCTCGCGCCTGCGCCACCGCCCCGGCCGCCCAGAGCGCCTCGCGGCGCTCCAGCCCGAAGCAGCCGAACGCTCCCGCGGTCGCCAATGCCTCGACCTGTGCCTGGTTGAGCCCGACCCGCCAGACCAGGTCGGCCATGGAGGCGTACGGGCGGCCGTCGGCGACCCGCTCGGCCAGGTCCTCGCCGATGGTGCGCACGTAGGAGAGCCCGAGCCGGACGGCGACGCCTTCCGCGCCCTCCTCGCCCTCCCCGAGCGGCTCCAGGGTGGCGGTCGCGGCGCTGGCGCCCAGGTCGGGGCCACGCACGACCACGCCGTGGCGCCGGGCGTCGGCAACCAGCGTCCGAGGCGAGTAGAACCCCATGGGCTGAGCGTTCAGCAATGCGGCGAGGAACGCCGCGGGGTAGTGGAGCTTCAGCCAGGCACTCGAATACACCAGGTAGGCGAACGACACCGCATGGCTCTCGGGGAAGCCGAAGTTCGCAAAGGCGGCGAGCTGGCCGTAGAGCCGGTCGGCGGTCTCCCCGGTGATGCCGCGCTCCGCCATTCCCCGGTAGAGGCGCTCCCGCAGCCGTTCCATACGCTCGACCGAGCGCTTGGCTCCCATGGCCTGGCGGAGCTGGTCGGCCTCGGCGGCGGTGAAACCGGCCACGTCGACCGCCATCTGCATGAGCTGCTCCTGGAACAGGGGGATCCCGAGCGTCTTGGCCAGCGAGCGCTCCAGCAGCGGGTGCAGGTAGGTGACCGGCTCGCTGCCGTTGCGGCGGCGGATGTAGGGATGCACCGAGCCGCCCTGGATCGGGCCGGGCCGGATCAGCGCAACCTCCACGACCAGGTCGTAGAACGTGCGTGGCCGCAGGCGCGGCAGGGTGGCCATCTGCGCGCGGCTCTCGACCTGGAAGACGCCCACCGAGTCGGCCGCCCGGAGCATCTCGTAGACGGCCGGTTCCTGGGGCAGCCCGGCCAGGTCGGTCTCGACCCCGTGGTGGGAGCGGATCAGGTCGACGGCGCCGTGCAGCACCGAGAGCATGCCGAGCCCGAGCAGGTCGAACTTCACCAGCCCGACCGCCGCGCAGTCGTCCTTGTCCCACTGCAGCACGCTGCGGTCCTTCATGGTCGCCCATTCGACCGGGCAGACCTCGATCACCGGCCGGTCGCAGATGACCATCCCGCCCGAGTGGATGCCGAGGTGCCGCGGGAACCCCTGGACCTGGGCGGCCAGCTCCATGACAGCGGGCGGCACGCCATGGCCGGCGGCCTCCTCGGCCTCCTCCATGCCTCCCCAGGCCTCGAGCTGCCTGGCCCAGGCGTCGACCTGGCCGGGGGCGTAGCCAAGGGCGCGGCCCATGTCGCGAACGGCCGAGCGGGGCCGGTAGGTGACCACGTTGGCCACCTGGGCGGCCCGCTCCCGGCCATAGCGCTGGTAGACGTACTGGATCGCCTCCTCGCGCCGTCCCGCTTCGATGTCGAGGTCGATATCGGGCGGGCCGTCCCGCTCTGGCGAGAGGAAGCGCTCGAACAGCAGCCCGAGCGAGACCGCGTCGGCCTTGGTGATGCCGATCGCATAGCAGACCGCCGAGTTGGCGGCCGAGCCGCGGCCCTGGCAGTAGATGCCGGCGCCCTCGCAGAACTGCACGATGTCCCAGACGATCAGGAAGTAGCCCGGGTAGCCGAGCTGCTCGATCATGTCGAGCTCGTGGTCGATCTGGCGCCATGCGCCCGGCACCCGCTCCGCGCCGCGGGGACCGTACCGCCTCCGCGCGCCCTGCTCGGCGAGGTGCCGCAGCCAGCTCATCTCGGTGTGACCTCCGGGGACCGGGAAGTCCGGCAGTCGCGGGGCGATCAGCTCGAGGTCGAAGGCGAGGGCGCGGCCGATCTCGGCCGCCAGCTCGACCGTTCCCGGATAGCGGGCAAGGCGGACGGCCTGCTCGTACCCGGAGCGCAGGTGCGCGCTGGCGGCGGCCGGCAGCCAGCCGTCCAGCTCGTCGAGCGAGCAGCGCGCACGAACCGCGGCGAGCGCTGTGGCCAGACGGCGCCGGCCCGGGGTGGCGTAGTGGACGTTGTTGGTCGCCACCGCGTCGATCCCGCGGTCGTCCGCGAGCCGCACCAGGGCGTCGTTGCGGGCCGAGTCGAGCGGGTCCCCGTGGTCCCAGATCTCGACCAGGACGTTCTCTCGCCCGAACGCCTCGACCAGGCGGTCGAGCTGGAAGGCGGCGGCCGCTGGCCCGTGCTGGACCAGCGCGCTGGGCACCGCGCCCTTGCGGCAGCCCGTGAGGACCAGCCAGTGACCGCCGTGCAGGCCGGCCAGCAGCTCCAGGTCCCCCCGGGGCGCCCCCTTGGAACCGGCGAGCTGCGCCGTGGAGGCGGCCCTGCAGAGGCGGGCGTATCCCTCTGGGTCGCGTGCGAGCACCACCAGGTGCTCTCCGGAGGGGTCGGGGGAGGCGGAGCGGGCGCCCGCCAGGCCCAGGGTGAGCTCGGCACCGAACACGGTGCGCACACCGAGCGTCCTGGCGGCCTCCGAAAAGCGCACCACCCCGTACATGCCGTCGCGGTCGGTGAGGGCGAGCGCCTCCAGCCCGAGCCGGGCCGCCTCCTCGGCCAGCTCCTCGGGGGGCGAAGCCCCGTCCAGGAAGCTCGCGTTGGAGTGACAGTGCAGCTCGGCATAGGGGATGGCAAGCGCCCGTCCCCGCGGACGACCAGGGGCACGGCCCGCTGCGCGGGCTGGAGCGTCCCCGACGTCCGCCGTTCCAGCCCGAGGTCGTGCCTGGCCGCCCGCGGCACCGGTATTCCCCGCCAGGCGAGCCGCTAATTCCGACCATCGAATTGGAGGATTCCGCCAGCCCATACTTGCGTATGATCGAACACCCGTTCGGCCTTTGCAAACTTGCGCAGCAATTGATGGAAAGCTCCATCATCGCCTCTACCTGCGCGAACGTGCGCTCTTACCCAAAGCCAGGTCAGACCGGGTGCGGTGCCGAGCCGTAAATACTATTCGCCGGACGAGCGCTATTCGCTGCTTCCTGGACCGGTATCGGACGAAGGCGTGACGACGTGCTCGGCCAATTCGGTGCCCACCTGCCGCGCTGTCTCGAGGAACCCTCGCGCGGCGGGCGACAGGTAGCGGTCAGGGTGGTTGGCGATCACGATCGTCCGCGGTGGCACGGGTGGGTCGGTCCGGCGGATGACGACCTTCGGGTCGTTCTCGTCCACGGTGAGCAGCGGCACGATCGCAACGCCGAGCCCGGCCGCGACCAGCCCCTGGATCGTGGCGTTGTCACTGGACCGCAGGGCCACCTGCGGCTCGAGCCCGAAACGCCGCAGCGCGGACTCGAGGAACCGCCGGCAGGTCATCATGTGGTTGGCGACGAACCGGAGACCGGCGAGGTCCTGGAGCCGCACCGGCTGCTGGTCGGCCAGCGGCGAGCCGGCCGGCAACAGCAGGACGTAGGGGTCCTGCAGCAGCTCGGTCGTCTTGAACCCGCCGCTCACGACCTCGCTGTCCATGACGAAGGCGAGGTCGAGCTCGCCGGCTTCGACCATCGCGAGCACGTCGGCGTCGTCCGCCGAGTCCATGAGGTCGATCTCGACCTGCGGCCACCTGGAGGCGAACACGCCCAGGATGGCAGGCAGGACCCGCGAGCTCACGCTCTCGTAGGCGCCGATCCGCAACGTGCCCTTGGCGCCTTCGGCGAAGGCCGCGAGGTCGGCCCTGGCCGACTGCAGCCGGTCGATGACCGCGCCCGCATGGCGCAGCAGCAGCTCGCCGGCCTCGCTCAAGGCGACCTGCCGGCGCCCACCCGGGCGCTGGAACAGCGGAAGGCCGACGATCCGTTCCAGCGTGGCGATCTGCTGGCTGACCGCCGACTGCGTGTAGCCGAGCTCGCCGGCGGCGCGGCTGAACGACGCGGAGCGCGCCACCGCCCGCAGCGCAAGCAGGTGCCGCAGTTCGATCCCGGCCCATCCATTAGCATTCATAATCGAAAGTCATAGTAATTGGATTTGTTCTTATAGACAAGTCCTGGAACCCTGGCCACAGAGGGTCCTCACTCCTGTCGCGGCCCGAACGATCTGGCAATCGCCCCCTCCGCCGCTGCGGCGCGAGGCTCGAGCTCGGAGATGAGCAGAATGTTCTCGGCCTACTGCAAGCACTGCGGATCCGTCCTCCTACTCGGTCCCGCCAATATCGTCGCGCTCCACAGCACGTCCGCGGGCATCGCTGTCCGCTTCCGCTGCCACTCCGGCCACTTGGGCGTCCGGCCAGCCAGGGCGCGCCGGCCGCGCGGCGCAGCAGGGCGGCCAGGCAGCCGAGAGGTCGCGCCGGTCCGCGCGCCTGACGGCTGTCACGCTATCGCTGGCCGAAGCTGGTGGCGATCTCGTGCTCGGTGGACTCGTAGCGTGTGGCCGCCTGCGAGGTGAGCTGCGCGATGCCGGTGAGGGCATGGTGCAGGCCGGCGGCGCTGCGCTGCCAGTCATCCCACAGCTCGAGGAAACGGGCCTGCGCGACCCCTGCCCAATCCGTCCCGAGCGGCTCGACGCCGGTGGCGAGCTGGCGCAGCGTGCCGTCGATCTCACCTGCGGCACCGGTGAGCCGGCCCGCCACCTGACGCAACTGCTCCGGGGTGACCCGAATGCCGGTCCCGTTCATCTCCACTCCTCTCGGCGGCTTTCATCGGCAAACCCTGGCAAAGCTCAGCAACTTTCTATACTCGCAGGCAAAGCAGCGCAAACGGATATCCACAGGGGTCCGGGGGCGGCAGGGCGGCAGAGCAAGGCGATGCCGTCGCTGCTCAGTCGTAGGTCGCCTCGACCCACCAGCGGCCGCTGGTCAGCTTCAGCAGGTGGGCGACGCCGTCGTCGCCGGTGACCTGGAGGCGCGCCAGGCGGTGATGTGCGCTCGGGTCCCACCAGCGCTCGTCGACCGGCCACGGACCGGCCCAGGCCACGATGCGCGCCCAGGGCCCGCCGGACACCCGTAGCCGGCCGGGTTGCGCGCTCAGCAGGCCCCGGCCGGTGACCGTCACGGGCCTGCCGCGCTCGTCCCGGACCTCTGCCGGCACGGGATCGCGGTGGACGACCGCCGGCGCGGGCTCAGGCACCCGCCCCGGCCAGGGCGCCGACGCGGCACCCTCCGACGCGGCACCCTCCGACGCGGCACCCTCCGACGCGGCACCCTCCGACGCGGCACCCTCCGACGCGGCACCCTCGGCGACGCTGACCACCCGGTCGGCTGGGCCACGGCCTCCTCGCAAGCTCACGACGCGGACCGCCTCCGGGCCCAGCAGTCCCTGGACCCGTGCCAGAGCGCGGGCGGCCCGCCGGCTGGCCTCGGCCTCCTCGCCCCAGAAGCCGAGCTGGCGCCCGCGGGCCGCAATCACCTCGTCCGGGACCAGGGCCAGGCGAGCGACCGCCCCGGTAGGGCGCGAGCCTGCCGAGCCGGTCAGCCAGCCGTCGAGCTGCCAGCGGACGCGCTCGGCAATGGTGGCGGCCTGCACGGCGCGCGGATCGGCGGTGGTCCCCCGCCGTGACGGCCGAGCGGGCGGCTCGTTCCGCCAGGCCCGGGCCAGCGTCTCCCCGTGCTCGGTCTCGACCTCGATACGCAGGCGGGTGCAGGCGAGACCCAAGCGCTCGAGACGCTCGACGAGCTCATCGGCCAGCGCCTTGGCCGCGAAGGCGGCGACGTCGACCCTCGTGGCGGGCGGGTCGAGCTCGGCCGCGACCCCGAGCTCCGGCGGCGGACGCCGGCTCGAGCGGGGATGCTCGTCCAGTCCGCTGGCCAGCCGGTGCGCCCGGATGCCCTCAGGCCCGAAGCGGGCGGCCACGGCGGCGCGCGGCAGGGCCGCCAGGTCGCCGAGAGTGAGCAGGCCGAGGCGGACGAGCAGGTCGGTGAGCTCCGGACGCTCCAGCACCTCGACGGGAAAGGACGCCAGGAAGCCGAGCGTCTCGCCAGGAGGGACGATGCGCTGGTGCCCGGCCGCGGGCAGTGCGTGACGGGCGGCGAGACCGGCCGCAAAGCGCCCGTCGGCGATGCCGACCTGGCAGCGGCCCAGGACGCCGGGCACACGGCCCACGGCGGCCGCCACCACGGCGGCCAGGGCTGCCTCACCACCGTGGTACCTGGCGGCTCCGCGGACCGGGAAGGCGCACTCGCCGGGACACAGCGCCTCGATCCGCGGTGTGACCGACTCGACCGCGGCCAGCACCGGCTCGAAGGCGCGCGCATCACGGTCAGGGTCGTGCGCCACCAGCCCGAGCCCCGGGCAGCACCCCTGCGCTTCGCGCCGACGTTGGCCCGGGCGGACCCCCTCGGCCCGGGCGACCGGCGAACAGGCGAGAACCCGACCTGCCCTGAGAACGGCCACCGGCTCGGTGGGCGGCGCTCCGGCGGCGGCCACCGGCCAGTCAGGGCACCAGACCACCAGCACGCGGGCCATCGGAGCCGGTCACCTCTTCCCGTGCCCTACTGCACCGGCCGCGGGAGAAGGCGATCCATTGATGCGGCGCTCGCGGTGCCCACCTCCCTTCCTTTCCAGGGCCGTACGACCCGACCGTGCATTCCTTCCTCCACCGCTCGGACGTAGCATTCGTGCCGCGGCTGGCCGGTGCTTCCCTGGGTGACGTCGGGGCCTGGAAGCCAGAGCATGGCCCGGCGCTCCCGCACGGCGGCGCCGCGACCGGCGGCCGCGACCTCGACCCTGCGAGCCTCGAGCCGACCGTACCCCCGACCGAGGCCCTCCCAGCGGCTTGCCGTGACGGCGAGGCGCAGGTCCGGCGGGATGGGCCAGGCATCGCCGACCGGGAGGAGCACCGCCCGGCGCTCCCGCGCCCTGGCGGCGAGGCGGCGGGCCTCACCAACGGGCAGCCTGGGCGGGGGTCGCACGAGCACGACGTCGATCGCGTCGAGCAGCGCGGCGACCACCGCCGCCCATGTCGCGGCGCTCGCTGCCGGGACGAGCGCGAGGCGCTCCAGGGCGATACCGGCCTCGGCGGCCGCCACCACCCCGAGGTCGGGCAGGCAAACGGCGGCCACCCAGGACCCGGTGGCCGACGCACCGGCCACCAGTGCCAGCGCCAAGGCGACGGAGCCCTCGACCGCCACCGTGCCACCCCGACGCAGGCCCTGATCGGGCAACAGCGGCTCGAGCGCACGCGGCACCGGCAGGAGCTGCTCGCCAGCCAGGGTCACCGGCCGGATCCGCTGGACGAGGTCCTCGAGCCGCTCTCCCCCGTGACCACTCTCAGTGGTCAAGTGAGCACTTTCGGTGAGCGCCATACTCTAGGATCGAACACCAGTTCGAGCATGTCAAGCAGGCGTCGACCCCGACGCGCTGGACCTGGTTGTGACGACAGACTTTAGTTGGCCTCTGCAGAATCTAGTTGGCCAGCGAGTTCGAGGAGAACGACATGGGGCTCTTCTCGATCGGCCCGTTGTGGGAGCTGGAGCCCCGGGTCGCCGTTGGCTGGGATTAGGTCGAAGGCCGCGTCGAGCTGGTCAGATGCCCGAGGATGCCCCGCCGGCCTGCTCGGCCTGGTACTCGCGATAGTTGTCCAAGACGGTGAGCAGTCCGCCGCTGAGCAACGTGAACGCCTCGCGGAACCGCTCCGCCAGGGCGACGATGTCGATGTGCTCCTGGGTCGGGCGCGCCGGATCGAACTTGCCCTTGCCGGCCTTGACCGTGCTGTAGCGGAACGTGTCCCCGTGGGGGTCGAGCTGGTGCAGGGAGCGGAGCACGTCGCGGGTGGTGGCGGGGAGCTGCTCAAGGCGTAGGCGGTCGAGCAGCACCTCGAGCTTGTTGGCCAGCCGCTCCAGGGAATGCGGCTTGGTCCCGGCAAGCTCCTCGTCAAGTGTTGCCGGGACGAGGGAGGCGTCGGTCGCGCCGTCGGCGCGCAGCCGCGCCGCAGACTCGCGGACCGCGGCCTTCAACACGAGCTCCAAGGCGTGGCGGTAGTTGTAGACGATCGGCACGAACAGCAGGTCATTTGGCCCGCGGGTCGTCCAGTCCGTGACCCCAAGCTCGGCCATCTGGTAGAAGCCCAGCGCGAGCTGCGCGTCGTCTTCGAAGGGGCCGCCGACAATGGCGGTGTGCCCCCAGGGGTCGCCAGCCGGGACTGAGTCGAAGAGCTTGCTCATCGGCCCATCATGCCTGACCAGTCCGGGCCCATCCAGCGCATTACGGCGTTCCCGCCCGGCCAGACGTGGCCCGGTCGCCGCCGCACCGTGAGTTGGTACTGCCGTACGGAAGTTCGTGCGATGGTGATCAGGCCGCGTGGGCGAGCTGCTCACCCTCGTCGAGTCGACGTGGCGGCCCGGTTCAGGTCCGATCGGGTGAACTGCCACGCGCTGCATCGTGCATACGACACCCTACGTTGGACATGCGACGGCCCCGAGCGACTTCACCTCGCTCGGGGCCGTCGTTGCTTCTTCAGGTGCTAGGGCCTGTATCGAAGTCTGCTGTGGCGGTTGATCTGGCCTGATGTTGGGACGGTGTGTCGAGTTCGACACGAGACGAGGTCTCCGCGGCGCTCGACCGCTTCATCGACCGTCAGGTGCTTGCTGCCTGAAACTTGATCTGG
>WNGF01002863.1_pt1 | contig 61014 bp, 52 predicted proteins | sample 5400641 | NCBI WGS metagenome assembly WNGF01 (sample SAMN13153371, study PRJNA577476) | soil metagenome | isolation source: 80 cm soil or saprolite under grassland replicate 2 | place: USA:California | collected 2016-06-15
CGAAGCCAGCATGCGCCAGGCGATTCGCGATGGCCGTCGCGCTGGTCATCGCCACATCGCGGTGGTGTGTGGCGCATGGCATGCCCCGGCGCTCGATGCACTCCCCTCACGCGCCTCCGACGAGGCGCTGCTGCGCGGCCTGAAGCGCGTCAGAGTCGAAGCCACGTGGGTGCCGTGGACCGCGTCGCGTCTGGCATACGCCAGCGGCTACGGCGCCGGGGTCGAGTCGCCGGCCTGGTATCGCCACCTGTGGGACACCAATGGCGACCTGACGACCTGGTTGGCGGCGGCCGCGCGACTGCTGCGCGACGAAGACCTCGACGCCTCACCCGCTCAGGTCGTGGACGCGGTCCGACTTGCCGAAACGCTGGCCGCGTTGCGCGGCCGACCGCAACCGAGTCTGGCCGAGGCCGCGGAGGCGACGCTGTCGGTGTTGTGCAATGGCGAGTCGGGTCCGTTCACACTGATTTACCAGAAGCTCGTCGTAGGCGAGGACATGGGCGACCTGCCGCGGGGTGTGCCGGCCGTCCCACTGCAGCGTGATATCGACGCGCTTGCGCGCCGTCTGCGTGTGCGACCCGCGGCCGAGGAACGCACCATCGACCTTGACCTGCGCCAGGCACATCATCTGGAGCAAAGTCAATTTCTGCACCGGTTGCGTCTACTCGGCATCGATTGGGGCCGTTTACAGCCTGTACAGCGTGGTCGACTCGGCACGTTCCATGAGCTCTGGACTTTGCGTTGGCGGCCGGAGTTCGTGCTGGCCGTCGTCGAAGCCGGCGTCTTTGGCAATACACTGGCAGACGCCGCCACCGCGAGCGCGATTGCACGTGCCGTGCGCGGCGCGGATCTGGGCGAAGTCGCGGCACTTGTCGAACTGGCGCTCCTGGCAAACCTGCAAACCGCGATTCCAAAACTGGTGACGCTGCTCGGCGCTCGCTCCGCGGAGTCGAATGATGTGGCGCAGTTGTTGCGCGTGTTGCCGCCGCTGGCGTCGACGCTGCGTTATGGCGACGTGCGGCAGACTGACACTGGCGCGTTGGCGAGCATCGTGCGCGCGGTCGTCGAACGGATGACCGTCGGGCTCCCGCCGGCATGCAGCGGACTTGACGATTCGGCCGCGGAGTCGATGGCCAAGGACATCGCTGCAGCCAGCCAGTCGCTGGGCGTGCTGACCGATGAGGCTGGGGTCGCGGTGGTGACGGATTGGTGGGCGGCTCTGCGGCGCTTGATCGATGTGCCAGAGACGGCGGCGTTGATCGCGGGCTCAAGCACTCGACTGCTGCTCAACGCCGAGCGCCTGGAGGACGACGAAGCGGCAGTACGATTCGAACGCGCGCTGTCACGCGGTAGCCAGCCAGCCGAGGCAGCGCGCTGGGTCGAAGGATTCCTCCAAAGCTCCGGTCTGGTGCTGGCGACCTCAGCGCGTCTGTTTGGCTTGCTCGACCGTTGGCTGGCGGGCCTGAGGGCCGAGTACTTCGAACAGGTGTTGCCACTCTTGCGGCGCACCACGTCCACCTTCTCCACTGGGGAACGCCGTCAGATTGGTGAAAGGGTCCGCTCCGGTGCGGCCGCGCACTTGCTGTTGCTGGGTGGCGTGGACGATGTCGATGTTGAACGAGCGGCCCTTGTGGAGCCAATCGTGCTGCGCATCCTGGGTTTGCGAACGGATGACTGACGAGGAACGCCTGAGACGCTGGCGGCTGGTGCTAGGCGAGCCGGCCAGCCCCGCGTTGCCCTCGCTTTCGCCAGAGGACCAGAAGCTGGAGCGCGTGCTTGCCGCGTTATATGACGCGGAGTCTTCGGAGCGCGAAGCTGGCCTGGGTGCGTCCGCACCGAATGTGGCACGCTGGCTGGGCGACATCCGGACCTACTTTCCGACGTCCGTTGTGCGGGTCATGCAGCAGGATGCTCTGGAGCGCCTGGGCTTGAAGCAGCTTTTGTTGGAACCGGAGCTGTTGAGCGAAGTCGAGCCGGACCTGCACCTGGTAACGACGCTGTTGTCGCTGTCAAGTGTCATCCCAGCCCGAACGCGCGAGACGGCGCGGATGGTCGTCCGTACCGTTGTCGAGGATATCGAGCGGCGCTTGGCCGAGCCGCTGCGGCAGGCCGTACATGGTGCTCTGAGCCGCTCGCTGCGCAACCCGCGACCTCGCCTGCGTGAGATCGACTGGCACCGCACGGTGCGCGCCAATCTCAAACACTATCAGCCGTCGCACGGGACGATTGTTCCGGAGCGACTGATTGGCCATGGTCGGAAACGCCAGCGCTTGCGCGATGTGGTGATTGCGATCGACCAGAGCGGCTCGATGGCCGAGTCGGTTGTCTACGCCTCGGTGTTCGGCGCGGTGATGGCCAGCCTGACTTCCGTGAGTACGCGGGTTGTGGCGTTCGACACCGCCGTTGTGGATCTCAGTGAGACGCTGTCCGACCCGGTCGACGTGTTGTTTGGCGTAAAGCTGGGCGGTGGGACGGACATTGGCCGCGCGGTGGACTACTGCGCGTCGCTCATCACGCGCCCAACTGACACGGTGATGGTGCTGATCTCCGATCTGTACGAAGGCGGACTGAAGGAGCGGCTCCTGGCCCGCGTTGCCGCGCTCGTGGCCGCCGGGGTTCGGTTCGTCGCGCTGTTGGCGCTGTCGGATAGTGGCCGGCCCGCGTACGACCACACCATCGCCGCGGCCCTGATCGATCTGGGCGTGCCCGCCTTCGCCTGCACGCCCGACCTCTTTCCCGAGCTGATGGCCGCCGCCCTGATCGGCCGTGACCTCCAGCAATGGGCCGCCGCCCACGACCTCACGTAGCGCCTGTAGGATGCAACGACCATGTTGACCAGTGTTGATGCCTGGCTCAGCGGCGACATCCAGGCCAATGGCATCCGTATTCACTATCACCGAACGGGTGGCGACTTGCCGCCGCTGCTTTTGCTCCATGGTGCCACCGACAACGGCTTGTGCTGGACCCCTGTCGCACGGGTGCTCATGGCGCAGTACGACGTGGTGCTGCCTGACGCGCGCGGACACGGCCAGTCCGGGGCGCCGGCCGAGGGCTACACGAGCGTCGAGCGTGCGGCGGACACGGCTGACCTGATCCGCATCCTGGGTCTCGGGCAGCCAGTCGTGATGGGCCACTCCATGGGCGCCCAGACCGCGCTGCGCCTGGCGGCTGAGTACCCGGAGCTGGTGCGGTGCGCGGTTCTAGAGGATCCGCCCATGCGTGAGACTGACGCTGGTTTGAATGACTTGAGGGCGCGCATGCGCGCCGAGACAGCCGCAAACAAGCAACGCTCAGCGGACGAGTTGATCGAGCAGGCGCGGCAGGGACACCCGTTGTGGTCGGAGGACGAGCTGCCTGCCTGGGCCGAGGCGAAGCGGCAGGTGAGCGACGTCTTTCTGGAGTCATTCCGCGGCGCCACGGAGCCACCCTGGCTGCCGCTCGTCGAGCGCGTCACGCGGCCAACGTTGTTGGTCACGGCAGATCCGGAACTCGGCGCCATCGTCACGCCGGAAACGGCCGCGCAGGTGCACTTGCTCAATCCCAGGATCGAAGTAGTGCGGCTCTCTGGCGCCGGGCACAACATACGGCGCGAACAGTTTCAGGCGTTCATGGGCGCAGTGTCCCAGTTTCTCGGTTAGGGCAATGCAAGTCGCCAACGTCACGCCATTTCTCGTCGACTCAGGCGGCAGCAAGAGTTGGCTGTTCGTCAAAGTCGAAACCGACGACGGGCACCACGGCTGGGGTGAGGTGTATACCCAAACCGATCGGGACGGTGCCATGCTGGCGCACCTGACCGAGATGGGGCGACACCTGCTCGGACGCAGTCCCTTTGCCATCAAGCACTTCAGCAACGTGATGTACCTGGATTATGCGCTGCGTCGACCGGCGATGGATTTCTGGTCGGCATTGAGTGGACTCGAGCAGGCGTTGTGGGACATCGTCGGTAAGGCATGCGGCCAGCCGGTGTACAACCTGCTCGGTGGTCCGTGCCGCGACCGGATCCGCGTCTACGCCAACGGCTGGTCTGATGGCGCTCGGTCGCCAGACGAACACGCGCGCTGCGCGTCAGACGTTGTGGCGCGCGGCTTCACGGCTTTGAAGTTCGATCCATTTACGAAACCGTGGCGGACCCATATCGGGCGCGCTGAGGAGGATCTGGCGGTGGAGCGCGTGCGCGCGGTGCGCGAAGCGGTTGGCTCCAATGTCGAGATACTGGTCGAGGTCCACAGGCGTCTCGCGCCGAATGAGGCGATCCGGGTGGCGCAGCGACTGGAGCCGTACCAGCCGTTCTGGTACGAGGAGCCGATCGACGCCGAGGACATGGCCGGCCTGGCCGAAGTCCGGCGGCGCATCTCGCTGCCGGTAGTCACCGGCGAAGCGCTGTACAGCAAGAACCAGTTCGCCGACGTGTTTGCACAACGTGCCGCGGACATCCTCAATCCAGATGTATGCAACTGCGGCGGCATTCTGGCCTTGAAGGAGATTGCCGCGCTGGCCGAGCCGTGGCATGTGACCGTTTCGCCGCACAACTACAACAGCACGACCGTCGGCCTGGCGAGCACGCTGCAGGTCTCGGCGTGCATCCCGAACTTCCTCATCACGGAGTACTTCGTGAACTTCGAGGCCATGGGCCGCGAGATCGCCCGCACGCCATTCGAGGTCCAGGACAGTTACATCACGCTGCCAACTGGGCCCGGGCTCGGGATCGAGCTCGACGAAGCAGCATTGGCACGTCACCCATTGCAGGCGCGCCGTGCGCGACACATACGCCAGTACCGCGAGGAGTAGGCACGCGCCGTGAAGATCACCGATGTCACTGCTTCGCACCTGCCTGGGACGCGCTACTCGTGGGTGTTTCTGCATATCGATACCGATGAAGGCATCCGTGGCCTCGGCCAGGTCTCGAGCGGGCCGCATAGTGCACTCGTCGCGGCGGCCGCCAGTCGGCTGGCGCCGTTGCTGATCGGCGAGGATCCCACACGCATCGAATACCTGTGGCACAAGCTGTACGCTGGCTTCAATTCGCTCGGCTCGCATGGCTTCGTTTCGGCGTTGATCAGTGGCGTCGACATCGCGCTGTGGGACATCCGCGGTAAAGCGCTCGATCTGCCCATCTACGAGTTGCTCGGCGGGAAATTCCACGAGCGCCTGGTGCTGTATAGCAATGGCTGGTTCACCGGCTGCTCTACGCCCGACGAGTTCGCGCGAGCCGCGGCCAAGACCGTTGCCGACGGGCACACAGCGCTCAAGCTCGACCCGTTCCGCCGCGGGCATACGTACCTGTCGCGCTACGCCGCCAGTTACCCGCCCGAAGACGACGCGGACGCAGTCCAGATCGTGGAGCAGATTCGCGACGCGGTTGGGCCGAGCGTCGAGATTTTCATCGACGCGCATGGTCGGTTCGACGTCCCAACGGCGGTCCGGCTGGCAAACCGCCTGGCTCCGTATCGCATCGGCTGGTTCGAAGAGCCGGTGCCGCCCGAGAACTGGGACGCGCTGCGCCAGTTTCGCGATCGATCGGATGTGCCCGTGTGCGTCGGCGAGCGCCTGTACACGCGCTGGCAGTTCCGGCCCGTTCTCGAGCAGAAACTGGCCGAGTACATCATGCCCGACATCATTCGGACGGGCGGCATCTCCGAGATGAAGAAGATCGCAACGATGGCCGAGGCGTTCTACGTGCCAGTCAGCCCGCACGACGCGACGGGGCCGATCACGTTGATCGCGGGCGCGCACGCGATGATGACCACGCCGAACTTCTTCCGCCTGGAGATTGCCTACTCGGAGCTGGAGCTGTACCAGCAGGTGATGGACCCACCGTTCGAGGTGTCGGGCGGGTACTTCATGGTGTCGACTCGGCCGGGCCTCGGCCACGAGCTGCGTGCGGACTACCTCGCGCGGGCCGTCCCGTACTGAACGCGGTATGCTCGGCCTCGTATGAAGGCCGCGGTACTGCGCGAATACGGTCAGCCGTTGCAAATTGAAGACGTGGCGATCGACGCGCCGCGCGCGGGCGAGGTGCGGGTGCGCATCGGCGCGACGGGTGTGTGCCACAGCGATTACCACGTCATCAAGGGCGAATGGAAGTACGGCTTGCCGATGATCCTCGGCCATGAGGCGGCGGGCGTCGTCGAGGCGATCGGCCCCGGCGTTACCGGACTGCGCGAGAGGGATCGAGCTGTCCTGTCGTTCCGCCCTGCGTGCGGGGTGTGTCGGCTATGCGCACTCGGGCGATCGGTGCTGTGCGAGGGCTACACCGGCGATCGATTCAGGATGCATGACGGCACCGCGCGGGTTCACCGCAACGGCGAAGACTTTGCCGTGCTGGGCCGTATGGGCTCCTTCGCCGAGCAGGTGGTGATGCCAGCCGAACAGGTGGTGCCCGTCACACAGGATGTGTCGATGGAGGTGCTGGCACTGATCGGCTGCGCGGTCACTACGGGCGTCGGTGCCGTGATCAACGCGGCGCGCGTTGAGCCTGGCAGCAGTGTCGCGGTGGTCGGCTGTGGCGGCGTCGGTTTGAACGTGATCCAGGGTGCCGCTCTGGTCAACGCCAGCCGCATCATCGCTGTCGATTTGCTGGACAACAAGCTCGAGTTCGCACGCCAGTTCGGCGCCACTGACACGGTCAACGCCAGCGCGGGCGACCCCGTCGAGCAGGTGCGCGACCTGACTGGCGGCGGGGTCGACTATGCCTTTGAAGTGATCGGCAATGGCAAGACCGTGGAGCAAGCCATCCAGATGACGCGTACGGCCGGCACCGCGTGCATCGTGGGCATGGCGCCGCAGGGCACGCGAGCGACCTTCGATCCGCTGCTCTTCGTGACTAGAGAGACCAAACTCATCGGGACGTGGTATGGCTCGGCGCGGCCGAGGATCGATTTTCCGCGGATGGTCGAGCTGACGCTGGCTGGCAAGCTCAAAGTTGAGGAGCTGATTTCGCGGCGCTACACGCTGGACCAGATCAACGAGGGCTTCGATCGTCTCGGACGGGGTGAGGTCGCGCGCGGCGTCATCGTCTTCTAGCGGCCGGCGGCCACGATTCAAGCAGACGCTTTAGCCGGCCGATACTTCCTCGGCGCGTCTACCGCGACGCACAGCGGCATGCACGGTCAGGTCTTGGTACGTCCGCAGATGGAGATCATGACGAACAGCCAGGCGGCCAAGAATGGCGATTGCTATTTTGGCACCGGGCGGTCATTCCGAGTGCCGCTTGACGCGAGTCAGCTCCACGTTGGCGCCAGCACGCTGCAATGGACTGTTGGGCCGCGGCCGGTGTGCGCGACCGGTCAGTGGTGGTGGGACGGCTTCGACGTGAAGGGCGTGGAGATTCAGCTCGACCCGCCGAGATAGGTTTTGACCAGGCGCTTCGGCGCTTGAGCGAGCCACGCCTCTTCGACGAGCTCCTCGAGCTCGAGGAGCCCGATCTCCTCGAGCCGGACGAGGACGGCCGGGTAGCCGTCGAAGTGCGGCGTGGTGAAGAACACGCTCGGGTCGTCGGCTAGCAGCGCCTGCTTCATCCCCTCGTGCGCGACGCGAGCCCCCAGGATCGGGCCGTTGGGCGCCTTGTCGCCCAGAGCGACGTAGTCGCCCTTACGTAATGGGCGCTCCCAGACCAACAGTTTGTCCTTGACCTTCCATACGCGCGCGCCTGGCTCACTCACCTCGGGCAGCGCGAGTGCGATGCGACGGACGTCGTCCCAGGTGGCCACGACGTGATGGTATAGGTGGGGTGCGCTACAAAAAGCTGCAATGGTGCGTACGACCGGCAAGCGAGCCTTACTCGAGCAGCTCATCGCGGACAACGTCTGCCACATCTTCGGCAACCCCGGCACGACCGAACAGGGGTTCATGGACATCCTCCAGGACTACCCGGCGGTGGAATACATGCTCGCCTTGCACGAAGGCGTGGCCGTCTCGATGGCCGATGCGTACGCTCGATTGACGCGTCGGCCCGCCTTTGTCGAGCTGCATATCGCGCCGGGGCTGGGCAACGCCTTGGGCATGATGCACAACGCGCGCATCGGCAAGACGCCCCTGGTCGTGTATGCCGGCCAGTCGCCCAGCGACGTCCTACTCCAGGAGCCGCATCTGTCCGGGCCGCTGGTCGATATGGCGCGGCCCATCGCCAAGTGGTCTGCCCAGGTCGAGCACGCGCACGACATCCCGCGGGCGCTGCGGCGCGCCTTCAAGATCGCCGCCGAGCCGCCGCAAGGGCCCGTGTTTCTGGCGCTGCCGATGGATGTCCTGGACGCCGAGGCCGAGATGGACATCGCTCCGACCACGTATACGAACTGGCGCGTGCGGCCAAACGCGGCCGGGCTGGCCCAGATTGCCGACCAGCTGGTCAACGCCAGAAGACCGATGCTTATGGTTGGCGACTCCGTCGCGCTGTCCGAAGCCCAGGCCGAGGTCGCGCGCGTCGCCGAACAGGTCGGGGCGCCGATTTTCGAGTGCTACGCCTCCGAGTTCAACGTGCCGATGTGCCATCCGCTGAACCTGGGCGGCGTCGACTTTGTATCGCCAAAGGCGATCCGCGCGGTGCTTGCCGAGTGCGACGTGCTGTTCGTCGTCGGGGCGCCGGTGTTCCAGCTGATCTTCCCTGAGGCTGACAAGCCCGTCCTGCGCCCCGAAACAAGGCTGCTGCAACTGGACTGCTTCAGCCATGAGATCGGCAAGAACGTACGACCCGACGTTGCCCTGCTGGGTGATCCTAAGGCTGGGCTTTCAGAACTGTCAGAGCTGTTGACGGAGCGACTCACGGGTGCGGCCGGCGAAGCCGCGGCGGAGCGTCGCAAAGCCGCCGAGGCGCATGTGGCCCAGGTGCACGAGCGCTACTGGGCCAGCGCCCGCAAGAACTGGGACGCGCAGCCGATCGCTGGTCCACGGCTGATGCACGAGCTCAAGCAGGCGCTACCCGAGAACGCGCTGGTGTTCGCGGAAGGCGTGACCAACGGCAAGCACGTCGAAATGGCGGTCGCGCCGGAGCGGCCGGGCCAACTCGTCAAAGTGCGCGGCGGGGGCATTGGACCTGGCCTACCCGGCGCGCTCGGTGCAGCTCTGGCTCGCCCGGATCAAAAGGTGGTCGGCGTGTGCTCGGACGGCGCGGCGATGTACAGCGTGTCGGCGCTCTGGACCGCGGCACACCATCGCATTCCCGTCACGTACGTGATGCTCAGTAACCGCGCCTATCGCATCTTGAAGTTGAACATGCTCGAGTACCTTGGGCCAGCGGCTGGCGGTCGCGAGTTCGTGGCCATGGACCTGCAGGATCCAGAGCTGCGCTTCGATCGCATGGCTGAAGCCATGGGCGTGCCCGCGCGACGCGTCGAGCGGCCGGAAGATCTGGCGCCGGTGCTACGCGAAGCAATTGCCCACCGGGGAGGCCCGTTCCTGGTCGACGTGGTGCTCGAATCGCCACTACCGACGCCGGCCTGATGGGTGCCGCGGCGCCCGTCATCCGCCTCTATCCGGCGCTCGGCAACGCGTCGTTCCTGCTGCTGTGGCTGGGGATGATGCCCGCCACATTCGCGGTCATGATGAACCAGGTGGCCGGTCCATACGCCGCCTTCACGCTATCTAACTCGGCCGCGGTGTTGGGCGTCGTCAGCCTCGCGCAAGGTGTGCCGATGCTGCTGCTGTCACTGCTGGGTGGCGTCGTCGCCGATCGACTGCCGCGGCGGCTGGTGCTGATGGGCAGCCAGATGACGCTCGGCCTCGGCGCCGGGTTCGTCGCCGCCTTCGCGCTGGCGGGTGCGCTGCAGGTATGGCACATCATCGCTGCCAGCTTTCTTCAGGGCGCGGCGTTCGCCTTCAACATGCCCGCGCGCCAGGCGTATATCGCGGAGCTCGTACCGCGAACGCAGCTCGCGAATGCCGCGGCACTGAACAACGCCGGCCAGAACTTCTGCCGGGTTGCGGGCCCGGCGCTCGGTGGCGTGCTGCTCGGTACTCCCGTCGTGGGCATCGGCGGCGCGTTTCTGACAATGGCAGTCATGTACATCGCCGCGCTGCTGGTGCTGTTCCGATTGCCGGGCGCCCGGCCGCCGATGGGCGCCCGCGCTGGGGCAGGTGGCCTGGCGCAAGTGCTCGAAGGCTTACGCTACGCGCGCTCGTCCGGACCAATCGTCGCGCTCATTCTCATGAACCTGGTGGTCGTGATGTTCGGCATGTCGTACCAGACGCTCATGCCCGTCGTTGCGGAGCGCGTCTTTGGCGTCGGCGCCAATGGGCTCGGCTTGCTGCTGGCTGCGTCCGGAGCGGGCGCGCTGGCCGGTGCGGTCGCCGTCGCCAGTCTGTCCCGCTTTCCACGTCCCGCGACGCTCCAATTTGGACTCGCGATCGGCCTCGGCCTGGCGCTCGTCGCCTTCGCGCTGGTGCCCGCATTCGCCGTCGCCGTCGCGCTGTTGGCCGTTGTTGGTTTTCTGTTTTCGGCGTTCTCGGCGTTGAACAACACGTTGTTGATGGCCAATACCGAGCCGCGGCTGACCGGCCGGGTGATGAGCATCTATTTGCTGACGTGGGGCGCGATGCCATTTGGCTCACTGCCGCTGGCGTGGCTGGCTGATCGGGCCGGGGCACCGGTCGCCATCGCCCTGGCGGGCGCCATCGTGGTGGCCGCGGTGCTGGGCATCGCGGTGCTGCACCCACCCGCGCACCGCATCGGGTGGGTCGCCGCGACAGCCAGCGCGCATCGGCCGGACTGACCGAGGGTACCGGGGTGGACGGCAACGAGCGCGAGGCATTGCTGGTAATCGGCGCCATTGATACCGTCGTCGATCATGTTTGACACCGTCGTCCGCGGCGGCCGGGTGATCGATCCGAGCCAGGACCTGGACCAGGTGACCGACATCGGCCTGATTGGCTCACGCGTGGCGGCCCTCGGCAGCGATCTCCTCCCGCAAGGTGTTCGCAGCCAGGCCATCGATGCCAGCGGACTCATCGTGACACCAGGCTGGGTCGATCTGCATACGCATGTGTACTGGGGTGTCGCGCCGCTTGGCGTCGAGGCCGACGCGCACTGTCTTCGGCGCGGAGTCACGACGGCGGTCGACGCCGGCTCGTCCGGCGCCTCGACGTTCCCGGGCTTGAAGCGTTACGTCGTCGATGTCTCGGCGACGCGCGTTCTGGCGATGCTGCATCTGTCGGTGATCGGCATGATGCGCGATGACACGCTTGGTCCGGAGTCCATCGGCGAGTTGGAAGACATCCGGTGGGCTAACGTCGAGCGCGCGACCAGTATCGCCCGCGCGTACGCGGACGTGATCACTGGCATCAAAATCCGACTCAGTACCCACCACGTCGGCCCCGATCCGGAGCAAACACGCGAGGTGTTGCGTCGGGCACGACGCGTCGCCGACGCGATTGGTAAGCCAGTCATGATCCACGTCGGCGGCACGGCCATCGGACTCGACGAGGTGCTCGCCAACCTCGTCCGCGGCGATATCGTGACGCACGTCTATCACGCGCGGTCGGAGGGCGTGATCGACCAGGCTGGCCGCGTGCGGCCATCCGTGCGCGCGGCGACGGAGCGCGGTGTGCACTTCGACGTTGGGCACGGCGCGGGCAGCTTCTCGTGGAGCGTGGCCCGCGCGGGCCTGGCGCAAGGACTCCTGCCCGACACAATCAGCTCCGACATCCACGCCTGGAACATCGCCGGCCCAGTCTTCGACCTGGCAACGACCGCGAGCAAGCTGCTTCACCTCGGCTTATCGCTGACCGACGTGATCCGGCGCGTGACGCACACGCCGGCCGAATGCGTTGGCAGGTCCGCGGACCTGGGCACGCTGAAGCCAGGCGCGGCTGCCGACCTGACGCTGCTGCGTCTGGTGTCGGGCGAGTTCCGCCTGCGCGACAGTTCCGGTGCCGAGGAGGTCGGCGGCACCCGACTCGAGCCGGTCGCAGTCATCCGCAACGGCCTGCGGTTCGACTGTACCCCAGCCAGCACGGAGGCCTGACGCATCATGTCCGGCGGTGCTGCTGCAACGTCGAGGGCGTCGCCTGGCTCGACGGGCAGCACGTGCTGGTCGTCTCAGACAAGCGGAAGAAAGGCGACCAGCCCAAGCGCTGCAAAGACAAGGACCAGTCGCTACACGTCTTCCGTGTGCCCGAGTGGGTTGGCGGTGTTGGTCAGGTTCCTGACGCCGCCAGCGCCATAGCTTGCCACACGCGTTCCGGCGTGAGCGGCAGCTCGGTGACACGCGCGCCACATGCGTCGCGCACGGCGTTGGCCCACGCGGCGCCGCCGGGAATGACCGGCGGCTCGCCGACTCCCTTGGCCCCGAACGGGCCGAGCACCGACGGCACTTCGACCAATACCGCTTGCAGGTCCGGTGATTGGCTGGCCTTGGGCATTGTGTAGTCCATGAAGCTGCCGGTGATCGGCGTGCCCTGCTCGTCGAAAATCAGCTGTTCGTACAAACCCCAGCCGACGCCCTGCACGGCGCCACCGTGCATCTGCGCCTCGACAAGCGCCGGATTGATCGCTCGACCGACGTCCTGGATTGCGATGTAGCGCACCGGCACGACCTTGCCGGTGTCGGGATCGACGCGCACGCGCGCGATGTGCACCGCCATACCTGGACTGTGATCGGCGACCACGGTTTGACCGCGACCGAGCACGGGGGTGTACGTCCCGCTGCCGCGTGTGGACAGTTTGAACGCATCAGCCAACGACAATGTCTTCGACGGCACGCCGCGCACTGAGATCATGCCATCGACCATCTCGAGGTCCTCCATAGCCGCCTCGAGCTCCGACGCGGCAATGCGCAACACCTGGTCGCGTGCGTCCTCCGCCGCTCGCAGCACCGCCGGTCCGATGGTGTAGGTGACCTTGCTCCCGCCGGTACCGCCCACGTAGGGTGCAGAATCCGTGTCGGCGGTGGTGACGCGCACCTTCGTCGAGTCGCGCATGCCGAACACCTCGGCGGCGATGATCGCGAACGTCGTGTTGGTGCCGGTCAGATCGACTGTGCCCGTCGTAATCTGCAGGCTGCCATCGCCATTCAATCGGCACACGGCTGAGGCTGCATCTGTCGCACCCGGCCAGCCACCGGCGGCCACGCCGACGCCCTCATTTGGACCGAGCGCTGCCCGCTCCGCCGCATACACTGGCTGAGCGCGTTCGAGGCATTCGGTCAACCCGATGCGCGTCCACTTCGGTCCATCGGCCCGCTCATCACCTTCGGCCGCGGCGTTCTTGAGGCGAAGCTCGACCGGGTTCATCTTCAGCTCGCGGGCCAGATCGTCGATCGCGGATTCGAGCGCAAATGCTGCCTGCGGCGCGCCTGGCGCGCGGTACGCACCGGTGGCGGCTTTGTGGGTCAATACCTCGGCGCCGGTGATGCGCAGCGCACCAAAGCGGTAGAGCGAGCCGAGCAGGATGCCCGCGATGCCCACCGGCGCGCCAGCCTTAGCGCCAGCATCAAACAACATGTCACCGTCCAGCGCCGTCATGATGCCGTCGCGGGTCGCGCCGAGTTTGATGCGCATGCGGCTCTCAGACGCCGGATCGCCCGTGGAGAACTCCTCCTGGCGCGAAAACACCGCGCGGACGGGTCGATTGACCGCCTTGGCCAGCGCGGCGACGGTCGGTTCGAGGAAGCCGAACTTTCCGCCAAAGCCGCCACCAACGGGCATTGCTGTGACGGTGACCTCGTGCTCGCTCATGCCAAGCACGCGACATACTGTCGCGCGCGTGTGGAACAGCGCCTGGGTCGACGCGAAGACGGTCATATTGCCGAGCGGATCGATACCCACCGTGCACGCCTGAGGCTCGAGATACGCCTGCGAGACCCACGGCGTGTGAAATTCGCGCTCGACGACGACTTCCGCCCTGGCCATCGCGGCATCGACGTCACCGCGCTGGAACTTCGTGCGGCTGGCGACGTTGGGTTTGCTAGGATCCGCGTCCGAATCGTCGGTGGCGACCGCGGCGCCGTGCATCGCCAACTCTTCCTGACTGAGCTCGCGCTGCTTCTCGAGTACCGGTACGTCGGTGGTGAGCGCCTGGACGAAATCGACGACCGGGGTCAGCTCGTCGTACTCGACCGTAACCAGCTCGGCTGCATCCTGCGCTGCGCCGTCGGTCTCGGCCAGGACGGCGGCGACTGGCTGACCGACGTGCAGCACACGATCGTAGGCGAGCAGGATCTCGCGTGCCGCGGCCGCTCCGGCGGCGTCGGGGATGGGCAGGTCGTGCGCGGTGAGCACCGCGATGACACCCGGGATCGCCATCGCCGCCGAACTGTCGACGCTGACGATGCGCGCCGATGCGTACGGGCTGCGCACGAAGCGCGTGAATAGGGCGCCGGGCGGCAAAAGGTCATTCGTGAAGCGGGTGCGGCCGGTCAGGCGCTCGGGCGAGTCCGCGCGGCGCTGGCGGCGGCCGATGTGGGTAAAGCCATTTGTTGCGCTCGTTGTGGTTGTCATCTCGGCAGCGACAGGATAAGCGCTTCGGCGTCAGCCGAGCGTGACTTCGACTGACGACAGGTGAATCGCGCGGGCTGGTGTCGAATACCTCCAGCCGTCCCGGCTGGCTACCGCCGCTGAGCGTATAGCTGACCGTGCCGCTGAACGGCCCGCATTGGCCGAGCGGACCCGATACGTTGGCCACGCCCGTCCCGATCTCGGCGCCGCCCTGATCGCGCACCCTCAGCCCAAGCTCGTTGTGCTGCACGGCCTGACCCATGCCCGAGACGCTGATCGGGCTGCTCACCACGGCCAGGCTCGCAGGCACGTCGATCTGCAGGCGCTCTGCCGGCGGACAGAGCCGTCGAATGAAGGGGAATAACAGTGCCCCAAGGACTCCGCCCAGCACCAGGCGACCGATCATTGCATGGACCTGCCCGCTCTCGGGTTTGGCGTCCACTGTACGCTGCTCGCAGCAATGCAACGCACCTCAGTGATTTATTGGAAGCCGGAGGCGGCGCGCAGCGCCGAGGATGGTCAGGCGTGAGGGTCGCATCCCGAACTCTGGCAGGGCGCTGACAACGGCCGCCCCTTGCGATTGCCCGAATTCGGTCCTTGCAATAGACGGCCGGATGCGCGAAGCATTCAATCCGTACCTGAGCGAATTCGAGCGGCTGCGGCCGGAGCTGGATGCGCCACCTGACTTGGTGACCTTGCGGCACGGTGGTCAAGGCATGTCGGCCCACGAGCGCCGCAGGTGGTGCGTGCGCCGCTACGCCTTCGCGATATCAACAGAGGCTGCGCTGGACGCCGTGGCGCGCTACGCGCCGATCGTGGAGCTCGGCGCGGGCACGGGCTACTGGACGTATCTGCTGCGCCGGCGCGGCGTGGACTGCGTGGCCTATGACCTCGCACCGCCGGACCGACAGCCCAACCCGAACCGCTTGCGCCCGCTGAGCTGGACCCACGTGGACCGTGGCGACGTCGGTGTCCTGGCGGCGCATGCCGAGCGCACGCTGTTCCTGTGCTGGCCGTCGTACCGTGACCCGTTTGCCGCGCGCGCCCTGGCGGCCTACGTGGGTACCAGGCTGATCTATGTCGGCGAGCCGGCGGGCGGTCATACCGCCGATGATGACTTCTTCTCGCTATTGGCGCGCGACTGGCAGGCTGCTGAGAACGTCGCACTGCCGAACTGGCCCGGCACGCGCGACTTGTTGACCGTCTATAGACGTGCGGCGTCCAGCCTTGGGCGTGGCCAGACATCCGCTGGCCCGAGTCGGCCGGCCGCCGAAAACTGCTGATGCCAGTACGGATACAGGATGCGCGGGACCGTCAGGTCGTCGAGCCGTTGCAGCTCTTCGTCAGACAAACTCCAGGTCGTTGCGCCGAGATTGTCGGTCCTTGAGTGCTTCGCCCAAGATCCGTTCGGACTCGCCATCCGAATACACGCCGTGTCGAACAAGTTGACGCCGGCATCCAGGCATCGGGCCACAAGCCGCCGCGCTTCCGGCACATCGGTCGTGCCGATGACACTCTGGCGATTGTTGCCGACGAACGACATGGTGCCGAAGCTGAACACCGACACCTTGAGACCGGTCGCACCGAGACTACGAAACTCCACGTGTGTGCATCTCCTGCCGCATCATGGTGGCAGAAAGCCCCAGCGGGCGAGCGTGGCCTGGCCCTCGGAGCTCAGGACGTAGCTGACCCATGCCTCGCCGCCGTGGCTGTTGGCGCCTTTGGCCACGGCGATTGGGTACGTGGCGAACGTTTGGAGTGCGTCGGGCACCGGGATGATCTGCAGTTGGTCCCGGACTTGAGGCGTGGCATCGGTGCTGTAGACCACGGCCGCATCGGCTTCGCCCAATTGGACCTTGCTGACGACCTGGCGGACGTTGTCTTCCTTGGAGACGGTGTTGTTCTCGACCCTGGTCTTGAACTCGGCGCCGTACGTTGGATCGGCGATGGCCTTGTCGAGCAACTGCGCGGTGTATTGGCCGATGGGCACGCTCGCCTGGGCGGTCACGAACTTGACACCGTCGTTACCGAGGTCCTTGACGGCCTTGATCTGCTTGGGGTTGTCCTTGGGCGTGATGACCACTAGCCGATTGCCGGCAAAGACGCGGTCCTGGCCTGTGACGGCGTCGGCCTTCCTGGCGTTGTCCATCTGGGTCTGATCGGCTGAGGCGAAAACGTCGGCCCTGGCGCCCTGGCCGAGCTGAGTAGCCAACTGGCTCGAAGACCCAAAGCTGAAGGTGATCTTCGCGTTCGGATTGGCCGAACTGAAGCCTGTGGCCATGTCCTGAAAGACATCAGTCAGCGAGGAGGCGGCAAACACCACGATCTCGCCTGAAACGCCCGCCGCGTCGGCCGCCGGCGCCGGCGCCGGTGGGGCGCACGCGGCGATGGTCGCAATGGCCAGCAGCATCAGCCAGAGCCGCGGCGCACTAGTCACGATCACTTACACCAATGTATCAGGGACATCGTCGAGATCGCCAGCCGCCGTCGAGCAGACTCGCGCGCGGTTTGACTACCATCCTCGACTGCACAACGAAAACATGAACACCAGGGGTTGCCACGTGTGAGACGCTTCGAACTCGCGCTGCCGGATACGCTCGAGGCCTGCCAGCAGGCGCTCGCCGATGGGCCCGACTATCGCAAGCTGACCGCGGCGGACGCCAACATCGAAACGATCATGGTCGAAGTGCCGGCGCCGGACGGGCCGTTCGGTGCGCGAGGCGTCGGCGAGCCGCCCATCGTGGCCGCGCCCGCCGCAATCGCCAACGCCATCGAGGATGCGACCGGACTACGGCTGGTCGACCTGCCGCTCACGCCCGAAAAGATTGCCCTCGGCCTGGCCGCCTCGCAGACGTAGTGCACGAGTTCACCGCGGTCGCCGAGGGTCGTAAGGGCGGGGGCATCGCCATCAAGCTGCCCTTCGAACCCGCGACAGTCTGGGGCGCCAGAGACCGCTATGACGTGACCGGCAGGATCGATGGCCATGGCGTGCGCGGCAAGCTCACGCCATACCCGGACGGGCACCGTTTGGAGCTCGGTCCGGCCTGGTGTCGGGACGGAAGTGTGGTGCCTGGCGCCCAGGTCAAGGTGGCGCTTGGACCAGAAGGACCGCAAGTGGCGACGATGGCCCAGGACATCGCTTCGGCGCTCGACGCGGAGCCCAAGGCGCGGCGCTTCTTCGAGTCGCTGGCGACGTTCTATCGCAAGAACTTCACGCGCTGGATCGATAGCGCCAAACAGCCCGAGACGCGGGCGCGACGCATCGCCGAGATGGTCGCCACACTCAAGGCCGGCAAGCGCGAGCGCTAGACGGCGAGTACCTCGCGACCGACGCGGAATGGCTCGAGTGCCTCATAGTTGGGTTCGGCGCCGTGGCCGGGGACGTTGGGCGGACTGACCGTCCCGTCGTCGTTCACGCGTAGGGTGTGGTGGTACATACGCGCCCACATCGGATCGACCGAATCGCCGTAGTACTCGAGAATCAAGCCATTCGCGATTGCCGAGACTAGATGCACATGGATGTCCTGTGAACCGTGCGGTGCGACGTCGAGATCGTGCGCCTGCGCGAGTGCGACGACTTTCATGAACTCGGTTACGCCGCCGAGCACCTTGGCATCAGGATTGAGAATCGCGGCGGCGTGGTGTTCGATGAGATCGCGGAAGCCGTAGCGCGTGTATTCGTTCTCGCCGGTGGCGACGGGAATACTCGTTGCCTCGGCGACGCGGCGGTGGCCTTCATAGTCGTCGGGCGCGACGGGCTCCTCGAACCAGAACACGTCGAACTCTTCGACGCGCTTCGCGAGTTGGATCGCCTCGTACGCCCGATACGCACAGTTCGCGTCAATGAGCAACTTGACATCCGGCCCGATCACTTCGCGGACCGCCCGCACCCGCGCCACGTCGTCCGCGATGGGCACGGCGCCAACTTTCATCTTCACCGCGCGTGCGCCCAGCGCCACTGACGCGATCATTTCGGCCTGCAGCTCCGCGAGTCCCTTGCCGTCCTCGTAGTAGCCGCCAGCAATGTACGTCGGAACGCGATCGCGGAATCCGCCCAGGAGCTTGTACAGCGGAAGCTCCGCGAGTTTGGCGCGGATGTCCCACAAACCAATGTCGATGGCGCTGATCGCGCGGGTGGTCAGTCCACGTCGCCCGATGATCTTGGGCACCCACATCTTGTGCCACAGGCGCTCGACGTCGATCGGATCTTCGCCGATGAGCTCGTGCGTCAGTCCCTGGATCGTGGCCTGACCGACCAGGCCCGTGCCGCCCAGACCGATGCCCGTGATGCCCGCGTCCGTCTCGATGCGCACGATGCCCAGGCTGGCGTGCGTGTAGGTGTGCTTGCCATTGCTGATTGGCTTGTGGCGTGGCCAGCGGAACTCTTCTGTGGCGATGCTGGTGATCCTCATGTGCCGTCCCAAGGGGCATGGTACCGAGTGACGCACGTCACGTCCGACGTTGCGCACGTCACAGTCCACACGGCTGTGCGCGGCTAGCGTGGGGTCACCTTCGCGTCCTGTGTCCCGCTGGCGGCCGTGTGATCATCGAACGCCTGGACCTGCTCGGCGTCGGCGGCCAGGCCGGCGACCGCCGGACCGCGGCGATTGTCGATCCCAACAACACCATCCGCGAACAAAGCGAGACGAACAACACCGCCTCGGCAATATGACCGGATGGCTTTGCTAGCATCGCCAGCGTGACCGATCGGCTCATGTCAGATGATGTTCGCGCCTTTCTCGAGCAACCTCGATTCGCCGTCATGGCGACGATCAACAAGTCCGGTACACCGCAATTGACGGTGATGTGGTATGCGCTGGCCGATGACGAGGACGTTGTGGTGCTCAACGCCACGCGCGGGTTACTGAAGGAGCGCAACCTGCGCCGGGACCCGCGCATGAGCCTGTGCATCGAGGATGGCCAGCGCTACGTCACGCTCGAGGGCCGCGCTGAGCTCATCGACGATCGCGCCCAGCAGGAGCGCGAGGTCAACGAGCTGATCGCACCGCGCTATATCGGCCAGCGCCTGGGCAGCCGCCGCTGGCAGGTCATCCAAGCCTCGGACCGGATCGGCATCCGCATGCGCGTCGAGCGCGTCCACGCCCGCGGCGTCTCTAACCTGGAGCCACTCAGTACGACTTCGGCAAGCCCAGGACGCGTTCGGCCAGGTAATTGAGCACCATCTCCTGACTGATGGGCGCAATCTTGAACAGGCGAATCTCGCGCCACAGGCGCTCGACGTGGAATTCGCGTGCATAACCAAAGCCGCCCAGGGTCTGCAACGCGGCGTCCACCGCCTTGAAGCCGGCCTCGGCTCCGAGGAGCTTCGCAGCGTTCGCCTCGGCGCCGCATGCCTGGTCATGGTCGAACAGCCAGGCGGCCTTGTAGGCCAGTAGCTCAGCCGCCTCGAGCTCTGCCCACAAATGCGCGAGCGGATGAGCGATAGCCTGATTCTGGCCAATCGGGCGGTCGAAGACCTGTCGACCTCGTGCATAGCGTGCGGCGTACTCGATTGCCCACTGACCCATGCCGACCGCTTCCAGTGCCGCGACGACGCGCTCCGGATTGAGGCCATCGAGCAAATGGTAGAAGCCGCGGCCAACTTCGCCGACCACATCTTCGTCTGGCACCTCGAGGTTATCGATGAACACCTCATTGGAGTCGATCGCCGCGCGACCGAGCTTATCGATCTTGCGTACCGTCAAGTGGCTGCGATCGAAAGCGGTGAAGAACAGTGTCAGTCCATCGAGCGGCCGCTGCTCAGCGCGCGGTGCCGTGCGCGCCAGCAACAGGATGCGATCGGCGTTTTGCGCATTGGTCGTCCACACTTTCTGGCCATTCACCAACCAGTGGTCACCAACACGCTCCGCGCGCGTCGTGATGCGCGACGTATCGGTGCCAGCGGTCGGCTCAGTGACGCCGAATGCGCACAGCAATTCACCTCGGGCGGCGCGTGGCAGGAACGTGGACTTCAAGTACTCCGAGCCGTGGCGGATCACCGGTGTCAGAGGAAAGATGTAGAAGTGCACCGCCGAGGCTCCGCTGGTGCCCGCGCCCGAGCGGCCGACCGATTGCAACAGCAATCCGGCTTCGGTCAGTCCGAGGCCGGCGCCGCCGTACTCCTTGGGAATCACGACGCCCAACCAACCCGCCTCGGCAAAAGCACGCACGAACTCCCACGGATAGGCTGCATCGCGGTCGTGCTCGCGCCAGTACTCCAGGTCGAAGCGGCAGGCAGTCGCCAGCGTCTCGCGCCGAATGGTCTGCTGAAGCTCGGTCAGTCCGAAGTCCACGGCCGTGCTTCAAGAACGATAGCGCAGGCGCACTGGGCGCGGCACTGGGTGAGCCATGGCGACGCTTGCGGCCGCGTGATAAAGCGCGTCTACTGGTGCCGTACCTTGGCTCCCTCTAACTGGATGGATCAATCATCCGAGGTTGGTGCCACCGTGCGGGGGAGCCGATGCCCGGATCTGGCGGTACTCGGGCCATACGCTTGGACCTGGTTCATGAACTCGTCCAGGCTGAGCTGGCTCTCCATGCGTCAGACTGGCTCGGGCGCGGTGCGCATGACCTCGTTCAAGTGATCTGTGGACAATTCCGATGCCTGCTCCTGGTAGAGGAAGCATGCCGCCGCGCGCGTCGGATCCAGGCGGTACAGGGGCGGCACGTGATCGCGGCATATGTCCATGACGTACGGGCAGCGGTCGGCGAAGGAACAGCCGGGCAGGAAGTGGTCCGGGGCATGGATAGCGGCGACGAGCGGCGTCTCGACCATGGTGGTGCCATTGCTGGCGTCAGATTCAGGTGCAACGCTCACGGCGCCCCAGTGGTGCTCCGGATCCGGAGCCGGGACGGAGTTGATCAACAATTGGGTATAGGGGTGGCGGGGCTGCCCCACCACCAGGTCCACGTCACCAGCTTCGGCCACTGCGCCGCGATACAAAACGATGATGTTGTCGCTGATCTCAGCCGCGGCCGGATCAGCACGGCGCGCGCAACCATGATCCGCTGGCGCTGCCCGCCACTCAGCTGGTGCGGATAGCGACCCAGCGTTTCCTCCGGTCGCAGCCCGACGGCGCGCAGCGACTCTTCGATTAGCGCGCGGCGCGCTTGCGGTGAGGACGCCAGCTTGAACCACGAAATGGGCGCCTCGAGCACGTGCTCGACCCGATAGAACGGGTTGTACACCTCATACGGGTCCTGAAAGATCATCTGCACGTCGCGCAGAAACGACCGGCGGCCCTCGCGCGCGAGCTGGCGAATGTCGGTCCCGTCGTACAGGACCGCGCCGGTCGTGGGACTGACGAGCCCGAGCAGGAGCCGGGCCAGCGTCGTCTTGCCGCTGCCACTTTCGCCGACGATCGCCGTGATGGTGGGCGGGCTGCTGTCGACTGAGAAAGAGAAGTGATCGAGCGCGACGGTCGCATGTTTGCGGAACAGGCCGCCGCCGAAGACCTTGGAGACCTGGCGAGCCTCGAGCAGCGCCGTCACAACTCAGACCCGACGGCGCAAACGCGGATTGGCGAACTCGTCGAGTCCGACGGCCATCATGAACAACCCGGTGAACAACACGATAATGATGATGATCGGCGGCAGCCACCACCACCACCACGAGTTGATGATCGCCGCGTAATAAATGATCCAGTACAGGGTCATTCCGATCGTCAACGAATCGAACGAGCCCAGTCCGAGCACTTCCAGTCCAACCGAGGCGAGCACCGCCGCCGACACGGAGCCGACTAGCGACGCGACGATATACGGCATCAGGTTCGGCAGCACCTCGGTGATGATGATCGCCCACGTCGGTGCACCCGAGAGCCGCGCAACGTCGATGTACGCGCGTTCGCGCGCCGATAGCACCTGAGCGCGGATGACGCGTGCTGGAAAGAGCCAGGCCAGCGCGGCGACGACCAGGATCATCTGTGGAATCGACAAGCCGCCTTTGACGTTCATCGCCAGGGTGACCAGGACCATCAGCCCGGGGATGGTCAGCCCGACGTCGACCACGCCTCTGATAACGGCATCGGCGACGCCGCGATAGAACGCCGCCACCAGCGCCAGAACGGTGCCGATGAAGACTCCGATCAGCCCGGCGACGAGACCGATCTCGATCGTCTGCGGCGTGCCGACGACCAGCACCGCGAGCAGATTGCGGCCTTGCTTGTCGCTGCCCAGCGGCAAGCTCGGCGACGGCGGCGCCAGCGGGCGTGTCGAGAGCGGTCGGGCTTTGTCGAGATCGACGACGAAATGGCCAATGACGACGAATGCCAACAGGGCGGCAATCAGGCAGATGCCGACGACCAGCTCCGGATTACGGCGCATGTAGCGCAGCGTGCCAACAGCAATCTCGCCCAGGCGATTGCCGCGAGCATCCCAGCGCGGGAGTGCCTGTTCGCGGGCGACTGTGGCCACCGCTCTATCTCCTCGCGTACGTGATGCGTGGATCGAGCATGGGATAAATCAGGTCGAGGATCAGCGTTGCCAATCCGATGGCAACGATGATGATGAACACAACGCCTTGAATCATGTAGAAGTCCGAGGCTCGAATTGACTGATACAGCAGACTGCCCACGCCTGGATACTGGAAAATGACCTCGACCAGGACTGCACCCGAGACGATGTTGCCCAGCGCCAGCGCGAGAGCCGTGAGCTGCGGCAACAGCGCATTTCGAATCGCATAGCGCAAAAAGATCGTTCGACCGCGCAGGCCTTTGGCCTCGGCGAACAGCAGGTAGTCCTCACCGTGGGTACTGACCATCAGGCCGCGCATGCCGAGCGTCCAGAACCCGATCGACGCCAGGATGATCGACAACGCGGGCAGAATCGAGTGGTAGACCATGTTCAGGATGATCTTCGGGTCCCACGCCGGCAGCAGGCCCTGGTCGTAACCGCCGGCCAGCGGGAACCACCTGAGCTGAAAGCCGAGCAGGTAGATCAGTAGCAGCCCGAGCAAGAAAAACGGGATAGCGCTGAGGGTGAGAATCGGCGCCAGAATAAAGCGCAGAATGCGCGGCGCGTTCGGCTGCGTGAGCAGCGCGCCGAGCACGGTGCCCATCGTCCACGCCAGCAGCGTAGTCACGCCGAGCAGGGTGAGCGTCCAGGGCATCGAACGCCAGATGATGTCGACCACTTTGGTCGGATAGGACGACATCGAGAAGTTGAATTCGAAACGCAACGTATCGCCCATGTAACTGAGGTATTGCACCCACAGCGGACGGTCGAGTCCGAACTTCTTGTCGTACTCCTCGATCATCTGGCGCGCGCCAACCTGGCTGTTGCCGCCCATCGCCGCCTGAGCGCCGAGCTGGGCGCGAATCGGATCCTGGCCGCCGAGGCGGGGCAGGAAAAAATTGACTGTGCTCGCCAACCACAGGATCAGCAGGAACAGTCCGGCACGTTTGAGCAGGTAGTCGGTCGGCACGGCGTCAAATCAAACGCCAGGTGTCATCCCGAGCGGAGCAGGGATCTCACCTGTCCGACATTCGCAGACACGCGAGAGTCATACAGGCGAGATCCCTCGCACGCTCGGGTGACAGGGCTGACTAGGTGCTCGCCGGCTGTAGCCGGTGGACGATCATCGCTGGTGTCAGGTGGAAGAACGCAGTGTTCACGTACGGGTTCTGAGCGTTCGGCCACCCAGTCCAGTACGTCTCATTGGTCGGCAGGCGGTGATAGCCCTGCTCGATCATGATGTCGGGCAGCTGCGGCAGCCAGATCGACATCGCTTTGACCCAATTGTCGACCATGCGCTGCGTCTCGGTGGGACTGGCTCGGTACGTATCGTCGACGATGGCGTCGTACTCGGGGCTGTTCCACAGCGAGAAGTTGACCTGGTGGCCGCCCGGAATGGCTTCCGATGACGACTGGTACAGGCGCAACGTGTAGAACGGATCGGGCCCGTATGAGCCGCCGTGGCCGAACAGCGACATCGTGTAGTCGCCGACGGAGAAGCGATCGAAGAAGTTCGGTGGCTCCGAGTAGGTGGACGCGATGCCGCCCTGCTTGAGCTGCTCGACCAGCACCGGTCCGACCGACGTGAAGTCGAAGAAGCTGGTGATGTCGAACTGCATCTTGGTGCCGTCTGGGGCGGCCCAGATGCCGTCGGGCCCTTTGGCGAAGCCCTTGCTCAGCAGGATGCCGTCAGCCTTGGCCGGGTTGTATTCGATGGTGTTGTATTGGTTCAGCAGGTCCTGGGTCGCGTCGTAGAAGATCTGCGTGCCCGGATATTGCGGCATCGGCAGCGTCGCGATGCTTGCGGCGCCCGCCCAGGCGAAATCGACGATCTGATTCCGATCGATGTAATTGCTGATCGCCCAGCGCACGTCGGGGTCGGCCGTCGGACCGGTGCGCGTGTTCACATACAGCGAGTGCGGCCACCAGTCCATGTAGCCGAACGGCGCCTCCTGGCCGGCCCACGTCGTCACCTTCGGGTTCTGGGCGAAGACCGTTGGGAACGTCGTCGGCTGGATGCCAGTCGTGATGTCGAACGCATTCGAGATGATGCCCTGGGCCAGGTTCTGCTCACCGGGGTCGGGCAGGTACACGATGCGCTGGACCTTCGGCAGCGACAGTCCGGCGGCCACACCCCACCAGTTATCGCGCAGGTCAAGGATCTTCTGGTCCGGAGCCGAGTAGACGACTTTCCACGGGCTGGTCGTGACTGGCCAATCCTTGGACACGTCGAAGTGTGGGAATGATGAAATGTCGGCGTTCGTCTGCTTCTCGAAGATGTGCTTCGGCATCATGTAGATGCCGATGTCGTATTTGTAGGCGCTGTACTCGAAGAAGCGCGGGGCTGGAATCGAGAAATTCAGCTGCACCGTCTGCGGATCGAGGACCTGCGCTGATTGCAGCACTTGCTGGACGTCGACACCCCAGCGGGCTTTCGCGCCCACCCTGAGTAACTCGTTATAGGTGTAGGCGACGTCCTCGGCCGTAAACGGCACACCGTCGCTCCACATCGCCTCTTTGCGTATCTTGATGGTCAGCGTCTTGTAGTCGGGCGAATACTGATATGACTCGGCCAACCACATGGTCAATTTGTCTTCGTACGCGCTGTAGAACGCCAGCGGCTCGCAGAGGAACTGCGACCCAAGCTGGTGGTTCGCGGTCGGAATGAACGGGTTCCACAGTTGATCTTCGATGAACTTGCCCTGCGTGCCACCGCGCACGGTCACCAGCGTCTGGTTGCGCGGTACCTGCTTCAAGCCGACGATCTGAGCCGTCGCGACCTGGCGACTCGACGCCGCTGGCGCACCCAGGACGGCGCCGGGCATCGACACCGCCGCAAGCGCCGCGGAGCCTGTGATCAACGCGGCCCGCAGGAATTGGCGGCGGTTCAGTGATGAATCAGCTCTCACCTGCTCGTCCATACACACTCCTTGCCCTGGCCGGCGTGACCCGGCACTGCGTCGATGCGCAAGCACCCCTCTCCGTGGCCGTGGCCGAGCTTACGCGTGGCGTCCGGAACGTGTCAAACGAGGGTCGAGCAAAGGGTAGCTGAGGTCGAGCACGAGAGTGACCAGCGCGATCGAGACGACGATGATCAGCACGATCGTCCACGGCAGGGCCTGCGGCGATCACGTTGATCGAGGCGTAGGTCGCGCGCGACGCCGCCACGCGGGCGAGAGACGTCGGGCGTAGCCGCCCGCGGCAGGATGAAGTTCACGGTCAAAGCGAGCCAGACGACGAGCACGAACGTGGCGCACCGGCGCGCCACATAGCTCCAGGTCATGTCGAGTCGATATCGACGACCGCTTTGATCTGGCCCGGCACGCGATCGAAGGCGACCTCGGCGTCGTGCATGCCGAAGTGGTGGGTGATCAGGCTCTCGACGCTGCCTGGGAAGGTGGTGCGCATCGCGGTCAGGTCCGCCACGGCGGCGCCCCAATCGTCAGTGTTGGCATTGACGCTGCCGAGCAGCGTCAGGTTGCGTCCCACCATCGAGCCGAGGGCCGTGGCATGGATCGGCACCGCCTTGGACTCGGCGACGCCGCCGACGAGGTCGAGCACGCCGTTGGGCGCGAGCGCGCCGAGCATCGCCACGCCCAGTTCCACCGCACCCGTGGCCTCGACGATCGCATCGAAGTCGCCCATCGACTCACGCGCGCGCTCGAGATCTACCTCGGCCAGATGTACATACGCGGCGCCGCATGCCTGGCTGAGCGCCTCCGCTGGGCCGCCGCTCGGCTGCCGCGCCAGCACCCACGTGGGGACGTTCCGTAAACGCAGCGCGAGGACTGCCAGCAGCGCGATCGGACCACTGCCGGTGACCAGCACGCGGCGTAACTCGCCGCCAGGCAGATGCGCACGGGCGTTGCCGATGCGGCGCAGGGCCTTCTCAGGCGTGGTCAGCGATTCGACCAGGGGCGCGACTTCGGCAAGCTCGTTGGGTACGTGAATCAGAAAAGCCTCGTGCTCGATGATGCGCTCGGCCAGAAAGCCGTGCAGTCCGACGATGCCGCGCTCGCGAATGCGACCGGTGAAGCACAGGTCAGCCTGGTTATCGAGGCACGCCGGGCACTCCTGGCACCCGCGCCGGACTGTTGGCACCACCAGGTCGCCGATGTTCAGCGAGTGCACAGCGTTGCCGACGCTCTCGACGCGGCCGACCGCCTCATGGCCCAGGACCAGATAGTCATCGCCGGTTGGCAGCGAACGGGTGCCACCAATCCCGGGGCTCATGACGTGTCGATCGGTGCCGCACACGCCTACGCGCAGCATCTTCACTACAACCTGATGCGGATCGGCGATGGACGGCTCGGGAATGTCGGCGAGCCAGGCGCGGCCGGCGCCCGGACGAGTTACGACTGCACGCATGAGTGCCCCCGAGGGTACCCGCCACGCCCCGCCCCACACTTGCCACTTCCGAATCGCTGTTACCACCCAAAGCCGGAACGCCCCTGCGGTCGACTAGACGGACACCGGCCATTCACGTCCGGGCGGTTCGCTAGTAGACGACGGACACCTGGGCGTGGTCGCGCGCGGCAGTGGCTATGGCGTCGCAGATGACCGCTGCCCGATAGCCGTCCTCGAATGTCGCGCCATCCGGAGCGACGCTCGTGCCGTTCGCAATGGCATCGAAGAGATGCGCGAACTCGTGCACGAACGTGTGCTCCCAGCCGATGATGTGCCCGCTCGGCCACCAGTGGTTCATCCACGGATGCCGCGCGGGATCGGTCATCAGCACGTCGGTGTAGCCATCCGAACCCGAGCACACGGCAAGCTCGTTGAGGCGCTGCAGGTTGAACCGCAGCGACCCGTTTGAGCCGTTGACTTCGATGATCAGGCCGTTCTTGTTACCCGTCGCAACGCGTGAGGCCTCGAGCGTGCCGATCGCGCCCGAGGCGAACTCGACCGAGGCGGCGAACGCGTCGTCGACGTCAACCGTGCCGCCCGGCCGCTGGGTGGTGAACGTTTTCAGCGTCGCGCTGACTGCCGTAGGCTCGCCTACAAGAAAGCGCGCCAGATCGACCACGTGCGAGCCGAGATCGCCGAGCGCCCCGCTGCCGGCCGTGGCCTGGCTCAGTCGCCAGCTGTGCGCGGCGGCGGGACTCGACAGCCAGTCCTGCAGGTAGCGCGCGCGAAAGTGATAGATCGTGCCGAGCGCGCCGCCAGCGATCAGGTCACGCATGTGGCGAATCGCCGGCACGAAACGGTAGTTGAACGCGACCATATGGATGACGCCGGCGCGGTTGACGGCCGCGAGCATGGTCCGAGCTTCGGCCGCGTCGCGGGCCAGCGGCTTCTCGCACAGCACGTGCTTGTGCGCTTCCGCGGCGGCGATCGACGCCTCGGCGTGGATGTCGTTCGGGCCACCGTTGTCGACGAGGTCGACGGTCGGGTCGGCGATCAGATCGCGCCAGTCGGTGTATGCGCTTGCATAGCCATAGCGCGCCGCCGCTTCCTGGACGGCTGCCTCAGTGCGTCCTGCAATTGCCGCCAGACGCGGCCGCGCCGGCGGCGGGTAGATCATGTACGACAGCGTCTTGAGCGCATTGGTATGGGCCTTGCCCATGAAGGCATAACCGATCACGCCGACGCCGATTTCGGGCGCTGAGCTCAGTTGCACAGTGCATGGTGACCGACCCGCCACTCAGGTCGCCAATCGAAGTCCTGGTCGAGTGGATAGATCGGCCGCATGACGTGCTGATAGGGCAGCCGCGTCAGGTCGAGGTCGGAGCAGCCCGGGCTGAGCGCCAGTATCTCGCGCGGGGCAATATCGCGCAGCTCCGGGAAGAGATAGCCCAGCTTTACTACGACCAGCCGATGCGCGAGCGGATCGACGCCAGCGCGCTGGAAATCATCCAGTGTGTAGAACGCGCGCCGCTGCGCGGGAATGAGGATCCACACGCCGCCCACGCGCAGCGTCGCGATGGCGACTCCGCGCTGGCCAGGCGTAGGCCGATACAGGTGCTCGACCACGCCAGTGACGGTCACCGGCGCGCCGTGCGCGGTGTCGAGTTTGCCGCCCAGGCTCAGCGTCAGTGTTGCGCCCACGCCTGCCTCGGCACAGGCTTGATACGCCTCGGCATCGCACATGCCCGCCACGACGGCATCGGGTACCTGGCGCGCCAGCAGCCGCGACAAAAAGTACGGCACATCGCCGGTCGCGCCCGCCGTCGGGTTGTCGCCCGTGTCGGTGACGAAGACGGTCGCGTGCGCGGCGAGGGCGCGGTCGATCGCCTCGTCCACGCTCGGCGCAACCTCCTGTGGGATCTGAAACGCCGCGCGCTGCGCCCACATCTCGCTTGCCAGGTTCGTCGCGGCCGCTCGCGCTGCTGGCAGCACCGCCGTGTCTTCCGCAAATACCGTCACGCTGGCTCCGGCGTGTGGCGCATCGCCCCAGCCGAAGCCGACCAGCACTTCGACGGCCAGAATGCCCGGCTGGTGCTCGAGGTTGGCGGCCTGGCGCAACAGCGAACGCATCGGCTCGACGTCGGTCGTGGCGTTTTCACCCGGCAGCAGCAGCGGCAAGCGCACGAACGCTGGCCGCGGCCTCTGCCCGGAATGGATTGCCCGGACCAATCTGGTCGTCGCGCGGAGAAAGGTCTCGGGCAGGTCGCGGTGTGGCGCGGTGCGGTAGGCCGCCCAGACATCGACCATGCGCGCGAACTCCTCGGTCAGGTTGGCATGCAGGTCGAGCCGTGCCGCGACTATTGGCTCCGGACCGACGAGCGCGCGCACCTCACGCGCCAGATCCGTTTCGCCGCTGCCCAGATCCTCGACGAGCATCGATCCGTGCAGCACCAGGCAGATGCCATCGACCTCACCCGCCGCGCGCAGCGCATCGAGAATCGCCCGCCGCAGCGCGAGGTACGTCTCCAATTCGACTGGTCCACCAGGTGTGTGGCTCTGCGCTACCAGCAACGGCACGGGCTCGAAGCCCAACTCGGCCACCGCATCCGCCACACCCGGAAACTGAAGCACCTCGTCTCCGCGCCAGACATCAAAATCCGCCCGCGAGGCCCGTATCGGCGCAAACGTCAACGCCTCGTGGGCGACCCCAGCAATAGCAATGCGCATGCTCGCGCCAGGGTAGATCATGGCCGACGGTCGGGCATACGCGCCTGCGCGGCCACCCGCCTGAGGCGGTGCCTTGCCCCACCTGCTATGTTGGTAGCGACGAACCCGTCGGGGCGCTTAGAGGTTGCCGTGATCGCCACGCGAGCGCATATGCCGAACAAGACCGAGGCCGCGGTGATTCAGCGCAAGAGCCGCGTCGGTTCGAGCCTCGACGCCGCGGAGCACGAGCCACGCGAGCGTGTACCGGCTGGCGTCTACCGCGTCCTGTCAAGCCCGGGCAAACCACTGGCCCTGGCGCTCCAGCACGACATGGCACAGCGCTTCGGGCAGGACTTCGGCCGGGTGCGGCTGCACGCCGGCGCGGCGGCCGAGCAATCGGCGCGCGAGATCGGCGCACGCGCGTATACCGTGGGCACCCATATCGTTTTCGGCGCGGGCCAGAACTCGCCCAATACTAGTGAAGCCCGCAACCTCCTTGCGCACGAGTTGACGCATGTCATCCAGCAGTCGCGCCCGGACGGTACGCGGCCCCGACTCCAGCGCGCGCCGACCAGGATCTATGGCGGTGACGGATCGTCCGGCACGGTCGAGCTCTTTTTCTACGGTGATCTCGAAGCGTGGCCACAGGACCGGGCGTTCGAATCGCCACGCCGATATCCGCGGTTGACCGGCTACGGTCTGGGAACAACGCAGGAGGAGGCATCACGCTACACCGGTACGGCGGTCAGGTCCTCAGTCGCATACAAGTACCGATTGACCGTCGACGCCAAATACTTCGAAACCAACTTCGTCGAAGGTGGAACGAGGTTCGGCTACTCGGAGTACAGCACCAAGGACCGAATTCCGCGGTTGTATTTCGAATACGTCGGCACGCTCACTGGCCCATCGGCGCCGGTGCCGCTGCGGCCGGCGCCGCCGGTGGTTCCTGGCGGAGGTGCAGGGCCCGCCGGCAAACGCCGCACTCAAACAGTCGAGGGCCCGCCAACGCTAGCTCCTGTGGAGCCCCCGGCCAGGACGGTGCAGGGGGAGATCTCGGGTCCTAAACCGGTCCCCCCGACGTCAACCGGTGGCGGTGGCGGTCCAGGCGGTCCAGGCGGTCCGCCGCCGGCGCGTGTAACGGCGAGTCTCGGCGGACCGGTTGCGCCAATCACCATGCCCGAGCCGGCCGCCAGGTTGAATACAGTGACCGGTGCCGCCTCGGCAGTGGGCGTCCAACTCGTCGCCGCACAGCTCAGTGCACTGCGCGGCGCGGAGGTGTCCGCGGCACTGAAAAAGCTCGAGGAGCTCACGCCGACCATTCAGGCGTATCGCGAACAGGGCTACGGTGTGAGCGTGACGCTTGTCGTCGAAGCGCCGAAGCAGGTCGATATCGCCGCCCAGTGGGCGCACATCGGAGATCCGGGCCAGGTCGTGTACTTCAAGCGGATGTACATCAGCAGCGTCTCGAAGCCGGCCACGGTTGAACAAAAGTACCCCGTAGTCAGGGAGAACCTTGCGCCGGGCGACCCGCAGCAGCGGGATCCACACGAGCTCACGCTCCAACAGCAGATCGCCGTCCAGATGGGTGAGAAGTATCCGGTGCCTGGGACCGGACCGCGGCCGGGCTTCCAGTTCTTGACCGGCCAACTCAACCTGCCGGCGCTTACGGGAAGCGGCGCTGCCCAACGAACGGAACAGCCGGCCCAGCGCAACAACCTGCGCGGCATCGCCGGCACGTACAGGCCCAAGTACGAGCGCGTGTTCACCGGGGGTGTCTGGAATATCCAGCCCCTGATCGCACGACAACTCCAGGTCGAGTTGGATGCCAGTGGCAACCCGCAGCCGAAGATGTGGCGCCTTGGTGGGACGACCCAGCTCTACAGCTACCGGCCCTTTGCGTTGCGCGGAGTGATGGTCATGGGCGGACAATTCTCAGCCGGGTCAGGGCTGCCGCCCGCGGCCGACTGGCTCTGGAACATGATGGAGTATCCGCGCGAGGGCCTCATCCTCGAGTGGGTCAGACGGCTGGACTCCGGGCTGCGCGAAATTTCGGACGCGCTGATCTCCTGGCACAAGATCTAACTGGCCAGGTCGCCGCGGCAACGAGGCTACGCGACCGCCACTGCACGCGCCTGCGCAGGAATGGAACTTTCTCCTTCGGAGGGACTGGAGGGCTTGCTGCCTGAGACACGTCGTCGATGAGCGGGTTACGGCGTGCGTTTGGCCGCACACGGCTTGCGGGCAATGTCTCGAACTCGCGTGAGAAAGTCTTTCGAGCCACCGAAATTGGCCACAAGCAGACTGCGCGCGGACGTGGGCATCGTGCGCGACGCCGGATTCATGAGCAACTCGGTCCACTCGACTAGCCGGTCGCGCTGCGGCTGTGCCAGCACGTCGCAGCAGACCTTGCGAATTCGATCGAGGGCCGCCTGGGTCACGTCCTTGTTGCCGGCGATGAGCGTGAAGTGCTTGCCGGCACCACGCAGCGCACTGACCGCCGCCGGATACTTGTCGTCCGACAGGACCAGATTGACATCGACCGCCGGGATGAACGGCAGCGATGTCACCAGGCCTTCGGTCCACGCCAGCACTTCCGTGCCGGCAAGCCCACCGCCAGTGGACGATGAGATCACGGCCGCTTCCACAGGGGACATCTTCCTGGCTCTGAGCTGACTGGCGAGCCAGTCTTGGAAAGACGTGTTCGGCCGCTCGTCCCGCCACTTGACGAGCCAGCCGAGTGCGAGCTCCTCGTGCCGCGCGTGCTCCATCTCGTGGCGCAGCGTCGCGAGCGCGTGGGCTTTGCCCCGTTTGAATGCGTTGGGTCCGAGGATGATGACGATACGCGGCAGCGCACCATCGCGCTCGACTGGCAGATCGGGATTGTGATAGATGCCCTGCTTGTCGAGATAACCCGTCTCGCCCGATGGCGCATCCGGGAATTTCGAGCGCAGCTCGGATGCGTAATTGAGGCCTGGCTTGAGCGTTCCGCCAGGCACTTTGCCGGCCGGATTGATGGCCGCCTGGCTGGTTCCGGAGACAACATCGGTCAGGTTGTACGCGTCGGCCACCCTGGCGATATCGGCAAACCGCTCGAGATCGGTCCGGCTCGGGTCGGACCATGCGGCCTCGCTGAGCGACCCGCTCGGCGCCAGATCCTGGACGATGTCGAATGCGGGCTGTTGCTGTGGCGCGTTGACCGCCGGACCTGGCAAATAGGCAAAGTCGGGAAACTGGATGACCAGCCGTGTACGGTGCGCGGCCTCGAGCTGTTTGGTCGGTCCGCCGGTTGCCGCAGATTTCATCGTAGAGTGTTTGGGGTCCGTGAAGTCCCACGTCAGGTCGACGTCGGCGCGATACATGACGTCCATCCCATGCACGAGATAGGTCGCAGCGTGGAAGCGAGATACGACGCGCGATGGAGTGCGCTTGGGATTGGCGAAAAGCTCGCCAATGAGCGGCGCCATCGGGCTCGGAAAGTCGACCATTGTCAGCTCGTTGCTCGTGCGGTTGACGGTCGTGTCCTGTTCGAAGAACGGTGAGCGCGACGTGCCGGTATCGGTGTTCCAGTGCGGCTTCACCGGATCCGTGGTCAGGTAATAGACCTGACCGGAGTGCTCGAGTTTTCGGCGCGCGGGCACGCGCTCTGGCTTGCGACCCTTGATCGCGAACTCAGGAACCACCTCACGCCAGGCGAATTGCATCCAGCGCATCTCACCGGCATCGCTGCCGGTGTACTTCAGGGCGTATGCGGAGTCACTCTGGCCGGCGACTCCGGCGCTGACCGTCAGGCCGGTCTGGACCGTGACGCTGCCAGCGCCCACTTTCGCGCCCGCCTTCGGGACATCAGTGCCAGTGCTGGGCGTGATTGACACCACGGACTGGTTCGCCGGCGCGGGCACGCGTACGAATTGAAGCGCGCGGCGCAGCGGCTCGGCCTCGTGCGGCAGGAGCACTTTGAGCGCCGCGGCTTCGAGGGTAGCGAGGTCTTGCGGCTGCCGCCCCTGAAGATCGCGCAGCACGTCCGCGCGCTGGCCCGCCTTGAGTTTCTTGGCCAACAGGCGGGCGAGGTCGTCGAAGTTGGTGCCACCGGACTTTGGACCAGGCTGCCGGGCGAGCATGGCCGGTTGTTGAACGACGTGGGTCAACTCGTGCGCGAGCAGCCGCTGACCATCAGTGCTTGCAGGCGCCCAGGGATCTGCGCCGAACACGATGTGCTGTCCGACGGTGTACGCCAGCGCGTCCACGGCGCGCGCGGAGCGGTGAGCCACCGAGTCGGCGTGGACCCGAACACTGCCGAAATCGTGGCCGAAGCGGGGCTCCACGAATGCGCGCGTGGCACGGTCTAGAGGCTGACCCGGTGTGTCCAGGACCTCATGAACGATGGGTGGCGCAAGCTGTCCAGCTATCGCGGTCGTCTGTGGTGGCCGACGCAGCGGGCCCATGAATACGCGTGGGGTGAAGTTAGTCGGTCGGACCCATCTCTCCTGGTAGCTCGTAGTCGTGGCAGATTGCGTCGTGCAGTTGCTGGGTGAGTAACGACGGCGCGGCGCCCAGCTCGCGTTCGAGCGCTGTAGCGCATGTTCGGTACTGGCGGATGGCCGACGCGCGCTGGCCCAGGTAGTAGTGCGCGCGCATCAGGTGCCGATGCGCCTGCTCGCGCAGGTTATCGACTGCCAGAATTGCCCGGGCATGCTCCTCGACCGCGCCAAAGTCGTGGCGATGCGCGGCACGTTCACATAGGGCGGTGAGTGCACCCAGATGTCGTTCGGCGTAATGGGCGCGCTTCTGCGCGGCCCACTCGAGATACGGATGATCGGCCAGGAATTCGCCGGTATACAACTGCAGCGCGGCCTGGAAAGCGGTCCCCGCCGTCTCGTCGTCGCCCTGGGTCAGGCATCTCCGAGCTCGCTGATAGTGCTGCTCGAACAACTCGCAGTCAGTCGCGACATTGCATGCCGCTATGTGATAACTGTCGTCGCGCAGGCGGACGAGGCTCGCGAGGCCCGGTGCATCGACAATCCGGCGCAGGTCGCTGACCGCTACGTGGAGACGATGGGCTGCACGGCCAGGATCGACCTCAGGCCACAGGAGGTCCATCAGCGCGTCGCGCGTGATGGATTTGCCAGCATGGGCCATCAGATACGTCCCGAGCTCGCACACGGGTCGACTGCTGCCGATTGAGAGTTGGTGCTGACCGCGGTACAGCGTGAAGTTGCCGAAGAACGTTGCGAACAGCGGTGGCGCGTTGACGCCGGCGACGCCGTCCAGCCCGCGTGCCGCTGAGGAGGCGAGCGGCGCCGACCACGCAGGCTCGCGTTGCAGCACCAGTCGTTGTAGCGTCGCGACCTGACTGCGCAGAGCATGTAGCTCGGCCAGGACGCGGCCTTCGACCACCTGCACCACCTCAGCAGGTGAGTCGATCATGTCGATTGAGGTCCCGTCGCGCATGCGCTCATTCTCAGGCCTGCAGGCCCCTGGGAAATCGAAAGTTGCGAGTTTTGCGAGTAGTCATCAGTCAATGCCGGCAGCCCGATCGATCAGGCCTTTCAACATCTCGAACAGCGCGACGTTGCTCTGGACCGGAAACGTTGTTCCGTCGCGCAGCATCCTGAGTTGGCCGCGCGCGAACGTGTCGCGTGGCTCGTTCTCCAACATCAGAACAAATGAGCTCTGCTCCAGAGGTAATTCGCACTGCGTGTCGACGTCCGATACCCGTAGCTCACCCTCCGAGCTCGAGGCTTGGGGAGTGATGCGGACCAGTAAAGCGATGCGTCGCAGCACGCTGTTGTTCACTTCGGGCGTTTGACCCGATCGCCCGTCGCGCGGCGCACGATACGCGCCTGACTCAGGCACGACTCAGCCGTCGCTCAGGAGGCCGCGTCAGGCGGGGACGGGTGAAGCGTCGCCTGAGTCCCGGCTGAGTTTCGCCAGAGCCATCGAACTAGCCTGGGCAGGCGATGCGCAGCGACTCGGCGCTGGTCAGTTGCATCATGCCGACCAGGAATCGACGACACCTGGTCGCTCAGGCGATTGCGTACTTCCTGCGGCAGGACTACCCGCACAAGGAATTGATCGTCGTCGACGATGGTGAGGATCGTGTCGAGAATCTCGCGTCGTCGGATCCACGCGTGCGCTACGTACGGCTCGACCGCCGAACGCCACTGGGAACCAAACGCAATGTCGCCTGCCACTCGAGCCAGGGCGAATTGATCGCGCACTGGGACGACGACGATTGGATGGCGCCCGATCGGTTGAGCGTGCAGGTGTCGGCACTGCTCGCTACGAATGCGCAGGTTACCGGCGCGCGCGACGTGCTGTACTACCGGGTTCAAGTCGGCGACGCGTGGCTGTATCGCGGCCCGCGCGACGCACGGGCGTGGCCAGTCGGGTGCACGCTGGTATATCGGCGCACGGCTTGGCAGGCGCACCGCTTCGACGACGCGGGGGTGGCCGAAGACACCAGTTTCCTGGCCAAATTCGCCCCCGGCGAGATCCACGCCGCGACCGATTCGTCCTTCTACGTCGGCCTGCTACACGCGGACAATACCGCGGCGAAGAACCTGTACGACGCTGCCTGGGAGTCTCGGCCGCTCGACCAGGTTACGCAGCGCATCTGGACCGATCGCGCGTTCTACGCTCGGCTGCGTAGTGGTCGAGCGCAGTCCATCCAAGGGCCGGGGCGTGCTGGCCTTGCCGAAGTCGCGGTGGCAGCGTCGTTTGACGTGACTACCGGCTACGGCAGCATGGCCGAGTATCTGGCGCTGGGCATGGCGCGCGCCGGCGCGAATGTGCACGTTATGCCACTGTCACGTCGAGCGGCCGGACTATCAGCGGAATTCCAGGCGCTGCCAACGACGGAGCACAGCCACGATGGACCAACCGTGTATTTCTCCTGGCCGAGCGCCAATCTCGACCGTTTTCGGTCAGCGGACCTGTTCATCAACACGATGTGGGAAAGCAGCGCGCTGCCAGCCAACTGGCCGGCCGCGCTGAATCGCGCCCGCGCGGTCATCGTGCCGACGCGTTTCGTCGCCCAGGTGTGTCGCGCGAGTGGGGTGAATGTGCCGATCGAGGTGATCCCGGAGGGCATCGACCCGGCCATCTATCACTACGTCGAACGCCCAGTTGACCGAGCGCTGACGACGCTCATCGTGGCGCCGGTGGATGACCGCAAGCACGTCGCCGAAGGCATCGCGGCCTGGCAGCACGCTTTCGCCGAAGATCCGCATGCGCGGCTCATCGTCAAGACGAACTGCGGCCGCGAGTACCACGACGACCGCATTCGTGTCGTCGCGCACCTGGAGCCAAGCGGTCGAAGCCATGGCCACCGGACTGCCGGCGGTCGCTCTCGATTCGGAGGGTCAATCCGATCTCTGCGCCGACGCGCGCGAGTATGTCATGAGCGTTGCTCCGGCGCGCTGGGAGCCGTATGTCAGTGCCGAATTCGGCCGATGTGGCATGCGCGGTGTGCCAGACGTGGCTGCCATCGCCGACCGACTGCGATGGGTGGCGACGCATCGAGACTTGGCGTCCCAGATGGGCCGCGCCGCGGCCGAGTGGGCCGCCCGCGAACGCAATATCTGGCGCAAGGGCCCGGCGGTGCTGGATGTGCTGGAACATCACGCGCAGGCGGGGCGTCCGGTCCGAAGAACGTTTCAAGTGTGGGTTAGCACCTGGCGCACGCCATGCGGTATCGCCGAATACACCGGCCACCTCGCCGACGCGATGCCGGCGGGAACTGGAGTTGGCGTCGTGGCTACGGCACCAGATCTCGGGAGCACGCGCGTGCTCCACGTACAGCACCACTTCGGTCTGTACGACGAACCAGGCTTGGCGCGGACGTGCGCGGCTGCGCGCCAGGCTGGCGTACCAGTGGTGGTGACTGAGCACATGGTGCAGACCGCGCCGCCGGCGTGCGAGCGCGAAGCGGATGTGTTGGTCAGCATGAGCTCCGCGGGCGCCGACATGCTGCGCCGACGCTGGCCGAGCACGCGCGTCGAGCACATTCCGCATGGCTGTCCAACCTGGTTTCCGCGTCGCAAACGTGGTCGCGGACGAGTGATTGGCTCGTTTGGTTTCATGGCGCCGCATAAAGGCTTCGCGCGACTGCTCGCCGTGACGCGCGGCGACCTGCGGGTGGTGCTGTTCAGTGCGCGCGGCTCCGCGGCGGACGAGGCGCAGTGGGCAGCCGCCGCGGAGGGACACGCAGTGCGACGGGAGACAAGCTTCCTCCCGGTCGAAGAGATTGCCACACGGCTGGCCGCCGAGGCCGACGTGCTAGTGTTCTGGTACGACCAGGTCGACGAGCACTCGGTCAGTGGCGCGGTCCGAGTGGGTCTCGCCAGTGGGGTACCCGTACTGACCTCGCCGACGCGCTGGTTCGCCGACCTAAGCGAGGTGACCTATCAGCCAGATGATCTCGCGCAGGGTGTGGACCGCCTGCTCGACGACACCAAGCTGCGCGATCGCCTGGTCGAAGCGGCAACGGCGTATTGCCACGAGCACAGTTGGACGCGGATTGCCGAGCGCCACGTGGCACTGTGGCGGTCTCTGGAGAACTGAGGAGAAGCGATGCCAACAACGTTGACCTACCCCGGCGTCTATATCGAGGAAGTCCCCAGCGGGGTGCGCACGATCGCGTCGGTCAGTACAGCCGATACGGCATTTGTGGACTGCTTCCGGCGCGGCCCGATGAACCGGGCGGTGCGGATTACGAGTCTGGCGGATTTTCAACGCGTGTTCGGCGGCCTCGATCCGACTAGCGAAGCCAGCTACGCCATCCAGCAGTACTTCTTGAACGGCGGCAGCGTCGCGTGGGTGGTGCGCGTCAGCCGCGAGCCGCAGCCAGTGGCCGCATCCTTCACGCTGCGCGGCGGGTCGCCACTTCAGAACACCCTGACGGCGCAGGCGGCCAATCCAGGTACCTGGGGCAACGCACTCCAGGTCGCGGCCGTTCCTGGCAGCACACCGGATCGCTTTAATCTCGTCGTTCGCGAAGTGGTCACCGCGAATGGGCAGCCGGTCCTTGGTTCCAACGGCTTGCCTCAGATCGTGGGTATCGAGACGCACCGCAATCTGAGCATGGACCAGAGAAGCTCGCGCTACGCGGTGACCGCGGTGGGCGCCGATTCGCAGCTCGTCGAGCTCGTCGATCGAGGCCTCGGCAACCTGCCGGTCACCACCGCGCTCACACCGCGTGGCGACGTACCGGAGGCTGCCTTTCAACGCCTGACGGGCGGCACCGATACGTCTCCGCCTGACAGCGATGCGCTGCGCGGCGATCCGGATTCACGAACGGGCCTGTACGCCCTGGATCGCATCGAGCCTTTCATCTTCAATCTGCTGTGCCTGCCAGCGGCGGCCAATCTCGACCAGCCGACGGCGAACCTGGACACGCCCAATCTGCGCGCCGTGGTGGCGGAAGCAGAGGCCTATTGCGAGGCGAAGCGTGCGTTTCTGATCGTCGACGTCCCGGCGTCTGTCAATACGCAGGTCGAAATGAACACCTGGATGGCGACGAACGAAGGGATACGCCACCCCAACGCGGCGGTCTACTTCCCGCGGCTGGCCATTCCGGATCCGGCGAATGAAGGGCGTGCGCGAGACGTCGGAGCCAGCGGCACGCTCGCAGGTGTGTTCGCTCGGACGGACGCGGCACGGGGTGTGTGGAAGGCTCCGGCTGGGACGGACGCGACGCTGCGCAACGCCAATCTCGCGTTGACGCTGACCGATCCGGAGAACGGCGCACTTAATCCATTGGGCATCAACGCGCTGCGCAACTTCGCCATCTTCGGCAACATCAGCTGGGGTGCGCGGACGCTGGTCGGCGCAGATCAGCAGTCCAGCGAGTGGAAGTACGTGCCAGTGCGCAGGACGGCGCTGTTTATCGAGACGAGTCTTTATCAAGGGCTGAAATGGGTGGTGTTCGAGCCGAACGATGAACCCCTGTGGGCACAGATCAGATTGAACGTCGGCGCGTTCATGCACAACCTGTTCGTCCAGTCCGCGTTTCAGGGCAAGACACCCGCCGAAGCGTACTTCGTGAAGTGCGACAAGGAGACGACGACCCAGAACGATATCGATCGCGGGATCGTCAACGTCCTGGTCGGGTTCGCGCCGCTCAAGCCGGCCGAGTTTGTCGTGATCAAGATCGAGCAGATGGCTGGCCAGGTTCAAGCCGGATAGTGCATGTGCCCGCATGACCTGTCTAGACCCCACCAGCCCGCCGCCAGGCGGAAGCCGTGCGCAGCCACCACAAGTTGTGACGCAGTGGCGTTCCGCCTTCGGCGGTGAATTCGGGAGGCGGCGTAGTGATCAGTTCTGAACCGGCCGCCCCGCCGCCAGGCGGAAAGCTTGCAACAGGAGGGTAGCCAAAAGTGGCCCAATTCACGGTCAATGCACAGCGCTTCGACCCCTACAAGAACTTCAAGTTCCGGGTCAAGTGGGACGGGCGATACGTCGCCGGCGTCAGCAAAGTCAGCGCGCTGAAACGAACCACCGAAGTAGTCAAACACCGCGAAGGCGGCGACCCGAGCAGCAGTCGCAAGTCGCCAGGGCGCACCGAATACGATCCGATCACGCTGGAACGCGGCGTAACGCACGACGTCGAGTTCGAGCGCTGGGCGAACAAAGTATGGAACTTCGGCTCCGGACTCGGCGCCGAGCAATCGCTCAGGGATTTTCGCAAGGACATTACCATTGAGGTTTACAACGAAGCCGGCCAGCTTGCGATCGCCTATCACGTCTTCCGCTGCTGGGTTTCGGAGTACCAATCTCTGCCCGATCTCGACGCCAACGCGAACGCGGTGGCGATTCAGCACATCAAGCTCGAGAACGAGGGCATCGAGCGCGACCTGGCGGTGACGGAACCAACGGAGCCGAGCTTCACAGAGCCGGCCGCCTGAGGCGCTGACTGGTTTCAGTGATGCACGACCTGTCGGCTGAGACCGTGCTGGCGCTGTGGGAGCGCGCGTCCGCGTGCCCGCCCGAGCAGCGCGGGCTGGTGATACTGGCGTCTGTCGGTTCTGACGCAGCGCCAGCGATGCTGACCGTCGGCGAGTGCGAGGATCGGCTGCTGGCGTTGCATGAAGCGATGTTCGGCGGTCAGCTGAACGGATTCGCAACGTGCCCTAACTGTGGCGAGGCGCTAGAGCTCGGCCTCAATATTGCGGACCTGCGAGCGGCGGTCGCCAGCCCATCAGGCACGGACGTGCTCGAGTATCACGGCTATCGCGTTCACTTTCGTGCGCTCACCGGAGCGGACCTGGTCGACGCGGCGCGCTGTCCAAGCGTGGCCGAGGCGCACGCGCTGCTGCTGGAGCGGGCAGTTGCGTCCGCGTCGCGGCGTGGACGTCGGGTGCGGCATGCCAACCTGCCCGCGGGCGTGGTCGAACGTCTCGGGCAGCGACTGGCGGAGTGCGATCCGTGGGCCGAATCGTTGCTCCACCTGAATTGTCCGGAGTGTCGGCACGAGTGGACCGTGCTCCTCGACGTGGCGGTCTTTCTCTGGTCGAAGCTCCGCGCGCGTGCGCAGCGGCTGCTGCACGACGTGCACACGCTGGCGATGGCCTATGGCTGGCGGGAGCGCGACATCGTAGCAATGAGTAGTCGTCGCCGTGAGGCATATCTGGCGCTGGTCGGTGTATGAGTGACTTTCTGACACGGCTGGCCGGACGTGCGCTGCGGCAGATACCGGTGCTCGAGCCGCTTGCGCCGTCGTGGACTACGCCACTCGCGGTCGCGCCGGAGACCGAGGAGGTCGAGGCGCAGGTCCAACACGGAGTGTGGCCGGCGGCTGTCGCTATGCCACAAGACGCGGCCGCCGTCGAGGCGCCTCCGCTACCAGATTGGCCTCCCATGCGTTCCACGCTAAACCTGGGCTTACCGGGACGGGTCACCACTGGACTGGTGGAGGTCGAAGCAGTAGTGCCGGCGCCACCACAGGTCGTGGCCGCACCCGCGCCGGCCGTGGCGCAGCACCGCGCCGTGGAACCGCGGCCGGCCGTGACGCCGCCGCCAGCCACTCGGCCGGCGCTGCCACAGCCGGCCATGCCGCGCCGCCAAATGAAAGAGCAGGAGCAGCTAGAGGCGCTGCGCGAGCCGACCACGCCTACCCAACCACACGCGGCAGGCGCGACGGCACCACGCCTGCGAGCGCGCTCCGCGGCGGTCAGCGTCCCGTCGGGGCGCGCTGTGACACCGACCGCTGCGGCGACGCCGGTATCCCCAGCGACAAGCGCCGCACAGCCGCTGGCTATGGATTCCGCCACGACAGTCCTGACGGACCGCCCCGCACGGCCGGACGACGGTACGCCCACGCAGTCGATTGTGTCCGTCGGTCAGCACGACGAGGCGACGCTGGCCGAACCTGCTGCGCGCCGACGGCGTGTCGAGGCGGAGACTCCGCAACAACCGACCATCAGCGTCAGCATCGGCCGCATCGTTGTCCGTGCCGCGCCGCCTGCACCGCGCACCGCATCACCCGCGGCCATGCCGCCAAAGGACCCACGCGTATCGCTGGACACATACCTGGCTGAGCGTAGTGGGAGCCGGCGTTGAGCAATTTCCTGGGCGTCGCCGCGGTCACCGCGAGCTTGAGTCACGCGCTGCAAGCCGCGGTCGGCGCCGACGTCCCCGGCGCGACCGTGACGACCGTCAGGCCCGACGCGTCAGCGTCCGCGACGAATCCGCCGGTTGTCAACATCTTTCTCTATCAGGTCGTGCCCAATGCGTCCGTGCGTAACGCCGATCTGCCTACGCGGCGCTCGGACGGAAGCATGGTCCAGAAGCCCGTCGCGGCGCTGGATCTGCACTACTTGCTGACGTTTTACGGCGACGAAGCGCAGCTGCAACCACAGCGCATGCTCGGGAGTGCTGTGCGCACGCTCCACAGTCGACCGATCCTTACCCGCGAGCTGATTCAGGCGGCCATCGCCGATCCGACGTTTGCTGCCGCGGTCGGCCAATCCGACCTGGCCCAGCAGGTCGAACGGGTCAAGGTCACGCCACTCCATCTGCCGCTCGACGACTTGTCCAAGCTGTGGTCGGTATTCTTTCAGACGCCGTACGCGCTGTCCGCTGCATACCACGCCGCGGTCGTACTGATCGAGGCCGAGGATCGACCGACGCCGCCACATCTGCCCGTGCGCGAGCCACGCGTCCTTGCCGTACCCGGTGTGCAACAGGAGACCGCCATCGGCAGCCTGCCCACGCAGAGACCGTCCATCACCGTGAGCGCGGACAATGTGACCGGCAGTGGCGCGCAACCGCGCAGCGCCGACGTGACCGTCAGGTTCGACACGGCTGTCGGCCGAGATCAACGCGTGGTGCTCCTCCTCAGCCAGATCGGCCAGCCGGGCGGATTTACATTCGCGTCGCCAGCCCGACAGGCACCCGAGAGCGATGCCGTGACGTTTCGCGTCAGTGGCGTGCCCGCGGGCAGCTATGTGGTGCGCGTGCAGGTCGACAGTACGGAGAGCCTGCCGAGTGTGGGTGACGAAGGCCAGTATGACGCGCCACGGATCACGCTGTGATAGCTGATTGGGCCGTCGCGAACCAGCGGTACTTGATGGCCGCGGTCGGTGTCGTGCGCGCCGCACTCACGTGCTACATCGGACAGGACGCCGACCAACGCGTCGAGGAAGAGCTTGCCCAGGCAGCCGCACTGATGCCTGCGCCACCGGCGCTGCACGTGCTGTGCGACGCATTTGGCCTGTCACCGTTCGAGCGCGATCTGCTGGTGCTGTGCGCCGGCGTCGAGCTGCACGCGGCGATAGGTCCATTGTGCGCCAGCGCTCAGGCGGACTCGCGCTGCACGCGTCCGACATTCAGCCTTGCGCTGGCTGCGCTGCCAGACGCGCACTGGAGTGCGATCACGCCCGCCGCGCCGCTGCGTTACTGGCGGCTGGTCGAGCCAGGCCTGGGCGATGCAATCACCGCGACTCCCCTGCGCATCGACGAACGAATTCTCCACTATCTGGCCGGTCAGCACTACCTGGATGAACGCCTGCACGGCCTGGCCACTCCCGTGTACCACACAGACGACCTGGTGCCATCACACGCAGCGCTCGCCGAGCGCATCGTGCGCGCCTGGTCCGCCTCGACCAACGGCTCGAACGGGAATTGGCCAGCAATCCAGCTGTGCGGTGCGGATATCGGTGGCGCCCGCGCGGTTGCTGTGGCCGCGAGTCACGACGCTGGACTGCGCCTGCACGTGCTGCCGGCCGACGTCATCCCGATCGGCGCCCTGGAATTGGAGAGCCTGCGGCGGATCTGGGAGCGCGAGGCGGTGCTCGGCAGCGGCTCGCTGCTGATCGAGGTCGACACGCTGGACCCGGGCGACACCGCTCGCCAGACAAGCGTCATGCGGTTCGTCGAGCGCGTCGCGGGCGCAGTCCTGGTGAGTAGTCGGGAACCCATACGAACGCAGCGGACGACGCTGCGCTTTGACGTGGCTCAGCCAACTCCGAGTGAGCAACGACAGCTGTGGTCGGACCTGCTCGGACCGCGTGCGGTGGACGTCGAAGTCGCAGGCGCAATCGATGCCCTGGTGGCGCAGTTCAAGCTGAGCACACACAGCCTGCGTGCCGCCGGCACGGAACTTATCAGCGAGCTGCCACGCACCGGCGCCGCGCCAGAGTTGTTGTGGGACGCGTGCCGTACCCAGGCGCGCACCCAGTTGGCGGATCTGGCGCAGCGCATCGAGCCGGTCGCGACGTGGGATGACCTGGTGCTTCCACAGCCGCAGCGGCAGGCCCTGTATGACATTGCTCAGCAGGTCCGCGAGCGCACGACTGTATACGAGCGCTGGGGATTCGCCGCGCGCAGTGCGCGCGGACTGGGAATAACGGCCTTGTTCGCCGGGCCAAGTGGAACCGGCAAGACGATGGCAGCTGAAGTTCTGGCCAACGAGCTGCGCCTCGACCTGTATTGCATCGACTTGAGCTCCGTCGTCAGCAAGTACATCGGCGAGACGGAAAAGAATCTGCGACGTGTCTTCGACGCAGCCGAGGCCGGCGGCGCGATTCTGCTGTTCGACGAGGCAGACGCGCTGTTCGGCAAGCGCACCGAGGTCAAAGACAGCCACGATCGGTACGCCAACATCGAGGTCAGCTATCTCCTGCAGCGGATGGAGGCGTACCGCGGCCTTGCCATTCTGACATCGAACCTCAAGGGCGGCTTGGATGTTGCGTTCATGCGCCGCCTGCGCTTCGTCGTGCAGTTTCCATTCCCCGATGCCGACCAGCGGGCCGAGATCTGGCGGCGCGTCTTTCCCAGTCTGACTCCCGTGACGGCACTCGATCACCTGAAGCTGGCTCGGCTGAACGTGGCCGGCGGCAACATCCGCACCATCGCCATGAACGCGGCATTCGTCGCCGCTGGCAATGATCAACCGGTGAACATGACGCACCTGTTCCACGCGGCGAGCGCCGAGTACGTCAAGCTCGAGCGCGCGCTCACGGAAGCCGAGGTTGGCGGATGGATCTGATTCGCATTCACATCGACGAGGTCGTGCTCGACGGCGTTCCGGCCGATACCGCGGCGCTCGCCGATGCCGTCAACACCCACCTGACGGATGCATTAGTCGACCGGGGATTGACAGCCCAGACGGCAGCGCGAGTGGGCGTGGCCGTTGGTAGTCGGGTAGCGCGAGATGTGACCGCATGACGACGTTTCCGGGCTCGCCGCGGGTGATGAAAGGCGCCATCATTGGCGTGGATCCGATCAACCCGTACACCAGCATCATCACGTTTCAATACAACCCGGACACGCTGCGCCGCACGCTGGAAGCGCAGGCGGCCGGTGCGACGCAGACCACCAGCACGGTGGCTCGTTCGGAAGCGCTGCGCCTGCGCGGGGCACCGGTCGAGAACATCACACTCGATATCGAGGTTGACGCCACCGACCAGCTCGCGAGCGGCAACCCGACGGCGGCCGGCATGGGCGTGTACCCGCAGTTATCAGCACTCGAGATGTTGCTCTACCCCAAAAGTAGCCTGGTCATTGCCAACACCATTCTCGCGCTCACCGGCTCGATCGAGCTGATCCCACCGGAGGCGCCACTGACCCTGTTCATATGGGGTCCCAAGCGGGTCCTGCCGGTGCGGCTGACCACGTTCAGCATCACCGAGGAGGCATACGACGTCGACCTGAATCCAATTCGCGCGAGTGTCAACCTCGGTCTACGCGTGCTCAGCTACAGTGACCTGTCGCTGACGCATCCTGGCTATTACCTCTTTCTCGCACACCAGGTGACCAAGGAAGTGATGGCGATGATCGGCAGCCTGAACGGTGCCGGGCCATAGGAGGCTTGATGTTCGAACCTACCAGTCGGTATTACACCATCGCCACTGTCACCCGCACACAGGCGGATGGCCGCGTGGTGGCGTTCAAGCGGCGTCGCTTTCTGCCGCGCAGTGAATCGCTGCTGGTGCTGGCCGAACTGAGCGTCGGCCAGGGCGAGCGCCTGGACGTGCTGAGCGCGCGTGCCATAGGCGATGCGGAGCAGTTCTGGCGCATTTGCGATGCCAACGATGCGATGTATCCGCCTGATCTGGTTGCCGTGCCCGGGCAGCGCCTGCGCGTGCCGGTGCCGCACCCCTGAGGCTGTGTCGATCACATCATGCCATTGCAGCTCCGGCTCACGCTCCTCGTCGGACCAACCGTCGCCGCGCCCGCGCCACCGGTCGTGGTCGAGGCGCTCGACAAAGTTGAGGTCACGCACACCGACGAGGGTCGCTCCGGGTTCCAGCTCACCTTCACTGCTGGGCGCGGCGGCATCATCGGATTGATGGACTACCCGCTCGTGATGCTGCCACTCCTCAAGCCGTTCAACCGGGTCATCCTGATCGTGACGTTCAACGGTGTCCCGCGAGTGCTCGTCGACGGCATCATCACCGACCAACAGCTCGCGCCGAGCAGCGACCCCGGCGCATCCACCCTTACGGTCACCGGTGAGGATGTGAGCGTCATGATGGACCTCGAGGAGAAATCGGTCGAGCACCCGGCTCAGGATGAGACCGTGATCGCCCTAAAACTCATTGCGCTGTACGCGCGGTATGGACTGGTGCCGCTCGTGATCCCGCCGAAGGTGCTCGACGTGCCGCTGCCGATCGAACGCACACCGGTCCAGCAGGGTACCGATCTGGCGTATTTGACGCTGCTCGCGCAGCGCAACGGCTATGTCTTCTACATTTCGCCCGGCCCGGCTCCATTTACGAACACCGCCTATTGGGGACCGCCCAAACGGCTCGGCGTGCCGCAACGCGCGTTGTCCATCAACATGGGCCCGGACAGCAATGTCGAATCGCTTAGTTTCCGCAATAGCGCGCTCCAGCCAACACTGGTTGATGGCCACTTACGCGATCGCACGTCGAACCAGACGCTGCCAATTCGGACGATTGCCAGTACGCGTACGCCACTGTCGGCGCAGCCGGCGTGGTTGGTCAATCAACCCAATGTACACCGCACACAACTACGCGTCAGCGGCCCGTCCGCTGTGCAGGCATTTGCGCGCGCGCAAGGCATCACCGATGCGTCCACGGACGCCATGACGGCGGAAGGTGAGGTCGACGGGTTGCGTTATGGCGGAATCCTGCAAGCAGGCGGCGTCGTTGGTGTTCGCGGAGCAGGACTCGCCCACGACGGCTTCTACTACGTGAAACGCGTGACGCACACGTTGAGTCTGGAGACGTACAAACAGCGCTTCACGCTGACTCGCGACGGAACCGGCTCGCTCAGCCCCGTGGTGGTGCCGTAGATATGCACGGGCAGCAGCAATTCCTGGGCAAGTACCGCGGTGTCATCACGAACAACATCGATCCGCTGTTGCTGGGCCGTGTCCAGGTCAGTGTGCCGGCAGTGCTGGGCGGAGGGCAGCTGAGCTGGGCAATGCCGTGCACTCCGTACGCTGGCGTCCAGGTCGGTCTGTTTCTGGTGCCGCCGATCGGCGCCAACGTGTGGGTCGAGTTCGAAGCCGGCGATCCCGACTATCCCATCCTGGCCGGTTGTTTCTGGGCCGCGGGTGAAGTGCCTGCCTCACCCGCTATTCCAGAGATGAAAGTATTCAAGACGGATTGCATCACGCTGATCCTGAGCGATGTGCCCGGCGCAGGAGGGTTCACAATAGAGGCCAACCCGCCCGCGGTGCCAGCGCCACTGAAGATGGTGTTCAACGCGTCTGGTATTGAGGTCACGCATGGCTCGGCGAGTGTCAAGCTGACGCCGGTGAGCGTGTCCGTGAACAACGGCGCACTCGAGGTGATCTGATACATGCCGGGCCAGATGGTGACCGTCGGCGTAACGCTGCTGTGCCCACACAGCGGGCAGGTGTCGATCGTGTCGTCCAACACGCGCGTGATGCTGAGTGGCCAGCCTGCCGCGCTGCTTTCGGACAACTACCCGATTGCTGGCTGCACGTTCACCGTCGGCACCAAGCCACAACCGTGCGTGCGCGTGCAGTGGCTCGTGCCCGCGACACGTGTCTTCGTGAACAAAGAGCCAGTCATAGTCGACAACAGCAGCGGCATGTGTCTCAGCGCGGAGCAGATTCCGCAAGGGCCGCCGAGAGTGGTGGCAACGCAGGTGCGCGTCAAGGCGACATGATGTTTGTTGACTATCCATTCCAGATCGATAGCCGCGGCCGCACTGCGCAGACGACCCCGAACGAGCACATCCGCGACCTCGTCGAACAGGTGTTGTTTACCGGTTCTGGTGAACGCGTCAATCGGCCGACGTTTGGCAGCGGCTTGCTCCAGCTAGTGTTCATGCCAAGCAGTGACGAAATGGTTACCGCGACACAGTTCCTGGTTCAGGGTGCGCTGCAACAGTGGCTGGGCGACATCATCCAGGTCGAGGCTGTTGCAGTGGAACGAGACGATGGCGTCGTGCGCGTCTCGGTACAGTACGTGGTCCGCCGCACGCAGGAGCGTCAGGTGGCGCAGCTCAGTCGGCAGATCTAGCGGATGACGATGTACTGCCCCGACGAAACACGCAAGGCGCTGGCCCGCGCCAACGGCTCGCTCAATGGCATCGACTACGTGGAGGTGCTGGATCAGGCGACGCCGTCAGGTTCGCCGCGCCAACAGACGTTGCTGGTGCGGTGCTTGCGGCCCGTCGGCGGTCTCGACCAGGACAACCTGCGCATCGACGGCGGTGTGCGCGTCACGAACATTGGCCTGGAGTGGGCATTTCCCGGCGACTCGCCCGACCTGGCGGTGCAGCTCGACCCAGATGAGGCTGAGCTGTTGGCGCTGATCGGTCAGCTGGAGGACCTCGACCGGTTGTTGGTGGTGCGCACGGATCGACCTGGCGACTTCTCGACGTACGTGCTGCGCGTGTCGCAATCATCGCTCGTCGACGAAGCTCCGCCAGGATTCGACCCGCTGCTCGCCGCGACTCCTTTCGCGTTCAAAATCGAGTGCCCAAGCGACTTCGATTGTGAGCCGGTCCAGGCAGGTCCCGCGCCTGGTGCACCCGAGGCAGCCATCGACTACCTGGCCAAAGATTACGCCAGCTTTCGCCAGTTGATGCTGGATCGACTCGCAGTCGTGATGCCCGAGTGGACGGAGCGCAACCTGGCGGACCTCGGCGTCGCGCTCGTCGAGGTCCTGGCGTACGCCGCGGATCACCTGAGCTACTTCCAGGACGCCGTGGCGACCGAGGCCTATCTGGACACGGCGCGACGACGTATCTCGGTGCGCCGTCACGCGCGGCTGGTGGACTACTTCATACACGATGGAGCGAATGCGCGCGCGTGGGTGTGTTTCACCGTCGCTCCACAGAGCGATGCGGATGGTGCGACACTGCCGGCCGGCACGCGCCTGCTGAGCCGCGAGTCACCGGGAGAGCCGGTCGTCTTCGAGACGGTGCACGATGTGCGCGTGCGCGCGTCGGGCAACAGCATTCCGTTCTACACGTGGGGTGATCCGAATTGTGTGCTGTCCGTAGGGGCGACACGGGCCACATTGGTCGGCGGCGGTGAGCTCGGTCTCGCGTCTGGCGACACGCTAGTCTTCGAAGAAGTGTTGGGCACGGAGTCTGGGCGCGCGGTCGACGCGGATCCGGCCCATCGGCACGTCGTGCGGCTGAATGTTCAGCCGGTGATCCGTGCCGATCCGCTCACCGGTACGACCGTGCTCGACATCAGCTGGTACGTACAGGATGCGCTGCCATTTCAACTGTCGCTGCGTGAATTCTCGAATGGCGCTGCGAGCGTGGCACGGGCCAACGTGGCCCTGGCCGACCATGGCCGAACGTTCGCGGATGAGCCGCTCGATCCGCCGCGGGTGCCGGCGACGGAGCGCTACCGTCCCGTGTTGCGGCAGGTCGGTTTGACCCAGCGCAGTCCCTACGTTCACGATGAGGCACGCCGCGCGTCGGCCGCCGAAGCGACCATTCAGGACCCACGCACGGTGGCGCCGGATATTGTCCTGGTCGGCGAAAGCGAGACGTGGCTGCCACGGCGAGACCTGCTCGCCAGCGATCGCTTCGGGCCCGAATTCGTCGTGGAGATCGAAGAAGACCGCAGCGCCCACCTGCGCTTTGGCGATGACGTGCTGGGCCGCGCGCCCGCGGCCGGCGCGTCGTTCAGCGCCACATACCGCGTGGGCAATGGCAGTGCGGGCAACGTTGGCGCCGGATCCATCGCGCGCGTGGTCAGCCATCTGGCGGGCATCACGGCCGTGAGGAACCCGCTGACGGCGAAGGGCGGAACCGATCCCGAACCGCTCGACCAGGTCCGGCTGTATGCACCCCAAGCCTTCCGGACCCAGGAGCGCGCGATCACCGCGGCCGACTACGGGATTGCCGCCCAGCGCCATCCGGAGGTGCAGCGCGCAGCGGCCACGCGGCGCTGGACGGGTAGCTGGTACACGATGTTCGTGACGGTCGACCGCTTGCAGGGTCGGTCGGTCGATAGCGCGTTCGAGTCGGACATGCGCGCACATCTGGAGCGTTTTCGATTGGCCGGCCACGACCTGGAGATCGACGCGCCACGCTTCGTCCCGCTGGACATTGCGCTGACGATCTGCGTTGCGCCCGGCTTCTATCGCAGCATCGTGAAACAGGCTTTACTGGAACGCTTCAGCAGTGTCGATTTGCCGAGCGGTCAGCGCGGCTTCTTTCATCCCGACAACTTCACGTTCGGCCAACCGGTCTTCCTGAGCCAGATCGTCGCCGCCGCGATGGCCACCCCCGGCGTGTATTGGGTGGACGCGGACGACACGCCGCCCAAGCCGAATCGCTTCCAGCGCTGGGGCCAGCCCGCGCGCGGCGAAGTGGCCGCCGGTCGGATCAGTATGGGCCGACTGGAGATCGCGCGATTGGACAACGACTTGAACCGTGCCGAAAACGGACGTATCGACTTCCTCATGCAGGGTGGGCTGTGACAGCGTGATCAGCACGACGCGTCCCGATAACCGGCCCGGTCTGCAAGCGCTCGCGTACCGCGTGGGCACCCACGCCACGTTCGTCGAGCGCATGCTGCAGCGCCTGGCGACGCCTTCGCTGGCGCAGTTGACCACGCGCTCGAGCAACGATCCAGCCATCGCTCTGATCGATGCGTGGGCGACCGTCGCGGACGTCCTCACCTTCTACCAGGAGCGCATCGCGAACGAGGGGTACCTACGCACAGCCACTGAACGCCAATCGGTGCTCGAGCTGGCGAGAGCCATCGGCTACGAGCTGAACCCCGGCGTCGCCGCGAACGCGCTCCTGGCATTCGTCGTCGAGGACGCGGCCGGTGCACCGGGCCAGGCCGCACTCGATGCCGGCGTGAAGGTGCTGAGCATTCCTGGCCAAAACGAGCGGCCGCAGACCTTCGAAACGGTCGAGCCGCTCACCGTTCGGGCGGACTGGAACGTCCTCCGCGCGCGCACGACCGAACCCCAGACGCTCGATGTCAGTGCCACGGAGCTGCTCCTGCGCGGCGTCGGCCATGTGCTCGAACCCGGAGACGGTCTCCTGTTGCTTGGCGCCGACGCCGCCCGTTGGGACTTCCGTTTTGTGCGCACCGTCGAGGCTCTGCCACCAGCCCACACCCGGGTCACCTGGACGCAACCGTTGGACAACTCCGGAGTCGCATTGACGGATGACTTCGAGGTATTCGTGCTCCGCCAGCGCGCAGCATTGTTCGGTTACAACGCCCCAGACTTTCGGATGATGCCCGACACGGTAAAGACCGCGTTCGGTGGTTCCGGCACGGAATGGCCAGACTTCGAAATCAGCGGCGTTCAGGTCGATCTGGACGCGATCTATCCTCGCATCGTCGCCGATAGTTGGGTAATTCTGACCAGCACCGCCGGGACCGAGCTGTACTACATCGACGACGTCGTACAGACGGCGCGGACTGACTACACGCTCAGCGCAAAAGTCACGCGGCTGATACTGGACAGCAGCAGCACGGGACTTGCCGCGTTCGGCCTGCGCGATACGCTCGTACTTGCGCAAGCCGAACAACTGCCGCTCGCGGAGCGGCCCGTGGTCACGCCGGTGAGTGGCAGTACGATTGCGCTCGATCGGCTCGTCGGTGGGCTGCATGCGGGACAGCGCCTGCTCTTTAGCGGGCCAGCCTCGCGCGAAGGCGCGACTGTCGAGTCGGTTGTGGACGACGACGCGCGGACAACGGTCACGCTCGTCGCACCCCTCGCCAATGCCTATGACGCAGCGACGCTTTCGATCGGCGCCAACGTGACGCACGCGACGCACGGCGAAACCATCCGCGACGAGGTACTGGGCAGTGGCCAGGGCGGTGTAGCGAATCAGCGGTTTACACTGCGCCAGCCGCCACTCACGCACGTTTCGGCGTCGACGCCGAGCGGGACGCAGTCAACGCTCGAAGTGCGCGTCGACGGCGTGCAGTGGCATGAGGCGCCGTCCCTCTTTGGACTGGGCCCGCGCGATCAGAAGTTCATCGTCCGAATCGAGGACGACGGGCGCACCAACATCACCTTTGGCGACGGCACGATGGGCGCTCGTCTGACCAGCGGCGCGGAGAATGTCGTCGCAACCTACCGCTCGGGCGTCGGACCGGAGGGCAACGTGCGTGCTGGCAGCCTCGCCCTGCTGCCGGCCCGACCACTTGGCGTCCGGAGTCTGAGCAACCCGCTGCCGGCCTCCGGCGCGGCCGCGCCGGAGAGCCTGGACGATGCGCGCGCGAACGCGCCTCTGACGGTGCTCACGCTGGATCGCATCGTGTCCCTGCGTGATTTCGAGGACTTCACACGCGCCTTCGCCGGTGTGGGCAAGGCGCAGGCCACACGCTTGTGGAATGGTCGTGCGCACGTTGCGCACATCACCGTCGGCGGCGCGCTAGGTGGCCCGGTCGACCCGGTGGCAACGCTGCCGAACCTGATCGCTGCCATCGAAGGCGTCCGCGACCCGGTGCACGAGGTACGCGTGCAGAACTACACACCGCGCTCGTTCGGGATTGCTGCCGAGGTGCTCGTCGATCGCCGCTTCGTGGCCACCCAGGTGCTTGCGGCGACTGTTTCGGCGCTGAGCGATGCGTTTTCATTCGCCCGGCGCAGCTTCGGCCAGGCGGTCACCGCGGCGGAAATCATCACGTTCGTCCAGGCTGTTGCCGGCGTGCAGGCGGTCAATCTCGTGCGGCTGTATTTCGTCGAGCTCGCAGGTTCGAGTCCCAATCTGGCGCCCTTTCTGGCTGCCGCCGGCGCGCGCTGGACTGGCTCAGATGTACAGCCCGCCGAGTTGATCCTGATTGACCCAGCAGCTATCTCCCTCACCGAAATGGCGGTATCCACATGACTGAGCCGACGACCGAGCGGCTCTACAACCTGCTGCCGGCGATTCACCGCATTCGCGATGTCGAGCACGGCGAGCCGCTGCGCGCGCTCTTGCAGGTACTCGAGAGTGAGTTGAGCACCCTGCGGGGCGATATCGACGCGCTGTACGACGACTGGTTTATCGAGACCTGCGCCGAGTGGGTGGTGCCGTACATTGGCGACCTGGTCGGCGTGCGCGGTTTGCTGCCGACGAGTGGCGGAGCGTTTAGCCAACGCGGCCGGGTCGCGAACGCGCTTGCGCAGCGACGCGGCAAGGGCACCGGCGCGGCGCTCGAGCAGCTCGCGCGTGATGTGACGGGCTGGCCCGCACGAGTCGTGGAGTTCTTCGAGCTACTAGCAACAGTGCAGCATGTAAATCATGTCCGGCCCAATCGGCCGGCGACCGTGGATCTGCGCGACGCGGACCAGCTCGAGCTGCTCGGTGGACCTTTCGAGCGGGCCGCCCACACGGCGGAGGTGCGTCGGGTTGCAAGTACTCGCGGCAAATACGACATTCCCCATCTCGGCATTTTCCTGTGGCGGCTCCAGAGTTATGCAATGGCGGGGTCCACGGCGCGCCGGGTGGCCGCGGACCAACCGGAGCTGCGCGGCCGTTTCCATTTCAATCCACTCGGTATCGATGCGGCGCTGTTCAATCTGTCGCGTTCGGAGCAGGCTGCCAGCGAAGCAAGTGTGCCCGGACGGCTGCGCCGCCAACCGTTGCACGATGAGCTCGATGCGCGCCGACAGTCACTCGCCGACGGCCGGACTCCGCGTGTAGCGTACTTTGGCCCCGATCCGGTGCTGCAGGTCCGAGTGCAAATGTCCGGCAACGGTCCGTTGATACCAGTCGCACCCGAGGAGATTGTGATTTGTGATCTGAGCGACGCGGAGGTGCCGGAAGGCTGGCGGCGTCCGCCGTCGTCCATGCGCGTCGCAGTTGACCCAGTCTTGGGCCGGCTGGCAATGCCAGCTGGAGTCGTGCCCGAGCGTGTCGAGGTGGACTACGCCTACGGATTCAGCGCCGACCTCGGCGGTGGCCCGTACAATCGTCGCGGCTCCGTTGCACAGTGGTTGACCGGTTCTTCCCGCCCATTGCTTCAGATTGCCGTTGGCGGAGCGACAGCCACCCTCGGCGACGCCGTCGCGCAGTGGAATGCGCAACCGCCGGGTGCGGACGGCGTCATCACCATCCTGGACAGTCAGACCTATACCGGGGCGCATGAGCTTGTCGTCCCTGAGGACAGTCGTTTGCTGGTGGTTGCGGCAGAACGGCAGCGGCCCCATCTTCTGGGCGATCTGACTTTGCGCGGCAGTGCGTCGGGGGACGCGATTACGCCTGGCAGGCTCTGCCTGAATGGACTCTTGATCGAAGGCAATGTTTCGGTTCAGTCAGGCAATCTGTCGGAGCTACGCATCAGCCACACGACCGTGGCGCCGACGGCTTTTGTCCTCTCAGCGGTGGGCAATGATCGCCTTGAAGTCACGATCGAGCGGTCGATCGTCGGCGCCATTCGACTAGCCAATACCGTCCGTCGGCTGCGGCTCGTCGAAAGCATTGTCGATGGAACGTCCGGTGGCGGCACGGCCATCGTCGGGTCGGCACTGGGCGTGGACGGGAGCACCGTGCTCGGCAGCGCGTTCGTCGACCGGCTGGACGCGAGCAACAGCATCTTTAATGGCGAACTGGGCGTGGAACGGCGCCAGACAGGCTGTGTGCGGTTCTCATTCGTGCCGCCCGGATCGCTGGTCCCGCGCCGATTCCGCTGCCAGCCGGTTGATGGTGCCGGGAGCGTACGCGTCGCGCCGCGGTTTACTTCTGTGCGTTATGGCCAGCCAGGCTACGCACAGCTCGCGCCCACGTGCCCAAGCGAAATCAGCGCTGGCGCCGACGACGAAGGGGAGATGGGCGCGTTTCAGTTCTTGCAGCAAACGCAGCGCGTCGGGAGCTTGCAAGCCAGCCTTGACGAGCATTTGCGCTTCGGTCTCGAAGCCGGCTTGTTCCTGGTGACGTAGAGGAGACCATGAACGGAGATTTCACGCGCCTGACGTTTCGCCCGGATCGGCACTACTCTGGAGTTCGCCTGCAACAGGGTCGGCTCTTGTTGGACGCCGACTGGAACGAGCAGGTCGACATCGCAGCGTATCGCGGCGAAACATCGCTGCACGACACCATCGGTCGTTGCGGCGCACCACTGCACGACGCGGGCTTCGGCTTGCGACCGTCGCCCGGCACCACCGACGTGTGGAGCGGCATTCTTGGCGCGGGGCGGTACTACGTTGATGGCATCCTGTGCCAGAACGAGTTCGAGACGCTTTTCAGCGGCCAACCCGACCTTATCGGAGCGACGCTCCCGACGGCGAGTGGCACCTATCTCGCCTACCTGGATGTCTGGCAGCGCCACGTGTCGGCGCTCGAACAGCCCGACTTGCTCGAGGTTGCACTCGGTGGTCCGGACACGACAACGCGAACTCGGACCGTGTGGCAGGTCAAGCTGGAGCCGGTAGGCAATGCGACGACGAATGTCACGCGCTCGACCTTTGGCGATGGGTGGGCGCCGGCAGATGTGGAGAGTACGGGTCGCCTGCGCGCGCGTTCCGAGCCGAGTGCGCAGTCCAACAGCGTCTGTCTGGTGCCGCCGGGCGCCGGCTTTCGGCGGCTCGAGAACCAGCTCTATCGCGTCGAGATCCATACACCGCCGGCGGGCGACGCACAGACACAGTCGACGACCTTCAAATGGTCCCGTGAGAACGCGAGCGTGGCCACGCGCCTGGAGCGCGTGCAGATCGTGGCGCGTCAGGGCGGCGAGGACACGCTGCTGACGGTATCTGACGCGGGGCGAGACGCGACCCGCGGCTTCGCGGCCGGCAATTGGGTCGAGCTGATCGACGAGCAGCGCCTGCTGTCCAGCAGACCGGGCATCATGGTCCAACTCAGCGGCGTCAGTGGCAACCGCCTGACTGTCGCAGATTGGCCAGCGACCGTCGACCGACCCGATAACGATCGCCTCTCGTTCGAGCTCTGGCAGGTGCGCCGCTGGGATTCGACTAATGGCTTCGACCCCGTTCGGACAGGTTCACCGGATCAGCCAGTCTTCCTCGAGCTCGAGGACGGCGTTGAAGTGGAATTCAGTGGCGGCACGTATCGCACAGGCGACTATTGGCTGATCCCGGCGCGTAGCTCGATTGGTGATGTCGACTGGCCGCGCGTTGCCGACCAGCCGGTGTTCCAGCGACGGCACGGCACCGAGCACCACTATTGTCCGCTGGCGCTGCTGCGGTCCGATGGGACGACCTGGACGATCCTCAGCGACTTACGGAGTCTGTTCCCGTCGACGACGGAGCTTGTCAGCCTGACTTATGTCGGCGGGGGCGGGCAGCAGGCGGTGGCTAATCCCGGCGGGCCCGGCCTGCGACCGCTCGCGCAGCCGCTTCAAGCGCGCGTCCTCAACGGGCAGTGGCCGGTCGCGGGCGCGACCGTGGTATTCCGAATCGTGACTCCAGACGCGGCTGGACGGGTTAGGGGCGCGCTCAGCGTTGGTTCGACGACCGGTTCGGAGGTGCGCGTCGTCACCGGCGCGGACGGCATCGCGAGCTGCTTCTGGACACTTGACGAGGACGAGCGCCACCACACACAGCGTGTTGTGGCAGTGCTGCTGGAAAACGACACGACGCGCTCGCCGGTCGCGTTCGACGCGCAATTGAATCGTGCTTCGCTGGTCGCCTACACGCCCGGCGCATGCGTTGCGCTGTCGAACGTCCGCACGGTTCAGGACGCGCTGGACCAGCTGTGCCAGACGGGCTCGGGACGCGAACCTGCGATCCACGTTGTCAAACTTGGTTTGCAGAACGGCTCCGAGCTAGCGAATGACACAGACATCGGTGTCGACGCGGTTGCGCAAGGCATCAACGTGCAGTGCGCGTTCGATCAACGCGCCGGGCAAGCGTTGAATCCGGTCTCGATCAATCGCGCGACCTGCTATCTGGCGCTCGAGTTGCCCTATCCACTCAGTACCACGGACCGCTCGCTGTGGAACTTGACCAGTGGCGTGCTCGGCTTCGAACCGCTGGTTCTCGATGGCCAGGTGAACGTGACCGCTGCCTCGATCGTCTGGCAACCGACTACGGCCACTGCGAACTGGCTGCGCTCGGTCCTATTCGACGTGGTGACGAGAGTCACTCAGATCGACCGCATCCTCGCCCGTTTGACGCTGAAGGGCAACTTCATTGCCTCCCTGCCGGATGCCAACACCGCGCCGTCATTGCTCGACGGCGAGTCGTTCGGCTCGTCGGGTCGGGACCGCACGGCAATCCAGTTGCCCAGTGGCGATGGCCATCGTGGCGGCGACTTCGAGCTGTGGTTCTGGCTGGTCCAGAACGCTGGTCTGGCGAACGTGACCATTACGCCCACCCCCGCGGTCGTCGTGGGTGGCTCGCCCGCGCACGTGAGCATCACCTTGACTGGTCCTGCGCCATCGGCGGGCACCACTATCCAGATCTTCGTCGACGGCGATCCGACCGGGACGATCCGTGTGCCCGACACGGTGCGCATTCCTGCAGGTGCCCGCGAAGCGGCCTTCGATGTGGTCACGCAACCCGTGGCGACGACCATCACCGCCTCCATCCGTGTCGTCATGACGACGGGCAATCGATCCGAGAGCCGCGCGGTGAATCTGACGGTGCAATCGCCGGTTATCGATCAACTCGCGCTCAATCCGGCCACACTTGACAGCGGCGGTGTCGCGCAGGCGGCGCTAACGTTGACCGGTCCCGCGCCAGCCGGTGGGCTGTCAGTACGCATGGCAACGACCGACTCGAACGCGACATCGTTCCCGGATGTCCCCAGCGGTACCGCCCTCGTGCCGGCCGGTCAGAGCACCCTGTCGGTTCGGGTATCGACGAACCCGGCCGTCGGCAACGTGACGGCGACGATCTCGGCGACGCCGTCGGCTCCGGGGCGGCCGGCCCAGGCGAGTCTGACCATTCGCCGTCTGACGGTGAGCGGGCCAACGTTCAGTCCGCCCGAGGTGATCGGCGGCACGGCGTCGGTGGGCACGCTGACGCTGAGTGGCCCGGCGCCGGCCGGTGGCGCGCCGGTCGACCTCAGCCCGCCACAGCGCCTCAACCTGACCGACCTGCAAGGCAACCCGGCCACGACGATCGTGGTTACGGCGGGCAATCGCAGCGCCACGTTCCGAGCCATTCCGGAGGGATCGCTCGGGCGCACCAGCCTGCCCGTCAATGCAACTCTTCGGGTCGGAGGTGCCACGAGCTCCGGAAGCATCGTCGTCTCGCCCTCGCTGGTCGGCAGTGTTGGGCTTAGCTCCTCGACCGTCACTGGCGGGAGCGTGGTCAACGGCGTGGTCACGCTCACTGGTCCGGCACCGCGTGAAGGTGCGGTGGTCAATCTGAGCGCCAACCCGGGCGTGGTCAGTTTCCGTAATCCAGCCGGTGCCGTCGTCGGATCCATCGTCGTACCAGCCGGCGCGACCACCGCCGCCTTCGGCGTTGCGACCCAGCAGCTTGGGACAGGCGAAGTGCAGTCTGTGTCCATCTTCGCGTCCATTCCCGGGCAGTCCACGGCCTCGACAACGCTGACCGTGCGCGGGCCAACGAAGTCGGCCCTGAAGGACAACAAGGATTCCAAAGACTCCAAGGACGACGGTGATGGCGGTGACGGCGGGGGCAAGCTCCAGCGCGAGCAAATCGCGCCGTTCTTCCCGTCGATTCTGCAGCCAGCACCTGGCCAGTCAGAGGTCGAGCCAACCGGCCGCGCGTTCATCATGCCCGAGGAACGTCCAGACGTCGGTGGTGCGGCGCTCCAAGAAGCTGCGCCACCCACCGAAGAACCCGTGCCAGGCGGCGAAGAACCTGCGCCAGCCACGAAGGAACGTCCAAAGCGTGCTCGTCGTCGTCGCAAGCAGCCGGGATAGGATCGCGGCGCGGCTCGTCACGCGCTGGGGCGCGGACCGAGCCGCGCTGCTGACGTGCCGCGATCTGTCGCGTCCTGGCTGGCGGTATTCGCCCGGCGCCGCCGGCCGCAGCGTGGCGGTAACCGGCGAGCGGCGCGTCCGCGCCTCTGAGATCGAGGGCGTGCTCGTGCGACTGCCGTACGTGCCGGTCGAGGAGCTCGCGCACATTGTCCCGGCCGACCGGAGCTATGTCGCTCGAGAGATGACCGCGTTTCTGACTGCCTGGCTTTCCGAGCTCCCATGCCGCGTCGTGAATCGACCAAGCGCAGTCTGCCTGGCAGGTCCGGGCTGGGGCCCGGAGCAGTGGCGCCAGGTGGCTCGTCGGCTAGGTCTGGCCGTGACGCCGCGTGGCCATCGCGCGAGCCGCGTGACCGTAGTTGGCGAGCGCAGCCTCGGTGCTGACTCCGGTCGTGGGCATGCACGTCTCCTGGCCGATGCGGCCGGCCTGGCGCTGCTGGACGTCCGGTTCGACGCCGATCTGCGCGTGGTTGGCATTGACGCGTGGCCCGACGTCGCGCGCCCACAGCTCGCAGACGCCCTGCTGGAGTATCTGCAGCGCAGATGATCGTGTTATGGGGCCTCGAGCGCGAGCCGCCGATGGCGCACGTGGCGACCGAGCTCGCGCGCCTCGGCGCAGAGGTGCTGTTCCTGGAGCAACGCGCCGTCGCCCACACCGATGTTCGCTTGAGTTTTCGCTCCGGAGGCTTTCATGGCTATATCCGGACGCCGGGCGAGCGCGTAGATCTGCGCCGCGTGCACGCCATGTACGCGCGCCCGTTCGGCGCCGATCAGCTTGTCTCCGATTCCAGGCACGCCGCTGATCTGCGCCACGCACAGCACGTCGAGCACGCCCTGTGGACCTGGGCCGAGCTGACCCCGGCAATGGTGGTCAACCGCGCCTCGGCGATGGCGCCAAATCAGTCGAAGCCCTTTCAGTCCCTGGCCATCAGTCGCGCCGGCTTTCGTGTCCCGGAGACGCTGGTAACCACCAGCCCAGCCGCTGCGCGCGCGTTCTGGAGGAAACACGGCCAGGTCATCTACAAGTCACTGAGTGGCGTGCGCAGTCGCGTGACGCGCTTGCGCGCCGAGCACATGATGCGTCTGGCCAGTGTGGCGTGGTGTCCGACGCAGTTCCAAGCGTACGTACCTGGCCGCGAGCACCGCGTTCATGTCGTCGGCGAGCGCATCTTCGCCTGCGAGATCATCTCCGACGCAGATGACTATCGCTACACCGATTCATCGGTGGAACTGCGCCCGTGCGTACTGCCGGCAGAGATCGCCGACCGCTGCCGCAGACTGACCGCCGACCAGAACCTGCTAGTAGCCGGCCTAGA
>WNGF01001206.1_pt1 | contig 61005 bp, 61 predicted proteins | sample 5400641 | NCBI WGS metagenome assembly WNGF01 (sample SAMN13153371, study PRJNA577476) | soil metagenome | isolation source: 80 cm soil or saprolite under grassland replicate 2 | place: USA:California | collected 2016-06-15
GCTTCAGCAGGTAGTGGTCGAGGTCCACCACGTTGATCGCCTGGATCGCGGCGTCGGTGTCGGCGTAGGCGGTCAGCAGCGCCCGCCGCGCATGCGGGAACAGGTCCATGGCCTGCTCCAGGAACTCCAGGCCGCTCATTTCCGGCATGCGGTAATCGGCCAGCAGGACCGCCACCACGTCGCCGCGGAGCTTGATCTCCCGCAGCGCCTCCAGCGCCTGCGGCCCCGACTCGGCCCGCACGATCCGGTAGGCCTGCCCATAGCGCCGCCGCAGGTCCCGCGCGACCGCGCGCGACACCCCCGGGTCGTCGTCGACCGTCAGCAGAACCGGCTTGCTCGCCTCCACGTCGCCCCCGATGGTAGGGGATCGCCAGGGAGCGGCAACAGCGTAGGATGCGCGCATGCCACTGCTGGGGCACGACCGCTACTGCGACGAGGTCGTCACGCAGACCGACCTGCTCAGGGACCTCCTGAAGGGCTCCGACCTGTCGGTGACCGTGCCGACCTGCCCCGACTGGACGCTCGCCGAGCTCGTCCGGCACATCGGCGGCCACCTCCGCTCGGTCGAGACGGCCGTACGGACCAGGACGGCTGTGGACCAACCGGATACGCAGGTCCCCGACGCCGCCGGGCCGGCCGGGGACGACCCGGCGGCGCTGGACGCCTGGCTGGCCGCGGGGGCCGCGAGGTTCGCCGGCACGCTGCGCGAGCAAGGCCCCGCTGCCGAGGCGCGGGTGTGGGCGCTCCGGCGGAGCACCGCCTTCTGGGCCCGCCGTGCGGCCCATGACCTGGTGATCCACCGGGCCGACGCGGCCGTCACGGTGCGCGCCGACTACACCGTCGCTCCGGAGGTGGCCGCCGACGCCATCGACGAGCTGTTGGAGCTGATCAGCGACCCGCAGGTCGCCGGCTCCTCGCCGCGCCTGGCGGAGCTGCGCGGCCCCGGCGACAGCATCCACCTCCACGCGACCGATACCGAGGCCGGGTTGGCGGCCGAGTGGCTCATCGAGCTCGGGACCGACGGCTTCACATGGCGCCACGGCCACCAGAAGGCCACCGTCGCGCTGCGCGGCCCGCTCGCCGACGTGCTGCTGGTCTTCTACCGGCGGCTGCCCGCGGACAGTGAGCGGGTGCAGGTGCTCGGCGAGGCCGCGCTGCTGGACTTCTGGCTGGAGCGCGTCTCCCTCCGCTGACCCCGGGAACGCAGGCCGACCAGCAGCGCCGCCACGGCACCGCCGTAGCGGCTGGCGAACCCCACGCCGGTGTCGCGGAGGTCGCGCAGGGCGTCCACCTGGAGCGGTCCGAGCGCCGGGCCGCCGGCGGGCGCCACCGGCACCAGCGTGATCGACAGGGTGACCGCGACCAGGCTGGTCACGCCCCATGGGATGACCGCCACGATCCCGAGCAGCGGGACGACGTGCCAGTAGAACACCCAGGGCGTCAGCATCAGGTAGGCGAGGAAGAACGCCCCGGCCGCGGGCCAGGGGTCGGCGCCCGCCCGCAGCCCGCGCGCCACCAGCACGAACGCGGCCAGGATCGCGGCCATGGCCAGCAGCCGCCCGACCTGCTCGCCCGCGGCGGCCGCGGTCGACGGCGCGACCCCGCCGAGCGGCAGGGCGGCGGCCAGCAGGCGGCGGACGAGATTGGCGGGGCTGCCGCTCGAGTAATGGTTGCTCACGTCCACGGCGCTGGTGGTCAGCCTCGTGCCGGCGCTGGCGTAGGGCAGGTAGGCCAGCACGGTGAGGGCGGCGCCCAGCGCGGCCAGCCTCGCCACGGTGGCGGCCCAGGCAGCCGGCCGCTTGCCGGCCGCGAGCCAGACGGCGTAGAGCGCCGCCAGCGGCCCCATGTAGACCTTGAACAGCAACAGCACCACCAGCAGCGAAAAGGCCAGCAGGCGGTGGCCCCGGTAGTGCGCGGCCAGGGCTGCGGCCAGCACCAGCAGCAGCAGCGCGTCCACGTGCGCCGACATGGCGACCGCCTGGAGCACCATGGGGTTCCAGGCGATCAGCAGCACCGGCCAGCCCTGGGCGGCGGCGTCGCCCCCGCGCCGGCGCACGGTGCGCACCAGCAGCGCCACCGCGCCGAGCTCGGCCGCGGTGAGCAGGAGCTTCATCGCGATCACCCAGGCGAGCAGGCTCGGCCCCACCACGGCCGCGACCCCGCGGAGCAGCAGCAGGAACGGCGGCCCGTACACCGGGCCGGTCAGCCGCCACGACCAGAACGGGTGCCAGAGGTCAAAAGGGTGCTGGTCCGGGAAGGACAGGTAGGGGTTGGCGCCGTAGGCGGTCTGGACCTTGCCGTAGAACGAGTAGGCGTACACGTCCTTGGAGGCCACCGGCGGCACCAGCAGCGCCAGCAGGTGCAGCGCGACCGCGCCGGCGACCAGCGCCGCAAGGCCCAGCCGGCGGCCGCGGCGCCACTGCCACACCGCCACGGCGAAGGAGGCCATCGACACCACCCAGAACGGGGTGACCAGGCCCTGCGGCCTGGGCTCGACGTCGAAGTCGTGGTTGGTGGGCAGCTGGTGCATGGAAAGGAACCTGGGCGCCAGCGGCAGCACCAGGAACAGGCCGACGCCGAGCGCGATCCCTGCCAGGCAGGCGAGCAGCACGGCCCGGTCGCTGCGCCGTCCCAGCCAGGCCCAGGCCCGGACGGCCCAGGGCGGGGCGGTCACCCCGCGGCCTCCCCGGCGGCCGAGGCCAGCCGGCCCGCGAGGGTGCCGGCGGCCGCCGCGGCGGCGAAGAACACCGGGTCGTCGTCGGGGCCGCGGCCCATGGTGCGCACCTGGAGGCCCCAGGCGGCCAGCAGCTTGGCCACGTCCGGCGCCTCGACCGGCACGACGTCGTGGCGCGCCGCCACGCCGGCGGCCTCGAGCTGCCCGGCGACGGTCGCGGCCAGCAGGTCGTCGGCGAGCACCGGCACGGCGACCCGGGCCCGGGCGAGCGCCAGCCTGCCGAGCGCGGTGAGGCTGTGGTGGCTGACGCCGCGGTGTCGCTCGCGCGGGTCCGCGGTGGACATGCGCAGGCACGCGACCGGTCGCCCGCCGAGCGCGGCGGCGGCGTTGACCGCCTCGGCCACCTGCGTGCCGGAGTAGCCCAGCGCGGTGCCCGTGCCCATCCCGCCGGGACCCTGGGCGACCACCACCACGTCCGCGCCGAGCACCTCGCGCGCGGCCACCAGCCCCGAGTAGAGCGTGATGGCCTCGAGGTCCCCGCCGAACGCCTGGCCGGCGGTGACGATGCCACCGACCAGGCCGCTGGCGCGCAGCTCGCCGGCCAGGCGCGAGAAGGCCAGCGGCAGGGCGGCGCCGTCGGTCATGACGTACGCGACCTCGAGGCTCGCGTCGGCCGCACGGGCCGCGGCCGCGATCACCGGGACCATGGAGTGCAGCTCGGCGCAGACCACCGGCAGCCCCCCCAGGTCGGTCACGGACCCGACCGCGGCGCGGTGGGGGCTCGCCTCCTCCTCGACGGCCAGCACCCGCACCTGGGCGGGGGTGTAGCGGGCCTTCATCACGTGCCCGGGGCCGTGGTCGTCGCGGGCGCCGCCGAGCCGCGCCATCACCAGGTGGAAACCGCCGGTGCCGAGCCCCAGCGCAACCGCGGTGGTGTTCAGCACCACCCGGTCGCCGACCTGGAGCGGCCCGACCACGTCGTCGTAGCCGACCGCCCGCTCCTCGAGCCCCTCCGGCTCGACGGCCACGGCTGCCTCGGTTGCGCCGGGCCGGCGGCAGAGGATCGCCGTCACCCGGCCGCCGCGGATGCGGATCACCCCGGCTCAGCGCCGCCGTCGTCCGCCTGGCGCAGCACGTAGGCGCACTCGAGGTCGCCCGCCTGCATGTGGGCGACCCGCTCGACCTCCACCTCGGACCCGGCGAGCTGGCGGAACAGGGCCAGCTCGTGGCGGCAGGCACTGGGGTAGGCGCCGGCCACCTTGGCGATCGCGCAGTTGTGCTCGCGCACCAGGTAGCGGTCGTCGCCGGCCTGCTGCCACTCGGCCATGTAGCCGTTCTCGTCCTGGATGGCGGCCAGCTCGCCGGCGAGCTCCGGCAGCGGCCGGCCGGCGGTGCGCTCGGCGTAGCGCTCGGCGAGGACGCGCCGCCGGTGGGCGAAGAGGCGCTCGACGCCGTCGTCACCGAGCTGGCAGTGGGCCGCCTCCAGGATCTGGGCGGCGAGCTGGTCGTAGTTGCGGGGGAACAGGTCGTGACCGGCGTCGGTCAGCGCGTACAGGTGCGCGGGCCGCCCCCTGCCGACCGCATGGGCGGTCTGCGTCACCAGCCCCTCGCTCTGGAGCGTCTCCAGGTGGCGGCGCACCGCCACCCCGGACAGGCCGAGCGCCTCGCGCAGCGCCGCGACGGTCTGCGGCCCGTTGCGCTTGATCAGCTCGAGCACCGCGCGCTTGGTCGACGAGGTGTTGGGAGCTGGCTCTGTCACGCTGGCTCCGATGGCTGTTGACGATTGAGTCACCAGGGCCGAGCCACTCGAACGAGCAGGTCGAACCCGGTTTCCCGTCAGGCTACAGCCTCCAGGGGCAACGCTGCATGCCCGCCCCGTCACGCGCGGCCAGCACGACCCGGACCAGGTCGTGACAGGCCAGCGTGGCGGCAGCTTCAGTAGTTGTTGGTGTGTCGTTGCAGGAGCATCCGCAGGCACCTGTCGAAGCCGTCGCGAAGGGCGGGCTCGGTGTTGTCGCCGTCCGGGACGATGCGTCCGCGGGCCTTGCTGCGCAGGAGCTCGCCGTACTCCTGGTCCGACAGCGTCTTGTGCTTCTCCGCCAGCTCGCGGAGGACCGCTTCGCGGGCTTGGCGGAGGTCGCCGGTCGGGTTGCAGAAGTTGCGGCACGCCTCGAGCGCTGTCGTCCCGAAATGCACCTTCCCCGGTTCGCCGTGCTCGTGGGGCGGGAGATAGGCCCACACCAGCTTGCCGGTGTCGCGGTCACGCGAGCTGATGAGGACGTCGAAGGCCAGGGCACGGGCGAACCGTTCGAGGTCCCGGTCCCGCTCCAGCAGCGAGACCAGCTCGGGCGGGATCTTGACCTCCTCGTTGAGCAGCTCCATCGACTCGACTTCGAGCTGGGCGGCCAGCTGCTCGCCCGGGAACAGGTGCAGCGGGACGCGCCGTTCGGTCCCGTGGACCGCGACCCTGCCGGTCAGCAGCCGCTCGTAGGGCACGCGCATGGTGGGCACGCAGCTCAGCGCCTCCATCTTGACCAGGTGCAGCATGGACGCGCCGAGGATCCGGTGGGGGTCGTCCCAGCCCACTTGACCTGCTTGTAGTCGACCCCGTGGGCGAGGTGGAGCAGGATGGCGTCGGCGATGGCCGGGTCGGTGCCGTCCTGCGGCGCGGAGAACGACAGGTCCAGGCCTTGGCCCTGCCTGCTCCCCTCCACCAGGTAGAGGAGCGAGAACAGCGGCTTGGTCACCGTGGCGGTGAGGTTGGCGCTGTAGGGGATCTGGTAGCCGCCGGGGGCGGTCGTGAAGCGCAGCAGCTCGCGCAGGGCCGCGTAGCCGTTGGCCTGCATGCGGACCATCTCGTCGCCGGCGGCCCTGGTGACGTTGAAGAAGGTCGTCGGCAGCACGACCAGGCCGATGACCTCGTAGCCGTTGGCCCCGAACACGGTCGGGGCGAAGTGGTGCATCAGCGCGGCGATGTCGATCAGCGTGCCCGAGCCGGTGCCGCCGGCGACCGACCCGGTGACGAAGATCGACGCCTTGGCGGTGCCGCGCCGGCCCTCGGCCACCTTGCGGCAGGCCGCGGCGATGCGGTGCGGAAGGGCCAGGTCGCTCTGCAGCCGCATGAACAGCGAGATCCGGCCGAGCTGCCGGAGCTGGCCGGCGCCCCCCAGCGACGAGGCGTCGATGATGTCGAGCCGGTAGCACTCGGCGTCGTCCTGCGAGAGCCAGTTGGCGATCAGCGGGTAGTCCCGCTGCCCGGTGCCGCGCTGGATCGACTCCAGGACCAGGCGGTAGCCGGCGCTGATGTGTACGAACTCCTGGCTGTCGGTGCCGTAGTCGAGCTGGAACGACTCGTGCCAGGCGTCCTTGACCACCACGGGGACGGTGTCGACGTCGACGGCGAACAGGTCGAGCTCGGGCGGGGGACGGCCGAATTCGGCCCGCTGCCTTGCGGCCTCGCCGTACTGCCGCAGCAGCGCCTCGTCGTGGTAGCGGATCGCGGCCCGCTTGAGGTACGTCGCCACCCACTTGCCGGTCCCGCCGGCGCCGATCACCACGGCTGGGTTCATGAGCTGCCCCTCCTGCTCGCTGTACGAGCTATTCGCTGTACGACACCTCATACGCGCCGACGCGCAGGCTCTGGCCACTCCAGAGCACGCCTCTGCCGGTTCCGCCGCCGGCCTTGACGGCGACCCTGACGCCGTGCTCGGTCCTGCCGTCGATGGGGTCGCGGCGCCGGACGGCCTTGACGGAGCCCGCCAGCTTTCCCTCCGGCACGCGCAGGGCACCTTTGCCGAGCTGGGTCGTGCGCCCCCGCAAAATGCATTCCGACACGGTCTCTCCGTCGTGGTAGACGGTCAGCGTCCCGACCAGCCGGGGCTGGCGCCGAACTTGGCCAAGACGCAGCAATGCCGCTGCGGCGAGCACCAGAAAAGCGAGCACGACGAGCACCAGGACGCTCCAGCCCACCCATCCGGTGGCGCGTACCCGCGTGCTGGCTCCGCGCAGCCGCGGCCGAATGGGCAGGCGCAGGTCGTCACGCAGCACCTGGTCCCACGGCGAGGAAATCGTGGCCGCCAACGTGAGCCTGCCGCTCTGACTCACCCGGTGCCGGCCGACCGCGAACCCGCCCGGACGACGGGGAAAGGCGAGCTGCAGCCAAACCGTCCACCATCGGGCGCAGCGCGCTCCTGACCCGGCCGTAGAGACCGCCCTGGGTCATGGACGCCGAGGTGTCGACCAGGACGACGTAGTCCGCGGCCACGTGGTCCACGCGGAGCGCTCGAAAGACCTCCGCGCGGCTCGCCGGCGCTGTCGCCGGCGACGCCTCCGCCGTCCCGGTCGGGCAAATGAGCAGGACCAGGCACCAGGCCAGTGCCGTACGCAGGACCGCCAATGCCTCCCCCCAGATGTTTCAGCAGCAATGGCTCAGCGCTGCGCACCTTAGCAAAATTCGAGCAGCGTTGTATATACCCCACGGCTACGCTGGAAAGGGGTTGACGAAAAGTGCGGGAGCTGATTGGTTCGCGCTGAACCTGGACATTCCATCTCGGCAGCGCAGAACCGCCCCAGCGATAATGTGAGTCGAATCGTTCCCGCTTTTCCGGCGGCGCGCCCAGGACCGCCCTGGGCGGGCCCGGCGCGCGCCCGGCCGCTCGGCCCGTTGAGCCTGTGGCCCGGTGATGGAATCATCGGGGGGAGCGAGGAGGAGCCGGTGGTCGAGCAGGCGGGGCACGACCGGAGCACCGCGTTCGTGCTCGGCGGCGGCGGGGTGCTGGGCGCGCACGAGGTCGGGATGCTCCAGGCGCTCGCCGAGGCAGGGATCCGGCCGGACCTGGTCGTCGGGACCTCGGTGGGCGCGGTCAACGGCGTGCTCGTCGCGGCCGACCCGGCCCAGGCGGTGCCGCGGCTGCTCGGGCTGTGGCGCGACAGCGCCGCCGCCGAGGCGTTCGGCGGCTCGCTGTTCGGGCGGGTGGCCACGCTCGCCCGCTCCGGCACCCACCTGCACTCCAACCAGCCGCTGCGCCGCCTGCTGGACGAGCTGCTGCCGGTCGAGCGCATCGAGGACCTGGCCGTGCCCTTCCAGTGCGTGGCCGCCAGCATCGAGCGGGCCGCGGCGCACTGGTTCACCACCGGCCCGGTCGTGCCGGCGGTGCTGGCCTCGGCCGCGGTGCCGGGCCTGCTCCCGCCGGTCCGGGTGGGGGACGAGCACTTCCTCGACGGCGGGCTGGTGCACAGCATCCCGGTCGGCCGGGCGGTCGCGCTCGGCGCCCGCGTGGTCTACGTCCTGCACGTCGGCCGCATCGAGCGGCCCCTGGAGGTCCCCAGACGCCCCTGGGAGGTGGGCCTTGTCGCCTTCGAGATCGCCCGGCGGTACCGCTTCGCCGAGGAGATGGCCTCGCTGCCCCGGGACGTGACCGTGCACGTCCTGCCCGCGGGCATCACGGGCGTCAACGGGCAGCGGACCGCCGCCGACCTGTCGCAGCTCCGCTACCGCGACTTCTCCCGCGTCGACGAGCACATCGAGCGCGCCCACGAGGCGTCCGCCGCCTACCTCGCCGGCACCGGCGAGCAGGGGTGAGGCGGCGTGCTCCCGCCGAGGATCGTCCGGCGCCTGCTGCTGGCACCGCTGCTGCTGGTCGTCACCGTGGCCCTGGCCGTCACCCTGCCACCGCTGCTGCTGCTCGCCGCGGCGGTCTCGCCGTGGCTGCCGGGCCGCTCGCGGGCCCTGCGGCTGCTCTGGTTCGGCCTCGCGTGGCTCGTGCTCGAGTCGGCCGCGCTGTCCGCCTGCCTGGGCCTGTGGGTCACCAGCGGCTTCGGTGGCCGGCTGCGCTCCGAGGCCTACCAGGAGCGGCACTACGCGGTCATGCGCTGGTTCCTCGACACCCTGTACCGGGTGGCGACGCGCGCCTTCCGGCTGCGGGTGGAGGTGCGGGAGCCGGAGCCGACCCCGGAGGAGGCGGCCGTGCGGCTCGCCCGCCCGGTGATCGTGCTGAGCCGCCACGCCGGGCCGGGCGACTCGTTCCTGCTCATCCACCGGCTGCTCACCGACTACCGGCGGCGCCCCCGGGTGGTGCTGAAAGCGCTGCTCCAGCTCGACCCGGGCCTGGACGTGGTGATCAACCGTCTGCCGCACGCCTTTGTCAGCCCACGGCACGCCGGCGAGGGAAGGGTCGTACGGGAGATCGAGCGGCTGGCCGCCGACCTCGGGCCGACCGGGGCGCTGGTGATCTTCCCCGAGGGCGGCAACTTCACCCCGCGCCGCCGGCTCCGGGCGATCGAGCGGCTCGAGCGGCAGCAGCTCGCCGAGCAGGCGGCGCGCGCCCGCGCCATGGAGCACCTGCTCGCCCCGCGCACGGGCGGCGCGGTGGCCGCGCTGGAGGCGGCGCCCGGCGCCGACGTGATCTTCGTGGCGCACACCGGCCTCGAGGACCTGGGCACCGTCGGCGACATCTGGCGCAGCCTGCCGATGGAGCAGGTCCTCAAGGCGCGCTGGTGGCGGGTGCCCGCCACGGAGGTGCCGCGCGGCCGCGACGCGCAGGTCCGCTGGCTGTACGACTGGTGGGCGCGGATCGACCGCTGGGTCGCGGAGAACCGGCCGGTGCCGCTGCCGCGCCCGCGAGCCGGTCTCGGCGGTGGCAGGGCCTCCGAGGGCACTGTGCGCTCCGACCCGTAACGTGGCGCTTGCTTGAATTTGCACACGGATGTCGCGAGGCGCGAAAATCCCCCGCCTGAAACCGTTCTCCAGGAGACGCCATGAGCGTGTTCGAACCGCACACGGACGCAGAGTCCGGCGGTCGCAGTCAGCTCCCGCCCCTCGATGTCCCGCTGCGGGGTCGCAAGGGCCAGCAGGTCACCGCCTACATCCAGGACCTGGCCACGCGGCTCGGCCGTCAGCGCACCCGCGCCGAGCAGGCCGAGCAGGCCGCGACCCACCTGCAGCGCGAGCTGGCCGCCCTGCGCAACCAGCCGCCACCGTCGTTCGAGCACCTGGGGTCCGAAGCGGCCAAGGTGCTCGAGGGGGCCGGCCGCTCGGCCAAAGTGCTGGTCGAGGAGGCCAAGGGCCGCGGAAAGGTCATCATCGAGCAGGCGAAGGCGCACGCGGGCGAGGTGGTCGACGCCGCCGAGCAGCGCGCCAAGGAGCTCGAGGAGGTCGGGCGCCAGCGCCTCGCGGAGGCGGAGGACCGCCGCGACCACATCCTCGCCGAGGCCAACGAGGTCGCCGAGCGGCTCCGCGCCAGCGCCGACCACGACGCGGAGACCCGTCTCGACGCGGCTCGCCAGGCGGCCGAGCAGATGCTCGCCAAGGCCGACGGCGAGCGGTCGGTGATGGACGCCGAGACCAACCGCCTGCGGGAGTACCGCGACGGGCTGCTCGGCCACCTCAGCCGGGTGGAGGCCGACCTCGCCGGCTTCCTCGCCGACGTCAGCGACTCCGAATCCGTCGAATCCGCCAAAGCCGACCGGGCAGACGCCGGCTCCAACGCAAAGGCGAGGGCGAAGGCGGCGCCCAGGCGGCAGAGCTCTCCCGCGGCCGACGACCCCGAGGCCGAGTAGCGCTCAGGACGTTTCCGGGCTGCTGGGCACTTCTTCGGAACTGGTGTTCGATTATCGGTCGCAAAGCTGTTACAGTCCCAGCAGACCGAACGGTGGCTGTCCCCGAGCACGAGGTAGCATGCGCTGATGCGCAAGGTCGAACGGCTCGTCAACTTGGTCGCCCTGCTGCTGGACACGCATCGGCCGCTGACGCTCGACCAGGTGGCCGAGCTCGTGCCCGGCTACGAAGCCACGGGCGAGAGCCTGCGCCGCATGTTCGAGCGCGACAAGGAGGAGCTGCGCGGGCTCGGCGTGCCGATCGAGCGCGGCCCGGTCGACCCGTGGGGCAGCGAGGAGGGCTACTTCATCGACCGCAAGGCCTACGCCATGCCGCGGCTGGAGCTCGCACCCGACGAGCGTGCCGCGCTGGCGCTGGCGGCGCGGGCGTGGTCGGGAGCGGCCGGCGACCCGGCGGCGCTCGCCGGCCTGGCCAAGCTCGACCTCGACCCCGGTGCCGGCCCGGACGCCCTGCGCGCCAACCTGGACGGCACGAGCCCCCTGCTCGCAACCCTGCTCGAGGCGGTCACCAGGCGCAAGCGCATCGTCTTCACCTACCGGCCGCCGGGGCGGCCGCCGTCGGAGCGGCGGCTCGATCCCTACGCGCTGGTCCACCGGCGCGGGACCTGGTACGTGGCCGGGCACGACAGCGGCCGCGGCGCGATGCGCTCGTTCCGCCTGTCCCGCATCCAGTCGGCCGTGCGCCTGGCCAAGCCGACCGGTCGCGCGCCCGAGTTCGAGGTGCCGGAGTGGTTCGACGCCGCCGACGTGCTGCCGACCGCGGGCGAGCCGGACGCCTCGCCGGTCGCGACCGTGCGGGCGGGCGAGGCCGCCGCCCGCCTGGCCGAGCTCCGCGGCGCCAAGCCCGAGGGCGATCCCGGCCCGGACGGTCGCGTGACCCTGCGCATGCCGATCGTCGACCGGGAGGGCTTCGTGGACTGGGCGATCGGCAACGGCGTCGAGGTGGTGGAGCCGGAGGAGCTGCGCGAGCGGGCCCGCCGCCGCCTGACCGGCCTGCTCGCGCTGATCGAGGGCACGGGCGCCGTCCCCGCAGGCACGCCGGAGGCGCGGCCGTGAGGCGCCGGGGCCCGGGGAGCGCCGGGGGGGTGCCGCGGTGAGCCGCCGGGGCCCGGGGAACCCCGAGGCGAGCGCGGCCGGGCGCCTGCAGCGGCTGCTCGCCCTGGTGCCGTGGGTGATGGCGCATCCGGAGGCCACGGTCGACCAGGTCTGCGCGCGCTTCGCCATGACCCGCGAGTCGCTCGCCGCCGACCTCGATCTGCTGTTCGTGTCCGGGGTGCCGCCGTACGGGCCCGGCGATCTCATGGAGGCGTGGATCGAGGGGGACCGGGTCCACATCGGCCTGGCGGGCTACTTCGCCCGCGCACCGCGGCTCACCTGGCGCGAGGCCGCCGGCCTGTACCTCGCCGGCCGGGCCCTCGCCAGCCTGCGCGAGCTGGACGAGCACGGCGCGCTCACCCGCGCGCTGGCCAAGCTCGAGGCGGTGCTCCCGGCCGACCAGCTCGGCCGCGTGCAGGAGCTGGCCAGCAAGGTCTCGGTCGACCTCGGCGGTGACGAGCCGGAGCGGACCCACCGGGCCGCCCTGTCCCGCGCCGCGGCAGCGGGCCGGCGCGTGGTGCTCGAGTACTACAGCGGCTCGCGCGGCGACCTCAGCCGGCGCAAGGTCGACCCCTGGCTGGTGTTCGCCACCTCCGGCCACTGGTACCTCGTGGGCCACTGCCACCGTGCCGGCGGCGAGCGGCTGTTCCGCCTGGACCGGGTGGTCTCGGTCGAGCCGACCGGCGAGCCGTTCGAGCGGCCGGCCGGCTTCGACCCCGCCGGCTACACCCGCAACCCGTGGGGCGGCGCCTTCACCGAGGGTCTCGAGTGCGAGCTCGACCTCGGTCGCGACGCCGAGTGGGTGGGCGACTGGCTCCCGATCCTGTCCAGCCAGCGGCGCGCCGACGGCCGCCTGCGGGTCCGTCTCGCCACCCACGAGCTCGCCTGGGTCGTGCGCCTGGTGCTGCGCCTGGCCCCCGACGCCGAGCCGGTCAGCCCTCCGCAGCTTCGCCGCGCGACCGCCGAGGCCGCCCGCCGCGACCTCGCCGCCTACCGGCCGGGCGCCGCCTGAGCCCGGCGGAGGCGCCTCCCAGGACCGCTCGGGGACACCCGTCAGCGCCGCCCCGCAGACGCTGACGTATCAGGAACGGTAGGATGCCCGAGCTGTCTGCCGCTCGCTCCCGGGAGGTCGCCCTGCCCGCCATCGTCGCCATCCTGCTCGGCGTGTTCTGGCTTGGCGTGCTGGTCACCGTCGGCTTCACCGCGTGGCGCCTGCTGGCCAACCTGAAGTCACTGGCCGCCAGCGTGGCCGACCTCAGCCAGCGGATCACCCCCGGGCTGGAGGAGCTGTCGGACGCCAGCCAGGAGATGGCCGAGCTGACCGAGCGCCTGCAGGAGCGGCAGGCCGCCTGGCAGGGCCGGCAGGGGAGCGCACGGCGGAAGCGGCCCGCACGGCGCAGGGCCGGCCGCTAGCGCCCGCCGAGGCCCCGGCCCGCCGGGACACCCTCGCGTGCCCGGCCCGTCCGACCCGACCTGCCCCTGCCCGAACAGGCCACTCAAAGGGTAGACTCGGACCGGACACCGGCGCTGCGGCGGGGTCGAGCGAAGGAGCATGTGAAATGCCTGGTCCGATGGAATGGATGTGGATCGTCATCGTCATCGCGGTGATCTTCGGTGCCAGCCGCCTGCCGGCAATGGGCCGCAACTTCGGGCTCGGCATCAAGGAGTTCAAGAAGGGCATCGCCGAAGCCAGCCACGACGATGACGACAAGTCGCAGGCCAAGAGCGGCGACGAGGAGCGTGGCAAGTCGGCATAGGACCTCACGGTTCCGCGAGTGCGCGCACCCCTCAGGCGTCGATGGCGTCGGCTCCGGGACAACCCCGAAGCCGAGATGTCGATCCTTGAGCACATTGCGGAGCTACGCGACCGTCTCGTCCGCTCCTGTCTCGCCCTGACCGTCACCACCATCGCCACGTTCATCTGGCTCTACCAGCCCCTGCTGACCTTCGTGACCCGGTCGTACTGCAGCATCCCGGCCAGGTACCGGGTCTCGACCGTCGCGGGGGACTGCCGCCTGCTCGCCACTTCACCGCTGGACCCGTTCAGCATCCGCGTCCGGGTCGCCCTCACCGTCGGGCTCGTGGCGGCCATGCCCTACATCGCCTTCCAGATCTGGCGCTTCATCACCCCGGGCCTGAGACGCAACGAGAAGCGCTATGCAATCCCCTTCTCGCTGGCCAGCACGCTGCTGTTCGCCATGGGCGTGGCGGTGGCGTTCCTGACGCTGCCAAAGGCGATCGGCTTCCTCGTCGCCATCGGCGGGGACAGCCTGGCGACGTTCTTCACCGCCGACCGCTACCTGCGGTTCGTGCTGTTCATGGGATTGGCGTTCGGTGCCACCTTCGAGTTCCCGCTGGTGCTGGTCTTCCTGTCGATGGTGGGGATCCTGTCGTCGGACGCGATGCTGCGAGCCTGGCGGCCGGCGGTCGCGGTGATTATCGTTGTGGCGGCCGTGGTCACGCCGAGCCAGGACCCCATCAGCCTGTTCGCGATGGCGGTCCCCATGTGGATCTTCTACTTCGCGGCGGCGGCCGTGGCCAGATTCTTCATCGAGCCGGCCCGCGCGCGGCGGCGGGCCCAGTTGGACCAAGGGAGCTAGGACGAGTGGCCATCAAGGGGAAGACCAAGCGGAGCCAGGGCCGACCTGGGCGGCGGCCCGCCACCGCCCCGCGCGTGCCGGTCCTGGAGCGGCGCCAACCGTGGCACCGGGCCACTGCCTTCCCGGTCACCCTGGCGGTGATCGTGGTCGTCGTCACGCTGCTCGCCGCCTGGAACCGGACGCAGGAGGGCTGGGCCCGCGACGACGTGCGGCGCTTCACCGACCAGCTCCGCGTGCAGACCGACCAGCTCAGCCCGGTGCTCGGCGCGGGCAGCGCGCAGGCGCCCGGCATGGCCACCACCGCCTCCGACCTCGCCAGCGGGAAGCTCAAGCCCAAGGACCTCCAGGTCAGGGCCGCGAGCTGGTCCGCCACCATCCAGCAGATCAGCCAGAAGCTGGCCAACATCACCATCGGCAAGCCCGAGGCGGTCGCCTCGTTCGACGGCACGCCCGTCAACTCGGTGGGCGGCCACGTGCCGCTGCTGACCAGCGTCCGCGACGCCTACACGGCCGCGTTCGGCTTCTACGCGCAGGCGGCCACGGCCTACCAGCACGCCGGCGAGACCAGCGGCCCCCTGGCGCAGAAGCTGCTCACCCAGGCCCAGGGCGACGGGGCCAAGGCTGGTGCGGCGATGGACGCCGCGGCGGCGTTCCTGGCGCGGCTGATGGTCCGCTACGACCTGCCGGTGAACCGGCAGCTCCCCGGCGAGTCGGACAACGCTTTCGGCGCCCGCACCGGCGCGACCCAGGCTCCCCCCGGGGGGATGGGCGTCGACCAGAACGGCCAGCCGGTCCAGCCGCCGCTGAACACCTCGGGCCAGCCGCTGAGCACCACCGGCGGGCAGGGCAACCCGTAGACTGGGCAGACCCGCGACCGGTCCTCGGCACGGGCGACCCACAGGAGAGGCCCCACCGTGCGCGCGCTGCTCGTCCTCAACCCGGCCGCCGGCGGCGGACGTGGCGTCCGGCTGCTGCCGGAGGTGATCGAGCGTCTGCGCTCGGCGCACGTCGAGGTCGAGGTGCACCGGACCACCTCGCTGGACGACGCCGGCCAGGCCGCCGAAGAGGCGGCCGGCGGGGTCGACGCGGTGGTGGCGGTGGGCGGTGACGGCACGGTGGGCGCCTGCGCCGCCGGCCTCGCCGCCGCGCGGGACGGGCGGGCGGTGCTGGGGATCGTCCCGGCAGGCGGTGGCAACGACCTCGCCCGCAACCTCGGCCTGCCGTTCCGCGACCCGCTGGCCGCGGCCGCGCTGCTGCCGAGCCTGGAGGTCCGCCGGGCCGACCTGGCGCGGGTGGGGGAGCGGTGCTTTTTCAACGCGGCCGGTGCCGGCTTCGACTCGGAGGTGAGCCGGCGCGCCAACCAGTGCCTGTCCACGGCACCGGCGCGGCTGCGCTACGTGGGCGCGGTCCTCGCCGAGCTGGTCGTGGGGCGGCTGGCGAGCTTCCGCCTGTGCCTGGACGGGCGGGAGCTGTCCGCTCGAGGCTGGCTGGTCGCGGTGGCCAACAGCCGCAGCTACGGCGGCGGCATGCTGATCGCCCCGGCCGCCCGGCTCGACGACGGGCTGCTCGACGTGGTGGTGATCGGCGCGCTGTCCAAGCCGGACTTCGTGGCCACCTTCCCCAAGGTCTTCTCGGGCCGGCACGTGGAGCATCCCGACGTCACCGTGCACCGTGCGACCCGGATCGAGCTGGAGGCCGACCGGCCGCTTCCCGTCCACGTCGACGGCGAGCCGGCCGGCACGGTGCCGGCCACGTTCGAGGTCGTGCCGGGCGCGGTCGCCGTGCTCGCCGCCGCCGGCGCCCCGGCGCTCAGCCCTCGCTCCGTCCCCTGAGCTTGCGCCCCAGCCAGGCGAGCGGGTCGTAGGACCGGTCCACCACCCGCTCCTTCAGCGGGATGATGGCGTTGTCGGTGATGTGGATGCCCTCGGGGCAGACCTCGGTGCAGCACTTGGTGATGTTGCACAGCCCGATGCCCGACTGCTCCCTGAGCAGCTCGCGCCGGTCGTTGGTGTCGAGCGGGTGCATCTCCAGCTCGGCGTAGCGGATGAACATGCGGGGGCCCGCGAAGCTCGGCTTGTTCTCCTCGTGGTCGCGGATGACGTGGCAGACGTCCTGGCACAGGAAGCACTCGATGCACTTGTGGAATTCCTGCGGCCGGTCGATGTCCCGCTGCTGCATCCGGTAGGTGCCGTCGGGCTCCTTGGGGCCCGGCTTGAAGGCCGGCACCCGCTTGGCCATCTCGAAGTTGAAGGAGACGTCGGTGACCAGGTCGCGGATGATCGGGAAGGTCCGGATCGGCGTGACCGTGATGGCCTCGGCCGGGTCGAAGAGGTTCAGCCTGGTCATGCACAGCAGCCGCGGCTTGCCGTTCACCTCGGCGCTGCACGAGCCGCACCGGCCGGCCTTGCAGTTCCAGCGCACGGCGAGGTCGCCCGCCTGGGTCGCCTGCACCCGGTGGATGGCGTCGAGGACGACCTCGCCCTCCTCGACCGGCACCCGGTAGTCGCGCAGGGCCCCGCCGCCCGCGTCGCCGCGCCACAGCCGAAGGGTCAGCTCGTAGCCCATGTCACTTCGTCTCCTCGTTCGGTCCGCAGCGTCCCGGGGGTCCGGGGATCACTTCTCCTCGAAGAGCTGCTTGAGGTCGTCGGGCATCTGCGGCAGCGGCTCGCGCCGCAGGGCGAGGCCGCCGTCGGCCTGCCGCAGGACCATGTTGACCTTGCCGAGCTCGGGGTCGGCCTTCGGGTAGTCGTCGCGGGTGTGAGCGCCGCGGCTCTCCTTGCGCTCGAGCCCGGCGGTGGCGGCGCACTCCGACACCGCCAGCAGCGAGCGCAGGTCGAGCGCGAGGTGCCAGCCCGGGTTGTACTGCCGGTTGCCCTCGACCCGGACCTTCCCGGCCCGGTCCTTGAGCGCGGCGAGCCGCTCGAGCGCGCTCTTCAGCTCGCCCTCGGTGCGGATGATGCCGACCAGCTCCTGCATGGTCTCCTGCAGCTCCTGGTGGAGGGCGTAGGGGCTCTCGCCCCGCTCGCGGTCGAACGGCGCCAGCGCGCCCGCCGCGGTCGCCTCGATCTCGCCCTCGTCCACCGCGGGCACCGTCCCCAGGCCGAGCGCGTGCTCGGCGGCGTACAGGCCCGCGCGCCGCCCGAACACCAGCAGGTCGCTGAGCGAATTGCCGCCGAGGCGGTTGGCGCCGTGCATGCCGCCGGCCACCTCGCCGGCGGCGAACAGCCCGGGGACGGACGCGGCCTGGGAGTCCGGGTCCACGAGCACGCCGCCCATCACGTAGTGGCAGGTGGGGCCGACCTCCATCGGCTCGCTGGTGATGTCGACGTCGGCCAGCTCCTTGAACTGGTGGTACATGCCGGGCAGCCGGCGCTTGATGTCGTCGGCGCTGCGGCGCGAGGCGATGTCCAGGAGCACGCCGCCGTGCGGGCTGCCGCGGCCCTCCTTGACCTCGGTGTTGATGGCCCGCGCGACCTCGTCGCGGGGCAGCAGGTCAGGGGTGCGGCGGTTGCCCTTGCGGTCGGAGTACCAGCGGTCGGCCTCCTCCTCGGTCTCCGCGGTCTCGGACCGGAACATGTCCGGGATGTAGTCGAACATGAACCGCCTGCCCTCGGCATTGCGCAGCACGCCGCCGTCGCCGCGCACGCCCTCGGTCACCAGGATGCCGCGCACCGACGGGGGCCAGACCATGCCCGTCGGGTGGAACTGCACGAACTCCATGTCGATCAGGTCGGCCCCCGCCCACAGCGCGAGCGCGTGCCCGTCGCCGGTGTACTCCCAGGAGTTCGAGGTGATCTTCCACGCCTTGCCGATCCCGCCGGTCGCCAGCACCACCGCCTTGGCGCGGAGCACCACGAAGCGGCCGGTCTCGCGCCAGTAGGCGAAGGCGCCGGCGATGCGGCCGGAGCCGTCGGTGAGCAGGCGGGTCACCGTGCACTCCATGAGCACGTCCACGCTCGCGCCGACCGCCCGGTGCTGGAGGGTGCGGATCATCTCGAGCCCGGTGCGGTCGCCCACGTGGGCAAGGCGGGCGTAGCGGTGGCCGCCGAAGTCCCGCTGCAGGATGCGGCCGTCCGGGGTGCGGTCGAACAGCGCGCCCCACTCCTCGAGCTCCAGCACCCGGTCGGGCGACTCCTGCGCGTGCACCTGCGCCATGCGCCAGTTGTTGAGCATCTTGCCGCCGCGCATGGTGTCGCGGAAGTGGACGCGCCAGTTGTCCTCCGGGTAGATGTTGCCGAGCGCCGCGGCGACCCCGCCCTCGGCCATGACGGTGTGGGCCTTGCCGAGCAGGGACTTGCAGACGATGGCGGTCCTCGCGCCACGCGCGGCGGCCTCGATGGCGGCCCGCAGCCCGGCCCCGCCCGCGCCGATGACGACCACGTCGAACTCGTGGGTCTCGTACTCTGCCATTTACAGCAACCTCGGATCGTGGATGGCGCCGGTGGCAACAAGGCGGACGTACAGGTCGGCCAGGGCGACGAACACCAGGCTGACCCACGCGTAGAGCATGTGGCGGGCGTTCAGGGCCGAGACCCTGCGCCACAGCCAGAAGCGCACCGGCGCGCGCGAGAACTTGTCGACGTGGCCGCCGCACAGGTGCCGGCAGGAGTGGCACGACAGCGAGTACAGCCCCAGCAGGACCGCGTTGACCAGCAGCACCAGCGAGCCGAGGCCGACGCCCCAGCCGTCGGCGAAGTGCATGCCCTGGACCGCGTCCCACAGCAGGATGATCGGGAAGGGCAGGGTCAGGTAGAAGAAGTAGCGGTGGACGTTCTGCAGGATCAGCGGGAACTTCGTCTCGCCGGTGTAGCGGGCTCGGGCGTCGCGAACGGCGCAGGCCGGCGGCGCCCACCAGAACGAGCGGTAGTACGCCTTGCGGTAGTAGTAGCAGGTGAGGCGGAAGCCGAGTGGGAACGGCAGCACGATCAGCGCCGGCGACAGCGGCCACCAGGTCCCGAAGATGGCGGCAGTCGCGTGGTCGCCGCACTTGGTGGCCAGGCACGGCGAGTAGAACGGGGAGATGTACGGGTCCGCGAAGTAGTTGTTGTCCACGAACGCGACCCAGATGCCGTACGCCACGAAGCCCGCCAGCACAAGGACCGTGACCAGCGGCTGCAGCCACCAGGTATCCCTTCGCAGGGTGGCGGCCCGGACGTGGCCGCGCTGGTCGGTGGCTGTCCTCGATGCCATGGGCTGCTCCTTGGTCATTCCCGGTCGTCCCCGACAGGGCGTGCGAGATGGCAGCATGTCAGCGATATGGTAGACGAGCTGTGGACCACACCTGCCGGCGACCCCGAGGCGCTGGTCGAGGAGTTCGCGCGCGGCTACCCCTTCGAGCTGGACGAATTCCAGCGGCGGGGGTGCCTGGCGCTGGCCGGCGGCCGTGGCGCCCTGGTGGCCGCGCCGACCGGGGCCGGCAAGACGGTGGTGGGGGAGCTGGCGGTCTGGCTGGGCCTGCGCGAGGGCGGCAAGACCTTCTACACCACCCCGCTGAAGGCTCTCTCCAACCAGAAGTTCGGCGATTTCGTGGCGCGTCACCACGCCCGCAATGTGGGCCTGCTCACGGGCGACAACGCGATCAACGGCGAGGCGCCCGTGGTGGTGATGACCACCGAGGTGCTGCGCAACATGCTCTACGAGGGCAGCCCCACGCTCGCCGGGCTGCGCTACGTGGTCATGGACGAGGTCCACTACCTCCAGGACCGGGTGCGCGGCGCGGTCTGGGAGGAGGTGCTGATCAACCTCCCGGTGGGGGTCAAGGTCGCGGCGCTGTCGGCCACCGTGTCCAACGCCGAGGAGTTCGGGGAGTGGCTGGAGGCCACCCGCGGCGCCACCGAGGTGGTGATCGAGGAGCGCCGCCCGGTGCCGCTCGACAACTACTACCTGATCGGCCGCGAGCTGCACCCGATGCTCGCCATCGCAAACGGCGAGCTGGTGCCGAACCCGTCGCTGGTGCGGCGCGGCGAGCGCGAGTGGCGCGCCGGCGACTCCAGGGGCCGCCACGGCCACGGCCACGGGCGCGCCGGGCCGCAGGCGCTGCGGCGCGACTGGGTGCCGACCAGGGTCGAGGTCGTCGACCTGCTGGAGGAGCAGGGGCTGCTGCCCGCGATCTACTTCATCTTCTCCCGCGCCGGCTGCGACCAGGCGCTGGCCCAGTGCCGCGCCGCCAACGTGCGTCTCACCACGCGGGACGAGCGCGACCGCATCGCCGAGTTCTTCGACCTGCGCGTGGCGCAGCTCGACCCGACCGACCTGGCCGCGCTGGGCTACGCGGAGCTGTCCGAGTCGCTCCAGCGGGGCGTGGCCAGCCATCACGCCGGCATGCTGCCGCTGTTCAAGGAGGCGGTCGAGGAGCTGTTCGCCCAGGGCCTTGTGAAGGTCGTGTTCGCCACCGAGACGCTGTCGCTGGGCATCAACATGCCCGCCCGCACGGTGGCGATCGAGCGGCTCTCCAAGTGGGACGGGGAGCGCCACGAGCTGCTCACCCCGGGCGAGTACACGCAGCTCACCGGCCGCGCCGGGCGCCGCGGCATCGACGCCCGGGGCGCGGCCGTCGTCCTGCACCAGCCATTCGTGCCCTTCGAGCGGATCTGCGCCCTCGCCTCCACCCGCGCCTACCCGCTGGCGTCGTCGTTCCGGCCCTCGTACAACATGGCGGTCAACCTGGTCGCCAACTACGAGCGGCCCGCCGCCGAGGAGCTGCTGGCCTCGTCGTTCGCGCAGTTCCTGATCGACCGCACCGTGCACGGCGCCGAGCGGACCCTGGCCCGCAACGCCGGCTACCTCGCCGGCTACCTGCGCTCGGCCGCTTGCGACCGCGGCGACGTCCGCGGGTACTGGGAGCTGCGGCGCGAGGTCCGCGCGCGGGAGAGCGTCCTGGCCGACGCGGACCGCCGCGCCCGCGACGAGGAGGCGGCCGGGGCCCTGCGCGCGCTGGTCCCCGGCACGGTCGTGCACCTGCCGGGCGGCCGCCGGCGAGGGCTGGCCGCCGTGCTCGGGCCCGCCGGCGGGCGCGGCGGGCTCACCGGGGTCCTGGTGCTGACCGAGGACCGGCGCGTCCGGCGGGTGGCGGCGCGCGATCTCGGCGGCGGGCCGGCGGTGGTCGGGCGCATCGCCCTGCCGCGCCCGTTCAGCCCCAAGAGCCCGCGTTTCAAGGCGCGGGTGGCCCAGGCGCTGGCCGAGCTCGAGGTGCCGCCGCCGGCCAAGTCCCGGCGCCGGCGCGCCGCCGCCGACGACGCCGACCTGGCCGAGCTGCGGTCCAGGCTCCGCGCCCACCCGGTCCACGGCTGCCCTGACCTGGCCGAGCACGAGCGCTGGATGCTCCGCTGGGACCAGCTCCAGCGCGAGACCGAGCGGCTGCGCGACCGGGTGCACCGCCGCACCGGCTCGCTGGTGCGCACCTTCGACCGCGTCCTGGCCGTGCTGGGCCGGCTCGGCTACGTGGACGGCTTCGCGCCGACCGCCAAGGGCGAGACCCTGCGGCGGGTGTACAGCGAGGCCGACCTGGTCGTGGTGGAGGCCGTCCACCGCGGCGTGTGGCGCGACCTCGACCCCGCCGAGCTGGCCGCCTGCGTCTCGAGCCTGGTCTACGAGACGCGCGGCGGCGACGGGCCGCCCGGCGAGGAGCCCGAGCCGCCCACCCCACGGGTGCGCAGGGCGCTCGCCGCGCTCGCCGCGCTCCAGGACGAGATCCACGGTCACGAGAAGGCCGAGGGCCTGGAGCTGACCCGCCCGCTGGACGCCGGCTTCGCGGACCTCGCGCACCGCTGGGCCAGGGGCGACGCGCTCGAGGACGTGCTCGCCTACGAGGACGTCACGCCCGGCGACTTCGTGCGCGTCACCAAGCAGCTCATCGACCTGCTCCAGCAGGTGGGCCAGGTCGCCGCCGACCCCGCCCTGGCCGAGACCGCCCGCCTCGCCGTCGACGCCTGCCAGCGCGGCGTCGTGGCCTACTCCGGCATGGTCTAGTCAGATCGACGACCGCAGGCGCCGGCGCGCCTCCACGCGCTCCCGGGCCTGCCGCAGCAGCGAGACTGCCTCCTGCTCCCGTTCCTCGTCGAGCCGGAAGACGGGCACGGAGAAGCTGATCGCGTCCTGCGGCGGGTCCTCGGTCCGCAGCGCCACCGCGAAGCAGCGGATGCCCTCGGTGTTCTCCTCGCGGAAGGACGCGGCTGCCTCGCCGCAAACTGCGCACCCCCTTCAGGCCCTTCAGGCCCAGAGAGCGCCGATCGGCGCCGCCACGATGCGCTCCTCGAGCTCGTACCGTCGCGGTCCGGTATGCAAGACGATGCCGAGCACGAACCGCTCACCCAGCTCGCCCTTGAGCCAGCGAAGGTGCTTCGCGGCGTCCAGGCTCGGGGCCGCGTCGGCCTTGATCTCGATCGCTACGGCTCGCTGGGCGCCCATCTCGATCAGCAAGTCGATCTCGTGACGGCCTTGGTCCGACCGGACGTGATAGAGCCGTTGCCGCCCTGGAGAGATGGCGGCTTGTGCGCGGAGGCGGCGAGCGCCGGATCGATCAGATGTCGTTTTGGTACCCGTACCAGCCGCTTCAGCCGGTTCGACGACCACGAAGGGAGCCACTCGAGCACAAAGAGGTTCTTGAGGAGCTGTTCATAGGCGACTGCGGTCCTACGGTTGATCCCGGCAGCCTCGTAAAGGGTCCTGGAGCGCAGCCGCCCCGTGCTCGTCGACCCGGTCGAGAAATGACTGCGTCAGCCGGCCGCCGCGGAATTCACGCTCGGTCATCCCGAACATCGTGACCCGCACCAGCCGTCCGGTACCCGGCCAGGTCGCGGCATCCAGATCTCCACGGACCGATCCGGTGATCAGGAACCTGCCAGGCCGGGGATCGTCGTCGACGGCGCGCTTCACGGCCCCGAGGACCTCTGGGACCACCTGCCACTCGTCGAGCAGGACCGGCTCTTCCAGCCCACGGAGCGTCGCATCCGGGTCCGCCCGAAATGCCACGGCCTCCGCCGGTCGATCGAGCCGGACGAAGGTTCGCGCGTACCGGCGGGCGGTCGTCGTCTTCCCGGTGGCGCGCGGCCCGACGACGAGAACAGCAGGTAGCTGCCTCAACAGCAGGTCGATCGCATGGTCCGCCAGGCGCGGGACATAGGTCCTCCCGCCACTGACGTCGCTCATCCCCACCCTCAGCATCCAGTGCCGATATGCCGCAGCCCACAGTACCGCTTTCCCGCACTTTCCAGTGCCGATTATCCGCGGCGGATCGCTCGTCGGCGGCGGCGTGGGGCCGGCAGGTAGAGAGGCGTCGCAACTACACTGACCCGGTCTGTGGCACTTCAACTCCTCCAGGAGCCCGTCCCGTGACCACCACTGAGAGCCGCCCGCAAGGGCGGGAGTCCCTGCTGCCGTACGGTGCGCCCTACCTGATCGGCGACCCGGCGAGCGCGCGCCGCGACCTGACCGAGCTGCGCAGGGCCCTGGCGCACGCCGGGGTGGTGGCCGAGGCGGCGGTGGCCAGGCCCGCCGGCCGTGCCAGGGCCATCGCGCAGCGTGCGCTCGAGCGCGGCAGCCGCTTCCTGGTGGCGGTCGGCGACGACCGCGTCGCCCACGCGCTGGTCGCGACCCTGGTGGGGCCGGAAGGCCCGCGTGCGCCCGGCGCCGTGCTCGGGCTGGTCGGGCTCGGCCGCCAGAACCTGGCCGCCACCTTCGGGCTGCCGGACGACCCGGAGCGGGCCGCGCGCCACCTGCTCGGCCCGAACCTGTTCCTCGCCGACGCCGGTCGCGCCCGCTGGCACGGCCCGGGCGGGACCGAGCGCATCGGCGTGTTCGGCAACTGCGCGGAGCTCGGCTACCCCGCCGAGGTATCGAGCCGCGTGCCCCGCACGGCATGGGCGGGCAGGCTCGGCCGGCTGGCGGCCGCGGTCGGCGGGCTGGCCGCCACCCGCTCCACACCCGCCCGCCTCGCCCTTGAGCGCGGCGCGGTGGACTTCCGCCTTGCCGGCCTGGTCGTCGCGAACGGCCAGTTCACCATGGGCCGCATGAAGGTGGCGCCGCGCGCCCTGCCGGACGACGGGCGCATGTCGGTGATCGCCTTCGAGGGCACGCCGCTCACCATCTACTCCCGCTCCAAGGAGCTGTACTACGGTGAGCACATCCCTCACCCGACCGTCCGCGAGTACCAGTCCCGGCGGGTGGAGGTGGCCACCGCCGAGCCGCTCGCCATCGCCCTCGACGGCTGCCGCGTCCCCGGCGAGCCGCCGCTCAGCGTGGACGTGCTGCCCAAGGCCCTGCGCGTGAAGGTCTGAGGGAGGGTCCCGGTGGTGGGGCCCCGGATTCGGGCGCGGGAGTAGCATCACCAGCATGACCGCAAGCCCACGCGCGGAGCGCCTCGCCCGCGTTCGCAAGGAGATGGCCGACGGGGGGGTCGGGGCCGTGCTCCTGGGGCCCTCGGCCGACTTCCGCTACTTCACCGGCTACCTGCCGCCGCTGCTGGAGCGGCTCACCATGCTGGTGGTGCCCGCCCAGGGGGACGCGCGGCTGGTGGTGCCGGCGCTCGAGGCGCCGCTCGCCCATGAGCACCTCGGCGACCTGGAGGTCGAGGTCGTCCCCTGGCAGGAGACCGAGGACCCGGTCGCGCTCGTCCGCGACGCGCTGCGGGCGGCCGGGACCGCCACCGGGCGGCTGGCAGCCGGCGACCAGCTCTGGAGCACGTTCCTGCTGCGCCTGCAGGCGGCGCTGCCGGAGGCCGAGCTCACGGTGGCCTCGACGGTCACTCGACCGCTGCGCATGGTCAAGGACCCCGCCGAGGTCGAGGCGCTGGCGCGGGTCGCGGCCGCCGTCGACCGGGTCGTCGACGGGCTCGGCGACCTGCGCTGGGCCGGCCGTCGCGAGCGCGAGGTCGCCCGCGAGCTGGACGCCGCCATCCGGGCGGAGCACGACGAGACCCTGTTCGTGATCGTCGGTGCCGGGCCGAACAGCGCCAGCCCGCACCACAGCCCGGGCGACCGGGTGATCCGGCACGGCGACCCCGTGGTGGTCGACATCGGCGGCCGGCTCGACGGCTACTGCTCCGACACGACCCGCACGCTGGTGGTGGGGGAGCCGCCGCCCGGCTTCGTCGAGCTGTGCCAGGTCCTCGAGACCGCGCAGCGCGCCGGCTGCGAGGCCGTCCGCGAGGGCCTGGAGGCCGAGGCGGTCGACGCCGCCTGCCGCCGGGTGATCGCCGCCGCCGGCCACGGCGAGCACTTCATCCACCGGACCGGCCACGGCATCGGCCTCCAGGAGCACGAGGACCCCTACATCGTCGCGGGCAACCGCGAGCGTCTGGTCGCGGGCACGGCGTTCTCGGTCGAGCCCGGCATCTACCTGCCCGGGCGCTTCGGTGCCCGCATCGAGGACATCGTCGTCTGTCCCGAGCCCGACGGCTCCGCGGAGCCGGGAGCCCGCCGCCTCAACCAGACCGCCCGCCGGCTGCGGGTGGTCCCCGGCTAGGCACGACCATGGTTTGGCAGCGCCAGGCATGGTGCCCCCGCTGTGACGAGGTCCGGCGGGCGAGGCCCGGCTCGGCGTGCCCGGCCTGCTCGGCCCGGATGGTCGCGCTGCCGCCGACCGCCAGGGGCTCGGCACGGCGCAGCGGGCGGGCCGCGCTGGTGCAGCGGCTCCGGTCGCTGCTGCCCGCGGCGCGCGCGGTGGCCGCGGGGGCCGTCGTCATCGCGCTGGTCGCCGGCGCGTTCGTCGCCGGCCGGAGCAGCCGCCCGGCCAGCGCCGCCGCGGCCCCCGCCACCACCTCGGGGGGGTCGGCTGTCGGCGCCCTGCCGGGCGGGGGCTTCGTCGCCGGCGTCTCCCGCAATCTCGGCTGGAGCGCGCTCCACGGCGAGCTGCGCCTCACCCTGCGGCGGATCACCGCGACCGGCAGCGCCACCCGGATCGTCTTCGAGGTGAGCGGCCTCGAACGTGACTGGACGCTGGCCGGCGTGCGCGGCCTGCACCTGCAGGACGCGCGCGGCCAGGAGCTCGCCACCAGGAGGCTGGCCCGGCCGTTCCCCGTGGTCGACACCAGTGACCTGGGCGGCGGGACCGTCGAGGGCACGCTCGAGGTCGACCGCCGCATCGACCCCAACGCGGTGGCCGCCGTCACGGTGGACCAGGTGGTGGCGTTCCAGGGGTCGAGCGAGCAGCTCGATGGGACCCTCGTCGACGCCGACCTCAAGCGCCTGGTCGACCAGAACCCGGAGAGCCAGGTCGAAGGCCCCGACACCTGCCCGTCCTGCCGCCTCCAGGTGCGCTGCCGGGAGTGCCAGGCGATCCGGCTGGCGGGCTCGACATACCAGCACGGCCAGGTCGTGCTGGTGCTCTCGCAGGTCGGCCAGTTCAACGAGGACGAGACCCTTGCCGACGCCGACATCCAGATCTCCAGCGGCGGGAGCGGGCAGATCGGCTCCTTCGAGACCAGCGCTCCAGGCGGTGACGCCGTGATCCAGTTCCCCGCCCGGGACCTGGCCGCCGTCACCGAGTCGGGCAATCCGCGCATGCCGTTCACGGTTCTGGCAAGAGTCAACCAGGGTCGTGCCGTGAACGGGCCGTGGCGGGTCGACCAGCGGAGCGGGCAGCGGTGAAGCGATGAGCGCCTGGTGCCCGCGCTGCGACGAGGTCCGGCCGGAGGGCGAGACCTGTCCGGAGTGCGCCGCGCCGCTGGTCGCCGTGGGCCGGCGACCGACGGCCCCCCATGCGGTGCCGGCGGCGGGGGAGCCGGTCGCGGAGGTCGGCGCGGTGGTGGAGGCACCGCCACGCGCGCGGCTCCGGATCGCCTTGGCGGTGGCCGCGCTGGTGCTGGTCGGTCTGGCGTTCATCGCGGGCCGCGGCACCGGCCGGGCGGTGCCGCGGGCGGCAGCCCGGCCGGCGACCGGCCCGACGACGACGACGTCGCCGTCAGCCGTGGAGCAGCAGCGCCAGCTCGGCTGGCGGAGCAGGCCCGCCCGCGGCCTCACCGTGGAGATGGTGTCGGTCAGCCGCACCCCGAGCGACGACCCCAGCGACGACAACCTCGGTGAGCTCGCCGTCCGGGTCGACGGTCTCGACCCGCAGCGGCGGCTGCTCGGCATCACTGGCCTGCGGCTGCTCGACTCGGGCGGCGGCGTGTTCGCCATGCCCGAGCAGCGGCCGGTCACGGGCGTCGACGCGGTGCCGGTCCAGCCGCCTAGCCAGGACGGCAGCTATCTCGTGGACCTGGGCCCGACCCCCGGGGTGGAGACGCTTGCCAGCATCGAGGTGGGGAGCCTGCTCATCACCGCGCCGCCGAGCAGCCACAGCCGGCTGGAGCTGCCCTCGGACGGGCCGTGGCCCACCCGCCCGCCCATGCGGGCGGTCAGCCTGGCGCGGAACAGCGTCACCGTGCCGGTCCCGCCGGTCGCCGGCGTCAACGCCTTCGACACGGTCGGGCTCTCGCTGCGGGTCACCACCGTCTTCGTCGGCGCCGGGCGGGCCGTGGTGGTGCTCACGCCCGACGTGACCGGGCTGGGGTCAGGCCTCGGAGCGTTCCCCGTCAGCGCCCGCCTGCTCGACGGCGACCGGGTGGCGTGCTCGCGGCTCAGCGTGTACGGACCATCGCCGCAGGTCTCCCCCCTGCTGGTGGTCGACTGCCCCATGGCGCCGACGGCCCGGCTGGCGGTCGAGCTGGGCGCCGGCGCCGACACCGTCCAGGTCCGCGCCAAGCTCGCCGCCTGACGCCCCGCCCCGTTCCCGCTCTGTCCCCGTCCCGCCTGGGGCGTTCCGAAGCTCCGCAAGTGGCCGCGAACGGTCTAGTATGCGCATGTCCCAGTGACTACCTGCCTTGCTGCCAGGAGCGCCCCGTGCCGCCCGCTTCGCCCGAGGACCCGCCCGACCACGGCCCGCCCGCCGGTGGCCAGGGCCAGCCCGCCGCCGGTGCCCCGGGCCAGCCCGGCCGTGACCCGGACCGGCCGCTGGTGCGGCGCACCATCGTGGCGGACGCGCTGCTGGACGCGGGCGAGCGACGCCGCCTCGGCTTCCCGGAGGGCGAGGACGAGGCGCTCCCGGTGGTGGTCGAGCTCAACCTGCGCTACCGCGAGGGCCTGAGCGGCGCGAGGCGGCGCTTCCTCGAGCTGTACCCGGCGGTGCCTGGCGAGCACCTCGATCCCGAGCCCGAGCTGATCGCCGACACCTACTTCCGCTGCCGGCTCTCGGTCACGCAGGTGCGGGCGCTGGTCGCCGCGGACATGGGCGACGCCGACCCGGCGCGCTCCGCCATCTACCGCGTCTGGCCCGACTTCCCGGTCGGCGCGCTGATCGACCTGTCCTGCGCGACCGTGAAGGCGGACGCGGCGCGCCGCTCCTACGGCGCGAGTGGTCGCGGCATCACCTGGGCGGTGATCGACTCGGGCATCGACGCCTCCCACCCGCATTTCCTCACCCACGACACGCTCGGCGGCGACGTCGCCGACCTGCACCGCGACTTCACCCTGCCGGGCACGCCCGCGATGGGCGCGGCTCTCGAGGACAAGTTCGGCCACGGCACCCACATCGCCGGGATCCTCGCCGGCGGCCTGCCGGAGCGCCTGCCCGAGGACCTCAGCCTCGAGGTCCTCGAGCGGGTCGGCGACCCCAACCAACCCGAGCTGCCCCGCATCCATCAGCGCGAGCTCCCCACGCCGGCACTGCTGGCGGGCATGGCGCCCGAGTGCAAGCTGATCAGCCTGAAGGCTCTCGACGACCGGGGCGGCGGCAGCTCGATGAACGTGGTGCGCGCGCTGGAGCACGTCCGCAGGGAGCTGAACGGCTCGGGCAAGCTGCTGCGGGTCCACGGCGTCAACCTCTCGGTCGGCTACGAGTTCGACCCCAAGTGGTTCGCGTGCGGCCAGAGCCCGGTCTGCAGCGAGGTGGACCGGCTCGTGCGCTCGGGCGTGGTCGTGGTGGTCGCGGCCGGCAACACCGGCTACGGCTCGCTCAGCTCCATCCAGCGCCAGACCGACGTCGGCCTGACCATGACCATCAACGACCCCGGCAACGCCGAGCTGGCCATCACCGTCGGGGCCACCCACCGGGACATGCCCCACACCTACGGGGTCTCCTATTTCTCGTCCAAGGGACCGACCGGGGACGGCCGGGCCAAGCCGGACCTGGTCGCCCCGGGCGAGCGGATCACCTCGTGCGCGGCGGGGAGGACGCTGGCCAGCGTTCACCCGGACAGCCCGCCGCCCGACCCCGCCCATCTCGCCGTGTACGTCGAGGACAGCGGCACCAGCATGGCCGCTCCGCACGTGTCCGGGGTGATCGCGGCGTTTCTTTCCATCCGGCGCGAGTTCATCGGCCAGCCCGAGCAGGTCAAGCGGATCTTCCTCGAGTCCGCCACGTCGCTCGGGCGCGAGCGCTACTTCCAAGGGAACGGCCTGGTCGACCTGATGCGGGCGATCCAGTCGGTCTGAGCGGAGGAGGACACAATGGGGGAGATCGCCGGGCTGCCGTACTGGGAGGTGGCCTTCGACGGGCAGGGGCGCCCGGACGCCGCCGACGCCGGCACCCTGCTGAGCGGCGTGCCGGGCCTCGGCATCAGCGACCTGATGGTGTTCGCCCACGGCTGGAACAACGACCGGGGCCAGGCCCGCGGCCTCTACCAGCGCTTCTTCGAGCAGGTGCCGGGCCTGGTCGGCGGCGGGGCCGGTGCGGCGCTCGGCTTCGTCGGCGTGATCTGGCCGTCGAAGCGCTGGGCCGACGAGGCGGTCCCCGGCTCCGCCGGTGGCGGTGCCGCGGCACTGGCCGAGGCGGTGGGCCCGCCCGCGGACCGGGCGCTGGTCTCCGACCTCCAGGACGTGTTCACCGCGCCCGGGCAGCGGGCAGCGCTCGAAGAGCTCGCCCGCCTGCTCGCCGAGCGCCCCGACGACCCGGCCGAGCTGCGGCGCTTCCAGTCGCTCATGGCCGAGCTCGCCACCGGCGATGATGCGCGGCCGGCCGAGGAGGACCAGGGCGAGACGGCCATCCTCGACGACGACGCGCAGGCCGTGTTCGGCCGCTTCGCCCGCGCGGTGCCGCCGCCCGCCGACGACGGCGGCGCGGCCGGCCTCGGCGGCGGCTTCTCGCGCCTGTGGCACGGTGCCAGGGAGGCCCTGCGGCAGCTCACCTACTTCGAGATGAAGAAGCGCGCGGGCGTGGTCGGGCAGCAGGGCCTCGGCCCGCTCATCGGGCGGCTCGCCGCGACCGCGCCGGAGCTCCGGGTCCACCTGATCGGGCACAGCTTCGGCGCGCGGCTGGCGTCGTTCACCCTGGCCGGCCTGCCGGACCCGGGCGCCGGCGCCTCCCCGGTGAAATCCCTGCTGCTGCTCCAGGGCGCGTTCTCGCACTTCGCCTTTGCGGACGCGCTGCCGGACGAGCCGGGCCGCGGCGGCGCGCTCAAGGGCATGACCAGGCGCGTCGACGGCCCGCTGGCGGCGTCCTTCTCCGTCCACGACCTCGCCGTCGGCAGGCTCTACCCCCTGGCCTCGCTCACCTCCCACGAGGACGCCGCGGGCGTGACGGACGTGCTCTACCGCTGGGGCGCCATCGGCCACGACGGCGCGCAGGCGGTGGCGGCGGCCGAGCTGCCGATCGGGCCCGTCGGGCAGCCGTACCAGCTCACGGCGGGCCGCTTCACCAACCTCAACGGCGACGCGGTCATCAGCCAGGGCGAACCGCCCTCGGGCGCGCACAGCGACATCTTCCACCCCGAGGTGGTGTGGGTCGCGGTCTCGGTCGCCGGGCTCGCCGGAGCGACGTAGCCTACGGCCGCGCAGCCGACGGGTGCGTCACCACTCGAACTCGCCGGGGGACGCCAGCGACTGGTTGGCCACCGGGGCGGCCGGGGGCCCGCTCCGGCTCTCGTCCTCCTTCTTGGTCTCCCTGGTGGAGGCCTCCACCAGCGCCGGCTGGTGCCAGTTCTCGCCGAGCAGCTCGAGCACCGGCCGGAACGAGGGAGTGGCCCGCGCCACGCCTTTGGCCTGCATGAGCTCCTCGATCTCCTCGCCGTGCACCTCGTCCTTCTCGAGCAGCCGCTCGGCCAGGGCGCGCACCGCCGGCTCGTTGCGGCGCAGCAGCTCGACGGCGTCGTGCTTGCAGTCGGTCAGCAGCTTGCTGATCCACGTGCGCGCCTCGGGGTTGCCGAGGATCGCCGGGATCGGGCCGCCGCCCATCGGGCCGCCGCCGACCACGGCGTAGGAGATCAGGCTGTCGCCCATGCCGTAGAAGCCGCCCATCACCGCCGCCTGCATGGTGGCCGCCTGGAGGTCGTGGCTGGGGCCGCCGCTGGTCTCGCCGAACCAGATCTCCTCGGCCGCCATGCCGCCGAGAGAGACCACGATGTCGCGCCGCATGTCCTCGCGCAGCTCCGTGTGGCGCTCCTCCAGGGGGGTGCGGTACACGACGCCGAGCGCGTCGCGCCGCTTGATGATCGAGGCGACCTGGATCTGGTCGTCGAGCTCGAGGATGTAGCCGAGCACGGCGTGGCCGGCCTCGTGGAAGGCGGTCATCTGGCGGTCGCGCGCCGAGGTCTTGGTGGCCTCCTTGAGGCCGATCTCCTCGGTGACCTTGGCGCTCCACAGGTCCGCGAAGTTGAGCTTCTCGCGCCCGTCGATCAGCGCGTAGATCAGCGCCTCGTTCACCAGGTTCTTGATCTGCGCCGGGCTGAAGCTGTAGGTGGCGCGGGCCAGCCGGCCGATGTCGATCTGCTCGTGCGGGACCTTGTCCAGGTAGTACTGGAGGATGTCCTCGCGGCCCTCGCTGGAGGGCAGGCCGACGTGGAGCTTGCGGTCGAAGCGGCCGGGGCGCAGCAGGGCGGGGTCGAGGGTCGACGCCTGGTTGGTGGCGCCGATGACCATGACGTTGTACTGGGGGATCTTGGGCTTGCCGAGGTGGAGGATCCGCCGGACGTGCCGCCAGAACCCCTTCGGCATGGTCATGCCGTCCATCTGGATCAGCAGCTCGTTGACCAGCATGCCGCCCATGCCCATGCCGTTCATGCCACCGGGCATGACGAAGCGCAGGGGGCCCCGCGCCTCGGGGCTGGCGGTCATTGCGGTGGAGATCGCGCCGCGCGAGCCGCCGACCGCGTCCAGCTCGTCGATGAAGATCACCGAGCCGCCGTACTTCTTCGACAGCCGGCGGGCCTTGCGGAACAGCGCGGCGATGCGCAGGTTGCCCACGCCCATGAACATGTTGCTGAAGCTGGTCCCCGAGGCGTAGACGAACGGCACCTTGGCCGATCCGGCGATCGCCTTGCCGAGCAGCGTCTTGCCGGTGCCCGGCGGGCCCTCGAAGAGGATGCCGTGGGGCGGGTAGCCACCGGCGTCGCGGAACTTCTTGAAGCCCTGGAACAGGGAGAGGGCCTCCTTGGTCGAGGCCACGATCTCCGGCTGGCCGCGCACGTCGTCGAAGCCGACGTCGTACTCGCGCGGGTAGATCACGTAGGTCCGCCCGCGGGACAGGAACCAGAAGAGCCCCACGAACTGGATGATCATGAACAGCATCAGGTAGATGACGAGGGTGAGGAAGCTGATGACCGTGAAGGGCAGGGACGTCGTGACCTTCCAGAGGTCGAACGACGGGGCCAGCGGGTGGTGCGTCTGGATCAGGTAGCCCCTGAACTCGGGCGACACCCTCGGGTCGCCGCCCAGCACGTTCCACCAGTCGAGCCCGCGGTTCATCCTGTACATCAGGTACAGGATCGGGAGCGCCAGCGCGTAGAGGACGAGGACCCAGAGCAGGATCTTGAGCGTCTTCTTCAACGTGTAGCGCAAGACGTTGTTCAAGGCAGACCCGACCTTCCTGTCTCGAAACCGTCCCGAAACCCCTGCTTACAGGACTCCTGTCTAGCAGTATAGGCCCAACCGGGCAACTTCAATCCTCCCAGATGAGCCGGCCGAGCCGCTGCCGTGCCGAGCCGCTACCATCGGGTCCTGGCCGTTGGGCGGTGCCCGGCTGCCGAGCCGGAAAGTTGCACTTTACAAGCTGGGCGCGTTCGTCCCATATTGTCGGAGCCCTCTCTGGGCCAGGTCCGGCCCGGTCCTGGTGGAAGTGGAGACTCGCAGGGGCATCGCCGTCCCTAAGGAGGTCTGTTCGCTCGTGCCTGGCCTCGCGCTCATCGCTCGTACGGTCTGGGGTGCGGCGGGCGCACCGGAGCACAGTGCGGAGGGCGACCCCTACGGGCGCCGCCGCGACGTCGCCGTGCTCGTCCACGGCGGGAGCATCGCCGCGGTGGCGCCGGCCGCCGAGGCGGGCTCGCTCGGCGCGGACCGCGTCGTCGACCTCGGTGACGTCACCCTGCTGCCCGGCTTCGTCGATTCCCACGTCCACCTCACCGCCACCGGGCTGGCCGTGCAGGGCGCCAATCTCCGCGGCGTGCGCTCCGCCGGGGAGCTGCTCGGGCGGGTCGCGGAGGCCGCGGCGCGGACCCCCGGCGGCCTGGTGTGGGGCGACGGCTACGACGAGACCGCCTTCCCGAGCCCCGAGCTGCCCGTGCCGGCCGAGCTCGCCGCGGCGGCGGCCGGGCGGCCGGTGTACCTGTCCCGGGTCGACGGGCACCAGGGCCTGGCCACCGTGGAGGTGCTCGCCGAGGCGGGCGCGCTCGACGCCGCCGGCTGCGAGCGCGGTCCCGACGGGGAGCCGACCGGGGTGGTGCGCGACGACGCCAACCACCGCGTCCGCCGCCACGCGCTCGACCAGCTCGCCGACGCCACCGTGCTGGCCGCGCAGGACCAGGCGCTCGCCCTGGCGGCGCGGCGCGGGGTGGTGTGCGTGCACGAGATGGGCGGGCCCGACGTCTCCAGCCGGCGCGACTTCGAGCTGCTGCTCAGCCGGCTCGACACCCTGCCGCTGGAGGTCATCTGCTACTGGGGGGCCTTCGACCTCGACTACGTGCTGGACCGCAAGCTCACCCAGATCGGTGGCGACCTGTTCCTGGACGGGTCGCTCGGCTCCCACTCCGCCGCCCTGTCCAGCCCCTACGCCGACCGGCCCGAGTGCTGCGGGTCGCTCTACCACGACGACGCCCAGCTGACCGAGCTGTACGTGCGGGCGACCATGGCCGGCGTGCAGGTCGGCGTGCACGCCATCGGCGACCTGGCCATCGGCCAGGCGCTGCGCTGCGCCCGGCGGGCCGTCCGCGTGGTCGGCCGCAACGCGTTCGCCGCCTGCCGGCACCGCGTCGAGCACGCCGAGCTGCTCGGCTCGGACGGCGCCGACCGCATGGCCGAGCTGGGGCTGGCCGCCGGGGTGCAGCCCGCCTTCGACGCGGCCTGGGGCGGGCCCGACGGCATGTACGAGCGCCGGCTCGGCACGCGGCGGGCGAAGAGCATGAACCCGTTCGCCGACCTGTGGCGGCGGGGCGTGCCCATGGGCGGCTCGTCGGACTCGCACGTCACCCCGCTGGAGCCCTGGCACGGCGTGGCCGCCGCCGTCCACCACCACCGCGCGCGGCAGCGTCTGGGCCTGCCGGTGGCCCTCGAGCTGTTCACCCTGGGCGGGCGCATCCTCACCAGGCAGGAGCAGGCCACCGGGCGCGTCCGGCCCGGCCAGCGCGCCGACCTCACCGCCTTCCCCGGCGACGTGCTCGCGGTCGACCCGCGCAAGCTCGCGCGCGCCGACGCGGTCTTCACCATGGTCGGGGGCCGCCTCGTCCACGGCCCCGGCGAACTGGCCCTGGAGCCTGCCTTCGGCCTGGGCGGTTGGACCTGACAGGTCCGCACCGAGCCTGTGGACAACCGGCCTGACCGTGGGGATCGGGGTCTAGACTCGACTCCAGACAAGCCGTGGGGGCGGCGCGCCGTCGCCCGCCCGCCTTGGCCGCCGGCCATGGCCCGACGAAGGAGCAGCGTATGGCCAAGTTCCGCGTCACCTACGCCACTTTGTCCGCCGACAACGAGGAGCTGCACGCCGCCTATGAGGAGGGCGTGCGCACCGCGCGGTCCTGGCTCGGCCAGACCTTCCCCGTCTACGTCAACGGCCAGGCGCGCAGCGACGGCCCGACCTTCGACCTGACGAGCCCGAACGATCTCGGTCTGAAGCTCGCCAGCTTCCATTCGGCGACCGGGCGTGACATCCAGGACGCGGTCGCGGCGGCCCGCGCAGCCGCGCCGTCCTGGGCGGGCACGCCGTGGCGCGAGCGGGTGGCGCTCCTGCGCCGTGCCGCCGACCTGATCAGCGAGCGCTCCAGCGAGCTGGCCGCGCTGACGACCATCGAGGTCGGCAAGAACCGGCTCGAGGCGCTCGGCGACGTGGAGGAGGCCGCCGACCTGATCCGCTACTACTGCGACCAGGTCGAGGCCAACGACGGCTTCGACCGCCCCATGGCCCAGCTCTTCGATTACGAGCACACCCGCAGCGTGCTGAAGCCGTACGGGGTCTGGGCGGTCATCAGCCCGTTCAACTTCCCGATGGCGCTGGCGGCCGGCCCGGCCGGCAGTGCCCTGGTGGCCGGCAACCCGGTGGTGTTCAAGCCCTCGCCGCAGGGCTCCTTCACCGGCGTCAAGCTGTACGAGTGCCTGCGGGACGCGGGGCTGCCGGCCGGCGCCTTCCACTTCCTGCCCGGCGGGGACGAGGTCGGCGCCGCGGTCGTGCGCCACCCCGGCGTCGACGGCATCACGTTCACCGGCTCGTACGCGGTCGGCATGCAGATCTACAAGAGCTTCGCCACCGCCTACCCCAAGCCGGCCGTGATCGAGATGGGCGGGAAGAACCCGACCGTCGTCTCGGCCAGCGCCGACCTCGACCTGGCCGCCGAGGGGGTGGCCCGTGCCGCCTTCGGCTACTCCGGGCAGAAGTGCTCTGCCTGCTCGCGCGTGTACGTCGAGCGGCCGGCGCTCGCCGAGCTCGAGGCGAGGCTCGCCGAGCGGGCGCGCGTCGTGGTGGTCGGCGACCCGGTCGAGCGGCCGGTCTTCATGGGGCCGGTGATCGACCAGGAGGCCGTCGACCGCTACCGCCAGGCGACCGAGGAGGCGGCCAAGGAGGGCCGCGTGCTGGCGGGCGGCGAGCTGCTCGGAGGCAGCGGGGGCCTGCCCGACGGCAATTACGTCGCCCCGACGGTCGTGGCCGACCTGCCCACCGACCACCGCCTGTTCACGGACGAGCTGTTCGTGCCGTTGGCGGCGGTCGCTGGAGTAGACTCGCTGGACCAGGGCTTCGAGCTCGCCAACCACACCGGCTACGGCCTCACGGCGGGCTTCTACTCGGCGGACGAGGACGAGGTCCGGCGGTTCCTCGACACCGTTCAGGCGGGGGTGGTGTACGTCAACCGCCGGGCCGGGGCGACGACAGGCGCGTGGCCAGGCGTCCAGCCGTTCGGCGGGTGGAAGGGCTCCGGCAGCACCGGCCGGGCGGGCGGCGGGCTCTATTACGTGCAGCAGTTCATGCGCGAGCAGTCCCAGACGGTGATCCGGTGAGCCGCGCAGCGACCGCCCCGGGCGGGGCTACCCCGTCGGCCTCGCCCGGGGCCCCAGCGGACGCCGGTGCGGCGCCGGGCGCGTGGCTCGACCCGGCACGGGCCGTGCCCGACCTGGTCACCGAGCTCCCCGGGCCGGAGGCGCGCAAGGTGCTGGAGCGCGACGCCCGCGTCACCAGCCCCTCCCTGCCCCGCGCCTACCAGTTCGTGCCCCGCCGGGGGTTCGGCGCGGTGGTCGAGGACGTCGACGGCAACCTGTTCCTGGACGCGAACGCGGGCATCGCGGTCGCCTCCACAGGCCATGCCCACCCGACCGTGGTGGCCGCGGTCCGGCGCCAGGCGGGCGAGCTGCTGCACTACTCGGCAAGCGACTTCTACCTGCCGGTCTACTCGGAGATGTGCGAGGCGCTGGCGGCCACGGCGCCGATGCCCGGGCCGGTGCGGACGTTCCTGACCAACTCCGGCACAGAGGCGGTCGAGGGGGCGGTCAAGCTGGCCAGGGCCACCACCGGACGCCAGTACCTGATCAGCTTCTTCGGCTCCTTCCACGGGCGCAGCTACGGCTCGCTCAGCCTGACGGCGTCCAAGGCCAGGTACCACGCCGGCTTCGGCCCGCTGCTGCCGGGGGTGCTGCACGCCCCGTACGGCTACTGCCACCGCTGCCCGCTGAACCTCACCTACCCCGACTGCGACCTGGCCACGGTCGACTACCTCGAGCGCACGCTGTTCCGCTACCAGGTCGACGCGGACGAGGTGGCGGCGGTGATCGTCGAGCCGGTCCTCGGCGAGGGCGGCTACGTGGTGCCGCCGCCCGGCTGGCTGGCCAAGCTCAAGGCGACCTGCGAGCGGCACGGCATCCTGCTGATCGCCGACGAGGTCCAGTCCGGGGTCGGCCGCACCGGCAAAATGTGGGCGATCGAGCACACCGGGGTCGAGCCGGACATCCTCTGCTCGGCCAAGGGGATCGCCTCCGGCCTGCCGCTCGGCGCCTTCATGGCCCGCGCCGACGTGATGACGTGGGGCACCGGCGCGCACGGCTCCACCTATGGCGGCAGCCCGGTGGCGTGTGCCGCGGGCCTGGCCACGCTCGAGGTGCTGCGCGCCGAGCGGTTGCTGGCCAACGCCGCCGAGCAGGGCGCCTTCCTGGTCGAGGGCCTGGGCCAGCTGCGCCGGCGCTACCCCTGGCTGATCGAGGACGTGCGCGGGGTCGGGCTGATGCTCGGGCTGGAGCTGCCGAACGCGGCCCTGGCCGAGGAGCTGCAGTCCGCGGCCTTCCGCCGCGGGCTGCTGGTGCTGGAGGCGGGGGACAGCGCGGTGCGCCTGTCGCCACCGCTGGTGATCGACCGGCAGCAGTGCCAGACCGTCCTGCGGGTGCTGACCGAGACGGTCGAGGAGGTCGCCTCCTCGTTCCAGGCGGGGACGAGGTGACGGCGTGCCGTCCAGCAAGGTCGTGACCATGCGCGACGCGGTCGCCGAGCTGGTCCACGACGGCGCCACGGTCGCGATCGAGGGCTTCACGCACCTCATCTCGCACGCCGCCGGTCACGAGATCATCCGCCAGCGCAGGCGCGACCTGGTGCTGTGCCGGCTGACCCCGGACGTGGTCTACGACCAGATGGTCGGCGCCGGCGTCGCCCGCAAGCTGGTCTTCTCCTGGCTGGGCAACCCCGGCGTCGGCTCGCTGCACGCCATCCGCAGGCGGGTCGAGCGCGCCGACCCCGAGCCGCTCGAGGTCGAGGAGTACTCCCACTTCGGCATGGCCGGGCGCTACGCGGCGGGCGCCGCCAACCTGCCGTTCTTCCCGCTGCGCTCCTATTACGAGACCGACCTGCCCAGGGTCAACCCCAACATCCGCCCGGTCACCTCCCCGTTCGGCGGCGAGGTCCTCTACGCCGTGCCGCCGCTGCGGCCCGACGTGACCATCGTCCATGCGCAGCGCGCCGACCGCCTGGGCAACACGCAGGTCTGGGGGCTGCTGGGGTGCCAGCGCGAGGCGGCCTTCGCCGCCCGCCGGGTGATCGTCGTGGTCGAGGAGCTGGTCGACGAGGCGGTGGTCCGCGCCGATCCCAACCGCACGCTGATCCCGGGCATCAAGGTCGACGCCGTGGTGGTCTGCCCCCGCGGCGCCCATCCCTCGTTCGCCCAGGGCTATTACGGGCGCGACAACCGCTTCTACCTCGAGTGGGACGGGATCAGCCGCGATCCAGAGCGGCTCGCGGGCTGGCTCGACGAGTGGGTCCACTCGACCCGCGACCACGCCGAGTACGTCGACAAGCTCGGCGAGGCGCGCTGGAAGGAGCTGACGCCGGGGCCGGCGCCGTCCGGCAGCGTGGACTTCGGGAGCTGCCAATGACAGGCCTGAGCTGGTCGCGCTCGGAGATGCTGGTCGTCGCCGGCGCCAGAGCGCTCGCCGGGCGGCGGGTGTGCTTCGTCGGCATCGGGCTGCCGAACATCGCGGTCGCGCTCGCCCAGCGCACGGTCGCGCCCGAGATCGAGCTGATCTACGAGTCGGGGGCGTACGGCTCGCGTCCGGCGCGCCTGCCGCTGTCCATCGGCGACCCCTGCCTGGTCACCGGGGCCACGGCGGTGATGAGCATCGTCGAGCTGTTCCAGTGCTTCCTCCAGGGCGGCCTGGTCGACGTCGGGTTCCTGGGCGCGGCGCAGCTCGACCGCTACGGCAACATCAACACCACCGTGATCGGCGACTACGCGCACCCGAAGGTGCGGCTGCCCGGCTCTGGCGGCGCCTGCGAGATCGCCATCAACGCCCGCGAGGTGTTCGTCCTCATGCGCCAGTCGGCCCGCTCGTTCGTCGAGCGGATCGACTTCCGCACCAGCCCGGGCAACCTCGGCGGCATCGCCAGCCGGGCGGCCCAGGGCTGGCAGGGCCGCGGGCCCACGGTGGTGGTGACCGACCTCGGTCGCTACGACTTCGACCCGGAGACGGGCGAGATGCGCCTGGCCGCCATCCATCCCGGCGTCACCCTGGACGAGGTGCGCGCGGCCACCGGCTGGGACCTGCGCGTCGCGCCCGGTCTCCAGCCGACACCCGACCCGACCTCCGAGGAGCTGCGGCTGATCCGCGAGGAGCTCGACCCGGAAGGGGTCTATGTGAAGTGAAGCGAAGTGAGGCATGAGGTGAGACGCGAAACGAGGCGTGACGCGAGACGGTCCGACCGCGAGCCGCGCGGGCCCGGGTCCCACGCGTCCGGGTCCGGCGGGTCGCAGTCGCGCGGGACCCCGTCGAGCCACGTGTTCGGGCGGGGGCGGGGCCTGCCCCGCGTGGCCAGGGCTCGCGGCTGCGAGCTGTGGGACACCGAGGGGCGTCGCTACCTGGACGCTGCCGGTGGCGCGGTCGTGGTCGGGATCGGCCATGGGGTGCAATCGGTGGTCGACGCGATCCACGCGCAGGAGGCTGACGTCGCCTACGTCCACGGCACGATGTTCAGCTCGGACGCGCTCGAGGCGTACGCCGAGGAGCTCGCCGCGATCGTCCCGGTCGACGACGCCCGCGCCTACCCGGTGTCGGGCGGCAGCGAGGGGATCGAGACCGCCCTGAAGATGGCCCGCGCCTACCACCTGGCACGCGGCGAGGACCGCCACGTGATCGTGGGCCGCTGGGGCTCCTATCACGGCAACACCCGCGCCGCCCTGGACGTCGGCGGCCGCGACCCGCTGCGCCGTCCGTACCTGCCCTGGCTCGGCCAGGCACGTCGCACGCTGGCCGCCTACGAGTATCGTTGTCCGTTCTCGGACACACACCCGCACGGCTGCGGCGCCCGCTACGCCGAGGCGCTCGAGCGGACGATCGTGGAGGCCGGGCCACGGACGGTGGCCGCGTTCGTGGCCGAGCCGGTCGCGGGCGCGGCCCTCGGGGCGGCCGTGCCGCCGGACGACTACTGGCCTGGGGTGGCGGAGGTCTGCCGGCGCCACGGGGTGCTGCTCATCGCCGACGAGGTCATGACCGGGTTCGGCCGCACCGGACGCTGGTTCGGCTGCGACCACTGGGGCGTGCGGCCCGACATCCTGGTGGCCGCCAAGGGCGCCGCCTCCGGCTACTGGCCGCTCGGCCTGGCGGTGGCCAGCGGCGCGGTGCACGGGACCATCGCGGCGCGAGGCTTCACCCACGGCTTCACCTTCTCGCACCACCTGGTGGGTGCGGCCGCCGGCCGGGCCGTGCTCGCGGTCCTGCGGGAGCGCAACCTGGTCGCCGCGGCGGAGTCGCAGGGCAAACGGCTGCTGGCCGGGCTGGAGGCGCGCCTTGGCGACCACCCGGCCGTGGGCGACGTCCGGGGCATCGGCCTGATGGTCGGGGTCGAGCTGGTGCGCGACCGGGCCGCCAAGGCGCCCTTCCCGCGCGGCGAGCGGGTCACCGAGCGCGTGGTCGCCGCGGCCCGAGAGCGCGGCCTGCTGGTGTACTCCTCGACCGGCTGCGCCAACGGCGCCGACGGCGACCTGGTGCTGCTCGGCCCACCCCTGGTGATCAGCGACGCCGAGGTCGACGAGGTGATCGCGACCCTGGCCGCCGCGGTCGAGGTGGCGCTCCGCTAGAGCGGTCCGGGGACGGGGCCTGTGGTCCGGCAGGTGCCTGGGGACAGCGCCTGTTGGGTTGACCTGATCGTGCGTTACGCTCTGGTGACCCGAGCACGGAGCGCACATGGTGGGAGAGCAGAGGCCGAGCTCGTCAGGGCACGGCACGCCGGGGCAGTCGTCCCGCGGCCGGCTGCTCTGGCTGGTGCTCGCCGTGGTCGGCCTGCTCGCGCTGGTGTCGGTGGGCAGCCTGCGGCAGGCGCCCGGCGCGGGTGCGGGCACGCGGCACTTCCCGTCCGCGCTGGTGCAGACGCTGGGGCTGCTGGCCGCCATCGCCGTCGTGCTGGGCGCGGTCGTCTTCGCGTCCACGCTGCTGCCGGGCGAGAGGGTCAGGCGGCGGCGCAACCCGGTGTTCATGCCCTCGATGCTGCTGGGGTTCGTCCTGCTCCTCGCCGTGCTGCGCCGGCTCGGATGGCTCGAGAAACTGCAATTCCCGAGCCTGCGGCCACAGACGAGCCGGACCAGCCTGCCCACGCCGACGACGCCTCCGTCGGGGCGCCTGCCGGGCAGCGGTCCCGCCTGGGTCCCGTTCGTGGTGGTCGGCGCCCTGGCTCTCGCCCTCGCCGTGGTCATGGTGGTGCGCGGTGAGCGCGCCCGCCGGCGCCGCGCCGCCGTGTCGGGCCTCGGCCAGCTCGCCGAGCTGCTCGGGGACACGCTCGCCGACCTCGAGGACGAGACCGACCCGCGGCGGGCGGTGATCGCCGCGTGGGTCCGGATGGAGCGCGGGCTGGCCGCCGCCGGCCTGCCGCGGCACGTGGCCGAGGCACCGCTCGAGTACGTCGCACGCGTGCTCGAGCGGGCGAACGTGCAGCCCGCCTCGGTCCGGCGGCTCGCCGACCTGTTCGAGCGGGCGAAGTTCAGCCAGCACACCGTCGACGAGGGCATGCGGGCCGAAGCCATCGAGGCGGTCGCCACCATCAGGCGTGAGCTCGAGGCGGAGCAGGCCCGCGCCGAGGAGCAGGTCCGGGCAGAGGAGGAGGCCGGGATGGCGGGCTCGCCGTGACGGCGTCACTGGTGCGTGGCGGGACGGTCGTGGTCGGGGCGACCGTCGTCCTGGTGGCGCTGCTGGAGCTCGCGCCCGAGCGCCGCCCGGTGATCGTCTCCGTGTACCTGCTGGTGCTCGGCGCCGTGGCCCTGCGCCTGCTCGTTCGCCTCGTCTGGCTCGCCCACCCGCCGGCGCCGCCGTCCGAGCTCGACGCGGCCCTGACCCGCCGCGCCGGGCCGCCCTCGCGCCCCGCCGAGCTCGAGGCGATCGCCCGCATGCTGGCGCTGGCGAGCGCCAGCGGCGTCTACGTCCACAGCCGGCTGCGGCCACAGGTGCAGGCGATCGCCCGGGACATCCTCTCCTCGCGCCAGGGGATCGACCTGGACGCCGAGCCGGCGGCAGCGTGCGCCGCGCTCGGCCCGGTCGTCTGGGACCTGGTGCGACCGGACCGCGAGCAGCCGGACGGCTACGAGGAGCCCGGCCTGCCGCCGCCGGTCCTCGCCGCGGTCGTCGCCAGCCTCGAGGGGGTGCCGCAACGGTGACGGCACCGGTTCGCGGAGCGCCCACTGACCCCGGTGACCTCCCGCGGTTCGGGATCGAGGAGGTGTGCTCGCTGGCCCGCGCCCTGCTCGACCAGGTCGAGCGGGCGGTCGTGGGCAAGCGCGGCGCGCTCGAGCTGGTCCTGCTCGGCCTGCTCGCCGACGGGCACGTGCTGCTCGACGACTACCCGGGCCTCGCCAAGACGCTGATCGCCCGCTCGTTCGCGCAGGTGACCAGGCTGGGCTTTGCGCGCGTGCAGTTCACGCCGGACCTCATGCCCTCCGACGTGACCGGCTCGTCGGTGTACAACCAGCGCCTGGCCGACTTCGAGTTCCGGCCGGGCCCGGTGTTCACCAACCTGCTGCTCGGCGACGAGATCAACCGCTCGCCGCCCAAGACCCAGGCGGCGCTGCTCGAGGCGATGCAGGAGCGGCAGGTCACCATCGACGGGGTGACCCACCCGCTCCAGCGGCCCTTCCTGGTGATCGCCACCCAGAACCCGATCGAGTACGAGGGCACCTACCCGCTGCCGGAAGCGCAGCTCGACCGCTTCCTGCTGCGCCTCGAGGTGGGCTACCCGTCGCCGGACGCCGAGTGGGAGATGGTGGCCCGGCGCTTGGAGCGCCGCGCCGACGAGATCCAGCTCGAGCCGGTCGCGAGCCCCGCCGAGGTGGTCGCCGCGCAGCGGGCGATCGAGCAGGTGCACGTCGCCGAGAGCCTCGGCCGCTACATGATCGAGCTGGCCGGCGCCACCCGTGCCAGCCCGCGGGTCCAGGTGGGCGCGAGCCCGCGCGGCACCCTTGCCCTGCTGAAGCTGTCCCGCGCCAAGGCGGCGGTGGCCGGCCGCGACTTCGCCACCCCGGAGGACGTCAAGGCGGTGGCGGTCCCGGCGCTGGCGCACCGGCTGATCCTCCGCCCGGAGCTGTGGGTCCGCCGGGTGCGGACCGAGGAGGTCGTGCGCGAGCTGCTCGAGCAGGTGCCCACCCCGCCGGCGGAGGAGCGGGCGGGGGAGCCGGCGGCGAGGCGGCGGTGAGCCTGCCGCCGTCTCCGGCGCCGGCGCGGCGCGCCTCGCCCAAGCTCACGGCGTACACCGGCCTGGCCGCGACCGCGCTGCTGGCCGGGCTCGCCCTGGGCCGGCCCGAGCTGGCCGCGCTCGGCGCGCCGCTGGTCCTGCTGGTGGTCGCCGGGCTCGCCATGGCACGCGAGCCCAGGGTCGAGCTCGACGTCGCCCTCGACCGGGAGCGCGCGGTCGAGGGCGACGAGGTCGTGGTGACCCTGACGCTGCGGTCGGCCACGCCGGTCGCGCGGCTCGAGCTGGTGCCCGTGGTCCCCGAGCGGCTCGGCCTGGTCGACCAGCCGCGAGCCCGCGCCGTCCACCTGGCAGCCGGCGAGCCGCGCACCATCGAGCAGCGGCTCCGGTGCGCCCACTGGGGCGCCTACGTGCTCGGCACTGTGCACCTGCGCGCCCACGACCCGCTGCGGCTGTTCGCGTGGGAATGGCGCGTGGACGGGCGCAGGAGCCTGATCGTGTACCCGGAGCCCGCGCGCCTGCGGGCTTTGGTGCGGCCTTTCGAGACTCAGGTGTTCAGCGGCAACCAGGTGTCCCGCCAGCGCGGCGACGGCATCGAGTTCGCCGACGTGCGGCCGTTCCTGCCGGGTGACCGGGCCCGCTCGATCAACTGGCGCGCCACCGCCCGGCGCGGCGTGCCCTGGGTCAACGAGCGCCATCCGGAGCGCAACACCGACGTGGTGCTGTTCCTCGACAGCTTCGTGGACCTCCGGGTCGCCGGGCCCAGCACGCTGGACCGCGCCGTCGGCGCCGCAGCCTCGCTGGCCAGCGCCTACCTGACCCGCCGCGACCGGGTCGGGCTGGTGAGCTTCGGCGGGGTGGTGCGCTGGCTGCAGCCGGGCACCGGGCAGGCGATGCTGTACCGCCTGCTGGACACGCTGATGGAGACGCAGATCTTCGCCACGGTCGGCTGGCGCGGCATCCGCCACCTGCCGCCGCGGACCCTTCCCCCCAAGGCGCTGATCGTGGCCCTCACCCCGCTGCTCGACGAGCGCGCCGTCACCGCCCTGTTCGACCTGCTCGCCCGAGGCTACGACCTGGCGGTCGTGGACGTGTCCCCGCTGGTCGACGTGGGAGGGCGTGCCGGTCGGGGCGGCTCGACGTGGCGCCGGGACCCGCTCGGCGCCGGCGGCTGGGGCAGCCGCGGGCACGGGCGGCGCGACGCCCAGGAGGCGGCGGGCCTCGCCGAGCGGCTGTGGGCGCTGAAGCGGGAGGCGCTGCGCCACCGCTATCAGGAGCTCGGCGCCGCGGTCGTGGAGTGGCGGGCCCCGACCGAGCTGGAGCAGGTGCTGTACGAGGTGGAGGCATGCCGGCGCCGGATCGCGCCCGCACCCGGCTAGGGGCGGGCGCTGCCACGGTGGCGCTGGCGGTGGTGCTGGCGCTGGCCCCGCTGGCCTCCACGCACGTGCCGAGGACCCCGCTGGCCTGGATCGGCGGGGTCGGCGTGCTGCTGGCGGCCGGCGCGGCCTGGCGGTTCGCGGCGCTGGTTCCGGCCATGGTGGCGGTCCTGGCCGCGGAGTACGGCCTGTCCCTCTACCACCAGCGCGGCCCGGTCGACGCCCGCGCGCCGCTGTTCGCCGCCGGCCTGCTGCTGCTCGCCGAGCTCGCCCACTGGTCCACCGAGGCGCACCGGCTGGTCCGCGACGAGCGCGCCGTCCTCGGGCGCCGGCTCGCCGTCCTCGCCGTGGTCGCCCTCGCCGCGGTCGCCCTCGCCGCGATGGTCCTGCTCGCCGCCACCCTGCCCCTGGCGGGACCCGTCGCCCGCCTCGCCCTCGGCGTGGTCGCCGCCAGCACCGTCCTGGCCCTGATCGCCACCCTCAGCCACCGCGGCCCCCAGGGCGGCTGAGCGCCTTGCCCCACGGGCGCCCCGGGAGACCTTGCCCATACCTGATCAGATATCATGCGGCTATGAGCGAAGTCGCCACCCTGCTGCGAGAGGCGCGTCTGGGCGCCGGACTCAGCCAGGCGGAGCTCGCGGACCTGATTGGGACCTCGCAGCCGGCGATCAACCGCTATGAGCGCGGCACCGTCGAGCCGTCGATCTCGACGTTGCGGCGACTCCTTCACGCCTGCGGCATGCAGCTCCAGCTCGAGCTCCAGCCTGAGCCCGCGGTGAGCAGCCCGCCGCGTGAGGAGCGCAGCCTCCGCGAGCTTCTGCAGGGCCAGCGCAAACGGGTGATCGAGCTGGCACGCCGCCACGGCGCCACCAACGTCCGGGTGTTCGGATCGGTCGCGCGCAAGGAGGACACCGAGGACAGCGACATCGACCTCCTCGTCGACCTCGAGCCGGGCCACACGATCCTCGACCTGGTGGGCCTGCGCCGCGAGCTGACCGAGGCCCTGGGCGTCCCGGTCGACGTGGCAACGGTAAGGATGCTCAAGAAGAACCTGCGCGGCCCCGTGCTCGCCGAGGCCGTCCCACTGTGAGCAGAGCCCGCAGCTCACGCCCCGAAGCCATTCGACTCGCCGATATCGTCGGCGCGATCGACCGCATCGACCGGTACCGGCGCGCGCTCCTCGATGAGGGTGACGAAGGCGGGGGCGAACTGGTCCGTGACGCGACCCTTTACAACCTGGTGGTAATCGGCGAGGCAGTCAAAGCCCTCTCCAAGGACGTCACCGCCAAGGCTCCGCAGATCCCATGGCGGGATATCGTCGGCCTCCGGAACTTTGTCGCCCATGAGTACTTCGACATCGACCCTGAGCTCATCGCCCAGGTCATGAACGTCCAACTTCACGAGCTTCGAGCTGCTGTCATCGGACTGCTGCGCGACCTGCGCGCTTGACGAAGTAGCCCGGGCACCAGGTGAGCACCGCCGATCGTCCAGCAGACTGGCTTGAACACCGCCCAGGTGCTCAAGCTGGTCTGGGGGATCGTGACGTCGAGCTTACCCAGCCGGATGCGGTCGACTGAAAGACTGTGGCGAGGCCCGAGTGAACAGGCTGCGTCCGGCTGGATCCCGTCCGTTCCGCAGTGGCCTCGGGTGCGCCGGGCGGCGCACGGTGCATAGTCGCTGCCGTCGGGCGACTAATCCACTCAAGCAGTCCAAGATCGCAGAATGGCTTGGGCATCAACGCTCCATGGATCCGCGAGACGAGCTGTTCTCGCGGCGGGTGGTGCGCTTGCGGACCTGGTCGCGGGCGGCGGAGAAGCGGGCGCGGAACCAGGCGAGGAGGCGCTTGGCCCAGGCGAACTCGGTGGAGAGCAGGGCCAGGCCGGCGAGGACCAGCGCGATGCCCGGACCGGGCGTGACCAGCATGACCAGGCCGACGGCGACGAGCGCCAGCCCCACGACCAGCACCAGGACGCGCCAGGCCTGACGAGCGAAACCGTGCAGGGCCGGCGCCATCAGGCCTCCGGCGCGTGCGGCGACCGGGGTGGAGCGGGTGGCGCGGGTGGCGCCACCGGCCCGAGCGCCCCCACGGACCGGCCGGCGTGGGTGAATCCCTGGCCGAGCGCGATCGCCCGGGACAGGTCGGTCGGGGACACCACACCGACCAGCCGGCCCTCCTCCAGGACCAGCGCCAGGCTCTGCCGGGTCGTGGCGAGCCTGGCGGCCACCCCGACCGCCGAATCGTCGGGCCCCACGGTCACCGTCCGGGCCAGGGGTTGCGCGAGCTGGCCGACCCGGACCTCGCTGCGGCGCTCCGGCGGCACCCGGCGCAGAGCGTCGAGGCGCACCAGGCCGGACAGGCGACCGTCGAACTCCCGCACCGGGAAGGCGACGTAGCGGTGGAGCGGGGCGAAGCGGTCCAGGAACGCCTCGACCGTGAACCAGGCGGGGCCCACCACCGGCTCCGTGCTCATCACCTCGCGGACACGGCGCTCGCCGAGCCCGGTCCGGAGCCCCGCGACCTGCGCCTCGGCCCGGGCCGCGCCGAGCACGAACCAGCCGATCAGGGCGGTCCACAGGCCACCGCCGTTGCCGCCGAGCAGGAAGCCGAAGATGCCGAGGCCGACCAGGATGGCGCCGACGCCCTGACCGACCCGTGCGGCGGCCAGCGCGGCACGGGTGCGGTCGCCGCGCAGGCGCCACAGGATCGCGTGGAGCACGCGGCCGCCGTCCAGGGGCGAGCCCGGGATCAGGTTGAACACGGCCAGGGCGCCGTTCATGACGCCGAGCCAGAGCACCGTGCCCGCCACCAGGCTGCCCGCGCCGAGCTTGGCCAGCAGCACCGCCACCCCCCAGAACACCACCCCGAGCGCGAGGCTGGTCAGCGGCCCGATCCCGGCGACCAGGAGCTGCAGCCGCGGGGTCGGCAGCTCGCCGCGGATGCGGGCGATCCCACCGAACAGCCAGAAGGTGATGTCCTCGACCTCGACGCCGGCGACGCGTCGGGCGGCGATGGCGTGACTCAGCTCGTGCATGACCAGCGAGCCGAGGAACAGGCCAGCGGCGACCACCGCGGCGACCCAGTACGCCTCCCTCGAGTGGCCCGGGAAGCCCGTGGGCAGGACCTGCGTGGCCAGCGACCAGGCGACCAGCCCAAGGACGATGAGGACGCTCCAGTCGAAGCCGACCCGAAAGCCGCCAAGCTCGATCTGGGTGGCGGGGTGACGGTGCATCTGCTCCCTCCTTCGGCTGCGGTTCCATGGGGCGGCAACCGAAGGTCTCTCCCACCCCGAAGGGCCGGCGCACCGGGCAGATGCCGTGATGGCGGTGCAACCGAGCCGGGATACTCCCCCTCGCTCGGCCCAGGATACGCTTTCCCCCCGTCAAGCAGGTGTAAAGCAGCGGACACCTCCCTGTATGCTCGGTTGACCGGGTGCGCTTGCTCTGGCTCGCCGGTCCGCAGCGGTCCCAGCGGTCCCAGCGGTCCGCAGCGGTCACGGCGGTGCGGAAGGGAGGCCGGTACATGGCTGTCTCGGAGTACTGGAACCCGAAGACGGAGACCTTGAGCCGAGAGGAGCTCGCCGGCCTCCAGCTCACCAAGCTGCGGCGCCTGTGCGAGTGGGCGGCGGCGCGGAGCCCCTGGTACCGCGATTCGCTCCGGGCAGCCGGCTTCCGGGCCGACCAGCTCCGGACCCTCGACGACCTGCGGCGCATCCCGATGCTGACCCGCGACCAATGGATGGCCTCACAGGCGGAGCACCCGCCCTTCGGGCGGCTGCCGGTGGCGGGCCCGGAAGCGGCCATCCGCTACCACACCACCTCCGGCACCACCGGACGCGAGCCGCTCCGCGCCCTCGACAGCGCCAAGGACTGGGCCTGGCAGGCCGAGATGTGGTGCTACGGCACGTGGGGCTTCGGGGTCCGGCCGGCCGACATTGCCTACGTGGCCTTCGGCTACGGCTCCTTCATCGGTTTCTGGGGCCTGCACTACGGGCTCGAGAAGCTCGGCGCGCTCAACATCCCCGGCGGGGCCCAGACCACCGAGAGCAGGGTCAAGCAGATCGCGAGCTTCGGGGCGACGGTGGTCGCCTCGACCCCCACCTATGCGCTGCGCCTGGCGCAGGAGGCCGAGAAGGTCGGGGTCGACCTGCCCGCGAGCCCGGTGCGGCGGCTGATCCTCTCCGGCGAGCCGGCCGGCTCGATCCCGCAGACCAAGGCACTGATCGAGCGGCTGTGGGGCGCCAAGGCGGGCGATACGGCCGGGATGACCGAGATCGGCACGATCATGATCTTCGAGTGCTCCCGCCAGCCGGGCGGCACCCACGTCATCGAAGACCACTTCATCGAGGAGGTCGTCGACCCCGCCACCGGCGAGCCCGTCGGCTACGGCGAGCAGGGCGAGCGGGTGGTCACGTCGTTCGGGCGCGGCATCATGCCGCTGCTGCGCTACCGCTCGGCCGACCTCGTGTGCAGGGTGCCCGCCTCGCGCTGCACCTGTGGACGGAGCTTCGACCTCTACGAGGGCGGGATCCTCGGCAGGATCGACGACATGAAGCTGGTGCGGGGCACCAACGTCTACCCACGCGCGGTCGAGGGGGTGGTGCGCGAGTTCCCGGCGGTCGAGGAGTTCCAGCTCGTGATCAGCCGCGACGAGAACCTGCTCGACCGGATCGCGGTGCGCGCGGAGCTCGCGCCCGGCGCCTCGGACGAGTCCTGGCAGGACATCTCGGAGCGGCTCGCCAAGGCCCTGGCCGAAACGCACGAGGGCCTGCGCTTCGAGGTGGAGCGGGCCGCCCCGGGCGAGCTGCCCCGCTTCGAGCTCAAGGCACGCCGCACCGTCGACCAGCGCGACAAGCCGATCGGAGCATGATTGGAGCCTGAGCCATGGAGGCGTTCACCGACCTGCTCGGCCGACCGGTCACGGCGGTCGAGGCCGAGCTGCTCGACCTCTACCGGCGCCTGAAGGCGCTGCTCGAGCGCGACGACCTCGAGCCCTGCACCCGCGCCGCCGTCCGCAACGCCCTGGCGGCCCTCTGGAACGGCGTGAACGACCTCGCCCTCGAGCACGAGCACCTCATCGACCTCGGCGTCTGACCGCGCGGCCCTGCCGCGGGCCGCCGCCGGTCGCCGGGCGCCCCTACTCGGCGCGGGCGAGGACGTGCGCGGGCTCCGGGCGGACGTAGACGATCTGGCCGCGCTCGAGGTCGAGCTCCCGCGCCTCCTCGCGGGAGAGCTGCGCCAGCAGGCGCTGACCGTCGGAGAGCAGCAGCTCGGCGCGCACCTCGAAGCCCAGGTGGACGAGCCGCTCGATCATCGCCTCCGAGCTCCAGACGCCCGGCTCCAGCCTGACCTCCAGGTCGTGGGGCCGCAGCAGGGCGCCGCGGAAGCTCGTGACGGGGCCGACGAAGCGCATGACGAAGTCGTTGGCGGGCCGCTCGTACAGCTCCCGCGGGTCGCCGACCTGCTCGATGCGGCCGCGGTTCATGAGCACGATGCGGTCGGCCAGCTCCATCGCCTCCTCCTGGTCGTGGGTGACGAACACGCTGGTCACGTGCATCTCGTCGTGGAGGCGGCGGAGCCAGGCGCGCAGCTCGGCGCGCACGCGCGCGTCCAGCGCGCCGAACGGCTCGTCGAGCAGCAGCACCCGCGGCCGCACGGCCAGGGCGCGCGCGAGCACCATCCGCTGCCGCTGGCCGCCGGAGAGCTGGGCGGGGTAGCGCCCGGCCAGCCCGCCGAGCTGCACCAGCTCCAGCAGCTCGTCGACGCGCCTGCGGACCTGGGCCCTGGGCAGCCGGCGCAGCTTCAGCCCGAAGGCGACGTTCTCGCGCACGGTCAGGTGCTTGAAGGCGGCGTAGTGCTGGAACACGAAGCCGACCCCTCGCCGCTGGGTGGGGACCGCGGTCACGTCCGCACCGTCCATCAGCACCGTCCCGGAGTCCGGCCGCTCGAGACCGGCGATCACCCGCAGCAGCGTCGACTTGCCGCTGCCGCTCGGGCCGAGCAGCGCGACCAGCGACCCGCCCGGGACCTCCACCGAGACGTCGTCGAGGGCGGTGAACGCGCCGAAGCGCTTGCTGACGCTGTGGGTCTCGATCGACATCAGGGGCTCTCCCTTCTGGAGACGGGCGGCTCCGGCTCCCCGCGTCCGCGTCGCAGCCGGGTCATGGCCAGCAGCGTGAAGAGCGCGAGCGCGGCCAGCACCATGGCGCCGCCGTACGCGCCCGCCCGGTCGAACGCCTCGAAGCGGTTCTCCACGAACAGGGTCAGGGTCTCGGTCTGGCCGGCGAGCCTGCCGGAGACGATCGCGACCGCGCCGAACTCCCCGAGGGCCCGCGCGGTGGTCAGGATGACCCCGTAGGCCAGCCCCCAGCGGATCCCCGGCAGCGTGACGCGCAGGAAGGCGCCGAGCGGCGAGGTCCCGAGCGTGCGCGCGGCCTCCTCCTGCTCCTCGCCGACCTCGCGCAGCACCGGCACGACCTCGCGCACGACGTAGGGCAGCGAGACGAACACGGTCGCCAGCACCATGCCCGGCAGGGCGAAAATGATCTGGACGCCCCGGCCGGCGAGCCAGCCGCCGAGCCAGCCGCGCTCGCCGTACACCAGGACGAGGGCGAGCCCGATGACCGCGGGCGAGACCGCGAACGGCAGGTCGACGACCGCGTCCAGCAGCTTGCGGCCGGGGAAGCGGTGGCGCACGAGCAGCACCGCGCAGGCCAGCCCGAACAGCGTGTTGAGCGGGACCGCGATCGCCGCCACCAGGATGGTCAGCCACAGCGCGTGCAGCGCGTCGGGAGTGGTGACGGCGTGCCACACCGGCGCCGCGCCGGCGGCGAAGGTGCGCCAGACGATCGCGCCGACCGGCAGCACCAGCACCATGGCGAGGTAGCCGAGCGCCGCGCTGCGCAGCGCCAGCCGCGGGAGCCGCCGGCCCGCCGCCGCCCGCGGCGCGCTGGTGACCTGCGGGCTAGTCAGCATGGCGGGTCCTCCTGTGCTGCGCGAGGTTGAGCACGGCCAGCACCACCAGCGACAGCGCGAGCAGCACCACCGAGACCGCGGCGGCGGCGCCCACCTCGTCGCTCTGCACCAGGTTGAACACGTGCACCGCCGCCACCTCCGTGCGGTACGGGAGGTTGCCGGAGATGAGCACGACCGAGCCGAACTCCCCGACGGCGCGGGCGAACGCGAGCGCCGCCCCGGACAGCATCGCCGGCGCCAGGGTCGGCAGCAGGACGCGCCGGAAGGTGGCCAGGGTGCCCGCGCCGAGGCAGTGCGCCGCCTCCTCCATGTCGGGCTCCATGGTGAGCAGCACCGGCTGCACCGCCCGCACCACGAACGGCAGGGTCTCGAACGCCAGCGCCAGACAGACGCCGGCGCGGGTGTAGGCGAGGTTGAGGCCGACCGGGCTGCTCTGGCCGTAGAGCGCCAGCAGGGTCACGCCGGCCACGATCGTGGGCAGGGCAAAGGGCAGGTCGATCAGGGTGTTGACGATGGGCTTGCCGGGGAAGTCGTCGCGGGCGAGCACCCAGGCGACCGCCGTGCCTGCCACCAGGTTCACCGCCGTGACCACCAGCGCGGCCCCGAAGGTGAGGCGCAGTGCGGCGAGCGCCTCCGGCGCGGTCACCGCGCTCCAGAACGAGGCGGCTCCGTCGCCGGCGGAGCGCCACGCCACCGCGGCGAGCGGGATCAGCACGACCAGGCTGAGGTAGGTGGTGACGGTCCCGCGCAGCAGGGCGGCGCCCCCGCCGCCGGCGAGCCCAAGGGCGGGGGCTCTGGCGGTGAGTGCCTTAGCTGCCAACCGACACTCCCACCTTGCGCTCGATGTCGGCCATGACCCCGCCGCTCCTGTCGAAGAAGCGCTTGGTCACCTGGTCCCAGCCACCCAGGTCGGCGATGGTGAACAGGCCGCTCGGCCTGGGGAACCGGTGGGCGCCGGCGGCCTGCCGGTTCACCGGCCGGTAGCCCTTGGCGGCGAAGATGCCCTGGGCCTCGGGCGACCGCAGGAAGTCGACGAACGCCCTCGCCTGGGCCTGGTGCCTGCTCCTGGTCACCACGGCGATGGGGTTCTCGATCAGGATGGTCTGGTCGGGGACGACGTAGTCGACCGGCTGGCCCTTCTGCTGCGCGGTGATGGCCTCGTTCTCGTAGGCGATCATCGCGTCGCCCTTGCCGCCGACGAAGGTCTGGAGCGCCTCACGGGCGGACTTGTCCTGCACGGGCACGTTCCGGAAAAGCTGCTCCAGGTAGGCCTGCGCCTGCGCCGGGCTCCTGCCCTGCTTGAGCTGCGCGCCGTAGGCGGCCATCACGTTCCAGCGCGCGCCGCCGGAGGAGAAGGGGTTCGGGGTGATCACCTGGACGCCGGGCTTCACCAGGTCGTCCCAGGTGTGGATCCCCTTGGGGTTGCCCTTGCGCACGACCAGCGCGACCACCGAGTCGGTGACCATGCCCTTGTAGGGGTCGCTGTTCCAGTCCTTGGCGACCAGGCCGGCGTCGACCAGCTTGGTCATGTCGGGCGCCAGCGAGAAGGCGACGACGTCCGCCGGCAGGCCGGAGGACACCGCCCGGCTCTGGTCGCCGGAGGCCCCGTAGGACTGGCTGAAGCTCACGCCCGCACCGGCCTGGGTCTTCTTGAACGTGGGGATCAGCGCTTCGTACGCTTCCCGGGGGGTCGAGTAGGCCACCAGCGAGAGCCGCGCCGTGCCCCCGCTGCCGCCGCCGGCGGCGCAGCCCGCTGTGACCAGCGCGGCCACAGCGAGCAGCGCGACTCCGATCATGAGCCGACGCATCCGAACCTCCGTCCGTCATCCATGCATCCTGACTTTGTCTACAGACATGATAGAGAATGCCAGGGGAGCGGTCGATCGGCTCTCCGCTCATTGGATGAATCTGCCTACGTCAACGTCGTAGGTTTGGCTACGTAAAGGCTTCCCGTTCCACACGGCGGGCCCAGGTCGGCGAGAATAGGGGCATGCGAGTATCAGCCAAGGCGGATTACGCGGTGCGGGCGGCGGCCGAGCTGGCCGCGGCGGCCGGCGCCGGCCCGGTCAAGGGCGAGCGGATCGCCGAGGCGCAGCGCATCCCGCTCAAGTTCCTGGAGAACATCCTCGCCGAGCTCAAGCACGGCGGGATCGTGCGGAGCCAGCGCGGCGCGGAGGGCGGCTACTGGCTGGCCCACCCCCCGGACCAGATCACCGTCGCCGACGTCATCCGGGTGGTCGACGGCCCGATGGCCAACGTGCGCGGGGTGCGGCCGGAGAGCGTGGAGTACGCCGGCAGCGCCAAGCACCTGCTGGAGGTCTGGATCGCGGTCCGCGCCTCCCTGCGCAACGTGCTCGAGGGCGTGACACTCGCTGACCTGGTCGCCGGAACCCTCCCACAGGTCGTCCAGGACCTGGCCAACGACCCCAAGGCCTGGCTCTCCCACTGACCACCACCGTCACCACCACTGCCGGGCGAGTTCTCGCTGCTGCTCAGAACTGCATGGCGGCGGGGACCTGGTAGCCGGCGGGCGGCTGGTGGGGCTTCTCGCGGCGCGCCAGGGCCGCCTCGACCGCGCCGGCGAGCCGGTCGGCCTTGGCACGGTCGCGCTCGTCGGCGTGGGCGGCGAATTCCGGCATGACCTCGCCGGCGAACAGCTCCAGCGACTCGCAGATGTGCTCGTGGCGGGTGCGGCCAGCCTGGCTGACGAATACCAGCTGGTCCACCCCGGCCGCCTGGTAGCCGCGGATCAGCTCGCGGAGCTGCGCGGGCGTGCCGATGGCGCCGCGCAGGCTGCCGAGCCCCTCCTGGAGGAGCTGCGCGCCCAGCTCAACGCCGGTCTGCGCGGCGACCTCGCGGTCGAAGCCGAAGGCCGAGCGGTCTCGCTGGAACTCCTCCCAGACGCTGGTGCGGCCGGGCACGTGGGTGCCGAACACGTAGTAGTGCGCGAGCGCGTAGCCGAAGAAGTGGGCGCCGTCAAGGCCGCGGGCGATCGCGGTGGCCTCGTCGCGGTGGCACAGCAGCGGCAGCACGCAGGCGACCTGCGGGTTGACCGCGAACCCGGCGGGCACGCACGCCTGCGACGCGAGCGTCGCGTAGTAGTCGTCGACCCACTCCTTGGCCCGGTCGGGCTCGATGAACGAGAACGACAGCGCGCCGATGCCCTTGGTGGCGGCCAGGTGGATGGTCTCGCGGCGACTGCACGCCACCCACAGCGGCGGGTGGGGGCGCTGCAAGGGCTTCGGCACGACGTTGCGGGGCGGCACGTCGAGGAACTTGCCCTGGTGGCCGGCGAACGGCTCCTCCACCAGCATGCGGCAGACGACCTCCAGCGCCTCCTCCCACTGGGCGCGCTTGTCGTCGCGGTCGATCCCGAAGCCGCCGAGCTCCGTCTGCGACGACGACTCGCCGGTGCCGAACTCGACCCGCCCGCCGGAGACCAGGTCGAGGGTGGCGATCCGCTCGGCGACCCTGGCCGGGTGGTTGTAGGCGGGCGGGAGCTGCACGATCCCGTGGCCGAGCCGGATGCGGCGGGTCCGCTGGCTGGCGGCGCCCAGGAACACCTCCGGCGCGGACGAATGGCTGTACTCCTCCAGAAAATGGTGCTCCACGAGCCAGAGGTAGTCGATGCCGAGCCGGTCGGCAAGCTCCACCTGCTCCAGGGCGTCGGTGAGCAGCCGCTGCTCGTCGCCGAGTGTCCAGGGCCTGGGGAGCTGGTGCTCGTAGAAGATCCCGAATCGCATACTGGTCCGTAGTCTGCGCTGTTACCGGGAGTTACAGCAAGGCGGGTCTTCCGCTACCGCCCGGCTCTGCCGTAGGGCCCACGGCAAGACCTGCTCCTGCATGATGTGCGCCTACCAGTGCGACCGGCACAGCCACTGGTGCATCAAGTTCATCGGCGCCTCCTGTTGAACCGCGTCAGGTCAGCTCGTGGCCGCTGGTGCTGTCCACGTGGTCCGGGATCTCCCCCTGGTGGCGGTCCCCGGTCGTCGAGGTTCCCGACGGCTCGAACATGAGAATCGCCGCACCCGGGGACGACGGCTTATGCTCGGTGCCCTTGGGGACGACGAACACATCGCCCATCCGGAGCGCCACGGACGAAGCGATCATGACGGCGGACGTCGATGGTCGGGTCGAGCTCGGCGAGGAGGTCGAGGCTCGCCCAGTGGGTGGTCGCGGGTCGACCAGCCAATAGGCCGGCGGCGGCGTACACCAGCGACCCGGTGCAGACACTGGTGAGCATCGGCACCTGCTGCCGTTGGGTGCGCAACCAGGCCAAGTGGTCAGGATCGTTGAGCAGCGGCCGGGTCCCCATGCCGCCGGGGTGCAGCAGCACGTCGAGCCGGCCGGCCTGTGCGAGCCCGTGTTCCGCGTACAGCCGCAGACCCTTGGCCGCCCGCACCGCTCCGGGGTCGGCGGCGAGCGTGACGACCTCGGCCTCATCCGGATAGGCGTGCGCCCACGCGCCGAGCACCTCCCAGGGTCCAACCGCGTCCAGCTCTTCCACGTCGTTGAACAGCAAGATGCCGATGCGTCGCATGTCCGCCATTCTCGCACGACCCATGACCTCCTCAAGAGCTGATCGGCCAGCTCGTTCCCATGAAGGGGCCGGTCGAGGCATGCTCGACCGCTGCAACAGGTCTTGGCGGGTGACGGTCAGGAACGGAGGGTGGCATCGGCGAAGGTGGTCACGGCCTGCAACCACCGCTCCGGCTGGTCGCGGTGCAGGCAGTGGCTCCCGTCAAGGACGACGAAGCGGTCGGGGGGCACCAGCGTCTGGACGGCCGTGCGGTCGGCCCCGCGCAGCGCGGTCCCCCCGTCGCTGTTGAAGCTGCCCGGCGGCGCGTCGGGCGCCGCCAGCACCAGCACGGGCACCCGGACAAGAGGGAGCAAGGCAGCCGGGTCCCAGCGCAGGGGGCCGTGCAGGCCGGCGATGATGGCGGTCGCGTCGGCGGCCGCGATGCCGTCGATGGCGTGCTCGACATCTTCTGGCGCCCACCGTGGGTTGGCGTCCCGCTCCCGGCGGATGAGCCGGTCACGGTCGGCGCGGACCAGGTCGGCGTCGGCGGCGAGGGCGTCGGCAAGGGCGGCTGGATCGGCGCCGCACGGCCCGGGTGGGTCTTCGATGACCAGGGCGCGCGCCGTGGCAGGTTGCCGGCCGGCCAGCGCCAGCGCGACGATCGCGCCGAGGCTGTGGCCGACGAGCAGGTCAACGGAGACGGGAAGCCGGTCGGCGACGCCCTCCACGAGGGTGTCGAGGTCCAGTGGGCGGGACAGTGGGGGCATCGTGCCGTGCCCGGGCAGATCCAGCGCCACCGCCTGCCAGCCTCGGGCGGCCAGTGCTGGGCCAATGCGCCACCAGGTCGCGGCCTGGGACGTCATCCCATGCAAGAGCACGACCCTGCCGCGCGCCGGGCGGTCGGGGTCCCACTGCAGCGACATACGACCAGGGTAGCGAGCGGCCGTGAACACGGGAGGAACGCGCCCAGCGCGCGGGTGCGGCCGGCTAGACTCGCCGGCATGGACGACCTCCGCCCGACGACCTCCACCGTGCCGTCACCGTGGCCGCCGATGCCCTAGCGCCGCACACCGCCGCTGACTGGTCGGTCGCGGCCGGGGACCTTCAGTGGTCATGCAGGCGCACGCTCGACCACACGATCGACACCCTGCTGTGGTACGCAGGCAACCTCGCGATGCTCGCGACGCGGCGGCGCGGGCACATCCGCGACGGCGACCCGAACGTGTCGACCGAGGGCCTGCTCGAGGCGCTGGTCTTGTCGGGCCAGATCCTCGCGCGGGTCACGGAGGCCACGCCACCGGGCGGTCGCGGCTACCACAGCCTAAGGATGGCGGACGCGACCGGGTTTGTGGCGATGGGCTGCGACGAGACCCTGGTGCACACCGGCGACATCTGCGCCGGGTTGGGCGTACCGTTCGACCCGCCTGGCGACCTCTGTGCCCGCGTCGTGGCTCGGCTGTTCCCGTGGGCGCCCGAGCACGACGATCCCTGGGAGCGTCTGCTGTGGTGCAACGGCCGCATCGCGCTGCCCGGCCACCAGCGGCTCGGGCCGCAATGGGGCTGGTGGTGCGCCCCGCTGGAGGAGTGGGACGGGGTCGCCTACACCAACACCATGCCCGGCGGCTGAGGACCAGGCCACTGTTGGTGGTGGTCCGTAGTCTGTGCTGTTACCGGGGGTGACAGCAAGGCGTTCGGGGCAAGAGCAAGCGGACTCGGACGGAACCTATCTCACCGCACGTGCCGCGCAGCGCTTGTAGATCCTGAGGCGTGGACGTGCTGGTCACGGTCAATACAGGTCGAACTCGTTGCCCTCGGGATCTTGCATGTTGACCGTGTACCCGCCGGACTGGTCCTGCGGCTGGGTAGCCCAGCGCCGCGGCCCCATAGGGGCTATCCGTCGGTGGGTTCGGCTCCCGCCGAGCCGCAGGACGTTGCCGGCCACCCACAGCAGCGCGCCGGTCGGCAGGGCCAGGGACCCGATCCGCGCCAGCACCCGGTGGCGCCCGAGCAGGTCACGGGCGAAGGCGGCCAGCGGCACCAGGCACAGGAAGCCGGCGATCGCGATCCCCACCTCGAGGCGCTCCTGCGGGAGGGTGGCGATGAACCAGTTGAACCAGCGGTGGAGTTCACCGTCGAGCGGGGCGTTGGGGTTGAACGCCGGCGGTCTGGCGGCCGTGATGAAGCGGGCGGTGAGCCCGTACCAGACGGCCGCCACGACGAAGGCCGCCGCGGCCACGTAGGCGACCAGGTCGGCCGCCAGCGCCGGGATCAGGGACGCCCGCCTCGACGGGGTCCTCGCATCGATATCGTCGGTGGCCGCGGTCATGGCTGCCTCCTTGCTCCAAGGCCACCATTGCGGTGACCCTTCCGGTGAGTGGCGCGGCGACCGTACCGGGGCGGCACCTGCCCGACATCCGGGCCGTCACCGAAGTTGCCTCAGGGCTGGCACTGAAGACCGGCGGGCTGCCCGGTGCGAAGATGCTGAGGTCATGCGAACCGTGCTGATCGTGGACGACCACCCGGGCTTCCGCGGGGGGGCGCGAACGGTGCTGCAAGCGGAGGGCTTCGGAGTCGTCGGCGAGACCGCCGACGGCGCCGCAGCGATCGAGGCCGTCCGTGCCCTGCGCCCCGACGTGGTCCTGCATACGGAGGGTTGCCGGTCACGACCGCGCCGATGCCGAGCAGCAGCACTGCAGCTGCGGCCGACTGCAGCAGCGCCGGCATGACCAGCTCCATGGTTGCTTCGCTGGGTCCCAGCTCAGCCCGCACACCCAGGCAGACCAGCACGAACGCGATCCTGGTGAGGGCCATGTCGAGCAGCAGCAGGCCACCCGCCGCGCCACTGTCGTTGTGCGCTTCCAGGACACTCACCCAGTAGGGCAGCAGCGACACCGTCAACAAGAACAACAGGTTGGTCCTCGCCAGCCGGCGGCCATGGGTTTGCAGCGGGTCCAGCAGTTGGTGGTGCTCCAGCCACAGCCCACCGACCACCACAAAGGCCAGAGCAGGGTGATGGCGATCGCGAAGACGCCGTCGCTGAAGGTCTCCAGCCGCAGGCTGGACATGCGGTGGAGCGGCCGAGGACCATGCTCCGACTCGCTGGTGGGAATGAGTTGGTGTCCGCCATGTGGCCCTTTTCGAGACTCGATGCCTGCTGCCGTGGGTTCGATGGTCTGGTTGGTGCCTCACGGACCCTGCCAGGCGAGGAAGAGCTGCCGCGGTACTTCTGTGGGAGGAAACTTCCACCGGCCCCTCCGGTGGGCCCGACCTGGCTGAGTCGGAGTTCAGCTCGCGGGCTCGAACGGGTTCAGCAGGAGCACGCCCGAGCGGGCCAGATCGGCGGTGTTGCGGGTGACCAGGGTCCAACCCCGCACCTTCGCCGTGGCGGCCAGCAAGCCATCGATGACCGGCAGAGGGTCAGGAACGTTCAGGCGCCCCCACTCCTGCGCTACCTCGGCGGTGACCGGAACGATGCGGTCCGCATAATCCCGAAGGAGCGTGGAGAGCCAGGCCTCGTACGCAGCGGCCTGAGCAGGGTCACGGCGTCGCATCCGCTCGATTCCCTGGCGGATCTCACCGATCACCAGCACGCTGAGGTGCAGCTCGAGGCCAGCCACCGACGCGAGCCAGGCTTGGACATTGGGATTGGCTGTCCGCTTGCGCACCTCGGAGACGACGTTAGTGTCGAGAAGAAAGCTCATCGGTCCATCACTGCCGCCACATCAACCAGCCCGCTCCTCATCGAGTTCCACCGTCCGAGCCCGCTCGTCCGGACGGTGGACTTCAAGAGCGGAAAGGTCCGGCGCAGACAGCAGGAAGTCCTTGAAATCGGGCTTACTGCCGGTCAGGCGGCGATACTCGTCGATGCTGACCACGACCGCCACCTCCTCACCATGCCGGGTGACGACCTGGGGGCCGTCGTCATGCGCTTGCCGGACGATTTCGCTGAAGCGTTGCTTCGCTTCTTGAAGTTGCCAGTGCATCGTTAGCCCCGTCCACTCGTCCGGAAGGGTTCTGTCTAGGCTGTCTAGACTGTACACCTCAGAAGGCGGCGGCCTCCACGTGGGACGGCTCGCCGGGAAGCATGCACCGCCGTCCGCTCTCGTACTCCAGCCGGGGCTGGCGCCCGGGTATGTTCGGTCGCAGCCACAATGGTGAGGAAGGCGTCGCGAGCACGGAGGGTGAATGGCGGTGGCGAGGCTGGTCGTGGACCGGTGGTTGCTCGAGCGCCGTCCCGCCCCCGATCTTGCGGACCGGCTCGTTTGCGCGTGGCGAGGAGACCTCGGCGAGGCAGAGACGCCGTTGCCCGATGAGCGCCTGGACCTCGTCTGGGTCGATGACGGGTCGCTGTGGCTGTCCGGCCCGGAAACCACCTCGTGGTCGCGCGGCTATCCACCCGGCACCACCGCCGTCGGCGTGGGCTTCAAGCCAGGGGTCGGCCCGCCGATGCTTGACCTCGCCGCGTCAGAGGTGCGCGACGCCCGGGTCCGCCTGGACGAGCTCTGGGGGGATCGCAACGCACGCGAGCTGGCCGAGCGCGTCGCGGCCCACCCAGACGACCGTGGGCGGGCGCGGGAGCTGGAGAGCGCCGTGCGTCGCCTCGCTGCAAGCGCACGACCGGTCGAC
>WNGF01001070.1_pt1 | contig 60995 bp, 55 predicted proteins | sample 5400641 | NCBI WGS metagenome assembly WNGF01 (sample SAMN13153371, study PRJNA577476) | soil metagenome | isolation source: 80 cm soil or saprolite under grassland replicate 2 | place: USA:California | collected 2016-06-15
GAGATCGACACCGCCTTCACGAGCCTCGTTCAGCGGCGAGCAAGCGCGCTCATTGTCCAGGTCGATCCATTCCTCGAAGGACGGCACGAGCAACTGGCCAGGCTGGCGACGCGTCACGCCGTTCCCGCCATGGCCGCCTACCCGGAGTTCCCCGCCGCAGGCGGCTTGGTCAGCTACGGAACCAGTCGTGCCGATGCCTACCGCCTCGAGGGCAACTACGCCGGCCGGCTCCTCAAGGGCGAACGGCCGGCGGAGCTGCCGGTGCAGCAGTCGATGAGGGTGGAGCTGGTCATCAACCTGAAGACGGCCAAGACGCTCGGTGTCACGGTCCCATCCTCGCTGCTGCTTCGCGCGGACCAGGTCATTCAATGACGGGAACGGGCGCCGTCATTTCTGAACGAGTCTGGGCAGCCCGGGGCTCACGCCAAGAATGGGGTCGGAGTTCTTGGGCCGCCGAACTTCACGCTGCAGCGGACCGGGGCTCGCGATGTTCGCCCCGGCCGCTGATCGCGGGCGTTAGGCTTCGAAGCCGGGAGCAGAAGGAGGTGGGTCCAATCCGAAAGCGCCGCGGAAATAAGTTCGAACGCGCGGAGTCGAGACTGATAGGGCTGAGGCTCGCCTTCACTATCACCCTTCTCCTCGGTGGGCTCTTCAGCGCGGTTGCCGCCGAGGCGGAGGAGGTGGCCAAGGTCCCTCGAATAGGTCACCTGAACACCAACCTGGTCGCTAACCCCCGCCTGTTAGAAGCCTTTCGCGAAGGACTGCGTGACCTCGGTTACGTCGAGGGCCGCAACCTCCTGATCGAATACCGAGATGCCGAGGGGAAGATTGAGCGGCTCCCCGCTCTTGCGGCCGAACTGGTTGCGCTGAAGGTTGATGTCATCGTGGCCGCCGCTGGAGGCACGGTCGTCGCCTTGGCCGCCAAGCAAGCGACCAGGACCCTCCCCATTGTCTTCATTGCTGTTGGCGATCCGGTGACGAGCGGGCTCGTTACCAGCCTTGCGCGGCCGGGCGGCAATGTCACGGGGTTGTCCCTCCTCTTTCCGGAGCTAGTCGGCAAGTGGCTGGAACTGCTCAAGCAGACCGTTCCGGGGGTCAGTCGGGTCGCTGTCCTCTGGCAGCCAGGTGCGGTGCCTGAACGCTCGGAAAAGGTCATCCTGAAGGAAGCAGAAGTCGCGGCGCGGGCACTGGGCGTGCGGCTTCAAGTCGTTGAGGCGCGAGGTCCCGCCGATGTCGACAGGGCCTTCTCGGACATGATCAGGGCGCGCGCGGGTGCTCTGACTGTGCCGTCAACCCCCATGTTCTTCAGTGAGCGACGACGCCTCGTGGATTTGGCGGCAAAGAACCGGCTGCCAACGGTATTCTCATTCAGGCAGTACGTCGATGCCGGGGGTCTCATGTCCTATGGGCCGGACCTTCCTGATTTGTTCCGCCGCGCCGCGACCTACGTGGACAAGATTCTCAAGGGCGCCAAGCCCGCCGACCTGCCCGTCGAGCAGCCGACCAAATTCGAGCTGGTGATCAACCTCAAGACCGCCAAGACCCTCGGGCTCGCGATCCCGCAGTCGGTGCTGTCGCGGGCGGATCACGTCATCAAGTGATGGCCTACCAGGTAGGGTCGAGGATGGTTGCGTTTGCCGTAGGCGGCTCGAACCCTAACTCCGGCATGCAGCCGACGGCCTTCGGCCGCGGCTGATGCGGGGCGTTGATATGACTTCCACTGTCGAGCGTCACGATGACGCCAGGACCGGGCGTGCCGAAGCGTCGTCGGGTCTCGTTCCCGATTTCGTGGGTGCCGGGGTGATCGTATGGAACGCGATGGGGCTCGGTGGGGGGATACCGAGATAGCACCCCCCCTGGCGATCGTCGATTCTGAGCCCTCCACGGCCCTCGGTTTCGGCGGCCGGCGTCAAAACACCCTCACGCCGTCGGCTTCAGAGGGCGCGCGCTTCATGGTGAGGACTCGAGCCACCGGCAGAGACGGAGCCTGTAACAGCGACGGTCGATCATGCTGATATCCGTGGGTTGGGTACCACCGTACAGGTGTCCGTCGCGGCGCCTGCTTCGCTCTAGGGGCGAGGGTCGTGGCTTCATAACGCGATCGAAGATTGCGCCGATACCGGGGCCGCGCCTCCGCCGAGGGTTCGAGGTCGGGATCAAAGGTCTCTGCGCTCCGCGGTCAGGAGGCTCGGGGCACGAGCCGGGCGATGGCCCAGGCGAAGGCGGCCATCTCGCGGGCAATGGCCACCACGACCTGGTTGACGTGTTTGCCGCGGGCGGTCAACTGCCGATACCGTCGGCACAGGCGGACCTGCGCCTTCCAGCTGATCGCCTGGACCTCAGCCGGGAGCTTCTCCAGGCGCAGCTGCAGATGGCGGCTGACCTTGGCCGGATACCGATAGGCCCACGCCCCTTCCACCAGCGCGCGCCGCGCGTGGCTGTTGCCGGCCTTCGTGATGCCGCCTTGCCGGCGGCGCTCGCCCGACGAGTACTCCGAGGGGGTCAGCCCGAGGTAGCTCATCAGCTGCCGCGGGTTATCGAACCGCGTGATATCCCCAAGCTCGGTCATCACGATAACGGCGCCGGTGAGCTCCACGCCCCGCAGCGCCTGGATCGCCTCGACCACCGGGTACAGCCGCCAGCCCTTCACCGCCTCGTGCAGCTCGCGCTCCACGCGCTGCACCCGCTCCTGCTGCTCGCTGACCGCGCACACGTACTCCTGGAAGACGATCTGCTGGGGCAGGGTCGGACACACCACCTCCGACAGCCAGCGGAGATGGGCGGCATTCCAGGTGGCCCGGCCCTCGTAGCGAATGTCCTGCCGGAGCAGGAACGATTTCAGCCGGCGCTTGCTTCGCTTGAGATCCTGCATCGCGTCGTCCCGGCCGCGGCTCAAGTCCCGCAGCGCCTCGTCCTCGACCCCGGGCACGTAGATGGAACTGAGGTCGCCGCTGCGCATCAAGCGGGCCAGCGTCATCGCGTCGCGCCGATCCGTCTTCACCCGATCGCCCGCCTTCCGCGGGGATCAACGAGGGCGCCACGACGTGGCAGGCGAAGCCCTTCCCGGTCAGATACCGATCCAGCCCGTAGCCGCAGGGCCCCGCCTCGTAGGCGAACAGCAATGTCGCGGCCTTCGACTCGAGCCTCCGGATCAGCTTGTCGATGTCGCATTGCCGGGGGCCGATCGCCCCCAACGAGATTACCTCGGCGCCGCGGTCCTCCGGCGCGTAGGCGACGGCGATCGACTCCTTGTGCACATCGAGCCCGACATACAGGATCTTGCTAGACTCGTCCATGGCTGACCTCCACGTTCGTTGTGTGCCCCGCGCACAGGGCGGCTCTGGCCCGTCCAGGCTAACCCGCGAAGAGCGCTGGGGGTCAGCCTCACGTCGTGGAAGTCATACTGTCTAGGCGTCAAGCAGTAAATCCGGCAGAGCAGGTGAACCAAGGAGGTCTTCCCATGAAACGGATTCTCATCAGTATGGTCGCGGTCTTAGCATCGGGGTTATGCTCATTGCCATCGTCGGCGATAGCGCAGCAGGCGCTTGTCGTCAAGGCAAAGGCCGAAAAGAAGGTAACGGAGTTGCCGGCTGGACCGCTCTTCTGGCGGATAGAGAACTTCCCCACGCTCGCACAAGCGCAGGCCGCTACGGGCCCCACGGGATTAGCCGCTGAGTCGGGGGGCAAGGCGTGGCTCTTCACGCTCGGCCCTGCGGGTGGGTCATCCGCGGGCGGCACCAAGGTTGCCGAGGTTGGACCACTCCCCCGGGTGGTGGCAACGCAGTATCTCCTGCGGATCAACGAAGCCAGTGGCCCTCCCGGCAGTATCACAACCGTGCACACGCATCCAGGCTCCGAAGCTTTCTACGTGCTTGCCGGGGAACAAAGCATCCGTACTCCCCAGGGAATGATCCGTGTTAAGGTTGGCCAACCCGAGACCGGCCCTGGTGGCGATACACCGTTGCAAGTCTCCAGCAGCGGCTCGACGGATCTGCACGCCCTGGTGATGTTTGTGGTGGACGCCACCAAACCGTTCTCATCTCCGGCCAAGTTCCCGTAATACCGGAAAAGGGGATAAGTCCAATTATTGACACGGTTGCCTAACAACCGCTTGCGAGCGGTCGAGCTTCCGGATCAGCGTGCCAATGTCGCTCTGCCGTGTCCCGATCGCCCCCAGCGGCAGCACCTCACGGTAATGTGTGAAGGCAAGACCTGACCCCCTCTCGGGCAGCTTGGCGCTATCCTCGCGTCATGATCTCCCGGCACGCGGGCCTCCTCACCCCGATTCTCCTGACGGCCGCCGCCTGCGCTTCCCTGACGCCGGAAGCCGTGCCGGTCGGGCCGGGGCACGTCACGGGTACCATCACCTATCGCGAGCGCATCGCCCTGCCCCCGAACGCGGTCGTCCAGGTCAAGCTGCTCGAGATCTCCCGCCCGGACACCCCAGCCGCCACCGTCGCCCAGCAGATCATCGCCAATCCCGGCGAGGTGCCCATCGCCTTCGACCTCACCTACGGCCCGGCCGCCATCGACTCCCGGAACATCTACGGGATCCAGGTTCGTATCACGGTGGAAGGCGAGCTCCAGTGGACCAACGACACCTCTCACGCCGTCATCACGCACGGCAATCCAAGCTGGGCCGAGATCGTCCTCCGGCAGGTCCGCTGAGCGCGGCCTCGACCCGCTCTCGACGGCCCGGTCAAGGGCGCGCGGCTGCGGTATCATAGCGCCATGACTCCCGATCTCCTCGCGCTCGACGGCATCCGCGTCATCGATCTCTCCCGCGTCATCGCCGGCCCCTGGTGCGGGGCCCTCCTCTCGGACCTCGGCGCCGACGTCATCAAGGTCGAGGACACCGGCACCGGCGACGAGTCCCGGACCTGGTCTCCGCACAAGGACGGTGAGGCCGCGGCCTATCTCCTCTTCAATCGCAACAAGCGCGGGATGGCGCTCGACCTCAAGGCTCCGGAAGGCGTCGAGGTCGTCAAGGCGCTGGTCCGGGACGCCGACGTTCTCATCGAGAACTTCCGCACGGGCACCATGGAGGGCTTCGGCCTCGGCTACGAGGTGCTCGCGGCCATCAATCCGCGGCTCATCTACTGCTCCATCTCGGCCTTCGGCCGCACGGGCCCCCGCAAGGACAGCCCGGGCTACGAGGCCCTCATGCAGGCCTTCAGCGGCATCATGTCCATCACGGGGGAGCCGGACGGCCAGCCGGTGCGCGCCGGCGTGTCCTTCCTCGACCTCTCGACCGGGATCCTCTGCGCCCTCGGTGTCTGCAGCGCGCTGATCCACCGGCAGCAGACGGGCCTCGGCCAACGCGTGGACGGGTCGCTCTTGGAGACGGCGGTGAGCCTGCTGGCCTTCCACGCCGAGGGCTATCTCCTCTCCGGCATCGTGCCGAAGGCCCTGGGCTCGAGCCACCCGTCGCTGTCGCCCTACCGGAACTTCAAGTGCCGGGACGGCCAGTGGATCTTCATCGCGGCGGCCAACGACCGTTTCTGGCAGAAGCTCGCCCGCGCCCTCAGTCTCGACGCCCTGGCGGCCGACCCGCGCTTCGCGGCCAATCAGCAGCGCGCCAAGAACCGGGGCGAGCTCGAGGCGATACTCGAGCGCGTGATCGGCGAGCGCGACCGGGAGGAGCTCCTCAAGCTCCTGGCCGAGGCCGACGTGCCGGCGGCGCCCGTCAATACCGTGGACCAGGTGATGAGCGATCCGCAGACGATCGAGCGCGGCATCGTCCAGCGCGTCACCCATCCGCGACTGGGCGAGATCCCCGTGGTCGGCATGCCGCTCAAGTTCTCGCGCATGAGGCCGGGCGTCAGGCGCGCGGCTCCGTTCCGCGGCCAGCACACGGACGAGATCCTGGCCGCGTGCGGCTTCTCGTCGGCCCGGATCCGCGAGCTGCGGAACAAGAAGGTCGTTCTCTAGAGGAGGCAGACTGATGTTTGGACTCCACAAGGTTTCGATGACGACGAAGGCTGATGCCCTCCCGGGACGTCAGGCCGCGATCCCGGTGCCCGAGAAGCACTTCGTCTCCGGCGCGCGGCTGGTGCCGCCGTTCCCCGAGGGCATGGAGCTCGCGACAGTCGGGATGGGCTGCTTCTGGGGCGCCGAGCGGAAGTTCTGGGAGGCGCCGGGCGTCTACTCGACGGCGGTCGGCTACGCGGGCGGCTTCACGCCGAATCCGACTTACGAGGAGGTCTGCAGCGGGATGACGGGCCACGCGGAGGTGGTGCGGGTCGTCTTCGATCCGGCGAAGATCGCCTACGCGGAGATCCTGCGCATCTTCTGGGAGAGCCACGATCCGACGCAGGGCATGCGCCAGGGCAATGACGTCGGCACCCAGTATCGCTCGGCGATCTACTGCTACGGCGAGGCACAGCTCAAGGCCGCCCAGGCATCGCGCGAGGCCTATCAGCGCGCGCTCGCGAAGGCGGGCCACGAGGCCATCACGACCGAGATCGGCCCCGCCCCCGAGTTCTACTACGCCGAGGATTACCACCAGCAGTACCTGGCGAAGAACCCGTGGGGCTACTGCGGGATCGGCGGCACCGGCGTGCGGTGCCCGGCCGGGCTCACGACCACCTGAGCGGGCGCTCTCAGTAGCTCATCGAGGGGCCGAGGATGCGGTGGATCTCGACCGGCTCCGTGATACTCCGCAGCCGCTCCGTCAGCCGACCCGGGCGGCCACCTTCCGAGATGGCGAGCACAGAGGCCAAGCGGGGTGCTGTGCGACGGCCTAGGTGGCACTGCGGAGGGCCAGAGCCAGCATGACCCAGGACCAGCCCATCAGGATCAGGTCGATCCCCACGAACATTCCGATCAGCCACAACGCGGCGCCGGGCATCTGGCCCAGGATGAAGAGGCCCAGCATGAGCGTGATGATGCCGTTGAGCAGCACCCAGCCCCAGTGCGGGAAGCGCATGACGGCCGCGGCAAGGATTCGGAACAGTCCCCCGATCATGAACAGCATCGCCATGAGGAGCGTGAGGACGAGCGCGCCGGCCGCCGGGTGGCGCACGAGTAGGAAGCCCGCGACCACGCCGAGCACGCCGTTGACGACGTGGAGGACGAGGCCGCCCCACCTGGGCTGGCTGAAGGCGTAGATGGCCTCGAGAAGGCCCGAGATCAGCAGCAGCCAGCCGACGAAGATCACCGAGATGAGCGTGGCCAGGACGGAGGCCCCGATGGCCAGGGCGCCGAGCACGATCAGGGCTATGCCCAGGGCCAGAAGCCACCCGCGCGCCCTTCTCAGCTCCTCGGTGCCGTGAATCTCGAGGCCCGTGGCCATGGTCAGCGCTCCTCGTGGTCCAGTGCGGGGAGCGGCGTGCGTCCGGCCAGAGACTGATCGCCTGCGCCAGGCTTGTCAAGGATGGCGCCGGCCCACGTGGTAGTTACGCTTGCGTCCGTCAAGCCATGCAGCTATCGTCGGCGCCAGGCGTGGGCGGAAGAGTCATGCTGCGCCGCGGCACCCCAGGTTCATCCATCGCACCGCCGCCGGCCTCAGCGCCGACGCGGCGGCCCAGGGAGGCTCTATGGCATCGGGCGTCACCGCGAAGCTCCTTCACGTCGACCTCGGCAGCCGCCAGACGCGCACCGAGATCCTTCCCGAGACCGTCGTCCGCAAGTACCTGGGGGGCGGCGCGCTCGCCGCGCATCTCCTGCTGCGCGACATGCCGGCGGGCGTCGATCCCCTGGGGCCCGACAATGTCCTGGTCTTCACGACCAGCGTCATCAACGGCTTGTCGCTGTCCGGCACCAACCGCTACACGGCGGCCGCGAAGTCGCCGCTCACCGGTGGCTATGGCGAGTCCGAGGCGGGCGGCTGGTGGGGGCCGGAGCTCCGGGCCGCCGGCTGGGACGGCGTCGTGATCCGCGGGCGTGCGGAGTCGCCCGTCTATCTGTGGATCAAGGACGACACGGTCGAGTTCCGCGACGCCTCCGCCTACTGGGGCAAGCTCTCGGGCGAGGTCCAGGACGGCATAGAGCAGGAGCTCGGCGACAAGCGTGTCCGGGTGCTCCAGACCGGCGTCGCAGGCGAGCGGGGCGTCCGGTTCGCCGCCATCGTGAACCAGCTCAAGCACTTCCACGGCCGGAGCGGCCTCGGGGCCGTGATGGGCGCCAAGAAGCTCAAGGCCGTCGTGGTCCGCGGCTCCAAGCCGCCCGTCGCCAGCAACAAGGAAAAGGCCAAGGCCCAGCTCACGTGGTTCCGCGAGCACTACGACCGCGCCACGGACCGCTTTCACCAGGTGGGCTCGTCCGGCGGCGTCCTGGCGCTCGAGGCCAGCGGCATCCTGCCGACGCGCAACTTCCGCGACGGCTCCTTCGAGCACGCCAAGGCCATCAGCGGCCAGACGATGCGTGACACCATCCTCGTCAACCGCGGCACCTGCTACGCCTGCGCCGTCGCCTGCAAGCGCGAGGTCGAGGTCAAGGAGCTGGGCGTGACGCCGAAGTACGGCGGGCCCGAGTACGAGACCCTGGCCGCCTCGGGCTCGCTCTGCGGCGTCGGCGACCTGAACGCGCTGGCGCTCATCAACCAGCTCTACGCCCAGTACGTCCTGGACTCGATCTCGACGGGCGCCGCCATCGCCTTCGCCATGGAGTGCTACGAGCACGGCATCATCACCAAGGAGATGACGGGTGGGATCGAGCTCACGTGGGGCAACGCCGACGCGGTGATCCAGATGACCCACATGATCGGCAGGCGCGAGGGCATCGGTGAGCTGCTCGGCGAGGGCGTCAAGCGCGCCGCCGCCAAGCTCGGCAAGGGCGCCGATCGCTTCGCCCTCCACGTCAAGGGGCAGGAGCTGCCCATGCACGATCCGCGCGGCAAGAAGGGCCTCTCGCTGGCCTATGCGCTGTCGCCGACGGGCGCTGACCACATGGAGGCGCCCCACGATCCCCTCTACGCGGGCTTCCACCCGCAGGGCCACCCGCTGGGCGTCCTCGGCCTCATCGAGCCGCTCGACCCGCTCACGCTGGACGCCAAGAAGGTCCGCGCATTCTACGAGACCCAGAAGGTCTGGAGCGCCTACAACTCCGTCGGCATGTGCGACTTCGTCGGCGCCCCGCTCAACGGGCTCGAGCTGCAGCCCATGATCGACTACATCAATGCCGTCACCAGCTGGAACATGAGCATCTACGAGGTCATGAAGGTCGGCGAGCGGAACAACACGCTGGCGCGGGTCTTCAATAACCGCGAGGGCTTCACGCCCGAGGACGACGTCCTGCCCCAGCGGCTCCACGAGGGCCTCGGCAACGGCGTGCTGAAGGGCTCGAAGATCGACCCCGACGAGTTCTTCGCCGCGCGCCGGACCTACTACGAGATGGCGGGCTGGGACCCCACGACGGGCCGGCCGACCCTGGCCAAGCTGGCAGAGCTCGGCGTGGAGGAGACGGCGGCCGGGCAGAAGTGAGCTCGGGGCGGCGCGCCAGGAGTCGGTCCGGCTAACCACGCATGACGGCTATCTCGTTCGCGATGCGCTCGCTGTCCCGTTTCGAGCGCGGGCTTTGCCCGCGCAATCGGATTCGGGGGGAGGTCCGGAAGGGGGGCGACGCTCCCCTCCGGGTTGCCTAGCGGAGGACACCGTGGGCGGCACGACGTGCGCGCTGGTCCGTCCCGAGACGTACCGCGACTCGGTCGAGCTGATGCGCGTGGCCGCCCTGCTCGAGCGGCTGCCCTTCGTCACCCGCGCCGCACTCATGATGGCGACGCAAGCGAACCGGGAGCTCCTCTCGGCAGCGGGGCTCCTCGACCCCGACGCCGCAAAGGCGGGACCGAACGATCTGGTCATCGCCGTCGCGGCGGCGGACCGCGCGGCGTGTTCGCGCGCCCTGGGCGAGGCCGAGCGCCTCCTCGACGAGCAGGCCGCCCGGTCGGCGCCGTCGAGCGACCGCCCGCCGCCGCGAAGCATCGCCGATGCGGCCCGGGAGCTTCCGCAGGCCAACATCGCCCTCATCTCGACTCCCGGCGCCTATGCGACGGCCGAGGCCCTCAAGGCGCTCAAGCGGGGTCTCCACGTCTTCCTCTTCAGCGACAATGTCCCCCTCGCCGACGAGATCGAGCTCAAGCGCCTCGCCCGGAGGAAGAACCTCCTCGTGATGGGCCCCGACTGCGGCACCGCGATCATCGACGGCGTGCCGCTGGGCTTCGCCAATGCGATCCGGCGCGGCCGCATCGGCCTGGTCGGCGCCTCGGGGACAGGGCTGCAGGAGGTCAGCTGCCTCATCGACAGGCAGGGGGAGGGCTGCTCGCAGGTGATAGGCGTGGGCGGCCGCGATCTCGACGAGCGGGTCGGCGGCCTCATGATGCAGGCCGGCATCGAGCGACTGGCCGCCGACGCCGGCACGCGGATCATCGTGCTTGTCTCCAAGCCCCCCGCCCCGGCCGTGGCCCGCCGGGTTCTCGACGTCGCGCGCAAGTCAGGCAAGCCCATCGTCGTCAATTTCCTGGGCGGCGACGCCGCCGCGCTACGCGAAGCCGGGGCCACCCCAGCGGCCACGCTGGAGGACGCCGCATGCCTCGCCGTCGCGCTCGCCCGGGGCAAGGCCGCGGGCGCCACGCGACCACCCGGCGTGGACGCGCGGGTCGCCGCGGCCGCGCGGGCGACGGCGCGGCGCTTCGCGAAGAGCCAGCGCCTCGTGCGCGGCCTCTACAGCGGCGGGACGCTCTGTCAGGAGGCCGCCCTCATCCTGAAGAGCCATGGCGGCGCGCCGCACACTGCCGTGGACCTGGGCGACGACGAGCTCACGGTGGGCCGGCCGCATCCCATGATCGACTTCAGGCTGCGCAACGAGCGCATCCTCGAGGCGGCCAGGGACCCGGCGACCACCGTCATTCTTCTCGACGTCGTCCTGGGCTACGGCGCCCATGCCGATCCGGCGGGCGCGCTGCAGCCGGCCATCGAGGGCTCGCTCAAGGCCGCGGCCAGGTCGCGACGGGGCCTCGCCATCATCGCCTCCGTCTGCGGCGCGCCAGCGGACCCCCAGAACCTCGCGCGCCAGGAGAGGCAGCTCGCGGCGCTGGGCGTGCTCCTGGCCCCGAGCAACGCCCAGGCCGCTCGTCTCGCCGCGGCCCTGGCCGACCGTGGCCGGGGCGGACACAAGCTCCTCTGAGCCCATGGCCACGCCGCGCGTGAGGACGGCGAGAGAGCCCGCCGCGCTGCTCGCCGGGGGGATCTGCGCGCTCAACGTGGGTGTCGCCGAGTTTGCCCTCTCGCCGCGCGCCCACGGCGCCATCGTCCTCGAGCTCGACTGGCGGCCGCCAGCCGGCGGCGACCGCGAGCTGGGCTTGCTGCAGGCCAGGCTCGAGGACGACCCCGACGATCCGGTCGGGGCGCGCGTCGCGGCCGGCAACACGCGGGCCGTCGAGCGGATCCTGGCCGCCAGGCCCATGCTCGTCGATGTCGGACGCGCGTGCGACACGCTGGCGAACCTCGGGCCGCGGCATATTCTCCACGCCGGGCCTCCCATACCCTGGAAGCGCATGTGCGGGCCCATGCGGGGCGCCGTCATCGGCGCCATCCTCTACGAGGGCTGGGCGGACAGCCCGGACGCGGCCACGACGCTCGCCGACAGCGGCGGCGTCATCTTCGCGCCGTGCCACCACTTCAACGCCGTCGGCCCGATGGCCGGGATCGTCTCGCCCTCCATGCCAGTGGTCGTCGTGGAGAACGCGGCCGGAGGCAACCGCGCCTTCGCCACGCTCAACGAGGGGCTCGGCAAGGTGCTGCGCTTCGGCGCATACAGCGCCGAGGTCCTGGACCGCCTCCGCTGGATGGGCGAGACCCTGGGCATAGCGCTCCGCCGTGCGCTTCGAGCCCGCGGGCCCGTGGACCTCAAGAGCATCACGGCGCAGGCGCTCCAGATGGGCGACGAGTGCCACAACCGCAACGTCGCCGCGACGTCGCTGTTCACTCGGATCATCGCGCCGGCCCTCGCGCGCACCGCCACGTCCGAGGTCGCGGCCCGGGTCCTCGAGTTTCTCGAGGCCAACAACCACTTCTACCTCAACCTCTCCATGGCCGCCTCGAAGGCCACCCTCGACTCGGCGCACGGCCTCGCGGACTCAACCGTGGTGACCGCGATGGCGCGCAACGGCGTCGAGGTCGGCATCCGGATGAGCGGCACCGGGGACGCGTGGTTCACCGCTCCGGCTCCCGTCCCCGACGGCCTCTACTTCCCGGGCTACGGACCGGCCGTGGCCAACCCGGATCTGGGCGACAGCGCCATCACCGAGACGGCGGGCCTAGGCGGCTTCGCCATGGCCGCGGCGCCCGCCATCGTCCGTTTCGTCGGCGGCACGCCCGAGGATGCCATCGGCTACACGACGCGCATGTACGGCATCACGCTGGCGCGCAACGCCGACTTCGGCATCCCCGCGCTGGGCTTCGCCGGCACGCCCACCGGCATCGATGCCCGGCGCGTCGTCGACAGCGGCGTCCTGCCCGTGATCAACACGGGCATCGCCCACCGGGCGGCGGGCATCGGCCAGATCGGCGCCGGCATCGCGCGGGCCCCGCTCGCCTGCTTTGCTGCCGCGTTGAAGGACCTCGGACGCCGGCTCAAGGTCTCCGCGTGACGTGCTCGGCCCGCCTGGAACGGGAGTCCTCACGCGGCCGGGGACGGATTGCCCGAACGCCGGAGCGCGCGGAGCCGAATCCCGAGACACCGCCGCAGGAGCGAAGGCCACACAAGAATAGGCCGTTCGCACCATTGTGTGCGCGCAAGGCGAACGCGACCATCAACCAACAATGGAACGGCTGGAGGATTATCCGCCTGCCATGGGCGCCTGCGACACATCGCAGTAAGTCGACGATCACACACAGGAGGCGAGGATGAACGAAATTACGCGCAGACACGTGCTCAAGCTGACTGGGGTCGCCGGCATCGCCGCCACCTCGGGCCTCATCGGGCCGTTCGTCGCCCGCGGGGCAGTGAAGGAGTCCATCCGGATCGGCTACCCGACGAACCGGAGTGGCCCCTATGCCTACCTCGGCGCTTACGAGATCATGGGAGCTCAGCTCGCGGTGGAGGAGTACAAGCAGCAAGGCGGCGTGCTCGGCCGGCCGATCGAGATGACCCTGGAGGACACGCAGGCGAATCCGGCGGTCGCCGTCCAGAAGGCGACGAAGCTCCTTGACCGCGATCATGTTCACTGTCTCGTCGGCGGCATCCTGTCTGCGGAGGCGTTCGCCATTGGCGATCTCGCGCAACAGCGAAAGGTCGTCTACGTCAACACTGCGGGCAACAACGACGGTCAACGCTGCCACCGGTATGTGTTCGCGATCGACCACAGCATGACCCAGATGGCGAACGCGCTCGTGCCGTGGCTCGTGAAGAACCGCGGCAAGAAGTGGTACTTCATCAACCACTCGACGCCAGCCGCGCAGTTCGCCGCCGACAAGGTAGGGGCGATGCTCAAGGCGTCCGGAGGCACGGTCGTGGGCGCCGACAACGTGCCGCTCGAGACCGCCGACTTCAGCGCGCACCTCAACAAGCTGAAGGCGGCGGGCCCCGACTTGGCGTTCTTTTGCGTGGGCGGCATTCCGCTGGTGAACCTCCTCAAGCAGTACAAGGAATTTGGTCTGCGCGACAAGGTCGAGGTGTCCGGGTACACGATCAACCAGTCCGATGCCTGGAACCTTGGGGTCGACACGTTCACCGGCGTGTGGGCGGGTCTCTGGTACTACAAGCAGAAGACCGCCGGCTCGCCGGAGTTCACCGCTCGCTTCGCGAAGAAGTTCGGCAAGCCGCCGGAGAACAACTCGTGGCAGGGCTACTTCGGGATCCGCACTGTGGTCGAGGCGATCAAGACAGCGCAGTCGACCGACGGCAAGGCGATGGTGGAAGCGATCGAGAAGATGAAGTTCGATGGGTTCAAGGGCCGGCCGCTCTACTACCGCATGCTGGATCACCAGCTCATGCAGCCGCTGTACATCATGGGAGCCAAGAAAAAGCAGGAGGCCGAGGACGAGTGGGACCTCTTCGCGATGATGGGCGAGGCGCCCGGCGCCTCCGAGGACATCGAGTCGATCGCCGGCAAGCCCGCCGAGATGCCGTGCAAGGGCCTCGAGCAGCTGTGATCCGGCGCGGCGGCTGAGGCGTTTGCCGTGGATCAGGTCATCACGCAGGTCCTCAACGGGTTCGTCCTGGGCGCGCTCTACGTCCTCATGGCGCTCGGGCTGTCGATCATCTTCGGCATGATCGGCGTCGTGAACTTCGCCCACGGCGTCCTCTTCGCGCTCGGCGCGTACGTCGCGACGAGCCTCCAGGCCGCCGTCGGCTTCGGTCCGGCGCTGATCATCTCACCGCTTGTGGTAGCGCTGTTCGGCATGGTCCTCGAGGCCTCACTGCTCCGGCGTATTTACACCGGCGACCCCGGACTCGGCCTGCTGCTGACCTTCGGGGTCGCCCTCATCGTCGAGCAGGTCATCCGTGTACTGTGGGGGCCCGCAGGCCTGCCGTTCAACATCCCTCGCGCCTTCTCCGGCGCGCTTCGAATCGGCGGCATCGAGTATCCGAGGTACCGGACGTTCGTCCTCGGCTTCACGCTCCTCGTCCTCGCCGCGACCTGGCTATTCCTCGTCAAGACGCCGTGGGGGCGCGTGATCCGAGCGGGCAGCCGTGACCCCGAGATGGTCCAGATGATGGGGATCGACCTGTCCAACATCTTCACGCTCGTCTTCGGTCTCGGCACCTTCATGGCCGCCGCCGCCGGCGTGCTGGCGGCGCCGATGTGGGGTGTGCAACCAGCGATGGGGACGTCGGCGCTGATGCCGTCCTGCGCGGTCGTCGTGATCGGGGGTCTGGGAAGCTTCTGGGGCGCCGTGATCGCCGGCCTCCTCGTCGGCGAGATCGTCGGGATCACCGTCATGATCTGGCCCATCGCGTCGGACCTCATGATGTACGTCCTGATGGCCCTCGTGCTGCTCGTGCGCCCACGCGGGTTGATGGGCGAGGTGTGGGAGCGCTTCGATTGAGGGCAACCCGCCGTATTCACCCGCTCGCCTGGTTCGTCGTGAGCATCGTCGCGCTTCCGTTCGTCGTCGGCGCATTCGGATCGGCGCGTACACCGCGGCGCTCCTTCAGCTCAAGCTCTGGCCCTCAACGCTCGGGCCCATCCTGGTCGCCCCGCTCGTCAGCGCCGCGGCGGCGGCCGTTGTCGGCGGCCTCATCGTCCGCACGCGCGGCATTTATTTCAGCCTCCTCACGCTCGCCTTCGCGCAACTCGCCTACTTCATCATCTTCGAGTGGCGCGATGTCACTGGCGGCGAGTTCGGCGTGGGCGGCATCGGGCGTCTGGCGCCCTTCGGCATTCCCATCGACCGGGACCTCGCCTACTACGGATTCGTGGCCGCCGTCGTTATCCCTGCCACAGCCGTGCTCTGGCGGATCGTGGACTCGCCCTTCGGCCGGGTGCTGAAGGCCATCCGCAACAACGACCAGCGCGCGTCATGTCTCGGCTACAACACGCGCCTCTACACGTTTCTCAGCTTCGTGATCTCGGGCGCGTTCGCCGGTCTCGCCGGCGCCCTCTCCGCATTCATCTTTCGCTACGTCTCCCCGGACCTCATGCACTGGTCCATGTCCGGGATGGTGGTCATGATGACCCTCATCGGCGGCGTCCAGACCTTCTTCGGACCTGCCGTGGGCGCGTTTGTCTTCGTGCTCGCCAAGGACGTGCTCAGCTCGCGGACCGAGCACTGGATGATCCCCTTCGGCGTCATCTTCGTGCTATTCGTCCTACTGGCCCCGGACGGCATCGGCGGGCTCGCTCGCCGGCTCGTGCGGCGTCACGGCGTCGAACCCGCGCGGCGCTCTCCCGCGCCCGTAACAGGCACGGGGCGGGTACGCGCGAGCGCCGTGGCAACCGAGAGGAATGGGCAGAGTCGGGGCGCGAGCGAAGTGGTCTTGGCGGCAACGGGCCTAGTCAAGCGCTTCGGGGCCATGGCTGCGGTGAGCGGCGTGACCGTCGACGCGCGCCGGGGAGAGATCCACGCGATCATCGGGCCGAACGGCGCCGGCAAGACGACGCTCTTCAACGTCCTGACCGGCGTCACGCTGTCCGACGAGGGCCGGGTGACGCTCGGAGGGCAAGACGTCACGGGCGAGCATAGCTGGCAGCGCGTGCGCCGCGGCCTCGCACGTTCCTTCCAGATCACGAGCGTTTTCAAGGAGCTCACGGCACTGGAGAACGTGCGGGTGGCGGTTCAGGCCCGGACCGCGTCCCGCTTCGACCTGGTGTCGCGTGCCGACCTCCTCCTGCCGCTGCAGCACGAGGCCAGTGCGCTGCTCGCTCGGGTGGGCTTGGCCGGCCGTGAGACCGAGGTGGTCGCCACGCTGAGCCATGGCGAGCAGCGTCAGCTTGAGATCGCGATCGCTCTCGGCACTCGCCCCGCGGTGCTCCTCCTCGACGAGCCGCTCGCCGGCTTGCCCGACGCGGAACGGGGTCGGATCGTCGAGTTGATCAAGCAGCTCGCTCGCGATTACGCAGTGCTCCTCATCGAGCATGACATTGACCGGGTGCTGGAGATCTCGAAGCGCCTGACCGTCATGCACGAGGGACGGGTGATCGCGACCGGAACGCCCGCCGAGATCCAGGCGAGCGCCGCGGTGCAGGAGGCCTACCTGGGCCGGACGGCAGAAAAGGCACGCATTCCCGCACGGGTCCGGACGGCCGCGAGCGCGCCCCTGCTCCGGCTCGAAAAGGTCAATACGTTCTACGGCGCGAGCCATATCCTCCACGACGTGTCGCTCGAGGTGCGGACGGACGAGATCGCCTGCCTCCTGGGCCGCAATGGCGTGGGGAAGACGACCACGCTCCGGAGCATCATGGGAGCGCCGCCGCCGCGAAGCGGTCGTGTGACGATCGACGCGATCGAGGCCCAGGGGTGGCGGCCGCACCGGATCGCGCGACTGGGGCTCACGATTGTCCCGGAGGGCGCGAGGGTGTTCCCGAACCTGACCGTGATGGAGCACATGCTGATGGCCGTGCATCATGGCCGCAAGGGGCGCTGGTCGATCCCGCGCGTCCTGGAGCTCCTGCCGAAGCTCGACCGGCTGAAGGATCGGCGGGGCGAGCATCTCTCAGGCGGCGAGCGCAAGATGCTGGGCATCGCGCGCGGCCTTCTGGCGAATCCGCGGCTCCTGCTCCTCGACGAGCCGCTGGAGGGCCTCGCTCCCGCGGTGGCCGACGACATCCTGACCGTGCTGGATGCCATGCGCGGCGAGATGGCCATCCTGCTTGTGGAGCACAAGGCGAGCCTCGTGCTGCCGCTTTGCGAGTCGGCGTTCATTCTCAACAACGGCGGGATCGTGTACAGCGGCCAGGCCCGGGACCTGTTGGACCACGAAGCCCGCCTGCAGCAGCTGCTGGGCATCTGAACCGCGCTATCGAAGGTCAGAGATCGCAGAGGTGAGCAACGACCAGCTGATCGACTTCTATCGGACGATGCGGTTGGCGTCATCCTCGGTTGCATAGCACCGCTCGGGCTTGGTCTTGCCGTAGAACTGGCCGCCTTTCATGTGGTAGATGCAGCGTTCACCCGAGTACGTGGTGAAGTTGCCTTTGATGGGATGAGACAGCGGGCACGTCCCGGCATCTTGTGGCGGGACGCCCGGGCGGGATGGGTCTGCGCTGCAGCCGTGGACGCTGCCAGCACAAGGACGGCCAGGATAAGTCGTGGGCTCAGTACGGCCACGCTACCGTCACTTACTGGATCATCGCATCCGCCCGCGCCGCCAGCGACGGTGGGATCGTGAGCCCGAGGGCCCTGGCGGTCTTGAGGTTGATGACCAGCTCGAAGGCCGCCGGCTGCTCGATCGGCAGCTCGCTGGGCCGGGCGCCCTTGAGGAGCTTGTCCGCGTAGCGGGCGGCCCGCCGCCATTGATCGCTGAGGTTCGTCGCATACGAGATGAGACCACCGTCCTCGACCCACTCCCGCAAGGCATAGATCGCCGGCAACCGGTGTCGCGCGGCCAGTTCGATGATCTCCGCTCGCCGGGCGACCATCGCCGGGTCCGACAGGACGGTCAACGCCTCGGCCCGAGCGCGCCGGGTTTCCGCGAACGCGCGCTCGGCGTCGCTTCTATCCCCCAGCTGGACAGAGACGATCGTGATGCCCAGCTTGCGCCCAGCGTCCTCCGTTCCCCTGAACCGCAACGTCCCGGGGCCGTAGCTGGGATTCCACAACACGGCAACCCGGGACACCGAGGGAAGCAACTGCTTGAGAATCTCCAACCGCTTCGCCGCGAGCTGCGTCGCGTCCACATCAAAGGTCAGTCCCGTGACGTTGGCCCCAGGTTTTGCGAGGCTCGCCACCAGCCCCGCCGCCACCGGCTCGACACCGACGGTCATGACGATCGGGATGATCGTCGTCGCCTTCTTGGCCGCGAGGGTTGCCGGGTTGGTCGACGTGACGATCACGTCGACCCCGGAGCGGACCAGATCGGTGGCGAGCTCGGGCAGGCGACCCATCTGCGGTCCGGCGTTCCGGTTGACGAAGAGGAGATTCCGCCCGGCGAGATAGCCGAGTTCGGACAAGCCCCGCTCGAGTGCCGCCACATGCTCGGCTTCGTCCTTCTCCGACGACGTGTGCAGGGTGCCGATCCGCCATACCCTGGCCGCCCGCTGCGCCTCGGCGGTGAGCGGTGCGGCGAGGAGTCCGCCCGAGACTAGCGCCATGAAGGTGCGCCGTTCCATCACGTGCTCCTCGCTCAATTGAACCATCCTGCCCGCCTGATGCGGCTCTGCTCGGCTAGAAGCCACGGGATATGCTCCCGTACTTCCGCCCACGCGGTGGTGGCATCCCACGGGTAGGTAAGCGCCATCCGCAGGGCAAGCGAGACCTCCATCCACGGGAAGCGGTCGCCCCTTCCTTGGTCCCCGTCCACGTGACAGAAGGTGCCAGACTCGGACGCTGGGCGCTCCAGGATCCGTAGGCACAGCGGTCGAGATGACATCGCGGCCTTTGGCGCGGATGACAACGACGGATGGCGCGGAGGCACCTCCTCGTCTCGGCAATGCCCACACGGTGAAGTCGTGGTTGAAGGCCATCGCCCTCACCGGCACGACCTCGAGCGTGTCCGAGCGCACCTTGGCGCGCAGCGCCGCGTAGGCGCCGCCGCTCTCGCTCTGGCCGACGCTCAGCGCGGCGAGCTCGGACGGCCCACTCTTGAGCTCCACCGTGGCGAGGATGCGCCGGCCGTCGCGAGAGACGTGCTGGAGATCCGGCGTGCCGCCGACGAATGGGCTCACCACGCGGGCGACGCGCGCGTCCTCGCGGAGCGGGGCCAGGATGCGCGCGGCGGCGTTGCGGAAAGCGGGATCGGTCGCGCCGAGCGTCGGGTGGCTCAAGATGAGGCCGAACAACGGTGGCGTCCTCGGCAACTCACGCTTGATGAGCGCGGCGGCCCGCCCGGACTCCGTGGTTCTCGGCAGCGGGTTCTTGTCGAACTCTCCGCCCCGAGTGATCTGCCAGATCGAGGACGCCAGCGAGAGAAAGGAGAGGACGAGCACCCGCCAGCGGTGGCGGTGGACGAGGCGTCCCCAGGCGGCGAGCACTACGCGTCGGCCGGAGCCCGTCGATGCGCCCGAGGATCGGCCGGCACCGCCTGCTCTCTTGGGGTGCTGATGGCGGTGAGGAGGCCGCGCATGCCCAGGAGGCCCTCGAGAGTGAACAGGGGCCAGGTGGCGTACCTGATGCATGTCGCGGCATACGCGGACTTCTCGAGGTCGGGTTCGCAGCTCAGGCCGAGCAGGGTGAAGAGGCTCGAGATAGTGACGCTGTAGGCGCGGAAGGTGCCGTCACGCTCGAGAGCGTCGATGGCAAAGCCGGCGTCCTCGAGGATATTGCGCAGGGTACGGGGCGTGAAGTGGAGAAGGTGGCGGGGGACATCGACGTAGGCCCAGGAGCTGCCGAAGAGGCGGCGCAACGGATCGCCGAAGTTCGGCACCTCGACGATCAGGGTCCCGCCGGGCTTGAGAAGGGTGCGGATAATCTGGAGATCACGACGCGGCGCCCAGAGATGCTCCAGGACGTGCCAGAGCGTGATGAGGTCGAAGGACGCGGGGCCGAAGGAGTCGGCCACATCTTCGAGGCAAGCCTCACGGACGTCGAGGTGGAAGTGTTCGCGGGCGTAGTGGGCGGGGGTGGGAGCGGGCTCGAGACCCACGACGGAGCAGCCGGTGCGATCGCGCAGGGCGGCGAGAAAGGTGCCGAGATTGCAGCCGACGTCAAGGACGTGCGCGTGGGAGTCCAGAGGGCAGGCGGCAAGGACGCGGCGCAGCTTGAGGCGGTCGATGCGTTCGAGCTGGTGAGCGACGAGCCGCTGGCGCAGAGGCGCATTCTTGGCAGCCGGGCGGAACTGGTTGATCACATAGTGCGGTGGATAGTGGGCGCGCATTCGTGCGGGATTGGGACGTGGGTTGAGGTACACGAGGTCACAATGGTTGCAGCGCACGACCGAGTACTCGCCAGGGACACGGTGCAGCCGGTCGCGCGAGCGAAACAGTCGTGTGAAGTCTGGCGATCCGCAGAAGTAACAGACGATGGTCTCGGTCTGCGGGGGCTGCTCGACGCTGGTGGTGGTCTCGGGAGCCTGACCAGTCATGGAGAATATCCTCCGGAGGATAAGCGACATAAAGCCCCTTTTCGATTACGCTCGGCGTGGGGCCAAGACCTTCTCACCCCGGCTCAACGTCTTTCTCCGCAACGACCCCCACTGGACGCTCGCGGAACAGTTGCGCGGCGGTGAGGGGAAAGCCGTGGTCCGGTACCCTTCGACTCTCACCGCATGAGACTCTACTGGGAAACTCATCGGGAAACTGGGACTGAGACCGTAACCATGATCTCCAGACGCCCTGTGCGCCCGGGACAGGAAGGACGCGCGCCCGCTCTCCGTCGTCCATCCGTTCTACGCCGCGCCGAGGAGCTTGGCGGCCTTGCTCACGTCGCGCGGGGCCACCCACAGGATGGCCCCGTAGCGACCGGCGCCCGCGGGAACGCGCGCTTGGGGCCGGTGAGCTTCCACTTGGCCGCCCGCGCGAACTGCTTGAACGCCGCCGGATCGGCGGGAACGAAGTCGAGCTGAGCGCCCCGTCCTTCGGGGAAACCAGAGAAGGCGTGGAGATTGATCCCGGCCTCCTGGAGCGCCGTCAGAAACCGGCTGCCCGCGCCCGCCTTGTTGGGCACCTGCAGATAGAAGTACTCGACGCGTTGAATCGTGTCCGCCATGGTCGGTCTCCTCCAGGCCTCGAGCGCGGTGCCGAGCGCCTCGCTGAATCGGTTGGTGAAGTTGGCCGCGGCGATGCGCAGGGTGAGCTGGGTACGCGTCTCGGCGGAGAGTGTCCGTCGTCAGGCCCTCGCCAGCCGCCGCCGGCCATTGGTCAATAACCATCTGCCCATTCGACGACGTTGGTCAGGGGCCGCCCGTCCAGATAGGTTCGCCTCTTCGTCGATGATTTCACCCCGCGCGACGTTCACCAGGATAGCGCCTGGCTTCATGGCGGCAAAGGCCTCCCGATCGATCAGCTTGGTCGTCTCCGGTGTCTGTGACAAGGCAGGTCCCGAGGGAGGACTGATACACCGAACATGGTGGGGACAACGGCGGCCAGGCAGATCGGCGCCGGCATCGCGCGGGCCCCGCTCGCCTGCTTCGCCGCCGCGCTGATGGAGCTCAGACGCCGGCTCACGGTCTCCGCGTGACGTGTCGGCCCGCATGGAACGCGAGCGCTTACGCGGCCGGGTAGGGATTGCCCGAGCGCCGGAGCGCGCGAAGCCCGCTGTCGACGATGAGCGGCGCGGCATCCCGGTTCGCATCGCCGTATCCGTAATAGTGCGAGAAGCCTCCCTCGTCGAGCCGTGCGAAGAGCTGTGATCCGCCCTCCCGGATCAGGACGAGCACGCGATGCGTCCCGCAGACGCTCGGCATGCAGCCGGTGACCGCGACGTAGTCGACCCCGCCGATGCGGACGATCCGCGGCGGGCCGCCCTTCGCGAAATACGCGGCGGCGCCTGGAGCCAGCTGTCCCCCGCTTTGCGACGCCGGGTCCCAGTCCCGCCCGAAGAGCTCGCGAATCCTGTACCCGACCTGAGGGTTCTGCAGGATCTCGTCGAGCGTCCGGCCATAGGCCACGGCGCGGGTGTCGCCCGGGACTACTTCTGCCGCGAGGGGAACCGGCGAGCCCGGCGGCGGCGCGATCGTGCAGCCGGCGGCCAGCAGAACGGTGAGAGAGCAGAGCCATCGACCGGGAATCACGTGGCGCATGGTGTCCTCCTCGGCATAGACGAGCACGCCTCCGGTGCTGACGTAGGCAACCGCTGTGCCAGCGGCGGCGCAGGCTCATGCCGTGGCAGAGCGTCTTACTTACGGCAAGTTATTACGGACGTCCACCCCGAGCGCCGTGGGGCGGCCACCCGCACGCGGGTAAGATTTTCCGCTGGGCGAAAGAGCTACGCGATGGCCGGTGGCCGGACGCCTACGCGGGCAGGCGCTCGTACATGCGGTGCACGTCGGGGGCGTGGAAGCGCGCCACGTGGTTGGTCGGAGGCAGCGCTTCCGTGTAGAAGAACTCGGGCAGCTCGTCGTCCTTCTCGGTGAAGCCCGCCTGGCGGTTGAACTCCTTCTCGAGGCGCAGCGCATCGCGGCCCAGGGCCTCGAAGAACTCAGCGGTCAGGCTCGTACCGTGAGCGGCGTTGATCGCGGTAACCAGGAACTCGGTATTGGGATTGGTCACGCTCATGCCGAAGATGCACAGGCCAAGCGAGTCGTTTGCGGCCACCCGTGTCTGATGCAGCAGGCTCTGGCTGACCAGCGACTCGAGGTCCATCTCCCGCGTCTTGAGTCGCGGCAGGTTGCCCGCCGTGTGGTCGGCGCCCTGCGCCGTCGCCATCATGGAGATGCCCGTGGCCTCGACCACGCGCGGATCATAGGCGCTGATGGCCTGCCTCTTGATGACCGGCACGCGGCGCACCTTGTAGTGCTCGCCCACGCGGGCCGTGCCCTGCGCCCAGAGACGCCCCGTCTCGGTGCCCTTGCGGATCTCGACGAGGCAGTCCGCCATGAACTTCACGTCGCCGAAGACGCCGAGCCCGGCCTCCATGAGCACGGCGAGCATGGCGCCGAGCTCGATCGTGTCCACGCCCAGATCGTTCGCGACATAGTTGAGCTGGGCGAGGTCGTCGGGGTCGCTAATGCCGCAGTTCGTGCCGAGCAGGCCGAGAGTCTCGTACTCGACCGGCGAGACCACTTCCTTGCCGACGGCGTCGTGGTAGACATTGCTGCACTGGATGACGCAGCCGGGCATGCAGGCATGGGTCTGCTCGCCGCCGCGCGAGGTGTTGAGCTGGCCGATGTAGTCGCCGCCCATCTTGAACTTCTCGCCCGCGCCGACGTCGGCCAGGCGGCCGGCGCTGAAGTTGCGCACCGGGAGGCCGCCCATCTGGTTCTGCACGTCGGCCATGCCCATGGTGCCGATCTTGGCGTAGAAGTTCTGCACGATGCCGTCGGCCTGCAGCATCTTGGCGTAGTCCTTGATGCTGGCGTTGACCTTCTTGGGCTCGTGGAAGGGCGGGATCTTGTCGAGGTCCACGACGATGGCCTTGACCTTCTTCGATCCCATCACCGCGCCCACGCCGCCGCGCGCCGCCAGGCGCGAGGGCCGGCCGTCCTTGTCGCTCAGGGCGATGCCGGCCAGCAGGCCCTGGTACTCGCCCACCGGGCCGCAGAGCGCGATCGTCACCTTCTTGCCGTACCTGGCGTGCAGCATGTCGTTCGCCTCGAAGTTGCCCTTGCCCAGGTACGGGGCGGCGGCGTCGAACTCGACGCTGCCGTCCTTCTTGAAGTGGATGACCACCCAGCTCGGCGAGGCGCCGAGCAGCGTGAAGCCGGCGATCTTCTGCTGGCCCAGGCCGTAGCTGAAGGTGCCGCCGCCATTGGCCTCCTTGATGCCGCCCGTGAGCGGGCTCTTGCAGCCGACGCTCGTCCGGTTGGCATTGGAGAAGCTCGTGCCGGCGAACGGCCCGGCCGAGAAGATGAGCGGATTCTCGGGCGACAGCGGATCGACCGTGGCCGCTCCCAGCTCCAAGAGCGTCTTGGCGATCAGGTAGCGGCCCGCCTTCACGACGGCCTCGCCCTCGAGCTCGCGCTTGGCGATCGTCCGGGTGTTCAGCTGGATGTCATAGTAGGCGCGCATGGGTAGCTCCTGGGATGACGCAGGTTCGGATCTCTCGCTTGGTCCAGCACCTCATCGTGCCACAGCGGCGCCGCCGCGTCAAAACGATGCCCGATAGCTCGCGGACAGCGCGCCCACGAAGGTCCCCCTCACGTGAGCACCATCTGGGTCTGGATGGTCAGCGACAGCAGCCGTCCCGCGTCACCGGTGACGCGCGTCTGCCACACCATGGTCCGCTTGCCGCGGTGCAGCGGCGTCGCCTCGGCGCGGATCGTCCCCGAGCGGGCCGCGGCGAAGAAGTTGGTCTTGGACTCGAGCGTCGTGGTGCTGGCGCCTGGCGGCAGGTTGAGCACGGTGGCCGCCGCCCCCACGGTGTCGGCGAAGGCCATGAGCGTGCCGCCGTGGAGGCTGCCTCCGACGGTGGTCAGCTCCTCCCTGTAGTCGAGCTCAGCGACCAACCGGTCCGATGTCGCCTCGACGAAGCGGATACCCAGGAGCTCGACCAGGGTCCCCTTGAAGCGCTCGGAGATGATGACGGGATCGATCGGCATCGAGGGCCTCCCTTTCTCTGATGTGCGCCATGGTGGATCCTCTCCGGGGGAGATTCACTGTCCACCTATACCATCAGGACGCCGCCGTTGACGTCGAGCGTAGCGCCCGTCATGTAGCCCGCGGCGTCCGAGGCAAGAAAGAGGACGCAGCCCGCGATCTCGGCGGGTTCGGCCACGCGGCCCGCGGGCACCCGCTTGATCAGCGCTTCGGTCTCGGCCGGGGTACGCAGGGCCTTGAAGCGCTCGGTGGCCGTCGTGCCGGGCGCCACGGCGTTGACCGTCACGCCGAAGCGGGCGGTCTCCAGGGCCAGGTGACGAGTGAAGCCGAGGATACCAGCCTTGGCCGCCGCGTAGTGCGAGCTGAGCAGGACGGCAGCGCCTCGGCCGCCGATCGAAGAGAGGTTGATGATCCGTCCGGAGCGCCGCCGCTTCATGCCCGGGAGCACCGCCTTGGAGCAGAGAAACGCGCTGGTGAGGTTGAGGCGGAGGATGGCGTCCCACTCCTCGTCCGGAATCTCCTCGCTGGCGGGGCGCACCGTGCCGAAACCACCCGCGTTGTTCACGAGGATGTCGACGCGCCCCCAGCGGGCCTCGACGCTCTCGATCGCCGTTCGCACCTCGGCCGATCGCGTCACGTCGGCACGGACCCCGAGGCTCTGCGCACCCAGCGTCTCCAGCTCGGCCACGACCGACTTGACTCCGGCCTCGTCGACGTCGAACGCCGCGACACGGGCGCCCTCGGCGGCGAAGGCGCGCGCCACTGCGGCGCCGATGCCCTTGGCGGCGCCGGTCACGAGCACCACTCGTTCCGTGAATCGCATGATGGCCTCCTCGCGAGAGCGGCGCCGGTCAGACGCCCAGGTACCGCGCGCGCGCTTCGTCGTCGCCGGCGAGCGCCCGCGGGGACGACGAGTACACGATGCTCCCGCGATTCATGATGTGGACGTGATCCGAGTAGCGTAGCGCGAACTTGAGATTCTGCTCGACGAGCAGCATCGCGATGCCGTGGGACTGGAGCGTGCGGATGGCGTGCCCCACTGTCTCGACATAGAGCGGCGAGAGTCCCTCGGTCGGCTCGTCCAGCATCAGGGTCGACGGGTTCATCATGAGCGCGCGGCCGATGGCCAGCATCTGCTGCTCGCCGCCGCTCAACTGGTTGCCGGGGTGGCGAATACGGGCGCGAAGCGGCGGGAACAGCTCGTAGACCTTATCCACCGTCCAGCCGTCCGCGCGCGGCCGCGAGGCGATGGCGAGCGTCTCGCCGACGTCGAGCGATGGGAAGATCTGGCGGCCCTGCGGCACGAGCGAGATGCCGAGGCGCGCGACCCGATAGGGGCGCCGGCGCGTGATGTCGACGCCGTCGAAGAGGACGCGGCCGCGGCGCGGCGGCGTGAAGCCCATGATCGAGCGGACCAGTGTCGTCTTGCCGGCGCCGTTGCGGCCCAGAAGCGCCACGACCGTGCCCGAGCTCACCTCCAGCGACACGCCCTGCAGGATGTGGCTCTCGCCGTAGTAGGTGTGGACGTCGTCGACCGTGAGCAACGCTCACTGCCCGCCGAAGTAGATTTCCTGAACGCGCGGATCCTTGCGGATCTCCGCCGGCGTGCCGTCCGCGAAGGGGCGGCCCTGGTGCAGCACGGTGATCCGGCTCACGATATCGAACACCACGTCCATGTCGTGCTCGATCAGCAGGATCGTGATGTCGGCGTCGAGCTGCTGGATCGCGCGCGTCAGCCGCGCCGACTCGACGGGGGAGAGGCCTGCCGTCGGCTCGTCCAGCAAGAGGACGCGCGGCCGTCCGAGGAGCGCCAGCGCGATCTCCACCTGACGCTGCTCGCCGTGCGAGAGGTGACGCACCAGCTCGTCGCGCCGCTCGGCGAGCCCCACCGTCTCCAGCGCGGCATCGGCGCGGGCGTAGTGCTCGCGGTAGGTCGAGAGCGGCCGCAGCATCGAGAACTTTGTCCGGTGTAGTCCGAGGATCGCGAGCACGAGGTTGTCCGCGACGGTCTGGGTGGGAAACAGGTTCGTGATCTGAAACGTGCGCCCGAGACCGAGATGCGTGCGGCGGTGGCACGGAACCTGGGTGATGTCGCGGCCGAACAGGCGCACACGGCCCGAGGTGAGCGGCATCTCGCCGCTGATGAGGCGGAAGAGTGTGGTCTTGCCCGCGCCGTTCGGACCGATGATGCCCCGACGCTCGCCCTCGGCAACGGTGAGACTCGCGCCGCGGACCGCCTCGAGTCCGCCGAACCGGCGGGTGACGTCCTCGCACTCGAGGGCCGCGGTTGAGGCTGTCGCCGGCATCGGATCAGCGCCTGACGACGCCGAGCACGCCGAGCAGCCCCCGCGGCGCCCAGAGCGCGGTCACCACGTAGACGGCGGCCAGCACCATGACCCAGCGCTCGGTGAAGACGCTGACCACCTTCTCGAGGAGCGTCACGATGAAGGCGCCGATGACGGGACCGACGAGCGTGCCGGGCCCGCCGACGATCACCATCAGGACGAACTGCATCGAGTGCGCGAGGTCGACCGTGTTCGGCCCCACGAAGCCGTTGTAATACGCATAGAGGCTTCCCGCCAGGCCAGCGAAGGCGCCGGCGATGACGAGGGCGAGGTACTTGTGCAGCCACACGTTGAAGCCGAGCACCCGCATGCGGCTCTCGCTGTCGCGGATGCCAACCAGCGTCTTGCCGAACGGCGACCAGACGAGCAGCAGGTAGAGCGTCAAGCACACGAGGAAGAGCACGAGCGTGGTGTAGTAGAACTCGAGGCCGCCCTTCACGAGACCCAGTCGGGGACGGGGGATGCTGACGATGCCCGTGTCGCCGCCGGTGAGCGAGACCCAGCGGTAGGCCAGGCCCCAGGCGCACATCGACACCGACAGCGTGATCATCATGAAGTAGATGCCGCTGGCGCGAAGGACGAGCACGCCGATGACCGCGGAGGTCACCGCGGCGAGCAGGACGCTGGCCGCGAGCGCGGCGGCGAAGGACGCGCGCGAGCGCGTCGTGAGCAGCGCGGTGGTGTAGGCGCCCACGGCGAAGAACGCCGCGTGACCGAGCGAGGCCAGCCCCGTGTAGCCGATCAGCAGATCGAGGCTGCCGGCGGCCATCGCGTAGATCAGGCATTCCGTGAGCACGATCACGACGTAGGCCGGGAGGCTCGGCGGCAGGACGGCGAGCAGCACGAGGCCTGCTACGCCCGCGAGCGCCACCGCCATCCGGGCGCGGCGGGCCAGGAAGGCCGTCATGACCGTCCGAAGAGGCCGCTCGGACGGAGCGCGAGCACGATGCCCATGGGGGCGAAGAGCGTGAAGTAGGAGATTTCCGGAAATAGCGCCTTACCGAAGTTGTCGGCGAGTCCCAGGATCACGGCGGCCACGAGGGCGCCGCTCAAGCTTCCCATGCCACCGACGATCACCACTACGAAGGCGTACGGCAGGATCTCGAAGTCGAGTCCCGGGTAGAGGCCCATGAACGCGGACCCGATCACACCGCCGGAGGCGGCCAGTAACGCTCCGAGGCCGAACACGGCCATGCGCAGCACGGGCACGTTGATGCCGAGCGCTTCCGTCATCTCGGGGTTGTCAACCGCCGCGCGCACCATGGCGCCGGCGCGCGTGCGCTCCTGGAACCACCAGAGCACGACGAAGAGCAGGGCGGCCGAGCCGATCATGAACAATCGTAGGATCGGAAAGCTGAAGCTGCCCAGCCGGATGCTGCGCGCGAAGTACTCCGGCCCTTTGAGATTGAACGGGTCGCCGCCCCAGATCAGCAGGCAGACGTCCTGGACGAACAGCGCGATGCCCATGGTCAGCAGCATCTGGCGCAGGTCGTCGCCCTCCACCGGCCGCAGGAACACGCGCTCCATAACCATGCCGCCGAGCGCCACCGCAAGCGCGGCGACGCCCAGCGCCACGTAGAAGTTGCCGGTGCTGGCGAAGAGCGCGACGCCGAGATAGCCGCCGAGAAGATAAAACGAGCCATGCGCGATGTTCACGATCTTCATGACGCCAAAGATCAGCGTGAGGCCGCCGCCCACCAGGAAGAGGAGGGCGGCGTACGACACGCCGTTGAACGCCTGATTCACCCAGAACTGCACGTCAGCAATACTTGCAGGGTGGGTTGTCGCGGCTATAGATCGGCTGCTTGAGGTACTCCTCCGGGTTGTACTTCCAGAACTGCGAGACCGACGGATAGACGTCGAGCACCGTGTTCTGGTAGCCGGCGCCGGCCTTGTCGACGCGGCGGAAGTACACGTTCTGGACGATGTGGCCGTACTTGTCGATCTTGATCGGGCCGCGCGGCGAGCTCTTGATCTCGGTGGCGCGCAGCGTCTGGAAGAATTTCTCCTTGTTCTCGACGTCGCCGCCGACGGCCTTGATCGCCTCGGTGATCCACATGGCGGCGCCGTAGTTGATAGCGGCGGCGGTGCCGACGTACTCCTTCTTGGTGGCCTGCTTGATCTTCGCGAGGAACTGCTTGTTCTCCGGCGTGTCGAGCGCGGCGCTCCACGGGTAGAAGGACAGGACGCCGAGCGCCGAGTCGCCGAGCGCGGTGAGCAGGGTCTCGTCGGTCGCCGAGCCGGCGGCCAACACCTTCTTCTTGTCGAGCACGCCGGCCTTGCGTAGCTCGCCGATCAGCCGGATCGACGCGGCGCCGGTCACGACGTCGAGGATGCCGTCGGCCTCGGGCTTGAGGCTCGCGACGTAGGGGCCGAAGTCGGTGGTGTTGACCGGCGTCCAGATCTTCTGGATGACCTGACCGCCCAGCTCTTCGAACACGCGCTGGAACGCGCCCGCGGTCTCGTGGCCCCAGCCGTAGTCCATGGCGATGGCGGAGACCTTGCGCCAACCGAGCTTCTTGTAGGCGTAATCGCCGGCCGCGTGACCGAGCTCGCCGCCCGTGAAGCTCACCCGCGCGAGATACTTCGACGCCTTGCGCTGGGTGAGATCGTCGGAGGCCGCGATCGTGATGATGAGCGGCACCTCGGCTTCCTGCGCCACCGGCGCGGCCGCGTAGGCGGCGGCGGCCATGAACAGGCCGACCACGATGTTGACCTTGTCGTGCGTGACGAGCTTGCGGACCTTGGCCACCGCTTGCGCGGGCTGGCCGCCCTCGTCTTCCTCCACCAGCTCGATCTTCCGGCCGGCGACCTGATAGTCGATCTCGGAGAGATACAGCTTGAAGCCGTCGGCCATGTCGATGCCCATCTGGGCGAAGTTGCCCGTCTTGGGCGTGATGAGGCCGATCTTGATCGGGGCCTTGTCCGCCGCGAGCGCGGCGGGAGCCAGACCGCCGACGGCGACGACGGCCGCGAGGCCGAGGGCCAGGAACGTCAGGGCGCGTGTTCTCATTTCTGTTCTCCTCGTGCGGCCACCGCCTCGGCGAGGCGATCGACCTGTTCAGGGTCGCGCGTGACCGGCACGATCACGAGCGTGTCGACGCCGACCGCGGCGTAGTCGTTGAGACGCGCGACGGCCTCGCGCGTGCCACCGCAGATCGCGTTCTTGGCCGGGTCGAAGATCATCCTGCCGTAGTAACCGGTGATGTAATCGGTCATGGTCTTGATGGCGCGCTCAGGATCCCGATCGAAGCAGGCGTACATCAGCGCCGCGATCGGAAAGCGCGCGGGGTCCTTGCCCGCCTCGGCGGCGAGCTTTCTCACGAGCGGCACCACCTCGCGGCCATAGTCCGGCCCGCGCCCGCCGACGACGAACCCGTCACCGAGACGCACCGCGCGGCGGATCGCGTCCTCGGCGAAGCCGCCGAGCCAGATCGGAGTCGGCGGCGTGTCGGGCAGCGCGAGAGGACCCACCTTGATCTGGAACGTGCGGCCCTGGTGGTCCACGGCCTTGCCGGCCATCGACTGGCGCAGCAGCGCCACGGTCTCCTCGAGGCGACGCGGTCGCGTCTTGATGGGCACGCCGGCAGCCTCGAAGTCGGCCTCGCGGGCCCCCATCCCCATGCCGAGGATGAATCGGCCATCGCTCAAGCGCTGGACCGTGGCGGCCTCCTTGGCGAGCAGCATCGGATTCCACAGCGTGCCGAGCAAGATCGAGGTGCCGAGGCGCACCCGCTCCGTCACCGCCGCCGCCGCGGCCAGCAGAGGCAGCGGCGCCAGGCTCGGGTAGATGAGCCGATCGAGCACCCAAAGCGAGTCCAGACCGTGACGCTCGGCCCTCTGGGCGAAGCCGAGCGCATCCTTCCTGGTGACGCCCGCCACCTGAGCGGGCAGCGCAATGCCGATCTTCATGGGTGTCCTCTCCCTCAGCGCCCCAGCGCGCTGCCGTTGCCGCCCGGCTCGAGCTCGCGTGTCGCCGGCAGCGGCCCGGTCCCGGTCCAGTAGGGCGCGCCCGCGACGAGCAGCGTCTCAGCCGGAAAGCGGGTGATCACCTCGTGGCCCGTCTCGGTGACGAGCACTTCCTCCTCGATGCGCGCCGCCGACCAGCCGTCAGAGGCCGGCCAGAAGGTTTCCAGCGCGATCACCATCCCGGCTTCGATCGTGACCGGATGATCGAGCGACACGAGCCGGCTGATGACGGGTTGCTCCCACACGGAGAGCCCGACGCCGTGGCCGTACTGCAATCCGAAACAGGACTCCTCGTTGGGGAACCCGAACTCCTGCGCGCGCGGCCAGAGACTCGCGATGTCGGCGGTGCTGATGCCGGGCTTCATGATCGCGATCGCGAGATCGAGGTACTCGCGGCAGCGCTTGTAGGCCTCCGCGAGCGCCGGCGAGCCGCTGCCCACCGCGAACGTGCGGTAGTAGCACGTGCGGTAGCCCATGTAGGAGTGGATGATGTCATAATAGGCCGGATCGCCGGGACGCAGCACGCGGTCGGAAAAGATGTGCGGGTGCGGGCTGCAGCGCTCGCCGCCGATGGCATTCACTCCCTCCACGTCCTCGGAGCCCATGCCGTAGAGCGTCTTGGCGGCCAGCGACACCAGCTCGTTCTCCGCGATGCCGGGACGCATCGCCCGGTAGAGCTCCTCGTAAGTGGCGTCGACCATCATCGCCGCGGTGTTCAGGAGCACCATCTCGTCGCGCGTCTTGATGCGGCGGGCGGCCTGCATGAGCTGCTGGCCGTCGACGACGGTCAGGCCCTCCTTCTGCAGGGCGGCAAGGATCGGCAGCTCGATGACGTCGACCGCGAGCGGCGCCTTGTGGAGGCCGCGCGACTCGAGCTCGCGCTTGATCTTCCGCGCGACGTCCTCGGCCACGCCCGTATCCGGTGTCATGGCGCCGCGCAGCAGCGAGATGCCGGCCCGCGACCGGCCGCCGCCCATCCACGGGCAGTAGAGCTCGTGGTGCCGGGCTGCCGAGCCGAAGTCCCACAGGATCGGCTCCGCACCTCGAGGCAGGAGCGTGAAGCGCGAGAGCTTGTCGCGGGCCCACTCGCCGATGTTGGTGCTCGTGATGTAACGGATGTTGTACATGTCGAAGCACAGCAGGCCGCCGAACTCCGAGGCGTCGAGTTGCGCCGTGGCGCGCGCGAGCCGCTCGCGTCGGAGCCGGTCGAAGTTCACGCGCTCTTCCCAGTCCACCGCCATCATGCCGAATGTGTGCACCGCCATCACTGTCCTCCTGCGCGGGGGGTTCGGGGTAAGGCTCGGCTCTGTTCGCCGAGGCCGCTCATGCTGGCCAGGACGTGAAAGACCGCCGCAAAATCCTCTCCGGCGAGGCCGGCGCTGCGCGCCGCCGACAACATCTCGTTGGCGACGGCGGTCGTCGGCAGCGGCACCGCCAGCTCACGCGCCAGCTCCAGCGCGAGTTGCGCGTCCTTCTGCATCATCGAGACGTTGAACCACGGCTCCTCGGGAAGGTCGAGGACGAACGGGCCGCGGTATTTCAGCATCGGCGAGGCCATGACGCTCTTGAGCACCGCCTCCACCGCAGCCTTGCGATCGATCCCGGCCTTCTCGGCGAGGAGCACCGATTCGCAGAACGCGAGCATCTGAACGGGCGCTGCCAGGTTGATGGCGACCTTCATGGTCACCGCGGCGCCCACCGGTCCGACGCGCGTGATCGTGGGGCCGAGTACCTGAAGATACGGACGCACGCGGTCGAGCGCCGCCATGTCGCCGCCGACGTAGATCGAGAGCTGCCCCTGCTCGACGGTGCCGACGCCTCCGGACACGGGCGAGTCGAGCATGATGGCGCCTTGCTCCTCGGCGGCCGCCGCCAGCTCGCGCGTCAAGCTCGGGCTCACGGTGCTCATCTCGATCCACACCGCGCCGGAGGCAAGTCCGGTCAGGATGCCATCGGGTCCGAGCGCGACGGCCCTGAGCGCCGCCGTGTCGGCGACACAGCTCAGCACGGCTAGGGCGCCCTCGGCAGCCGCGCGAGGCGAGTCGGCCGTCAGCATGCCCGCCGCCACGAGGGCCTCCGCCCGCGAGCGCGTCCGGTTGTAACCGCGCACCTCGTGGCCAGCGGCGAGCAGGCGCTTGACCATGCGGCTGCCCATTGCGCCGAGGCCGACGAACGCGAGGGTGCCGATCTGCGGGGCGATCACTCGCCCGCGCGCCTCGTCGTCCGGTAGAAATCGACCTGTCGATCGTTGGTCACGAGTGGGTCTCCATGGAGCGGGCATGCACAGTCCGGGTCACCGTCCGCGGGCACGACGAGACCTCGGCACGACGGGATCGGCTGGAGCCATCGTCGCCTGGCTCAGCCGGCGCACGATCGCGACGATGTCTCTGCGCCGGAAGCGGCGGCGACCGCCGAGGGTGCACGAGTACGGCAGCTTGCCCTGAGACGCCCAGCGGCCGATCGTCACGGGCGCCACCTGGAGGATGCGCGCGACTTCCGCCCGCGACATCCAGACCGTTTCGTCGCTGCCCACGTGATTCGACGTGATCCCTCCGATCGCTCCGATCGTTCAGATCGCAAGGATCGTTCCGAGTGCTTCGCGCGTCAATGAGGCAAACGCTTCATTCTGAAAAGTTCCGCGTAGAGTGCTTCTTCACCGCGGACGCGGCGAGCGAGGAGCTGATGCGCGGACTTGCCCGGGGCGCCGGGCGGCGCGGCGGCTAGGAGTCTGTCCGGCTAACCACGCATGACGGCTATCGTTCGCGACGCGCTCGCTGTCCCGCTTCGAGCGCGGGCTTTGCCCGCGCAATCGGATTCGGGGGGAGGTCCGGAAGGGGGGCGAAGCTCCCCTCCGGGTTGCCTAGCGAGCTCTCACAGAACCACGCCCGCCACCCCTTCGTGCACGGCCGGCCGGAGAGGGCCGAACTGGCCCTCGTTTGGCTCCGCTCAGCAGAACCACGCCTCGGTGAGCCTCGGCGGGCGGCGTCTGTCCGGAGCGAGCACCGGCTCGGGCGGCAGTGGCAGGCCCGCGGCGGCACGGGCCAGGGTCTTGAGCCGGTGGAAGGTGATCGCGGCATCGTGGCCGGCCGAGGCCTCCGCGAGGCGGCCCGCTTCCTGCTGGAGCCGGTCCATGCGCGGGTCGGGATGGGTCCAGCGATGGGTGAAGGAGGCCTGGTCCAGCGCCCCCAGGAACGGCGTGATCGCCGACCGGGCGAGCAGCGCCGAGCCGGGCGGGACGAGGAGGCGCAAGGTGAGCTGAACGGCATCCACCTGGTCGACGAGCCCTTCCCGCTCCACGAACTCGAGCATGTCCAGATAGTCCTCGAGCGTCGTCCAGGGCGTGAACCCCACCCACGTGGGCCGGAAGGCGATGCCCGCGCTCCTGACGATCCGGAGCGCGCGCCCGACATCCGTCCTCGTGTGGCCCTTCTCCAGGTTGGAGAGGACCGTGTCGCTCAGCGATTCCACGGCGGAGATCATGAAGACACACCCGAGCCGCCGGAGCTCGGGGAAGAGCGCCTCCCGCTCGAGGATGTGCTCGACCTTGGCGGTGAAGTCGAAGGTGAGAGACGGGAACTCTTCGTGCATCGCGCGGACCACCGCCAGCGAATGACCGGGCCCGTTGAGGAAGTCCGGGTCGCCGAACGTGATGTGGGTGGCGCCATCCCGCACCAGCCGCCGGATGTCCTCGAGGACGATCGCCTTCGGCACCACGAAGAAACGGCCCTGGTACACGGGCGGGATCGGACAGTGCAGGCACATGTGCAGGCAGCCGCGGCTGGCCTCCACGTAGCCGGCGAGGCGCCGTTCGCCGTCCTGCTCGAGATGCGCGTAGGCCTTGAGTCCCGGCAGTGCCCCGCGGCTGGGCGCGGCGAACGCCAGGCGCTTCAGCACCGGTGTGGCGGGGTGATCTCGCAGGTGGACGCCCTCGCCGGGGCCCGAGCGTCCGGCGTCCAGCGCCTCGACCTGGGCGACCAGCGCCGACTCGAGCTCGCCGCCGATCACCGAATCGCCGCCGTGGGCGAGGAGGTACTCGGCGTTCAGCGACGCGTAGAGCCCGTAGAAGCAGACGTGGCAGTCGGGGTTGATCCGGCGCACCTCCTCCGCCACGCGCACCCCCAGGCGGAGCGCCGTGTGCATCGGAACAGAGAGGCCCACGAACCGGGCGCGCGCTGCCTTCTCGACGTCGAACTGCTCGACGGAGATGTCGAGCGCGACGGGAGCGAAGCCAGCGCGCTCGAGGAAGGCCAGCGGCGAGGCCAAGGCCAGCGGCTGGTGGCCGAGCTCGTAGCAGGAGACGAGCAGGATGGCCCCGCGCCCCCTGAGGGAGCCTGGCGCTGTGCTGGAGAGTGCGAGCCTCGTGTCGACCATCGATGTGCCCGGGAGCCCTCCGAACTATACTCATACGCCCGCCCGACGCGCCAATCCGTGGCAGCGAAAAGGAAGGACATCTCCGGCGCCGCATCCGGTTTGCGGTCGACACGGGTCTGGTCTATCCTTCTGCCTCATGACACAGCCAGTGACGTGGCCCGAGGGCGCTCGCTGCGCCATCATGATGACGTTCGACCTCGACGGCGAGTCGCCGTGGATCCAGCGCGATCCCGCTCTCGCCGATCGCTTCCTGCACATGTCGATGGGCTCCTACGGACCCAAGACCGGCATGCCGCGCATTCTCGATCTGCTGGACCGCTACGACGTGAAGACCTGCATCTTCATCCCCGGCTGGATCGTCGAGCGCTATCCGGCGCTCTGCGAGGAGGTCGTGCGCCGCGGCCACGAGGTCGGCCAGCACGGCTATCTCCACGAGCGGCCCTCGTCCCTCGAGGGACGCGAGGAGGAGGAGGCGCTGCTCGTGAAGAGCCTCGACATCTTCAAGAAGGTCCTGGGCGTCAAGCCGCTCGGCTCCCGATCGCCGTCCGCCGACCCGAGCCGACACACCATGGAGCTCCTGAAGAAGCACGGCTTCGTCTATCACAGCAACGCGCTCGACACGGACCTGCCGTACTGCATCGACACGTCGCTCGGTCCGCTCGTCGAGTTCCCCACCTCCTGGTGCAACAACGACGCGCCCTTCTTTCTGTTCAGCTCGGCGCCGCCCGTAGGCAACGGGATCTGGAGCCAGCAGGACGTCTGGGAGATCTGGTCCGAGGAGTTCGAGGGCATGTACGAGGAGGGCGGCTTCTACAACTGGCTCGGGCATCCCCAGATCATCGGCCGGCCGTCGCGCATGCGCATGGTCGAGCGTCTCATCCAGCGCATGCTCGGCAAGAAGAACGTCTGGTGGCCGAAGCCGATCGATCTCGCGAAGTTCTGGCTCGAGAAGAACCACAGCGCCGGGGCGACGTGATGGGCGGAGGACGGCTCGACGGGCGGGTCGCGCTGGTGACGGGCGCCAGCCGCGGCTTCGGACGCGCGATCGTGCTGGCCTTCGCCAGAGAAGGCGCGCGGGTCGCGGTGAACTACCTCTCGAGCCCGCGCGAGGCCGACGAGGTCGTCGCCGAGGCCCAGGGACTGGGCGTCGAGGCATTCGCGATTCGCGGCGATGTGGCCCACGAGCCCGATGCGCGCTCGCTCATCACCGGTACGGTCGACCGTTTCGGCCAGCTGGACATCCTGGTCAATAACGCCGGCATCATGGTGCGCGGCCCGCTCCTCGAGGTGCCGGCGGATGGCTACCGGCGCATGCTCGACGTCAACGTGACGGGCACGATCCAGTGCACGCGTCACGCCCTGCCGGCGATGATCGGGCGGCGCCACGGCCGCATCATCAACCTGTCGACCCAGCTCGCCCAGCGGGCGGTCGGCGGCGGCGGCTTCGCGGCCTACGCGGCGACAAAGGGGGCCGTCGAGTCACTCACGCGCGCGCTCGCCTCCGAGGTCGGCTGCCACGGCATCACCGTGAATGCCATTGCACCCGGCGGCATCGAGACCGACATGAGCCGCAACGTGATGACGCCCGAGTACAAGACTCGGCGGCTCGCCGAGCTGCCGCTGCGGCGCTTCGGCAGCGTGAAGGACGTCGCCTACTGCGCGGTCATCCTGGCCGCCGACGAAGCCGGCTATCTCACCGGCCAGATCCTGCACCCGAGCGGCGGCTGGGTCTCGGGATGATGCGCTTGGTCGCGACGCTTACGCTGGCACTCGCCGTCCTCGTCTTCGCGGGGCCGGCTGCGGCGGCCAGGGACACGCTCATCGTCGGCATGCCCACGGACGTGCCGATCTTCGACACGCACAAGGCGACGGGCCTCCACAACGGCAGCATCCTCAACCAGGTCTCGGAGCCGCTTGTGCTCCTCACGACAAAGGGCGAGGCCGTCCCGTGGCTCGTCGAGTCCTGGGAGCAGTCGAAGGACGGGCGGAGCTGGATCCTCCGAATCCGCAAGGGCGTCAAGTTCACGGACGGCACGCCGCTCAACGCCGAGGCGGTCAGGTTCAGCCTGGAGCGCTTCCGCAAGCACTCCATCGGCAAGGCTACGCTGGCCATCGTCGAGAGCCTGGCGGTCGTCGACGAGACCACGCTCCGCCTCACTACCAAGGCCCCCTACGCGCCCCTCATCAATACGCTCGGCTACCACTGGATCGTCGTCTATAGCGAGGCCCAGATCAAGAAAACGGGCGACGACAACGTGCACACGGCGCCCGTCGGGAGCGGCCCGTTCAAGCTCGTCCATCACAAGCGGGGCCAGGAGGTGCGCCTCGAGGCCAACGAACAATACTGGGCGGGCAAGCCCCGGCTGCGCACGATCATCAGTCGCCCGTATCCGGACGCCAGCGCGCGGATGCTGGCGCTCGAGAGCGGCGACGTGGACCTGATCTTTCAGGTCCCGCCCCAGGAGGCGGCGCGCCTCACCAAGAACCCGAGCCTGGTCGTGCACACGCCGCCCTCGGCGCGGGTGATCTGGATCTATCTCAACACTCAGCGCGAGCCCTTCAAGGACAAGCGGGTGCGCCAGGCGCTCTACCATGCGATCGACCGCGAGGCGATCGTGAAGAACCTCTTCGCGGGCACGGCCAGGCGCCTGCACTCACCGGGACCCGCGGGAAGCTACGGCTACACCGAGGCCTACGACCGCTACGCCTACGATCCCGAGAAGGCCCGGCGGCTCCTGCGCGAGGCCGGCCAGCCGAATCTGAGCTTCGCCGTACACCACACGCCGGGCCGCTACCTGCTGAGCGGCCAGGTCCTCGAGGCGATCCAGGGCTATCTGCGGCAGGTCGGGGTGACCATGCGGGTCGTCGATCTCGAATGGGGCACGCTGTCACAGATGGCGGCCCAGCCGGTGGACAAGAACCAGATCCAGGCCGCCTTCTTTGGCTGGCGATCGGTCAACGGCGATATCGACAGCGCCATCCAGGACTTTGGGTCGCAGTTCTGGCGGCCCAACGGCAACAATCTGTCCTTCTACAAGAGCGAGGAGTTCGACCGGCTGCTCCAGCTCGAGCAGGGCACCCTCGACGCGAAGAAGCGGCTCGAGGCTCTCCACCGGATGCAGGAGATCCTCATGGACGACGCGCCCGCGCTCTTCCTCTACGGCGAGCCGCAGATCTGGGCGGCGAGAAAGAGCCTCAAGGGTATCGACTGGAATCCCCTCGAGTCCCTGCACCCCCTGCACAAGGCATACTTCGAGGAGTGAGCACGGGGCCGCGGAGGTGATCTGGCGTCTGGCCCTCCACCGCGCGGCCGCCGGCATCCCGGCGCTTCTCGTGGTGACCGCGCTCGTGTTCTCGATCGTCCGGCTCATCCCGGGTGACCCCGCCCGCATCCTCGCCGGCGACTTCGCCACCGATCAGGTCGTCAACGAGCTGCGCGAGCGCTGGCACCTCGACCGGCCCCTGCACGTCCAGTACGCGACGTATCTGGGGCGTCTCCTGCGGGGGGACCTGGGGCGCTCGACGGCAACCTCGCTCCCTGTCGCGGCCGATCTCTGGGAGCGCTTCCTCCGCACCCTCGAGCTCGCGACCGCCGCCATCGTCGTCGCCGCGCTCGTGGGTGGCCTCGCCGGGATCCTCGGGGCCACCCGGCGCGCGACGCTGGTCGACTATCTCTCGACGGTCCTGGCGCTGGCGGGCGTTTCGACGCCAATCTTCTGGTCCGGGCTCATCCTCATCCTCCTCTTCTCGGTCCGGCTCGAATGGCTCCCCGCCGGCGGCACGGGCACCTTCGCCCACCTGGTGCTGCCGGCGGCAAGCCTGGGGCTCTTCGGCGCTGGCGTGATCGCGAGGCAGACGCGCTCGAGCATGCTCGAGGTGCTCGGCGAGGACTTCGTGCGCACGGCGCGCTCGAAGGGCCTTGCCGAGCGCGTCGTCACCTACAAGCACGCGCTCAAGAACGCCCTGATCCCCATCGTCACCGTGCTGGGGGATCAGTTCGGGCGGCTCCTCGGCGGCGCCATCCTGACGGAAACCGTCTTTTCGTGGCCTGGCATGGGACGGTACCTCATCGAGGCCATCGCGATGCGCGACTATCCCGTGATCCAGGCCATCATCCTGGTCTTCGCGACGTGCTTCCTCCTGATCAATCTGGCGGTCGACATCTCCTACGGCCTGCTCGATCCAAGGGTGCGCGCCGAGTGAGCCGCTACGCAGCCTTCGCCCCACCGGTCCGCCGCTTCTGCCGCCACCGCGGCGCCGTCGCCGGCGGCGTCATCGTCATCTTCTTCGCCGCCGTCGCCGTGCTCGCGCCGTGGCTCGCCCCGCACGATCCCGACGCCATGCAGCTTGGCGAGAATCTCAGGCCCCCATCCTGGTCTCACCCGTTCGGCACCGACAGCCTGGGGCGGGACGTGCTGTCCCTGACGATCCACGGCGCGCGCGTCTCGCTGACCATCGGCTGGGTGTCGGTGGGCCTGGCCATGCTCGGCGGCGTGCCCATCGGCGTGGTCGCGGGCTTCGCGGGCGGCTGGCTGGATCGCATCACCATGCGTCTCGTGGACATCCTCGTGTCATTCCCGACGCTGTTGCTCGCCATCATCGTGATCACGATCTTCGGCCCCGGGCTCCGCAACGCGATGATCGCCATCGGGGTCGCCCAGGTCCCGCTATACGCGCGGCTGATGCGGGCCGCCGTGCTCAAGGTGACAGCGCTAGACTACGTGGCGGCTGCGCGCGCGACCGGCGCCCGCGAGAGCCGCATCCTCTGGCGGCACGTCCTGCCGAACTGCGTGCCACCGCTGCTCGTCCAGTCGACCCTCTTCTTCGCCACGGCCATCCTGTCAGCCGCCTACCTGGGATTCCTCGGCCTGGGCGCCCAGCCACCCACGGCCGAGTGGGGCACCATGCTGAGCAAGGCCCGCGACTTTCTCCGGGTTGCCCCGCACGTCTCGATCTTTCCCGGCCTGACCATCATGCTGACCGTCATCGGACTCAACCTGCTCGGAGACGGGCTGCGCGACGTGCTGGATCCTCGGACCGGCGTCGCCTGAAAGGAGGGCCGGGATGCGCTATCGGTGGCCGGCCGGCAAGCAATCCGCCGTCGTGCTGTCCTTCGACTTCGACGCGGAGTCCGGGTTTCTCTTCCGCGAGCCGGAGAAGGCCACGCGGAGCCTCGCCGATCTCGAGGAGCGCCGCTTCGGACCGCGGGTCGGCGTGGACCGAATCCTCCGCCTGCTCGATCGGCTGAAGCTCCGTGCGACCTTCTTCATTCCCGGCTGGACGGTCGAGCACCACCTGCCGCCGGCGAAGCGGATCCGCGACGCGGGGCACGAAATCGGCGCCCACGGGAACGTGCACGAGGCGGTGGGCGCCCTCGACGCCCTGCAGGAGGAGGCGATCATGCGGCAGCAGCTCGCCATCCTGCGCGACCACCTCGGCGTGACGCCGGCCGGGTACCGGTCGCCCTCGTGGGACGTCAACGTCTGGACCCCCGGCATCCTCAAGCGCCACGGCTTTCTCTACGACACCTCGCTCATGGGCAACGACATCCCCTACGAGATCGAGAGCGAGGAGGGCCCGCTCGTGGAGGTGCCCGTGCAGTGGCTGCTCGACGACGCGCCGCTCTTCCGCCACGTGTACGGGGCCACGAATGCCATCGCCGATCCCGGCCGCGTCCTCCAGATGTGGAGCAAGGAGTTCGCCGGGATGCACGCCGAGAACGGCTGCTTCGTGCTGACCTGCCATCCCTTCGTGAGCGGGCGCGCCTCCCGCATCGCGCTGCTGGAGGACCTCGTGACCTACATGCGCCGCTTTCGCGGGGTCTGGTTCACGACGTGCGAGGAGGTCGCGCGCTGGCATGCGGGCGGACAGCGAGGCGCGCCGGCCGGCGAGGCTCGGGCCGCGCGGCGGTCGCGGACGCGCACGCGACGGCGACGTCCCGCTACTTCGTAGCCAGCACCTGGCAGGCGGCCCGAGTGGCCCGCTCGATCGCCTCGCTTCGGCTCTTGCTGGATGGCGGCGCCGGGGGCTGTTGAAAGAGCGGCCTCGCCTGGTCTGCCTTGATGGCCCAGTTCACGTTCTGCGGCAGGATGGCTGGCCCATTCATGAGCGGAATGATGGCGGCGCTCGAGCTCACCACTCCCACCACCGACCCGTCGGCGGCGACCACCGGTCCACCGAGATTGCCGGGTTGGACCGGAACGGTCATCTGGAGGAACGCTGTCTCCGTATCCGGCCCGGACACCGCCAGCACCGAGCCATCCGCGACCTTTGACGCGACACCGGGTGTGCCGGCAGCCGGGAAGCCCACGCTGAAGATCGCCTCACCCAGCTGGACCGACCGCGCGTCGCGGATGCTCAGGTACGTGGCCGCGGCGAGAGAGGTCTTGAGCACGGCGAGATCCAGAGCCGCGGCTCGGTCGCTGAGCGTCGCCGATGCTGGGTCGCGGCCGGGACACGCCACCATGATCGTGCGGGCCCCGTCGACGACGTGCAGGGCTGTCAGCAGCACGCCATCCGGCCGCACGAAGAAGGCAGTGCCCTGGCTGACCCGGGGACCAGGTGCCGGCGAAGCCCTGGGGGCCGGGGCCGGCGGCGGGCGAACCGGCGGGGGCAACGGCGGGGAAGGCGCTGGCGGGGTGACCTGGGGTGGCGGCGACGCCGGAGCCTGCGCGACTGGAGACCTGGCTGTCTCCGCTGCGACCCGTCCGGGAGCGGTGCGGAGCTGCTCTTCGAGGTTGTCCGCGTGCTCCCGGAACCCCTCTCGCCGCAGCACGGCCACTCCCGACAGGACCGATTCGCGGATCTCGTCGAGCCCGCCGGGCTCATAGCTCTTCTCCCGGACGCGGTAGACCTGCCACTCGTACAGATCTCTCGCCAGGTCCAGGTTGAAGCGCTCGCCTCGCAGCAGTGCCCGGTGAAACCCGCACCGGCCGTGGAACTCCAGAGCGAGGGCCTCGATGTAGCCCGTGGCCAGGATGTAATCGAGTGCGAAGGCCTGACAGGCATCCCAGTCGCCGAGAGCCGCGGCTTCCTGCGTACGTCGAGCCGCCAGCCAGACTTCGGGCTTGGCGACGCACGCGAGCGTGAGCGCCACCTCGCGCCCGCCGCGCACCACCACCACGGTGAACGGCGTGCCGGGCGCGACGCGGGCCTGGAGCCGCGCGTGATCTTGGAGATCTGCGACCCGGACCCCGTCCATGCTCGCGATCCGGTCGCCCCGCCGGAGCCCCGCCCGCTCGATCCACTCCGAGGTGGCGAGCACCGTGAGCTGGCGTCCAGTCAGGTAGCCGCTCTCGCACGGGGGAGGCGTCGGCTTCTCGCGCACGAAATCGGTGAGCCCCTGGCGGGCTTGCGCTTTGAACTGTTCGGCGTCTTGCCTCGCCACCGCGGAGGGCGACGTGCGACCCGCCGAGTCGGGGGAGCTCCCGCGGGACGCGCACCCCACACACGCCGCCACGACACCCGTGACAATGCCAGTCCGCTGCAGCCAGTGCCTCTGCATCACGTTCCTCGCGCACGAGCGCGTCGAATCGGCCCGAGCGAGTCTGCCCGTGGAGGGAGATGGAGGCGGACCGGCCCTACGAGGACTTCCCTCTCCTGATCTGGGCGATCTTGTGGTCGCGATCGCTCGCCAGCCGCTCCATGTCGCGACGCAGCTCCTCGTTCAGCTTGTCGAGCTCTTCATGGCTGGTGGCCTTGCGAACCGCGGCCTGGTGGAGGATCTCGCGCTCGGCGGCCTTGGCCTGGTGGAACTGGCGGGCCTCGGCGATGGCGGCCTTCTGCTCGGCCGTGAGCGGGCGGTCATCGACGCTGCCCTCCTTGTCCTTCTGGCGGAGGCGCTCCATCGCCAGCTCGAACGCGCTCTTCGGGGCATCATCAACCATTGGTCCGCAGTGTAGCAGAAGCCCTCGGCCATTTCTCCTTGCCCTGCCCGCTCGGACGACAGAGCTGGTCGGGGAATCAACCGGCTCGACGAGGCGAAGATCGCCGTCGACGCCAAGACTGAGACCTACGCCCGCTAGAAGGGGCGCGTGGCGCGTGGGGCAAAGGACGTGGCGGGGGCGGGTGACCCCCCGCCGGTCCGGTGGAGCTCTTCGCGGCGTCAACCCATAAGCAGCTTCGCCGGTACCTCCCTGCCCATGGTCTTGATCTGGTCCCTCGTGATCCCCTCCCCCCGCAGGCCGGCGACCAGCATCGCGAGGCCGTCAGGCTGGGAGGGGTTGCCTGTCTGGCCGAGGTCGGTGCCCAGCACGAAGTTCTCCGCCCCCACGGCCATGACGTGCTCGGCGGACTCCTTGTAGGTCACCTGCCGCCAGTGGCGCATCCACGCCAGGTGAGCGTTTGGTCCCATCAGCGGCCCCATGGCGTCGATCTCCATCTTCGCGCCCATGGACGCCGCCTTCTTCATCTGCTCGACCGTCATGTTGACCACTTCGAACTCTGCGTGCGTGACGACGATGCGGTCGCATCCCGCGTCCCGCGCGGCCTCGACGATCGCCAGCACCTCGGTCGGTGAGGCGTGCCCGGTGCAGACGACCAGCTTCTGCTGGGCGCAGACCTTGAGGACCTCACGCAGCGCCGGCAGCGCCTTGCCGTCGGAACCGACCACCTTGATGCCTTCGGGGGCGTCCTTGAAGTGCTTGACATGGTTGTCGGCGTCGAAGGTCGGCAGCCACACCACGCGGCCGTAGCCGCCCTGCATGCGCCACATCCACTGGACCGCCTCGGGATTGAGCCCGCCCGACGGCCCGTTGAGCGCGATACCCCCGAAGGCCTTGATGCCAGGATTGTGCTTGCGAACGAGCCACGCGCGGTCCGCCGTCAGGGCCACGTGGTTCTTGAGGACGATGGCTTCCATCTTCCGGGCCATGTAGAGCTGGGCCGACTCGTCATCGTCCACGGCGCGGCCAAAGACATCCGGCGCATTGTGGTTGTGGAAGTCGATCAGACCCTCGATAGGGCTCACGCTCGGCGGGGGCGGCGGGAACACGCGCACCTGGGCGCCGGCAGTGTCCTTGAGGGTCGCCAGGGCGGCAAGGCCCGCGGCGCCGGCCGCGGCGGTCTTGAAGAACTCCCGGCGGCTCGGGCGCTGACACCCGGGAGTCGCCTCTGGCTCGGCCGCGTGCCCCCAGCTGTGGCCGCAGCAATTCATGAACCGCCATCGTGGGAGTCGAAACGGGTTCATGCGACACCTCCTCGTTGAGGGACAGGGGAGCGACGCAGTGAGCCGCCGGCCGAGAAACTACGGCCGACATAGCACAACCCCGCGGCCCGGGTCAAAGGGCCACCGAGCGCCGCAGCGGGTGCCGACGCGTCGTCGCGTCGGCGCCCACGCCCGGGGAGGTCCAGCTATTCCAGGATGAACGTGACCTCGATGGTGGCCCGGTACTCCTTGATCTTCCCGTTCTCGACCGACGCCTTCTGCTCCACCACGTGGATCCCTGTGACGCCCCGGAGCGTCTTGCCCGCCCGCTTCAGTGCGCCTTCCACGGCATCCTGCCAGCTCTTTGGGGACGACCCGATGATCTTGGTGACCCGCGCCACGGCCATGGTGTGTCCTCCTGTAGGGCCAGAGTCGAAGATGCTGGTAGCCTGCGCCTCGCTGGCTGCCGGTTCCGCCTTAGCGGCTCCCGCTGATCTGCACCCGCCACATCGAGGTGGCGATGAAGCGGACCTTGTCCTCCATGAGCGGGGTGTTGAAGGGCAGCCGAACCAGCAGGCGCGCCTTGTCCAGATCGGCTCCGGCGGCGCTCAGGATGCGGCTGGCCATCGAGCGCCCGTCCGCCAGCAACCCCAGCAGAAGATGCTCCGTGCCGATGAAGGTCGCGCTGTGTCGCTGCTGCTCCAGGAGCGTCGTCTCCAGCATGGCTTTGAGCTCCGGAGAGAAGGCAGGCTCACCGCTCGTGGCCGAGGCGGCGGCCTGGCTCAGAACCCGTTCAATCTCAGCCGACAGCGTCTCGGGACTCACCCGAAGGTGCTCCAGCCACTTGAGGCCAAGAGGACCGGCGTCCCGGAGGATACCCATGAGCAGGTGCTCGGCGCCAACTGCGGCGTGACGGCGGCGGCGCGCCTCCTCGGTCGCAAGGATTACGGCCCGCCTCGCCCGCTCCGTGAATCGCTCTATCATCTCCGCCTCCCCCGGGGGCCGCTGGAGGACCCTGGCCCCTCGCGTGGAGAGGAGTATACAACGGGAACGGCTTCGAGCCACGGGTGCGGCAGCAGGGCTGGAACGCCACTGCCGACACCCGTGACTCGAAGCGCTCGCGGCAGCGTCTCTCTTGACCGCAGCCGCCGGCCCCGCAGGAAGTGGGCGAGAACTTCTTGTCTACTTCCGCTCCTTGCCGGGAGCGGGACCGTTATCCTTCATCGCCAGATCCACGGTGATCGCATCGCCCTTCTTCACCCCCTGAAGCGCGGAGGGCGGGAAATGCACGATCATCGTGCCCTCCGGGGTCTTCACGTGAACCCACCCCTTCTTGGCGTCGACGCTCGTCACCTTGCCTTCCATCGAGTGCCTGCCCGTCATCTGGTCCGATCCGCCCGTTTGCGCCGCGACGGTCCCTGCAGTCGAGAGCAGCATGGCCGCGAGTGCGACAGCCGAACGCGCGGTGCTCATCGGTAGCTCCTGCTACCCTCTGCCATGATGAGTCTCCTTTCCCGGGAGGGGGCGCGGGTCCGCAGCCCCCGGGGCGATCGTGATGGTCGTGGCGTCGCAATCCTTCTACTTTGCCGCGTGCGGCCCTGCCGTCATCCCGAGCTCGACGGTGATGCGGTCGCCCTTCTTGACGTTCTCGAGTGCCGCCGGCGGGAAGTGCAGCTTCATCCGCCCTTCGGGCGTCTTCACGTCTACCCAGCCCTTTTTCGGGTCCACCTTGGTGACCTCACCCGTCCATCGTGTGGTGCCCGCCTGACGCCGGCTGACTCATGCCCGGTTGAGCCTGCGCCGTAGAGGGCTGCGTCTTGGGCTGTGCGAGCCCCTGCCCGGCGAGCAGCCAGGTGACTGCCGTGGCGGTGACGACAAGGGTCGAGACTTTCATGTCCCTCCTCCTTCTTGCTCTCGAAAAGTTGAACTGCGTCCTCCACGAGTCAACGGGTAGGCAACGGGCGTGCCAGCGATCGATCGGCGACGCGATGATGTGGAAGGAAGAGGCTTTCACAAGGAAGCCGAATCGGTCGGAAGGCGTGTGGCGCAGATTCCCGGGCAATTCCGCACCACGCGTGTGGTCCCGCGTCCCGAAACCGAGACGGAAGAGTGAGCGATCAACCTCGGGTGTGAGCCGGCCGTCGAGCTTCAGCCCGAGGAACCGGCCAGTCAGGCTGAGATTACCCGGTAGTTACTACCGTCCGTGCTTCAGCTCCCGGGATCGGCGGTGGGCGGCGCGGCGTGAGTCGAGCCGGTGGCGTCTCCGCCGAGGCCGGCTCAGGGGCGGGCGCTCACGGACTCTTGAGCCGCATGTCCTCGTACGATGGGAACGGAAACATCGGGATGGAGTTGATGGTGTGGTCGGCCAGCCGTGGCCCCACCCCGATCAGCCCGCGCAGGTCCATGATCGGCGCGAACATCGCCCTATCGATCGTGAGCTGCTGGATGCGATGGAGCACGGCTTCGCGCTTGGCGGGATCCCGCTCGCGCCCCTGCTGCTCGAACATCTCGTCGATGTCCGGATACCCGCCGTAGGCATAGCTGCCCTTCGAGTACATGAACGACTCCACCCGGCTGGCGGCATTGCCGGAGTTTCCCACGGCCGTGAGGAACAGCGGGCGGAGCTTCTTCTCCTGCCAGGCGGCGTAGAACGCGGCGCGCTCCATCGGCCGCATCCTTACCCGGACCCCGACCGTGTTGAGGTTGTTCAGCGCGGCCTCGCCCACCGTGGGGAAGCCGGGGATGGGCACGAAGTCTCCGGCGTCGAAGCCCTTCGGGTAGCCGGCCTCGGCGAGGAGCTGCTTCGCCTTCTGCGGGTCATAGGGCGGCGGCGGGACCTGCAGCGCGAAGTCCATCACGCGAGGGACGATGACCCCGGCGGGCGGGCAGTAGCCCAGGCAGGCAGCCTCGCTCGTCCCCTTGCGATCCAGGGCGTAGTTGACGGCCAGCCGGAGACGCTTGTCGTGCCACGGCGACTTGGGATCCCACTGGTCGGCGAACTCGATCCAGAAGATGGATGCGTGGCGCGTGGCCACCAGCGTCAGGCGTGAATCGCGCCTCACCTCCTCCGCCTCGGTTCCGTCCAGGAACAAGGCGAAGTCCGTCTCGCCTTTCTTCAACATGGCCAGGCGCGTGGTGCCGTCAGGCACGCTCTTCATGACCAGGCGCTTGACGTAGGGCACGTGGCGCCAGTGTCCCGGAAAGGCTTCCAGGATGATTTCCACGCCCGGGCGCTGGCTCACGAACCTGTAGGGACCAGCCCCGATCGGCCGCTGCCGGAAGCCATCGGGCCCCACCTGCTCGAAGTACTTTCTGGGCACGACGATCCCGGCGGCCGTGGCGGTGGTCCCGTAGAACGTCATGAAATCGGGCCAGGGCTCCTTGAGGTGGAAGCGCACCGTGAGCGGATCGACGGCCTCGACCTGCCGCACGTGGGCGCGAAGCTCCCTCGCGCCGGCACCCTGGTAGCGCTCGAAGCTGAACTTGACGTCGTCGGTGGTGACGGGGTCGCCGTTGTGGAACCTGAGCCCGCGGCGCAGCTTGAACTCGTACACGAGCCCGTCGGAGCTCTCCGTCCACGACTCGGCCAGGCTCGCCCCCATCTTCTGTCCCGGAAGCGGACGGACCAGGGCGTCATGGAGCGCGTAGAGGACTCCGAAGGGCGTGATCTGGGGCGGGGCGGTCGACGGATCGAACCAGCTCGGCGCCAGCGTGACATGGAAGGAGACCGTCACCTCGCCGGCGGGCGGCTGGGCGCCCGCAGGAGTCTGGACGAAGGATGGCTGAGCCAGGCAGAGGAGCAGCGCGGCCATCATCCCTCCGACCACCCGAGCGGACGCGATGCGCGCGCCTAGCATCCGGGCCCGAGTCCAGCCGACCATGGCGCCGATCCTGCCAGATCGCCAGGACCAGGTCAACGCGCCGGCCGCGCCTGATTGCTCGGCCCTATCACGACATCTTCCAGAGCGCCTGATTGACTTTCCCGCAGGTTCGGTACCAAATCCAGTTCGTTGCTGCGAACCTAGACGCGTGGTCAGTTGCCGGTCGAACCCGTGTTTCAGTCACGACCACGTTTTCGCCTTTGGCACTCACCGAGGTAGAGAGCACTGGCCCTTCAAGAACACGACGTGACTAAAACACGTAGCCTGGACAACTTCGACGGTCCGCGAAGAACGACGGCATCCAGCCCCTACAAGGACGTGGCGCAGGTCCTCGCCACCGTGCGTGCGCGCGTGGGACGGCTGCTCGCCCGCCGCCAGCCCCTCCGCCCGCTTCTTGACTGCGGGCCCGTGGCGGCGCAGCATGGCGCGGGTCAGAGGGCGATCGCGGTGCTGCCGCTCGCCTTCGCCCCAGTGAAGCGAGCACTTCCGGGTGTCAGGTGGGGACCCGCAGGGGAGACCGCATGTCGCCCACCCGCATCGCACCGCGAGGGAGCCGAGGGAGCAGCGTTTATCCGTCCTATGCGCTGATCGAAAATGGCGCTGCCTTGGGGTTCAAACTGAGACATTGCTCCAGGGCGAGCGCGAGTCCGCCCGATCTGCTCCAGAACTCGCTTGACAGACCGTGGGCGCTGGCGTATCTCCTTGCCACGGCTTGGGAAGCTGACAGAGTCGGCCACCGTCCGCGTATCCGTGCGGAGGATCAGCGATGCGAGAGCACACCCGTCGTGACTTTCTCAGCACGGTAGGCCGGGTCGGCGCCCTGTTGCTGGCGGGCTCCGGTTCTCTGGTTCGATCAGCCGGGGCCGCGGAGGACCCGATCCTGGCTGGCCGTCCTCTGGTGCGGTATCCGGAGAAGGCGGACCTCATCCTACTGACCTCCCGGCCGCCCCAGCTCGAAACGCCCATGAAGTACTTCGATCGCGCCATTACGCCCAACGACGCCTTCTTCGTGCGCTACCACAACTTCCCGGTCCCGACGAGCGTGGATCTGGGCACGTGGCGGCTCAAGGTCCACGGCCGCGTCGACCGGCCGCTCGAGCTGACCATGGATGACCTCAAGATGAAGTTTCCGGCGACACGCGTCGTCGCGGTGAGCCAGTGCTCGGGCAACAGCCGTGGCCGCTTCTCGCCGCGCGTGCTGGGCGGCGAGTGGGGCGATGGCGCCATGGGCAATGCGGAGTGGGTCGGCGCCCGGATGCGGGACGTCCTGGCAATGGCCGGCGTGAGGCAGGGCGCGGTGCAGGTCACGTTCGACGGTCTCGACAAGCCCGCTTTCCCGACGGTGCCGGACTTCATCAAGAGCCTGGACGTCACGCGCATCATGGAGGATCCGGACGTCATCGTGGCCTACCAGATGAACGGCCAGCCGCTGCCCATGCTCAACGGCTTTCCGGCCCGCCTCGTCGTGCCGGGCTGGTACGCGACCTACTGGGTCAAGAACCTCTCCGAGATCGAGGTCATCGACCACGTCTTCGAGAAGTTCTGGATGAAGCCGGCCTATCGCATCCCCGACACACCGTGCGGTTGCGTGGAACCCGGCACCGCGCCTGCTCGCACCGTGCCGATCACTCGGCTGACGGTCCGGTCCTTCATCGCCGTGCCCGCCGGCGGCGCGCGCGTGCCGGTGGGGCAGCCCGTCAGCGTCAAGGGCATCGCTTTCGACGGCGGCTACGGGATCGCCGAAGTACAGCTGTCGACCGATGGCGGGACGATCTGGCACCGCGGGCAGCTCGGACCCGATCTTGGCCGCTACTCTTTCCGTGAGTGGTCGGCGACCTGGATCCCACGAAGCGCGGGCAACCACAGTCTCATGGTCCGCGCGTTCAACGGGATCGGCGAATCCCAGGGTACGAAGCCACTCTGGAATCCCCCCGGCTATCTCCGCAATGTCATCGAGCACGTGGACGTGCAGGCCGGGTGAGGAGAGGGCCATGAACAGAGCCGCCGCGTATCTGCTGCTCGGCCTGGCCGTGATCTCCGCCGCGGCCCCCGCCGTCGCCCAGGAGAAGAAAATTGTCCTGCCCGCCGATCACGAGTACGCCCGGCTCAAGGCCGGCCCCGGCAGCGACGTGGCGCAGACGCAGTGCCAGTTCTGCCACTCGACGGACTACATCGTGATGCAGCCGGGTGGCGACGCCAAGCTCTGGGACGGCGTGGTGACCAAGATGATCAAGGTCTTTGGCGCGCCCCTCAGCGAGGCGGATGCCAAGGCCATCACCGAGTACCTGGCGAAGAACTACCCTTCGGCGAAGTAAGGGGCGCCCGATTCCGGATCGTGCCAGCGCGCGGCCAACTCCAACACAATTCTTCGCGACCGCGAATCGTACTGCGACAGGGCTGGGGCAGATGGGGATGAGACCCGCTCTGACTGAGATCGGGCCTACGCCGCCTACGAACCCCAGCGGTGCAGCTCCGCGATCGCAGTCTTAAGCGTTTCGCGGTCGTCGGGCGTGCGGATCGGGATCCCCCACTCGAGGCCGGTTGCGACGCTGCCGTACCGCTTCCGCAGCTTGCCGACGATCTCGTCATGGGTCCCGATGACCGCGATGGTGTCGAGCACCTCGTCGCTGATCCGCTCCGGCATCTCTTCCCACCGCTTCTTCACGGAGTACTCGTGCAGCTCGTGGACGAGCGCGCCCCAGCCGTGGTGGCGGAAGACCTCCCCGTACGTGCGCGTGGAGGCGTAGAACGACACGCGCGCTCGGACGTCGCGGATTCGCACTTCCAGGAGGTCCCGCGTTGGCGCGGTCGCGATGAGCGGCTGCGCGACGACCTCGAATCCGGCCAGGTCACGTCCCGCTTTCGTGGCGCCGCTGCGGATGGCGGGGATCATCACGTCGGTGATGTACTTCGGGGTGCAGATCGGATGCGGACGCAGGCCCTGGCAGAGCTCACCAGCGAGCTGACACATGCCTTTGTTGACCGCGGCGAGCTGGATGGGGATGTCGGGACAATCGATCGGTCCCGGATCGAAGAGCGGAACCATCAGCGAGAGCTTGTAGTGCTCGCTCTGGAAATCCAGCGGTACCCGGTTCTGCCACGAATTCCACACCGCGCGGAGGGCGAGGATATAATCGCGCATCCGTGGCAGCGGCGGGGCCCACGGCATGCCATAGCGGCGCTCGATGTGTCCCTTCACCTGGGGCCCGAGACCGAGCACGAAGCGGCCTTTCGACATCGCCTGGAGATCCCACGCGATCATCGCCGTCGCCGTAGGGCTGCGCGGGAATGCGATGACGACGGCCGTCGTGAGCCGGATCCGCTCGGTGCTGGTGGCCGCCAGCACCAGCGGGAGATACGGGTCGTTCTTAATCTCGCCGCTGGTCATGCCGTCGTAGCCGAGGTCCTCGACCTCACGTGCCATCTCCGGGACCTTCAGCAGGTCCAGGCGCGTGGGGACGTCGCGCAAACCAGGATCAACCTTGCCGATGGGAAGCAGCGTTTCGGATCTCATTCGTCCTCCGTCAGGCGGATGGCGTGCCAGGTGCAGTTTTGTCCCGTCCGACCAGTCGGCCGATGGAGCCGACGATGCCGGACGGAAAGGTCAAGCAGCAGATGATGACGAGCGACCCGTAGAACAGGATGTCGAGCCCGGGGACCCGGCCGCCGAAGGTAGCCCGCAGCCACTCGCCGGCCGGATAGAGCAACGCGGCCCCGATCACGGGCCCCCAGACGGTACCCATGCCGCCGACCATCGTGAACAGAATGACCTTGATCGTGATGTCCGGGCCGAAGAACGTTCGCGGATCGAGGAAAAGCAGGTACTGCGCATACAGGCTGCCGCCGACCGCGGTCAGCGCGCCGGTGAGCGCCATGGCGGCGAGCCGCACGAACACCGGGTCGATGCCCATCGCCTGCGCGGCCGTCTCATTCTCCCGCACGGCGCGGAAGCGGAAGCCGAGCGGGGCGACATGCACGCTCCAGGCGACCGCCTGACACAGCGCGAGGAACGCGAGGCCGGCCACGAAGAAGCCGCGTGCCGACTGAAACTGCAGGCCCGCCAGCCCCGGCGTTCCGGGCGGCAGGCTGATGCCGCGGCTAGCGCCGAGGGGTTCGAACGTGGAGACGAACAACCAGGCGATCTCTGCGAAGGCGAGCGTGAGCACGGCGAAGGACAGGCCGCGAATGCGATAACGCACGCCGCACCACGCGATGATCACGCCAACGAGGGCGGCGAGCAGAGCGCCGAGAACGAGCCCCAGCCACGGCGAGGTCCGGAAGTGGAAGAAGAGCGCGCCAGACGTGTAGGCGCCTATCCCGAAGAAGAGGCCGTGGCCGAAGGACGACGTACCCGAGAAGCCGCCGGCAACGTTCCATGCCGATGCGATGCCCGCGTAGATCGCCGCCAGGAACGCGACGTCGATCCAGTAGTTGCCGAGCCACCACGGCACCAGCGCGCCGATCGCGACGAGGGCCGCCGCCGCGTACTCGATCCGGCTCAACGGCCGCGCACCATAGCCAGCGTCGCGCGAGGGTTCACGAGGAGCACCGCGGCGAGCAACGCGTAGGGCATCAGGCCGCCGTACGAGCCGGGCAGGTACAGCAGTCCGAGGGTTTCGGACAGGCCCACGACGAGGCCACCGACAACGGTGCCGACCATGGTCCGGCCGCCGCCGATGATGACGACGACGAGCGCGACGATCGTGTAGCGGAGGCCCATGTCGGGCGTCATCTTAAAGACATCCGACAGCACGGGACCCACGAGGCCAAGGATGCCGACGCCGATGCCCCACGTCCACGCCTCGACGCGGATCACCGAGATCCCCACCAGAGACGCGGCCAGCTCGTCCGCGGCGGTCGCGCGCAGGCGCCGGCCCCAGTCGCTCCGCTTCAGCGCGATCCCGAGCGCGCTCAGCCCGAGCACCGAGATCAGGAAGGCGACGGCCCGCGTCAGCTCGATGCCGACCCCGAGCGTGGTCACGAACCGGCCCGAGAAGACGTTCCCGGCCGAGCGCATGTCCGCGCCATAGCGCATCAGCAGCCCGGCCTCAATGATGAACGACAGGCCGAGCAGGATCTGCACCGCGAGCAGGTGGTGTTGTCGCCGGATCGGCCGGATCAACCCCTGGAACAGCGCCCACCCGATAAGGGCCATGAGGGGCCCGATGGCGAGCGAGGACACGAGCGGATCGACGGCCCAGTAACGTTGGAGGTCGTACGCGAGGTACATGCCCACCGCCAGCAGCGAGCCGTGAGCGAAGTTGATGATCCCGGTGACGCGATAGACGAGTGTCATGCCGCTTGTCATGAGCGCCAGGATGACCCCCAGCACGATCCCCTGCACGATGCCGGCACCGAAAAGCATGGGTGGTCTGCGGGGCGCGAGCGCGAGCTCACGCGAAGTAGGCCCGCTTCAGCTCCTCTCCCGTCAGCTTCTCCATGCTGTCGGCGATGACGACGCGGCCTTGCCTCATCACGTAGCCGCGGCTACACAGGTTGAAGCACAGCTGTACGTTCTGCTCGACGACCACCATGGTGGTTCCGCTCTTCCGGATGCCGAGGAGCACCTCGAGGACTCCGTCGACAGCGACGGGGCTCAACCCGAGAGTCGGCTCGTCCAGAAGCAGGATCTTCGGCTCCGCCATGAGTCCGCGCGCGATGACGACCACCTGCTGCTCGCCCCCGGATAGCGTGCCCGCCTGGCGCAGCCGGAGCCGGCGCAGGACCTCGAACGTCTCGTAGATATCCGTCATCTTCGCGCGGCGCGCCTTGCCATTGCCCAGGCGAAGGCCACCGAGCAACAGGTTCTCCTCGACGGTAAGGTCGGCGAAGACGTGACGCCCTTCGGGGACGTGCACCAGGCCCCGTTGCACTCGCCGGCTCGACGAGTCGGCTGTGATGTCCTGCTCGTCGAAGCGCACGCGGCCGCCGCGCCCGGGAATCAGGCCCGAGATGACGCGGAGGAGCGTGCTCTTGCCGGCGTTGTTCGAGCCGAGGATCGCGACGCACTCGCCGGCCTCGATCCCGAGACTCACGTCGTGGAGCACAGCGACCTTGCCGTAGCCGGCGCTGATGCCGTCGATCTCAAGCAACACCGTGCTTGCTCCTGGTGCCGAAGTAGGCCTCGATGACGACGGGATCCGACGCCACGGTGTCGAAGGTCCCGGACGCGATGATCCTTCCTGCCGCGAGGACGTGGACGTGCTCGCAGAGACGCTTGATGACGTCCATGATGTGCTCGACGACGACGATCTCGATCCCGCGGCGCTGTAGCGCGCGGATGCGCTCCATCATGAACGTCGCTTCGGGTATCGTCAGCCCGGCCATGATCTCGTCGAGCAGCAGCATCCGGGGCCGGGTCGCCATACAGCGCCCGAGCTCGAGGCGGCGCACCTCGCCGGGCGTGAGATCGGCGGAGGTCAGACTCCAGGGCAGCTCGAGGTCCGCGCAGAGCAACCGCGCGTACTGCTTCGCCGCCTTGAGCGGCTCGTGCAGGAGGGCGGCCGTTGTCAGGACGTCGCCGACCTTCAGCGCGGGAAACAGCTCGAGGATCTGGAAGCTGCGCACGAGCCCGATCCGCACGCGCCGCTGAGGCGACAGGGCGTTGATGGGGCGGCCGTCGAACACGATGTGTCCTTCGTCGGGCCGTGCGAAGCCGGTGAGCACGTTGAACAGCGTGGTCTTGCCCGCGCCGTTCGGCCCGATGATCGCGTCGATCCGACCGCCGCCCAGCGAGAGGTCGAGACCATCGAGTGCGCGCACGCCGCCGTAGGTCTTGACCACTCCCTTCGCCTCAACGACGAGGGGCACCCGTCACGCCTACTTGATCTTGACGTCGCCGGTCTTCAGCGCCTCGGGATACACGATCTCTTTGGCGCCGTCCTTCCACCGCACGAAGAGCGCCACCACATCCATTGGCTTGCCGCTCGGCTCGAACGCGACCCCCTTCGTGAACTGCGGCATCGTGACACGTTCCGAGGTCGCCGGGATTCGGACCTTCTTCACTGCCTGGGCGATCTCCTCGCGTCCGGTCGCGCCCGAGCGTTCGAGGGCTTCAACGAGGATCCAGGCCGCCTGCGCGCCCGCTGCCATGGCTTGGTCCACGATCACGTCCGCCTTCTGCTTGCGTGCGGCGGCCGTCAGCCACTTCACACCGGGTGTCTTGGCCCCGTTGTCGAACTGCGCGAGCCCGAACGTCCGTCGATTGAGTGCCGGCCGAGCGATCTTGTCGCCAAGCGTGGCCCACAGCCGATCGTCGGTGAAGCTGGCCGACCCGCCGACCCAGATCGGCTGGTCGGTGTACCCCTGCGCCACGCGCGCGTTGTGCAGGAGGACGCCGTCCTGGAAGTAGCCGATCGACACGACGGCATCGGGATTCAGCTGCTTGAGCCGCAGCACCACCGGCGTGAGGTCCTGCACCGTGGGCGGGAAGCTCCGGACGTCGACGATCGAGATGCCGGCAGCCGCCAACTCCCTCTGTGCCGACTTCGCCGCCGTTTGCCCGTAGTCGTTGTCCGGATAGGTGATCGCCAGCGTCTTGATCGTCACGCCCTGGCTCTTCGCGATCCATCTCAGGAATTCGAAGTAGCTCGTCCCGAACTGGCTCGCCGTCATGGACACAGTGGTGAAGCCACGGTAGTTCCGTTCGAAGAGGCCGTCGTAGGCCGCCTGCGTGGCGATCATGCCGACACCTGCCCGTTCAGTGACGGGTACCGTCGCCTCCGCTTCCGGTGTGGAGTACGGGCCAAGGATGACCGCGACACGCTCGTTCTCGATCAGCCGCCGGGCTTCGCCGGCGGACGACACCGGGGCGGAGGCGTTGTCGGCGACGACAAGCTCGAGCTTCGCGCCGCCCAGCGATTTGATCCCGCCCGCCCCGTTGATCGTGTCGGCCACGAGACGCATCCCGAAGAGGTTCGACTGACCCGCGGCCGCGTTCCGGCCGGACAGCGGGAGCACGACGCCGACCCTCAGCGGCGCCTGCGCCGCCACCGGCGTGGCGAGCCCGAGCGCGAGCGCGCACGCCATGAGGGTGCCGGTCACGCACGTTATGAGCCCGCTCATCTGCGCACCTCCCCTGGTCATCACGTCTTCTTGCCGCGCCGCTCTGGCAGCGTGATTCCGTAGTCTGGCCAGCGTGTGTCGACACGCGCGACGTCGTTCGGGTCCGGCTCCGTCGACATCGAGGGCCACGTCGGCCGCCCGAAGCGATCGTGGGTCGCCGTCCGGAGGTCGCGGGTCGCGTCGATGAGCAGCCGGTTCCAGCGGCCCGTCCCGAGCACGGTGTCGTCACGCTCCGAAAGCGGGATCGTCTGGTCGAGGACGCCGCCCCGGGTCGCCGGGAACACGAATAGGTCCGTGGCCGGGTTCACGCGATAGCAGAGCGCCCACTGAATCGCCCGGTCGTTGTAGATGTCGATGTCGTCGTCGACGACCATGATGACCTTCCAGAAATGCTCCGCCGCTGCGCTGCCCCAGAGCGCGGCCGCGGCCTGCTTCGCCTGGCCATTGTAGCTCTGCTTGACCTGGACGAACGTCACCGGGCCCGGACGCACGTCGAGCACGCCCCGGACACCGGCGCGCTGGAGCGTGTGAAACACCGCCGCTTTCGAAGTGATCGTGTAGATCGCGGCGTCCTCATTCATCGCACCGACCGGAACACCCTCCAGGCTCCCGCGATACACGGGATCATGGCGGTGTGTGATGCACTCCACGTGGATCACCGGCCGCGGTCGCGGCTCGCCGTACGTGCCGGGGTATTCGCCGAAGGGTCCCTCCATGAGGAACGTCGCAGGATCCGAGGACACGAAGCCCTCGACCACGATCTCGGCGCTCGCGGGCACGAGGATCTCCGAGGTTTCGCACTTCACGAGCGGGGCCGGCTCGCCGCGCAGCGCACCCATGACGTCGAACTCTGAGACGTCGTGCGGAATCTGACTCCCGGCGCACATGTCCATCACGGGGTCCCAGCCGTACACAATCGCCACCGGCATGTCCTGACCGCGGTCGGCGTACTTCACGAAGTGCTCGCCCCAGCCGGCGCCCAGGAGCAACAGCGTCGCGATCCGGCGCGGGTCCGAAATGACGCCGCGATATGTGCCGACGTTGAGGAAGCCCGTGTCGGGATCGCGCGTCACGACGCTGCACATCGTGTTGATGTAGCGACCGAGGTCGCGTGCGTGCCAGAGCGGAACCGGGATCTGAAAGAGATCGATCTGGTCTCCGCGCAGGATGTTCTCCTTCACCGGGCCAGTCGCCACCCGGGCCGGTGGAATACCGGACCGCAGCGCTTTTCGGAAGAGCTCCGCCAGCTCCCGACGCGGCACGCCCGGGCTGCCGCTCAAGGCCAGAGACACGCGCCCCGCCGTACCGAGGCTGCCGGTGAACAGCTTCGTGCACCAGCTGCGCTCGTGGCCAACGATGTTCTCGAACAGCAGGGCCGGCCCTTGCGCATTCAGCACCCTGCGACAGATCGCCCCGATCTCTCCGTTCCAGTCCACCGGCACCTTCACTCGAGCCACTTCGCCCGCGGCCTCCAACGTCGTGATCCACGCTCTCTGGTCCAGGAATGTCATCTTTCACCTCTCCTTCCGGACCCGACCGGCGCACGGCGCGGTGCAGGTCGAGGTCGCTTCACGGTTTCACGAGCGCAACAGCCCCGGAGCTGGCCAGCGAGTCGATCTTCGCCCGGTCGTAGCCGCAGACGTCGCGCAGGACTTCCTCAGTGTGCTCACCAACGCGCGGCGGGTACCCCAGGGACTTCCCGTTGCCGTACTTGAAGGCGTTGCCCAGAAACTGGATCGGCGAGCCGCTCGCGGGGTTGACAATGGTCTCCAGCATGTTCCTCAGGCCGACGACCGGCTCCGCAAGCGCCTCGGCGACGGAATTCACCATCGCCGCCGGAATGTGGTCGCGCGTCATCGTCCCGATCCACTCCGCCGCCGGCTTGGCGCGGAACGTGGACTGCAGCTCGTGGGCCAGCTCCCTCACGTGCGCGATCCTGGCGCCTGCGGTCGTGAAACGCGGATCGTCGACGAGCTCCGGCCGGCCGATGCTCCGGCAGAACGGCTTCCAAAAGATCTCTGACGGACTGACGACGAAATGGGCGCCGTCAGACCCCTGGAAGCCGTCGCTGGGAGCGATCATCGGGTGCCGCGAGCCGAGCCGACGCGGGACTTCGCCGGAGACCAGGTAGTTCTGCGCTTGCCAGGTTAGCAATGCGATCTGACAGTCGAGGAGCGAGATCTGAACGTGCTGACCGCGGCCGCTGCGCAGCGCGCGCATGAGGGCAGAGACCGTGCCGAGGGCCAGGTACAGCCCGCCGGCGAGGTCTGCGATCTGGTAGCCGACCCGGACCGGCTTGCCGTCGGGCTCTCCGGTGATGCTCATCACGCCGCCAAGCGCCTGGATGGCCAGGTCGAACGCGGGAAAGTTCGCGTACTCCCCCTCATCGTGCAGACCGATCATCTCCCCGACGCAGATCCTGGGATTGACGGAGAGCAACGTCGGGTGATCGATCCCGAGCCGGCGCGGCGCGCTCGGCGTCATGTTGTAGACGACGGCGTCCGCGTGACGCACGAGGTCGCGAAACGTCTCAATGCCCTGCTCGTGCTTCAAATCGACGACGATGCTTCGCTTCCCGCGATTGACGGAAAGGAAGAACGTCGACTCGCCGTCGACATAGTGCGGCGGGACCTTCCTCGACATGTCGCCGGCGGCGGTCTCGACCTTGATGACGTCGGCGCCGAGCTGGGCCAGCAGGAGCGTGGCGTACGGGCCGCCAAGCACCCAGGTGAGGTCGAGGATCCTGAATCCGTCGAGCATGGGACGATTCTATGCTCACGCCCGACCGGAACGCAATAGGCAAAACGGAGGGATTCGACTATAATCGGGACGCTGTCCCGTATAATGGTACAGGGGGAGGTGGCCCACAGTGTCGGCTGGTGAGAGCCGGACGGTGTTACGCGCGATCAGCATCGTGGACTGCTTCTCGTTGGAGCGCCCCGAACTCGGTGTTCGCGAGGTTGCCCGGCGCCTGAAGCTCGCGAGCAGCACGGCGGGACGCCTGCTCGGGACGCTGCAGAAGGCGGGAGTCCTGACGCAGAATCCCGCAATGCGGAAGTACACGCTTGGGCCCCGCGTGCTGGCGTGGGCCGGAGTCTACACGGGCATCCTCAACGTGCGAGCCGCGGCGGGTCCGATTCTCGACCGCCTTCGCCAAGCCACGCGTGAGACGACGACCCTCTACGTTGTCGATGGCGACGAGCGCGTGTGCGTCGAGCGCCTCGAGGGCCCGCAGAACATCCGCGCCGTCGTTCGCCTCGGCGAGCGGCTACCGCTCTATGCGGGTGCCGGCGGCAAGGTGTTGCTCGCCTTCCTGCCACCGGAGACGCGGCAGACGACGCTGGCGAGACTCGTGCTGGCGCGCTTCACGGATAAGACGATCAGGAACCGTGCCCGGCTGGAACGCCAGCTCAGGACGATCCGCAAGCAGGGGTACGCGACGAGCGTCGCCGAGCGATTTGCCGGCGCGTCCGCAGTGGCGGCGCCGGTGCGTGGCGCCGATGGCTCCGTGATCGCGGCTGTGAACATCAGCGGGCCCTCGGAAAGATTCACCGGCAGCCGGCAGGTCGAGTACATCCGCCAGGTGACCAAGGCCGCACTCGCGCTCTCTCGCGCGATGGGCGGTGGACGAGCACAACTGTGACGCCAGTTCCGGGGAGCATATGCAGCGCTTGATCGTTGGGATCACCGGCGCCTCGGGCGCGATCTACGGCATCCGGCTGCTCGAGATCCTGCGGAGGTATGGGGAGATCGAGACGCACCTCGTGATGACGAAGCCAGCGGAGCGCACGATCGCGCAGGAGACAGGCTACGGCGTCGCCGACGTCCAGGCGATGGCGAGCATCGTCCACACCGTGGCGGACATCGGGGCCAGCATCGCCAGCGGCTCGTTTCCTACCCTCGGAATGGTGGTCGCCCCCTGCTCGATCCACACCGTGTCGGCGATCGCCGCCTGCATCGCCGACAACCTGCTCATCCGCGCGGCCGACGTCGTCCTGAAAGAGGGACGGAAGCTCGTGCTGCTCGTCCGCGAGACGCCGCTGCACACCGGCCATCTCCGCAGCATGCTCGCGGCTGCGGAAGCCGGCGCCGTGATCATGCCGCCGGTTCCCGCCTTCTATCATCGGCCGCGGACGCTTGAGCAGGTCGTCGACCACACCGTGGGCCGCGTGCTCGACCGCTTCGGCGTCGCGCACGACCTGTCGCCGCGCTGGGGCGAGCCGCCGACGCCTGCCTAACCCGTCGCGACCTGCTACCCGAACACTCCACCACGAGCACGGTGAGCAGTTGGCTTCGTCTTTTCTGGCTCCTGTTTAGCCCTTTCGCGTTCTGACGTTAGCAATGATACTAAGGCTCTTCGTGGAAGTGAGTGGGTGAAAAGAGGGGGCTGAGGGTGCGGGAATCCGCTCTGGCAGCGGTCGGAAGCGTTAGGGAAGGGGCGCAAGAATCGGGCATGATACGGGCATGCCAACATCGCGACGACCGCGCCG